>Ga0316201_10001822_pt1 | contig 14759 bp, 12 predicted proteins | sample CS6wburrow_MG_FD_204516 | JGI IMG/M metagenome (GOLD analysis project Ga0316201, IMG submission 204516) | Coastal sediment microbial communities from Delaware Bay, Delaware, United States - CS-6 worm burrow | ecosystem: Environmental > Aquatic > Marine > Coastal > Sediment | place: USA... | reverse complement strand
CCACGACACCCGGTACCGCGATCGAACCCATACCGATATGAAATTCCTGGGTCGTTGGACCAAAATCCGCCCGGATAGGATAAAAATCCAGCTCACCCGATGTTGCGGAAGGTGTCTGGGTGAAAAAATCAAATACCTGCGACTGACCTTCCGCCGTTTGCGCCAGCAGGAAACCTCCGCCGCCGAGACTGGCAAGCATCGGTTCGGAAACACAGGCAGCACACATCGCACCCAGCGCCGCGTCAAATGCGTTGCCGCCTTCTTCAAGCAAAATCCTGGCTGCCTTCGAGGTTTCCTTGTGCCCCGATGCTGCAACCCCAAGGGGTTTTGTCAAAGCCCGGCTCCGATTGATTAAACAGCCACTATGTTAACCTAGCGCAAACCGGTATTTATGAAAATATTGAACCAAATTCCACATAAACCACTCAGCCTGCCCTGCGCATACAGCAGTTTGTGCGAACTTGATTTACAATCCCTTCACCCGATTCTCATGTGAAGCTCAATGATCGTACTTGGCATCGAAACATCCTGCGACGAAACCGGCGTTGCGCTGTATGACAGCGAGACCGGTCTGCGGGCGCACGCCTTGTTCAGCCAGGTTGAAATACATGCTGAATACGGCGGGGTCGTGCCGGAAATTGCCTCGCGTGATCATGTTCGTAAACTGCTGCCGCTGATCAATCAATGTCTCGAAAAGGCCGGTTTGACACGCGCTGATATCGACGCGGTTGCCTATACGGCGGGACCGGGTCTGATCGGTGCCTTGCTGGTCGGTACCGCTACCGGTCACAGCATTGCCATGGCCCTGGGTGTGCCGGCACTCGCGGTCAATCACATGGAAGGGCATCTGCTGGCGCCAATGCTGGAGACGGATCATCCGGCCGTGCCATTTGTGGCTTTGCTGGTTTCCGGTGGTCATTCCATGCTTGTGGAAGTGCGCGCCATTGGCGAATACAAAATTCTTGGTGAAACACTCGATGATTCGGCGGGCGAAGCTTTTGATAAAACAGCCAAGTTGCTTGGCCTGGGTTACCCGGGTGGCCCGGCACTTGCCAAACTGGCCGAGAAGGGTGACGCAGAGCGGTTTTCATTTCCCCGCCCCATGACCGACCGTCCAGGGCTGGATTTCAGTTTTAGCGGTTTGAAAACCCACACCCGCAATTTGTGGCTCAATGGCGAGCAGGATGAGCCTACCCGGGCGGACATTGCAGCGGGTTTTCAACAGGCAGTCGTTGATACCCTGTTGATTAAGTGCCGCCGTGCCATGCAACATACACGTGCTCAACAACTGGTGATTGCCGGTGGTGTGGGTGCGAACCTGTCGTTGCGGCAGACATTACAACAGGCAGGCAAGAAATACGGCTGGAAGGTTTCCTATCCGCGTCTCGAGTTCTGCACCGATAATGGTGCCATGATCGCCTTCGCGGGATGCCAGCGATTGAAAGCCGGTCAGCACACCGGGCCGGTTCTGCAGGCCTTCGCACGTTGGCCACTGGATCAGTTACCCCCGCTGGCAGTCTGTCGGACTTAACACGAACTTCTGAATCAAAATGGAGAGAATACCTGCATGACCACGGACCGTGTATTTATCGAAGATTTACGTATCCAGACCGTGATAGGCATATTCGACTGGGAGCGTGAAATAACCCAGACGATAAGCATCGACCTGCAACTGGCGTTCGATATCAGTCGCGCAGCGAAAACTGATGCCATAGAGGACACACTGGATTACAAGGCGGTTTCAAAACGTCTCATCCAGTTTGTCGAAAACAGTGAGTTTCAACTCGTTGAAGCACTCGCAGATCATTGTGCGCGTATCGTGCTGAATGAATTCCCGGTGAGTTGGTTGCGTCTCAAACTGAGCAAGCCGGGTGCAGTACGCGGCTCGAGCGCCGTGGGTGTCATTATCGAACGCGGGAAGACCTAGGAGCCTGTCGGATTTAACATGATCTACTGCGATAAAACTGAGTTTGGCCATACTATCCGCTCTTTTGCGTCAAATAGCGGTGCTATTCTCCTTAAAAGACCTAATACTCTGACTCAAATCAGCTTTCTCTCGCTACGATCGGTCAAACCCGACAGGCTCCTAATGTCCCTTCAATATCGTGAATACGGGTTCAGCCGGTTTGTCAGTGTTCCCGGCAGGGTGTACCCGCTGTGAGTATTGCCTGGCTGGGTCTGGGTTCCAATGTAAATGCAGATAACCATATTCGTGCCGGCATCCGCGAACTCAGGAAAGATTTTAAAAATGTCAGTCTTTCGCCGGTCTATTCCTCGACAGCGGTGGGCTTTGATGGAGATGATTTCATCAACCTGGTCGCCCGTGTAGAAACTCAGATGCACCCGCTGGAATTACGCGAATACCTGCGTAAGCTGGAGGACCGGTTTGGTCGCAAACGTGACGTGGCAAAATTTTCCGATCGCTCGCTGGACATTGATATCCTTCTGTACGACGACCTGGTACTTCTATCCCCGGTACTTGAGATACCACGCGCTGAAATTCTGAAATTCTCACATGTGCTCAAACCACTGATGGATCTTGAGCCTGACCTTATCCACCCCGTCGAGCTACGCTCATTGGCCGATATCTGGTCATCTTCAGGGTTGGATGATAGTTGTTTGCGCTTACTGTCAGCATTCAATTGATGACCGCCGGGTGGCAAAACGCTACCCATCCTGTGGGCAGTGCTAGATATTCAAGCTCCGGCCACCGTCAACGGCCAGGATCTGACCGGTAACATAAGGCGCATCCAATCCCAGGTAAGCCACCGCCGTGGCAATGTCTTCCGGTTCTCCGGCACGACCCATGACAGTTTTATCCAGAATTTTTTGCTGATTGCCGGTATGGCTCTCCTGCTCAGGCCACAGGATCGCACCTGGCGCGACACCATTCACACGTATTTGCGGACCGAGGTCTTTAGCCATGGCGAGGGTCATCATCTGCAAGCCTGCCTTGGCCATGCAATACACCGCATGCCCGGGCATGGGTCTGACCGCGTGAACATCCAGCAGGTTGACCACACTGCCACCCGCAGTGGCCAGTTCCGGCACCAATGCCTGGGTCAAAAAATACGGACCGCGCAGGTTACTGTCCACCAGGTCGTCCCACTGCCCCATACTGGTTGACCCAACCGTTGTCGGGAAGAACCGCGAAGCATTGTTGACCAGTAAGTCCAACTGGCCCGTGCTACCCCTCACCCGGTCCGCGAGACGATTGATCTCTTCGAGTTCACCAAGATCGGCTTGCAATATGGTGGCGCTCGCCGGTCGCAGTGCATTCAGTCTTTGAGCCAGTTTTTCAACGGCATTGCTACTGCTGTGATAGTGCAGAAACACATCGCAACCGCGCTGGTGCAAGGTTTCTGCGATACAGGCACCAATACGCCGGGCTGCCCCGGTGATCAGTGCAGTGCATTGAGTTGATTGTCTGGTTCTGGACATTGTTGTTTCACTCACTGAAACTACCCGCCTATGTGCTCCGCTTCATCAAAAGACATCCTGCCCGAACCACCCGAAGAGCTCAAGCGTTTGAGTGCGGAACTTGCCGGTCGCATTTGTGAAAGAATCAGTCATAAGGGCCCTATTCCGTTTTCAGAGTACATGGAAATGGCACTTTACGAACCCGGCCTTGGTTACTACAGCGCTGGTTTACAGAAGTTCGGTGAGGGTGGAGACTTCGTCACGGCGCCACAACTCGGTAACGTATTTGCGCGCTGCCTGGCCAAACAGGTCGAACAGGTCGCCGCCGCAATCGATAGGTATGAGATCATCGAGGCCGGCGCCGGCAGCGGGATACTGGCAGCAGACCTGCTCAAGACCTTGCAGGGAAATCATCCGCCATCGCGTTACCGGATACTTGAGCGCAGTGCGCATCTGCGCCAGGTTCAAAAAGAAACCCTGCAGCAACATGTACCCGAATGGATGGACAGAATCTGCTGGCTGGATAAACCACCCGAAGAAAGCTGGCAGGGTATTTTTCTTGCCAATGAGGTTCTGGATGCACTGACCGTGGAGCGGTTTTGCGTTGAATCCAATGGCACCAGGCAAATGCGGGTTGCCCCGGGCCCTGCTGGTTTTGAGTGGCTTAAGGCTGCCTGTCCTGACAAACTAGACACACAAATTCAGACACTTTTGTCTTCGCTGGAATACTATCCTGCAACCGGATACTGCTCCGAAATTAATACCAGCCTGCCAGCCTGGCTACAGACGGTTACATCCAGCCTGCAACAAGGCCTGGCCCTGTTCATTGACTACGGTTATACGCGACAGGATTATTACCATCCGCAACGCAGGGACGGCACGCTGGTCTGCCATTACCAGCATCGTGCCCATGACGACCCATTCAAGTGGCCCGGACTGACCGATATCAGTGCGTCAGTCGACTTTACCGCGCTTGCGGAAGCTGCCGATCTCTGCGGACTCGAGGTCAGTGGTTATACCACCCAGGCCATGTTTCTTATGGCCAGCGGGTTGGATGAAGTGCTTGGGGAAACCGGGTCTTTACCCGATAAAGAACGCATAAAAATGAACAACCAGGTACTGCGCCTGACACTACCGGGCGAAATGGGAGAGCGTTTCCAGGTGATGGCTCTGAGCCGTGGTCTTGAAGAAGAATTGAGCAGCGATTTGACAGGTTTTTCACTCAACGACCTCTGTCACCGTCTTTAGGAAAATTACGGAGACAAATATACCGTGGGTAACCTGTTCCCAGCCTACGGGTTCAGATTGGTGATTGCTTCAAGCCTGGCCTGACGCAGCCGTTCACCCACCTGGGGCCCACTGGCACCCTTTAGATCAAGGTCCCTTGCACGAATGCCTGCAGCGGCCTGGTAGACCCGCTGCAAATATTCACCTTGCGGGTACGGACGATCCTGCAGTCCCTTGCGGCCACGGTAATCAGCCTCGCAGGCCGCGACGAAATCCGGTAAAAGCTCCGGTTGACGGAAAACATCCAGCTTCTCCAGCAACCTCAAGGCCGACAAAGGCCGGGCTTCAAGTATGCGATGGCACCTGATATGCAATAAACAAACCTTGCGTGACAGGTCGTGGATGGCGTTGGGTACTTTCAGGCGGCTGCAAACTGCATCCACCAGGGGCACTCCGGCAGATTCATGCCCTCGGTGTGATGGCAATTCCTGTTGTGGTGTTATGCCTTTACCAAGGTCATGCAGCAGGACGGCGAAAACCACGTTGGCTGCACCCTTGCTCAAATTTTCCGCAGCATCCAGTGCCATTAGCAGGTGAATACCGGTGTCGATCTCGGGGTGGTATTTTTCCGGTTGAGGGACACCAAACAAGCGGTCAACTTCAGGTAGCAACTCTTCCAATGCACCGCACTCACGCAATACACGGACAAACACCGAAGGCTTTTCAGTTTTCATGGCCAGTTCAATTTCACGCCAGATACGCTCTGCCGCCAGGTGCCGAAGCTCACCGGACCGCGTGATTTCCTGCATCAAAGCCAATGTTGATGCATGCACACGAAAATCAAAACGCGCAAAGCGCGCGGCAAAACGTGCGACACGTAAAACCCTCAGCGGGTCCTCTACGAAAGCACCGGATACATGCCGCAGGACCTTTTTCTCCAAATCCCGTTGACCACCATAGGGGTCAACCAGGCTCCCGTCTTCATCCCGGGCGATAGCGTTGATGGTCAGGTCGCGACGTTGGAGGTCTTCTTCCAGCGTGACGCCGGGATGAAAATCCACGCTGAACCCATGGTAGCCATGACCCTGCTTTTTCTCGGTGCGCGCCAGTGCGTATTCCTCACCACTTTCGGGGTGCAGAAAAACAGGGAAAGAGGCACCGACCTGTCTGAAACCCTTTTCAAGCATTTCCTCAGGTGTACTGCCGACCACGACCCAGTCCCGTTCCGTTGCCTGCAATCCCAAAAGTGCATCACGCACGGCACCACCAACCAGGTAGGTTTTGTTGGAGTTCAACGCCGCGGTTGTCGCCGCTGAGTCTGCAAGCGGCGCTGTCGCATCGAGCCGCTCAGGTAATCTGGAACGACCAGGTCTATGGACCGCGGGCTAATATCGAAATAGGCAAAATCATTATTGTCGCTGGTATTGTCAGTCTTCAATGACTGGTAATTGTCCCAGGAAAATGGCTTACCCGGAACCAGGTTCATCAGCATGGCCATGGTTGCGGACAATGGCCCTGGAAGACCAATAACCAGCCTGCGCTTACCCTCAGTTTTTGCGGTCCACTCTACCAGCTCTTTTAGTGTGTAGCTCTGCGGACCGGCCAGTTCATAAGTTTTTCCCCAGCACGTGGGGTCCTCCAGTGACGCAATCATAACCGCCGCCACATCTCCAGCGAAAACAGGTTGCAGACGCGCTTTGGGGCAGGCCAGCGGCATAACCGGCATCATTCGCAACATACCCGCAAAGCGATTGAAAAAACTGTCGCCACGGCCAAAGATAACCGACGGTTGGAAAATGGTGATATTCAGGTCATCAGCGGACCGTAAAATTGCCTCCGCTTCACCTTTGCTTTTCAGATAGTTACTGCTGCCTTTGCCCGCGTTGAGTGCACTCAGGTGTATCAACCTGGTGACACCGGACATTCTACAGGCCTCAACGATTCCCTGAACCAGCCCCACGTGTACCTTGTGAAAACTGTTTCCGCCGCCTTCATTCAGGATGCCAGCCATGCTGACCACTGCATCGGCCCCGGCAAACTGTTCAGCGAGTACTTCGGGGTCGTAAACATCAGCCTGAACCACCTTAACACCGGGCATCATCCCCACGCTGCCACGACCAACCGCGTCCCGGGTGAGCACGACACATTGATGCTTTCCGCTTGTCAATGCCTTTAGAAGATGTCCGCCGAAAAAACCGCTCGCACCTATCAATACAATTCGCATGTCACTTCCTCACTGCCGGTTGATCGATTGTTTATTCCTGCACACCACCTCGGTGTGACCATTAACGCTTATCTTACCGGATTCGATATGCGGCATCCTGACCGATATTCGTTTTACCGTTCCACCCATGCGCCAATCGTAGATGGTTGTGAATGCCAGTACGCGTGGAATGTAGTCGCGAGTTTCAAAATACGGCAAGGTTTCCACCCAGATTGCTGCCTCACTCCGGGGTCGCGTATCCAGCCATCGCTCCACGGCATTCGGGCCGGCGTTATAAGCACCTGACACCAGCACCGGGTTTTGATTGAAATCCTTCAATAGATCGTTCATGTACGCTGTACCGATGGGGAGATTGCCTGCCGCTGTCCTTAACTGGGCAATACCGCTCCATGGCAGACCGTGTTTTCTTGCCACCTGCTTACCGGTACCCGGGGTGATTTGCATCAAACCCATGGCGTTGGCTGAAGAACGTGCTGTCTCCATCATCGCGCTTTCAGCGCGTATGGTGCCATAGACCCAGGCGGGGTCCAATTGGTTGGCAGCGGCGGCGTAAGCGATGTCGGCTTCCCACAGCAGCGGAAATCGCCACTCATAAAGATTCAGATCACCACTGTTACCCAATGCAAAAATCGCCCGGTCATACCAGCTTTCCCTGACCGCCAGTGCAGCCGCGACTTTCAGTTCCGAAACCGGCAGACGGCCCGTGGCCAGCGTCCATTCGTTCAGAGCCCAATTGTGCAGACCCGCTTTCCTGAGTTCAAGTGCTCGCCGGATTCCATCAACCCCGGCCATCTGTTCCAGATCGACCGCGTCAACATCGGCCTGCCCGGGGCAGATACTGTAGCTAAGACCAAGCTCATCGGCGGCCAGAAACCCGTAGTAATTGGCCTTGGCTGACAGTTCCTCTAACAATTCCGAGGGTGGCTTGACCTGGCCCGATCGCAAGTTGGCCTGAGCCTGCCAATAGCGCCACCGGTCATCGTTACGGGTATCTTCCGGCATCTGTTCAATGACATTTGCAAGTGCTTTCCAGTCCTGCTTGCTGAGCAAAAATCGCGCCCACCATTCCAGCAACTGAGAGTCGCGAAATAAAACAGGTACCTTGCGCATTTGTGCGACCGTATCGTCCTCCATTCCCACGGCTGAGTACAGGGCGATGTCCCGCAACAACGATATCTTCTCGGTTTCTTCCCACAAAAAATGACGTTTCAGCACTTTAAATTTTTTCGCCGCCAAGCCGGCATCCTCGCGGGCCAGCCGTTGCAGCGAAGTTGCGGCTATCATGCGGGTGACTTCGTTGTCCGGCCATTTTCGTGCCCGTTCAAGGTTGGTATAACCCCTGCGGTTCATCAGTTGCCAGTCTTCCAGCCAGCGGCGTTGATCCGCGGCTACAAAACGTGCCAGGTACCCGGTCAAACTGGTATTACCCGCCTCGATGGCCAGATGAATACGCTGCCACGCGAGGCTTTGAGGTATTCCGTCATTTTTTATCAGCCAGGCGAAGACCGGATCGCACTCATCCGGTTGGGACTTGCCCACTGCCCACAGACTCTGTGCTTCACCCAATACGCCTTCGGTCTGCTTCAAAATAATTTGACCACGGACGCGTTGGCACCTGAGAACGGTACCGCTAACATTTTCGGAGTGCGCCACCAAATCCGCCCAACGCTTTTCTTTCGCCAGCGATTTCAACCATGAGTTACGTAAGGCATTCGAAAAGGCCCAGTCCTTGTGGGTTTGCAGAAACCCGGAGATCTCGTCCACCGGTATATCGCTGCGGCGCATACGGTAGTCTTCATATTGGAGATAGGGAAACAACACGTAATTCTCGAGTGTGTTCCTGATCTTATTAAACTTGACGTGGTCACCCCTTTTTGCCGCCTCCCATGCAATTTTAAATTGCTCAAGCTCAGCCTCCGTGGGATTGCCGGCAGCAAACGCAGGAGAGCTTAAAACGATGACAAGAGTGACTAAAAGATATACAAACTGCCGCACAACGAAGGCATGAGTTATGCTTGTTTTCACACTGGTGTTCAAAGCCTGTTTCAATGGTTGCTTCAGGGGCAAGGTCATAGAGAGGACCAATTTATGCAAAGGCAGTCTGCACGGCAAGACAAATCGAAGAAAATTTTAGCGGGACACAAAAAAAGCCCGTGATTTGGTTTGAATACGCACTGACAGGTATTTTTGCGGGTTTTCTGGCTGGTTATCTTGGTATTGGTGGCGGTCTGGTTCTTGTTCCTGCACTGAGCTGGCTATTTAGCCGCGACCCGGCCACGGCAGACATGGCAGTCCAGATGGCTGTTGCGACTTCTCTTGCCACCATGTTGTTTACATCGATGAGTTCCTTGCTCGCCCATCACAAGCGTGGTGCGATTCTGTGGTCCCTGGTCAGGCAGATGATCCCCGGCCTGCTTGCCGGTGCGCTGCTTGGAAGCATCATTGCAGACCGCATTGGCAACGTCGCACTGGCCAATGTATTTGGTGTTTTTGCACTCATTGTCGGTTTACAAATGCTCATTGGAACCAGGCAGACCGGGGGCGGTGCACTTCCCGGCTGGCTAAGGGTCACAGGAACCGGTTTTGGTATTGGAACGATCTCCAGCCTGCTTGGCATTGGCGGGGGAAGCATGACCGTACCCTGGCTGCTATGGCATGGCCAGCGGGTCCAGAACGCCGTTGCCACCGCCGCAGCCTGTGGTTACCCGATTGCAATCGCAGGTACACTGGGGTTTGTAATACTGGGCGAAGGTGCTTCATCGGCGCCATCGCTGGGTTATGTACATTTGCCTGCACTGGCAGGTGTGGCCGTGTTCAGTGTGTTGGGTGCGCCATTGGGTGTGGCTGCCGTACACCGGAGCTCACCGATACTCGCAAAACGGTTTTTTGCGCTGTTCCTGCTGTTTGTCGCTGTGAAAATGTTATTACGCTAATCGTTCAGGGCGACTTTGCTGGTGTAGACACTACATTAGTCGAGCGGCAGGATGATGGTGGTACAGGCACCACCGGCAGCGGGGTTATATATCGATATGCGACCATCATGCTCATTGACAATTTTGCGGCAAATGGCCAAACCGAGACCACTGCCATTGGTCTTGAAAGTCACGTACGGCTCAAATGGTTTTTCCAACACCATCGCGGGATAGCCCGGGCCACGGTCACTGACTTCCAACTCCAGCCATTTTTTTCCATCTTGTCTGATCAACCTGGTGCGAATATACACCTCGGCCTGCTGATCTTTTGCTACAGCCTCGCTGGAATTGACAACCAGGTTGTGTAGTAATTGCCGGATCTGTCCACTGTCTGCCGAAAAACCCGCCGGCCCGGCAATCAGCTTCAGGTGAAATTGCACCCGCTGGTCTTCATGCTGGTAAAGCGCAACGACATCTTTGATCAGTTGATCAAGCACGATGGGGGCACGTACCAGTTGCGGCCCTTGCGCGTAATCTCCAAACGCATCAACCAGTTCACGCAAAGCTTCAACCTGTGAAACGATGGTTCCGGTCGCACCGTCCAGCATGATGCTGTCTTTTTCGTCCAGTTTGTTCATAAGCTTCATTCGCAAACGTTCCGCAGCCAGCCGGATTGGTGTCAGGGGGTTCTTTACCTCGTGTGCCAGGCGGCGTGCAACCTCTGCCCAGGCTGCTTCGCGTTGTGCCTGGTTAAGCATGGTGACATCGTCAAAGACAATAACCGAGCCACCTGCGGGACCAATCTCCTTACCCAGACGGGAGCCACGCACCAGCAACACCAGTGTTTGCCCGTGAGCCTGGAGACGAATCTCCCGTTTCCACTCGGCAATCCCGCGCTCCATTTGATTCCAGATCAGCTTGAAAAGGGGCGCCAGAATTGGAAACTTCTCTGCACGCTCAGACAGGCTCTGGCCAGCGAAAAACCCACTGGGCACACCCAGTATCTGCGAGGCAGCAGCGTTGGCAGTGACAGCCTTTTGATTGTCATCCACGGTCAATACGCCGGAAGTCAGGCTGCCTAAAACGGTTTCAAGATATTCGCTTTGCGACTGTAGTTGTGCCCTGCTTTGCTCTGCTTCCTGGCTCGCGCTTGTGAGCGCTTCGGTCATTTCATTGAAAGATTGCACCAGGAAACCCAATTCATCGCGGGTCTCTGCCTGGACTTCGTGCGTCAGGTCACCGGAGGCAATCTCGCGTGTCGCCTGGGCCAGCTTTGAAATGGGCGTTACCAGTTTGCGGGCAACGTTCAGGGCCGCAAGTATCGCCAGCAATACTGTCAACAACAAAACCAGCGACAGGATCAGAATAAAACTTTGCTTCAGCGGTTCTCGTAGATAACTGAGGTTCTGGTAACGGTGATATTCCTTTTCGATTTTGTTTGCCAGCGTGGTGATCGACTCCGGCAGAGGGTAGATTGCCTGCAGCAAATATGCCTGCCTGCCGGGCACGTCGTATGGCAGTCGCTGGATGACACGGATACGCAAAATGCCGTCAGCCACGGGTTCTGCCGCGGCATATTCACCACGGTCCAGGGCCTGTAACAAAGCATAGTCACCCGGCCGTTCCGGCAGATTGGCAAGCATGTTGATGTTTGCGCTGGCAATCATCCTTCCATCGCCTTCCATGACCGAAAGCTCCAGTGGTCCGGCGCTACTGACGTTTGCCAACAATGCTCTGCGCACCGCGTCGACATCATCGTCCGGACTATCGATTTCCCGGATCAGACGCCGCACCTGGTTACGCACTTCCAGTGTCCGGTTTTTCAAAAATTGCTGACCCAGCTCCAGTGAATCAGCCAATGCCGCCTCGACTCCGACATCAAACCAGCTATCTACTGTGCGGGTCAGAAAATAGGCCGAAAAGAAGTACACGATCAAAGCAGGGGGTAGCGACAAAACCAGGAAGTACCTTACCCAGCGCGCTGACAGCATGGCGCCGGGAGCGTGCTCCCTTACTTTTTTGGTTAATGAGATGACCCGATAAAAAATGGCAGCGGTTACGACCAGCAACGCAAATACGGTCAAAACCAGAACCCAAACATACGGCTGGTTCAAACCACTGGCATCCTGTTGAACATTGCTGACAAGAATAAGCGAAACAAGCAGGACAATCAGTGCCACCGTCACCGGCAACACCCTTAAAACCAGTCGTCTTACACGCTTACTATGAAAGGCCATACCGACCACTCCGAATCATGCCGCCATTGTGATGAGAACCAGGCGGGCAATTGCATTGGGGTAGGCAACCGGCTTTCATCCAGGCTGATACGGGTGCGCAATTCATAACTACCTGACGGTAACGGACCGGTCGACAATTGGATAGTAAAATCATCCAGGGCCGCAAGCATGTGACGTAAACGCGAAAAGGCTTTCAATTCTCCGGTTTCTTCTTCTGAAAACTGGTAACGCTCACTCAATGGCAGGTAACGAAGCTGAAAACGCCTGGCATCCCGACGTGCCACGATCATGTTATTGTCATTACGCAATTCCATTTCCAGCCTGATGGTCAGCGTTACACCGTGCTCCAGTGCCTCACGTGCCTGCGAACTCAGTCCCAGTTCCTGCTGCAGACGAACATCCAGTGACTGGTAGGCAGGTCTGACGGTAACGTTTTTGATGGCAAACGTGTAATCAAGCTCTTGCCGTTGACCGCAACCGGCAAGAACAAAAATTGAAAGACTAAGCAGACTTACGCAAAACCGCATAGAAGAATCCGTCCATCCGGGCTTCCCCGGGTAATATCTGGCGTCCAAATGGACTGGCCATGCCCCATTCTACAGTCGGCACCTCTACTGCCGCCTCCGCATGTTGCGCAAGAAATCGTTGTATTTGTTCGGTATTTTCACGTTCCAATATTGAACAGGTAGCATAGACGAGGATGCCACCAGGTTCCAGCAATGGCCATAGAGCGGCCAATAATCCAGCCTGGGTCTTTACCACGCTATCCACCTGCCCACTACTACGGAGCCACTTGATTTCCGGATGCCTGCGGATAACACCGGTTGCGCTGCAAGGTGCATCAAGGAGAATTTTGTGGAATTTTTCCCCATTCCACCAGGTTTCAATGACAGCCGCATCGGCAACTATCGATGTTGCATTTAAACCCAGGCGATGCAGATTCTGGTCAATTTGCTCAATACGCTGAGCCTGCTTGTCCAGTACGGTCAATTCAATCCCCTGGCAGCTCTCCAGCAGATGAGCCGTTTTGCCACCCGGTGCAGCACAGGCATCGAGGATGCGATCCCCGGGCCGGGGATCCAGTAAATCCCTGGCCAACTGTGCAGCCGGGTCCTGTACGGAAAGCCAGCCCTGCTCAAATCCCGGTATTCTGGCAACCGCGGCAGCGGGACTGATAGAAATTGCATCACGCGCATAATCATGATCGCTTATCTCAAACCCAGCGTCTTTCAAATCACCTCGCAGCACCGTCTCATCCGCTTGCTTGCGATTGATTCTCAACCACAATGGTGCCTGCCGGTTATTGGCATCGATAATCTCTTGCCAGCGCTCAGGCCAATCTTTCTGAATCTCTTTTAATAGCCAGTTCGGGTGTGCAAACCGCTTTTCCGTTTGCTCCAACTTGATCAGAAGGGATTGCTGTTCACGCTGGAATCGCCGCAGGACAGCATTGATCAGACCCACCGCCCACGGTTTGCCCAGTAAACGGGCACATTCCGCTGTTTCATTGACCGCGGCATGACTGGCTGTACGATCATGCCAAAGTTGTTGCAAACCCAGCATTAGCAAACGCTGGACTTCGACTTCCCGCTTTTTAACCGGTTTAGCCAGTAACTGGGAAGCCAACCACTCCAATGCGCTCAGCCAGCGCAAAACCCCGTAAGCCAAATTCCGCGCGAAGGCGTTATCACGGCTGTCGCTTAAGTTTGAAAGTGCTTCACTGTCACCGAGGTTTTTGTTCTCATCCAGCACTTCTGAAAGCGCCTGGACTGCTGCAAGTCTCGGATTTTGCTTATTCTTCTTATGTTTTGACAAGATTCACCCGGCCCTGTGGTCTATAGGCGTTAAGAAATTGCTCAACCGTCATGCGTTGACCACCAGCACGTTGTAACTCCAATATTTTCAGAGACTTTTCAGCTGTACCAATAATCAAAGACTGCCGGTCGTTCGTTACGGCCCCGGGATTGCAGCCCGCAACATCATCCACCACTTCGGCTTTCCATATACGCAAACGCTGGCCGTCAACCTCGCACCACGCAACCGGCCAGGGGTTGAATGCCCGAACCCTGCGCTGCAACACCCCAGCTGCCTGATTCCAATCCAGCTCAGCTTCAGCCTTACTTAATTTACTGGCATAAACAGCCTGGCTTTCATCCTGTGCCAGCGCTTGTGGAAGCTCACCCCTGATGAGCAATTTAATGCAATCCCGCAATGCCTGGGCACCCAGAACGGCCAGGCGGTCGTGCAGGCTGCCGGCCGTATCAAACGGTCCAATAGCCGTAGTAAGGCACTTGTACACGGGACCTGTATCCAGTGTCACTTCCATCTGCATGATGCATACGCCGCTGGTCTCGTCACCCGCTTCAATGGCACGTTGAATAGGCGCAGCACCCCGCCAGCGTGGCAGCAATGAAGCATGAATATTCCAGCACCCGAACCGTGGCAGGGTCAGTAACCGGCCTGGAATCATCAAACCATAGGCCACTACAACCATTAAATCCGGCTGCAACCCTGCCAGTTTTTCCTGCCATTCAGGATCTTTAAGGCTCTGAGGCTGAAGCACTTCGAGATTGTTTTCCAGCGCCAATTGTTTAACCGGACTGGCACGTAACTGCTTGCCACGACCAGCTGGCCGATCGGGCTGAGTGAGAACCGCGACGATGACACAACCTTCGTCAATCAGAGCCTGTAAAGGGGGCAAAGCAAATTCAGGTGTGCCTGCAAACAGGACACGTAACG
>Ga0316201_10001821_pt1 | contig 14761 bp, 10 predicted proteins | sample CS6wburrow_MG_FD_204516 | JGI IMG/M metagenome (GOLD analysis project Ga0316201, IMG submission 204516) | Coastal sediment microbial communities from Delaware Bay, Delaware, United States - CS-6 worm burrow | ecosystem: Environmental > Aquatic > Marine > Coastal > Sediment | place: USA... | reverse complement strand
ATCTGGAAATTCTGACGTCGCCGACAATCGAACCGGACTATGCCAGGGACGCCTTTCGAAACTTGCGATCGTTTCCCGGGCACGCGGATATTGCAGACAATCTCTACCTGGGGTTTCTAACGCAGCGCGCGTCTATGGCATCCGAGGACAGTCAGATTCGCGTCATCGTCAATCTCGCGACGGAACTTCCGAACGCCGAACGCCTGCCGGAAAGGCTGCTCGCTGAATTTTGGGATCGCAAGGTAAGCACGGCCAAGCGAGAGGAGCGGCGCGATGAAGCGTTGATCGCAGCTTTGGAGTCACTTGTGATGGCAACGCCGCAGCGCCGGCAGCAGGCTGCCAACCTGGTTGCTGACGATTATCCACTGTTAATAGGCAGCCTGCCTGCTCTCAGTGGCGCGCGTACCGTGTTCGATCCGGTGGCCATGGTGCTGACTTCGGCAGACGGCGCCAAAATTTCGCAGTGGTCACTCGCGACGCCGGTCTTGCAGCGACGCGAAGACTGGTCGGTGACGGCGCTGGAGGTTACACCGCTGCTGCGTCGCGTCGATGTAGATCGTGAGGGCATTGTTAAGAGAGTCGGATTGACGCTGACCATTAGCCATGCGCGGATGTCTGATTTGCGCATAAAGATCATCGCTCCATCGGGGCGCGCGGTTGAGATCGAAACCGGCCTCGATCGGGCGTCCAGCAATGACGACATTCGAATTGCCCCGCAACAACTACGTGACCTGATCGGTGAGACGCTCAGAGGCACGTGGTCGATAAGCGTTCGTGATGAGAGCCTCGGCATTGCGGGGCAGTTCGTTGGCTGGAACCTGACGCTGAATGCGCAAGGCAATGTCGAAGATCTCCAACGTGGCCTGAACATTCCCGAGCCCGTGGAACGTGAAACCGACAATTTATGGTTTGACAAGAGTGGCCGATACGCAGTCGCGCGCTCGATGCAGAGCGATAGTGCGCGCATATGGGACCTCGCCTTTGCCGAGCCGGTCCGGGCGATTACTGTCAATGAAAGCGAAACCTTGATCGGTTTTGATACCGGGGCGCGGCGCTTGGTCACGGCTTCGCAGGACAAAGTAAATATTTGGGACACAGCGTCCGGTGATCAGGTTGGGTCGATACCGATAGGATCCGCCAGTGCGAACGCCGTGTTGACGATGGACGGCACTGGGCTCTTCGTCGCGCGTCGCAGTGATGCTGAGACGAGTCTGGAAGTCTGGTCGGTGGAGGAACGCACGAAAACGGCCGAAGTAACGGTTGCCGGCACGCCATCACTTGTCACCATCGATTCAACGGGCGGTCGTGTCGCGGTAGCCGACTACGATCGGGCAGTTCGAATTTGGGATTTTTCCACGGGTGAGATTCGTGCGCAAATTGACTTGCCGGCGCAGCCCAGCGCGATTCGTCTGGCCGCTGATGGATCCGCACTTGGTGTAGTTCACGGTGATTCCGGCGTTTCTCTATGGAGCATCGATCGACCGCAACAGTCACTGCTTGAGGAGTTCGGCAGCGGCCGCTGGCAACTCGTTTTTTCGCCTTCCGGCAGCAGCGTCATCGCAGGACGGCCGGATATCGGCTTCCAGATGTATGACAGTAGCGACGGGCGCCTGATAGGACCATCCGTTGGTGTTCGCAACGACCCATTCTCATCAGATATTCTCGCCTACAGCAACGACGAACAAATGCTGATCACGGGTCGCGTCGACGGCACGCTAAGAATCTGGAAAGCGCCAGGGGCGATTGACGGCAACGAGGCGACGCAAATTGGTGAGCATCAGGTGTGGAAGCCATCGGCAGATCGCGTGCTGGCCGCAACATCGGACGCATCGCTACTTCTGATCGGTGACCCGGCGGGTCACGTGCATGTCATTCCGGCAGGCGCGAGCCTCGAGGATATTAAGGCGATCAATGAAGATGTCAGCTTTATCGGTCACAATGCCGACGTTCGGGCGTTAAGCGTCAACGCCAGTGGATCATTGGTGGCGAGCGCTGCGTCCGATAACACAATTCGTGTATGGAATACGGTCAGCGGACAACCAATGCCATACATGGCCGAGATTTCCGGTGCTGCAGTCACGCGCATGGTGTTCTCGCCGGATTCGTCCCTGCTTGGTGTATTGAATTACGATCGAGTCTGGCTGTTAGATGTCAACAGTGGTGAACTGCTTGCGCAGTTTGAGCTTGGGGAGTCGCACGCCGGTATTGCGTTTGCAACTAATGCACAACTTTATGTTGGTGGAGACAGTGGTGCGCTGCGATTGATCAATCATGGCGCAGATGGCAAGTGGATCCTGCAAAAGCTGTGGGAGGCCGGCGCGCCCATCCGCTGGCTCGAAGCCTCACCGAGGGGCGACTACCTGGTGCTTGTTGATGAAAATAACCTGGCAAGACAATTCGTTTTGGCCGAGGGTCAACTTGCCGAGGCCACTTTGCAGCTGCCATCGCCTGTAATAGACGTCACCTTTAGCCGAAATCGCGTGTTTTTCCGCACCTCTCGATGGGTGCATCGCGCCAGCTCCTCGAAAAGAGGCCTCGCGTGGCAGGACAGCGTATTTGGACCCAAAGCGCTGCACGGAACGAGGACCGTCTCCGGTAATCCCGGTGATAACCGTTACGCGGGAAGTCGGGTATACGTGCCGGCCGTACGTAACGGTTTCGTTGAACTCGTCGAGCTGGGTTTCAGCGGGTCATCAAATCAAGGCTTGTTTGGCAACAAAGACGAGTTACTCACGGAGTGGCTGCCGCGCCTGCAGAGTGCCACCATCCTGCCGGCGCCCTGACGCTGTTCGAAATACGACCGGCGATCGCTTTACCGCAGGTCGCCGCGAAGTGTCCTGACCAGTAATTCGAGTTTTTCAGCGGTTACTTCGGAGGGCGGTACCGGTTCGCCGAAATAGACTGGGACGCTTGCAAACAGGCGACCCGGGATCTTCTTTGTGCCACCGGACTTGTGACGACTGAACCAACTACCCCACAAGCGGCCCAACGCCGCCGGAACCACCGGTACAGCGCGACGCCGAATGATCTTCTCAATGCCAGGCCTGAAACGTTGGATCTCGCCATCCCGCGTGATGCCTCCTTCGGGGAATATGCATACAACGTTGCCTGCGGCCAGCTCTGCATCCACTTTTTCAAAGGCCTCGTCCATGAGTTGCTTGTCTTCTTTTGCGGAGGCAATGGGAATAGCTTTAGCGGTCTTGAAGAGGAAATTCAGTATTGGTATTTGGAAAATCTTGTACCACATTACAAAGCGCATTGGGCGGCGCACGGAACCGCCGAGAATGATCGGGTCCATGAAGCTCACGTGGTTGCACACAACCACCGCAGGTCCTGTGTGTGGGATATTCTCAAGACCGTTTGGCCGGATGCGGTAGACAACATTGATCACGAGCCAGGCCAAAAATCGCATCAGGAATTCGGGTAGCAGTGAGTAAATATAGATTGCGACGACCGCATTTAGCACTGCAATCACGACAAACAACTCCGGGATCGAGAATCCTGATTTGAGTACGGTAATGGAAATAACAGCTGCGCCAACCATGAACAGCGAGTTAAGAATGTTGTTGGCCGCAATGATCCGTGACAGGTGTTCGCGTCTGGAGCGTTTTTGAATCAGCGCGTAGAGAGGAACGCTGTAGAAGCCGCCAAACGCGCCGAGCAGCGCGAGGTCGGCCAGTATTCGCCAGCTACCGTCGCGCCCAAGAAATTCGCCGATGGACGATGCGGCGACTACATGGACCTCCGGCTGAGCGAAATACAGGTCGACCGCGAACAGGCTCAGTCCGATGGAGCCAAATGGCACTAAACCGAGTTCGATCCGGTGTCCTGACATGCGCTCGCAGAGCAGCGAGCCAATACCGACCCCGACAGCGAATGCCGCGAGCAAGCTTGTCGTGATGGCCTCATCGCCGTTCAGAATCTCAAGCGTGTAGGCCGGAATTTGAATGGTCATCGCTGAGCCGAAAAACCAAAACCATGAAATGCCGAGAATTGAAAGAAAGACACTGCGATCTTCGCGCGCAAATCTGATGATGTTCCAGGTTTCCTGCCACGCGTTCCAGTTGATCTTCAGCGTTGGATCCACTGCTGCCGTTTGTGGCACTTGTAAACTCGCTGTGTAGCCAGCCAGCGCAACCAGTACCAGGCAAATACCCAAAATGGTTTGTTTATTGAAACCGAGGCCGCCGGCAATTTCGTCACCGACCGCGATACCGCCGACGATCAGGCCGAGGATGATCGCGACATAGGTACCGGACTCGACGAGCGCGTTGCCACCAACGAGCTCGTCATCGGCCAGTTTTTGCGGCAAGTACGCGTACTTGACCGGGCCGAACATGGTTGACTGGCAACCCATAAGGAAGAGTACGAGCAACAATAAGGAGTAGCTCTCCGAAACCAGCGAAAAGGCTGCCAGCGCCATCAGCCCGATTTCGAGAATCTTGATGCGCCGAATCAGCATTGACTTTTCGTACTTGTCGGCCAGTTGCCCGGCGCTTGCCGAGAACAGGAAGAACGGCAGAATGAACAGGCCGGCGGCCACGTTCGCAAGTTGGACATGGTCCATGCCGGCGACCAGTACGCCCTGGAACGTGATCAGGATGACCAGGCCGTTGCGAAAAATATTGTCGTTTAGCGCGCCGAGAAATTGGGTAGCAAAGAAGGGGGCAAATCGGCGTTGGCCGAGTAGTGCGAACTGGCTCGATCCTGACAATGGTCTGCGTCCCTGTAATGAGCACGGTGTCACTATAGCGCGAAAAATCGGGCGTTCCGGTCTAAAAGTGCGAACTCGAACCGCCAACGTGATTTGACAATTTTGCTATGATCCCGACTTCGGTAGAGTGAAATTTCTACCAGTTGCCCAATTTGGATCAATTACGCCCTATGACAAGGCACCTGACATTGCTGCTTTGCGGATTCTTGATGGTGGCCGGTTGCGCGAAGGAACCGCAGCCACGCTCCGTCAATGAGTTTCTCGACAACCCGATTTTGCTCGAAGCCGCCATGGTGCGGTGTTCCCAGGATCGCTCTGGGACCCGCTACGATGCCGAGTGCGTGAACGCTCGACAGGCGGTCGATCGTATTCAGGCGAAGGAAGAAGCGGCCGCCAGGGCGGCATTCGAAGCCAGATCGGAAAGTAAACGAAACGCATTGCGGCGAACGCAGGCCGCGGCTGCGGAAGCGCGGCGGCGTGCCGCCGAGGCGCAGCGCCAGCGCGAGGAGGCCGAGTATCTCGCTCAATTCGGCGTCTTGCCCCCTGGTGATACGACGACGGCCGAACCCGTTGCGGAGGGCAATTCGCCGATAGCCGATGTCCCTGAAGCACGCGATGAACCGGTTTCTAAAGGTGCTTACGAAGATCCCTCACTGGCGACGGATGGCGGCAATGCGCCGGTGTCGGAATCGGAGCCTGAGTCACCCGCGACGGATCTGGAGTCGATCCGTGATGAACTGCGTCGACGCAATGAAGAGGGCAGCGACTAGTGTCCTGTTTGCTTGGTTCGTTTACTTTCAGAAAGCATCCAAAGCGCTAGTGCAAGGCGCAACCCGCCGGTAATGGCTAGCCCTTGCCAAGGGCTGTAACGCCGCACTAGCGCTTTGGATGCCTTCCCTCCGGGCACTGCCAGCCGCCCGTCCTGCCACGTTGCGCTCGCTTGAAGTAGCCCGCTAATCCTGCACTCCCGCGCCTCGCAGGACGGGCTGCTGGCAGTGCTGAAAGTATGCGAACCAAGCAAACAGGACACTAGCCGTCGGTCAACGGCATCGTTCGTACATGTAGATCGCGCTGCGGGAACGGAATCTCGATGCCATTGTCGCGGAATGCCTTATAAATTGCGCAATTCAACTCGTGCGTTACCCGACCCCGATCGACCGGTTGTGAAATCCAGCCGAGCAGTTCGAAATTGAGACTGGAGTCGCCAAACAATCGAAAACGGACGCGCGGCTCGGGGTCAGCGATGATATCCGCGTTATTAGCAGCCACTTTCTGCAGTGTCCCGATAACATGATCAATGTCACTGCCGTAAGCGACGCCGACAGCAACTCGAATCCTGTGCTTTTCAGACGGCCCGCCGGCCTCGTTAATTATTTTGCCGTTGCCGATAATGCCGTTCGGGACGGTGATCTCGACATCGTCGCGAGTGAGGATACGCGTGCTTCGTAAACCGATCTCGGTAACAACGCCACGCTCGCCGGAATCCAGGATAATGAAGTCGCCGGTCTTATAAGGCGCGTCCATGATGATGGAAACCCCGGCAAACAGATTCGATAGCGTGTCTTTGGCGGCGAAGCTGAGTGCCAGCCCGACGATGCCGGCGGATGCCAGCCATGCTGTTACGTCGATGCGCCAGGCAAGAAAGATGAAATAACCGGTAAGAGCGACCAGCACCACCTTCATCACGTTGTGAATCAAAGACAGCATGCCGGTCTGCAATATCTTGGTGTCCGAGTTTCGGCTTAATACCCTTACAATCAATCCGAGCAGACTGCCAAGCGTGCTGTACCAAACGAATATCGCGATGGTCTTTAGAATGCCCAGGGTGATGAACTGGGGCGCGTCCGGCAGGCCGATACGGCGCGTGGCAAGCGCGAGTCCAAGCAGGACGAAAGACAGGAACACGGGCCGATGAACCAGGCTAACGAGTTGATCGTCAAAGTTGTTCGTGGAGCGGTTGGCAATTTGACCGATTAGTCCGGAAATAATCCAGTCAGCAATTTTGCCAACGACAATAAAGACCGCTGCGATAATTGCAGCCTGCAAATAGAAGTTAGGACCAATCAACTCGGCGAGTTGCTGGACCTTCCCGATCAAATCGTTCAACTGGCTAGGCGCTCTGCAAATTAGTAATTAGGATCGTATTCCGTCTCATTGTTTTCGGACTCACCGGCACCCGGCATGCCGAAAGTGCGAACGCTCGATGCCTCTTCTTCAGCACTCTCGACGCCCGCTTGCATGCCGGGCGACGTTGGCAAACGGCTGGTCTGTGCCGTCAGAATTTGCACAAACGTATTCGCGACGTCTGGCGCGATGTTTGGCGAGCTAACGAAAATCTTCTCTGGTGTCATACTGCTCGAACTGTAGAAGGCGGCGTTGGCTTTGCGATCCATGGTGACCCCGGCGCCCTCGAGCGCGACCCCGGCGAACAGGCCGCGGCTGCGTGAATAGGAGACGACTTCGGCTCTGAACATGACGTCGGTTGCAATGCTGGTATGGCGCCCAACAGGGCCGGCCGCGACTGACGCATCGGCGCCGAGCGTCAATTTACCGTTAGCAATACCGTCGACCCCTTTTCGTGTTTTGAACACCAGGATGACGTCGGTCGACTGCGCTCCGATCTGCCAGCCAAAGCTGCCACCGGTAAGCGTGATGAATGCCGGGTTGCTCCAGGAACTGTCGTCCTGGCGGACAACGAGAATGCCTTTGCCGCGACGCGCCCCAAGCCCGAACGCAGCCTTAACAACGTTGGGTATCACGGCCACCGCGTAAGCCCGCGCCAGCAGTGTCGGCGGTATCGTCTTTTCAGGAATCCGCAGCAACTGGTCGACGACATCGGCAGCGTCCGCTACTCGTTTTTCCTCACGAGTGGCGGCGAAACTGGCCGAACTAAAGATCAGGGCGCATAGCGAGAGCGCGGCAGTTACTCGTGTGATATTCATGCTTGTTTCCGACAGGTTAATCGCTCAAGAGTTCTATTCTACGCCAAAAAAGCGCTCCAGGAATGCGCGCCGCCAAAATGCGCTCAGACGATTGGTCGACGCACGAGAATAGGTGGTAATGGGTAGTCCAGCGTTGCGCAAACCGCTCGAATAAGCTCGGCTTCTCCTATCGAGAGCTTGCCATCATGTGCGGCGGTGGCGCTAATTGCTAAAAGCAAGGACTCCTTGCCCTTGTTATTTAAACCGAGTAACACATCGAGACTGCGGTCAAGAGCAGCGACCGTATAGCTTTGCTGGTCCGCGTGGTAAGGGTACTTCTCTGCCCAGGGCCCCAGCGTCGCCAGCCCGGCCTTAAACGCGGCGTCGCTGTGTTCCTCGGATTTGTGACCGTAGTTTGCGAGCACTCTGAGCAAGTCGATTGCCGCCGGCTGCAGTTGCTTCTTTCGAGCTCGAACCGCGCTGCGTCGGCCGGATGGATCGCCGGCTTGGCCAAGGTTGCTCATTAGGATTCGGTAGAAGCAATATTCGTAGAAGTCTATTTCGCCATCAATCTCGATGATTCGCGTTGCCAGCGAAACGAGGTAGCTGAGCTGTTGGCTGGGACGTGCTTTGAGCGCCGGGAATGCGATCGCGAGCAATGGCAGGCGGTATTCGGCACCGGTTGTTGAAAGCTCTTCGTAATAATTGCCCACGAGGCGCGCTCGATCCGCGCCGAGTTGCTCTTGCACGAGTGACAGCTGCCGGTCGGCCGTGTCGCCGTCACGATGAAGAACCAGAGCGACTGTGAGCAGGTAAGCAAATTCGGATGAATGGGCGGCCGCGTACAACGATTCAGGAAGCGACTGCCGAAGGCGTTGCGCGTACTCGATATGTTCGCTTTCAGGCTGACCCACAGTCTCCGCAATGGACTCGGGCAGGAAGGCGGCGCCGCCGCTCGCGAGTGCTGTTGTTATGTCCCCGGAAAAACCGCTGTGTACCGCATCTGCGCCTGATGCAGCATGACGTTGACGCGGATCAATGCGCGGGAAGTCGGCGGCCTTGAAACTCGGATCCAGTGCCTGGATTCGCTCGATCAGCGGCGGATGTGTCGCGAACAGGCCGCTGAATTTGGCGCCGGCGCCAAACAGCATGTGACTGACTTCTTCGGGATCGGCCGACTTGATAAAAGAGCCCGCACTAAAACCGCCGATTTTTTTCAGGGCGCTCGCGATACCCTCACTTTGGCGCGTGAACTGCACAGCAGACGCATCGGCGAGGTATTCCCGCTGCCGCGATACGCCTGCCTTTATAATACGGGCAAAGAAGATCCCGATGCCGCCTATGATGATCAATCCGAGACCTATTACTAAAGCAACCGGTGCGCCACGGTCTCGGCGACTGGACACGATGCTCGTATGGTGGCCCCCGCGAACAATAAGGCGGCCGATCAGTCCGAGAACCATAATTCCAAACAACACACCCATCAGACGAATATTAAGGCGCATGTCGCCATTGAGGATGTGGCTGAATTCGTGAGCAATCACACCCTGCAACTCGTTGCGGTCGAGTAACTCGAGCGTACCGCGGGTAACTGCAACGGCCGCGTCACTGGGTGTGAAGCCGGCGGCAAACGCGTTGATGCTGTTCTCTGATTCAAGAACGTAGATCTCGGGCACCGGCACTCCCGACGCGATCGCCATTTCTTCCACGACGTTACGCAGACGCCGGCGCAGCGGGTCCTGGACGTCCGCTGGCACAAGCGTGCCACCCAAGTCCGTCGCAACGCGGCCACCGCCAGCGGAGAGGACCGACGTCTTGAATAAACTGGCACCGAGTATGAGCAGGGTAGTCAAAATCGCCGTGCCGATGAGTATCGGTCCCTGCGCCGCAAAAAACTCGCCCTTCGCGTAGCCGAAATCCGTGGCATAGCCATAGCCTGTCTTCGAAAAATTGAAGAGCACTATGCCGACAAAGCCGGTCACCGCGAGCACGATAGCGATCGTTGCGGCTATGTATGCCGCAATCAGGCGTCGCGACGTCTGGCGTGCACGGTCCTGCGCGTCAAAAAAATTCACTTAAGAATCAGGTAAAAGAAACATCCGGTACTTCGCGCTTCTCCTCCGACTCTATCTCAAGAAAGCTGGCCAGTTCGAAGCTGAAGGTATTCGCGATCATGCTATTCGGGAAGTTCTCAGCCGTGTTGTTGTAGCTGAGCACCGCATCATTAAAGGCTTGGCGCGAAAATGCGACCTTGTTTTCTGTGCTGGAGAGTTCTTCCTGAAACTGCATCATATTTTGATTCGCCTTTAGATCAGGATAAGCTTCAGACAACGCGAACAGGCGGCCGAGGGCGCTGCCCAAGGCGCCTTCGGAGGCGCCGAGCTTTTTGATTGCCTCGGCGTTTGCCGGGTCAGCTTTGGCGGCATCCAGGCTGGAGACCGCGTTATTGCGGGCCTGAACAACGGCTTCCAGGGTTTCACGCTCATGTTTCATGTAACCCTTGACAGCTTCGACCAGATTCGGAATAAGGTCGTGTCGACGAGTCAGCTGTACATCGATTTGGGCGAACGCGTTTCTAACGCGATTGCGTTCATTGATTAATCGGTTGTAAATACCGATCGCCCAGAACACTATCGCGGCAATTATGCCCAGGAAAATCAGGAATGAAGTCACAGTTCGGCTCCTTACTACGGGGTCAATACACCAAGCATAACTCCAGGCTTGGGCTAACACTAGCAACGCTGGTGTTGCTGTTACCGGGCTCTGCGGCACTTGCAGACTGGCTCGGTGATGCGCGGCCTCTCATGGGCACCGAGGTCAGCGTCTATCTCTGGAGTGATGATGCCCAGCTGGGGCAAAAGGCGCTCGAAGAGGTGTTCTCGGAGGCTGCGCGCATCGATCGCCTCATGAGTACGTACAAAGACGATAGCGAAATCTCGAAAGTTAACCGATTGGCCGCAGATAGCCCGGTTGTAGCGAGCGAGGAGTTGTTTCAACTCGTGCAACGGTCACTGGACATCTCGGTGCTGACGCTGGGCGCTTTCGATATAACATTCGACAGCGTTGGTCAATATTATGACTTCCGATCCCGAAAAAGACCGGATCCGGAAACCGTTGCCAGCGAGCGCGAAAATATAGACTACCGCTATGTGAAACTCGATCAGGCCGCCAGCAGTATCACCTTTCTGAAGGAGGGCGTCCGCATCAATCTCGGCGGGATCGCGAAAGGTTACGTCGTTGAGCGCGGTGTCGATATTCTGCGTCACCATGGCGTGAAGAACGCCATCGTAACGGCCGGAGGGGATTCACGCTTGCTTGGCGATCGCCGTGGCAGGCCGTTTATGGTTGGCATTCGCGACCCCAGAATCGACGGGCAGGTGGCGATATCCGTGCCGCTGGCTGACGAAGCCATTTCCACCTCGGGCGACTATGAGCGCTTTTTTGACGAAGACGGTGTCCGCTACCACCACATAATTCAGCCGGCGACAGGTGTGCCGGCGGGCGGTGTGCGCAGCGCCACCGTTATTGGTCCGGATGCGGTGATAACCGACGCCCTGTCAACCTCCGTCTTCGTTATGGGCGTAGACCAGGGCCTGACGCTAATCGGTACACTGCCGGACTATGAAAGCATCGTCATTGATTCTGAAGGTCGCGTTTACTATTCCGACGGGCTGCAACAGCCTTCCGAAAAGGGCGCCGAATAGCGGCTAAAAATCCCACAATGTCGCTGAAAACCGACGGATTTTCACTTTAAATTCAGCTTCATACGCCTATCATAGGCTTTTCAGACTCCGCGAATAAGAAACGTTGGGTAGAACGGCGATTTAACGTAATCTGGCGCTATTGCAGGACCTGCCTGTCGCATTGCACCCGCCGCCATTATGTTTATGAAATACGGGCATTTGTGACGATTATCACGGCCCGGAGCTGCTTCGACTGTCACTATTCGGGATCGAGTGGTGCCGCCGAAGGCGCGTTTCAATGGATGAAACCGGGCGAGTAAAACAAGGAATAGACGAATGAAAATCAGAAATTCAATTTTTGGTCTTGTTATTTGCATCTTTGCAGCGAGTACGCTCGCCGCATCGGGCATGGAAGGGCAACCCGCTCCGGATTTCGCCCTCAAGAGCTCTACCGGTGAAAACATGAGGCTCTCTGAGCACCGGGGCGACGTCGTGATGATCAATTTCTGGGCGACCTGGTGCGGTCCGTGTCGTCAGGAAATGCCATTGCTGGACGAACTCTATACCCGCTATCAGCGTGTGGGATTCAACCTGCTTGGCGTGAATATCGACGATGACTCCGGGCGCGCGATGAAGATGATTGAGGAACTCGGCGTAAACTTCCCGGTGCTGTTTGATGCGCGCAAGGAAGTGAGCAAGCTGTACTCCGTTGAAGCCATGCCGGTGACGGTTCTTGTCGATCGTGAGGGCAACGTTCGGCATGTACACCACGGTTACAAACCCGGATACGAAGACAAGTACCTGGACCAAGTTCGTTCATTGTTAAGAGAGTAATGTAGTGACCAAATCACTTATCAGCCTGTTTGCAGCCGCCGCTCTTGCGATTGGCTCGGCCGCATTCGCAGAGGACGTGGCACCGATGGACGCGGTTTCTGTAATGGCTGATGCCATGGCTTCGGAGGCTTCTGAGTCTGAGTCACGCACGGAATTCCGCAGCCTTGACCAGGATGTGCAGACTCTGAAAAAGGAGGTTCTGGACCTCAACCGCGACCTGTTCCTTCTTGAAGAAGAGCTGCTATTTCCGGCCAACTCCCAGGTAGCGTTCTTCATCTCCATGGATGTCGGTGAGTATTTCGAACTCGACTCCGTGAATATCAAGATTGATGGCAAGGAAGTCGCGAACTACCTGTATACCGCGCGCGAAGCGGACGCGCTGATTCGTGGCGGCGTACATCGTGTGCATATGGCCAATCTCAAGACCGGTGATCACGAACTCATTGCTATCTTTACGGGCAAGGGACCACACGTGCGCGATTATCGTCGCGGCGCAACCATGACCTTTGACAAAGGAATCGGTGCCAAGTATCTCGAGCTGGAAATAACCGACCGCGTCAAGAAACAGCAGCCGGAATTTGTCATCAAGGAATGGGAGTGATCTTTGCCTTCAGGTCGCTCACCAGTTAGGTGCCTCTGTTTGCTGTTGGCGCTCTCGGCGCTGACGCAAAGTGTTCAGGCTGCCGACGATGGTCGTGATCCGATCGTCGTAAAGGACCCGCACTACGGCGAGGTCCTGTTTTACTTCTATCAGGAAGATTACTTCCCGGCGATCGTCCGGGTGCTTGCGGCCAAAGAGCGTCAGCAGCTCGACGATCACGCCGACGAAGCGGAACTGCTGCTCGGCGGCATGTACCTTTCGTATGGCCACCATCTCGAGGCGGCCGAAATATTCGAACGCCTGCTTGCGGACAATGTCGATCCGGACATTCGCGACCGTACCTGGTTCTTCCTGGCGAAGATCTGGTACCAGCGCGGTTATCTCGACAAATCCAAGGAGGCGCTCGGCTTCATCGAACGTGAGCTTCCCAAGAATATGCAGCGTGAAGCGCTGATGCTCGAGGCGCAGATTCTTATCGCCGGCGGTGAGTACGATGCTGCCATCGATAAGCTGCAGAATTGGAAAGGCAAAACAGAGTGGGCAAGCTATGCGAAATTCAACGTCGGCGTAGCGCTGGTCCGGCTCGGCCGCGTCGATGAGGCGGCGAAGCTTCTTGACGATCTCGGAAATCTCGACCCCTTTAATGAAGAACTGACATCATTGCGTGACAAAGCCAACCTCGCCCTTGGATATGCACTGTTGCAGGATGGCCAGGCGCGCGCCGCCAAGGCGCCGTTGCAGCGTGTTCGCCTTGAAGGACCATTCTCGAACAAAGCGTTGTTGGGCGTCGGCTGGGCGGATGCCGAAATGAACAACTACCAGCGCGCGTTGGTTCCCTGGATGGAATTGCGCGGGCGCGACCTGCTCGATTCCGCCGTGCAGGAATCAATGCTTGCGATTCCCTATGCGATGGCCAAGCTTGATTCGATCAGCCAGGCCGCCGATCACTACCTGAATGCGATCGAGGCGTTCTACGAAGAGACGAATCGCCTTGACCAGACTATTCAAAACATTGAATCCGGGCGCTTTTTCGACGAATTTGTCGAGGATGACCCACTTGACAGCACCGGTTGGTACTGGCGCCTTGAGCAATTACCCGAAGGCCCCGAAGCGCGTTATCTGTTCCATCTGCTCGCAAAACACGAGTTTCAGGAAGGCCTGAAAAACTACCGTGACTTGAGTTACTTGTACCGCAATCTCGACGAATGGCAGCGGAACGTCGACGTATACGCCAACATGCTCGAAACGCGCAAAGAAGCTTACGCCCAGCGTCTGCCGCGTGTGCAGGCTGCGTTGGAGCGCGCCGATCTGGACGGCATGGTGAATAGCAAGCTCGAATTCGATTCGACATTGAACAATATCGAAGAAAGCAACGACTGGCTGGCGCTTGCGACGAAGTCCGAGTTTGAAATGTGGGGCGAGATTACGGGACTTGAAAGTACACCTGCTTTGCAGGCGAATATTCCTGAAGCCGCGGAAGTACGCGACAAGATTGAACTACTGAAAGGCGTTTTGCAGTGGGATCTCGAACGCGAATTTGGTGATCGCCTCTGGCGTATTCGTCGTAACCTTCGACAGTCGGGCGAAGGGCTGGTCGAGACACAGCGCTCGAGACGTCAGATCGACGAGACTATGCGGCTTGAACCGCTCAAATTTGAAGAGCTGAACGACCGTGTTTACGGACTGGGGCCGCGTATCGAGGGCACCAAGATGCGGCTTGAAGATACGCTGTCGAAGCAGCGTGTGTTTCTGCAGTCGATTGCAGTCGGCGAGCTGCAAGCGCAAAAACAGCGACTTGATATTTACACCGTACAGGCACGGTTTGCCCTCGCAGCAATTTACGATATTGCAGCGACGGTCGGCGAGGTTTCGGAATGAGCCTGCCTCGTTACCTGCTGCTTGCGCTTTTTGTCATGACTCTCTGCGGACCAGCCGCGAACGCGGACGTAAAGAAGAAAGACACCATCAAGAGTCTTGAGAAAAAGACCGTCAAGATCCGGCCTGGCAA
>Ga0316201_10001820_pt1 | contig 14763 bp, 14 predicted proteins | sample CS6wburrow_MG_FD_204516 | JGI IMG/M metagenome (GOLD analysis project Ga0316201, IMG submission 204516) | Coastal sediment microbial communities from Delaware Bay, Delaware, United States - CS-6 worm burrow | ecosystem: Environmental > Aquatic > Marine > Coastal > Sediment | place: USA... | reverse complement strand
CGGTGGTTTGTTTTAGTCAGGTCGGGTCCGCGTCCCTGCGGTGTAATGCCTGCCGACCGAATGAACTTCTGAGCGAGCTGGCTTTCCCCCGCAGGGACGGATAGCCACGCCAATACAGCCCTACCGAGACAGCCCTAAGGCATGTCGCCTCAAAGCGTATCCAGCACCTCGTCGGGAATATCGACGTTGGTGTAGACATTCTGGACGTCATCCAGATCTTCCAGGGCATCCACCAGATCCATGATTTTCTGGGCACCGTCCGCGTCCACCGGTACCGTCGTGGACGCCACCATGGTGACCTCGCCGCCCTCCGGTTCCAGTCCCGCGTCTACGAGCGCGGCTTTGATCGCACCGAAATCTTCCCAGGGCGTGGTCACATCGACGGATCCGTCGTCATTGGGCTCGATATCTTCGGCCCCTGCTTCCAGGGCCACTTCCATGACCTCGTCTTCGTCGACACCGGGTGCGAAGCTGATCTGGCCCTTGCGAGAGAACAGATAGGCCACTGAGCCGTCGGTACCCAGGTTGCCGCCACGCTTGGTGAATGCATGGCGGACCTCGGCCACGGTGCGATTGCGGTTGTCGGTCATGACCTCGACCAGGACGGCTATACCCCCGGGGGCATAGCCCTCGTAGGTCAGCTCTTCCATGTTGTCGGTCTCGTTGGTACCGGCCCCGCGAGCGATGGCGCGATCGATCGTATCCCGGGTCATATTGGCGCCAAGCGCCTTGTCGACGGCGGCGCGCAGGCGGGGGTTGTCCTCGGGAAGCGGTCCGCCCTCCTTGGCGGCCACCACCAGCTCACGGATCAGCTTGGTAAAGACCTTGCCTCGCTTGGCGTCCTGGGCCGCCTTCCGGTGCTTGATGTTGGCCCATTTACTGTGACCTGCCATAAGCCTCTTCCTTCTTTATATAGTGCTACTCGCCCTCACCAGCCTGCTCCCGCTTCTGGCGGAGGCGGATATTCAGCTCTCGCAGCTGCTGGGCGCTTACGTTCCCGGGGGCATCGGTCATCACACAGTGGGCCGTCTGGGTCTTGGGGAAAGCGATGACATCACGGATGGATTGGGTATTGGTCATCAGCATAACCAGACGATCGAGACCAAAGGCCAGCCCCCCATGGGGCGGCGCGCCGTACTGGAGCGCGTTGAGCAGAAAGCCGAACTTCTCTTCCGCCTCCTGGTCACTGATGCCAAGCAGCCGGAACACGGTCTCCTGCATCGCTCGATCATGGATACGGATGCTGCCGCCGCCGATCTCGCAGCCGTTCAGCACCATGTCGTAGGCGCGCGACAGAGCGGCCCCGGGGTCGGCTGCCAGTTCCTCGTGATGGCAGGCCGCAGTGGTGAATGGGTGGTGCAAGGGAGCCCAGCCACCGTTGCCGTCATCCTCAAACATGGGGAAGTCGACCACCCACAGCGGCGACCAGCCCTCGGCCACCAGGCCGAGATCCTCCGCCACCTTGACACGTAAGGCTCCCAGCGCCTCGTTGGCAACCCTGGCCTTGTCGGCGCCAAAGAAAATGATGTCGCCGTCCGCGGCTTCGAGGCGCTCCATCATCTGCCCTACAATCTCGTCGGGCATGAACTTGAGGATGGGCGACTGCAGTCCGTCCACGCCGGCGTTGATATCATTGACCTTGATCCAGGCCAGTCCCCTGGCACCGAAGATCGAGACATACTTGGTGTAGTCGTCGATCTCTTTGCGACTGATGGTGGCACCGCCAGGAATCTTCAGGGCGGCGACCCGACCCTCAGGATCATCTGCGGGCCCCCGGAATACCTTGAAATCCACCTGCTGCATCAGGTCATCCACACTGACCAGTTCCAGGGGGATACGCAGGTCAGGTTTGTCGGAACCGAAGCGCTCCATGGCCGCCGCATAGGACATGCGGGGGAAGGGAGGCAATTCTACGTTCAGCACCGAGCGGAACAGCTCGCGGATCATGCGCTCGGTAATGCCCATGATCTCGCGCTCATCGAGGAAACTGGCCTCGATGTCTATCTGGGTAAATTCCGGCTGGCGGTCCGCCCGCAGATCCTCGTCGCGAAAACAGCGGGCAATCTGGTAGTAGCGATCGAAGCCCGAAACCATCAGCAGCTGCTTAAACAGCTGCGGCGACTGGGGCAGCGCAAAGAAATGTCCCGGGTGCGTGCGGCTGGGCACCAGGTAATCCCGGGCGCCCTCGGGCGTGGCACGGGTAAGGATCGGGGTTTCGATATCAAGAAAGCCCTCGGCGTCGAGAAACGCCCGTACGGCGGAGGTGATCTTCGACCGCAGCATCAGGCGCTGCTGCATCTCCTGGCGCCGCAGGTCCATATAGCGATACTGCAGCCGCACTTCCTCACCCACGGCTGTGTATTCGTCCATCTGGAAGGGCGGGGTCGCCGAGGAGTTGAGGATTTCCAGTTCCTTGCCAAGCACTTCAATCTCACCGGTGGCCATGGCGGGATTGACCGTACCCTCGCCCCGGGCTCTCACCCGTCCGGTGATCCGCAATACATATTCCGGGCGGACCCGATCCGCTCGCTGGAAATGCTCGTCGGTATCCGGGTCGAAAACGACCTGGACGATACCTTCGCGATCCCGCAGATCGAGAAATATCACGCCACCATGGTCCCGGCGGCGATCGACCCAGCCGCACAGCGTTATGGTCTCGCCGATATGTGAAGTTCGCAGGGCGCCACAATAATGACTGCGCATGGTCTGGTATCCGTCTGGTTTATCGGGCCGGCCCCGGTCGGGGCCGGTATTCAGGCTGACTTCGCTTTATCGCCCGTGCTGGAGCCGCCGGATTGATTACCGGTGCTGCCGGATTTATCGCTGGTGCTGCCGGCGTTGTCCTTGGATCCGGACGAGCCCGGGGCGTCGGAGCCGCCCGCCAGGTTTTTCTTGCCACCGCTCTTGAAATCGGTTTCATACCAGCCACTGCCCTTCAGCCGGAATGCAGCGGCAGACACCTTTTTCCTGAGGCTTGCTTCGCCGCACTCCGGGCAGTCCTGCAGCGGGGCGTCGCTGATTTTCTGCAGGACCTCCACTTCAGTGGCGCAGTTCTGGCACTGGTACTCATATATTGGCATGGCACAAACCCACCAAAGGTTGACGTCGAGAAATTAAAGAGGCGCGATTTTAACCCAAGCAGACGGGCAGGCCAAGCTGGGACAGGAGGGAAATCAGAGGGCAAAAAGACCCTGCACCGTAAGGTGCCGGTAGGGAGCGTTGGCCATCCCGCCGGGACGGGATGGCCGGATTCGACGCTTAGGAGGCGGCGAATTCCTTCATTTTCTTCAAGGGACGCACTCTGACAGCAACGCTGGCAGGCTTGGCCTTGAACATGGTTTCCTCACCAGTGAAGGGGTTGATGCCCTTGCGCGCCTTACGGGCGGGCTTTTTCACCGTGGTGATTTTCATGAGTCCAGGCAGAGTGAACTCACCGACGGAACGCTTCTTGATGCTGCGCTCGATCAGCGCTTCCAGCTCGCCGAAGACTTCACTGACCTGCTTCTTGCTCAGACCGGTGCCGTCAGCAATGCTGGCGACGATCTGGCTCTTGGTCATTTTTTCCCGCAATGCCGGAGCTGCCTTCTTGGCCGGTGCCGCTTTCTTGGCAGCAGCTTTGCGAGCCGGTGCCTTCTTCGCTGCCTTCTTGGCCGGAGCCTTTTTCTTCGCTGCTGCTTTCTTGGTAGCCATATTATTTTTACCTTCCCTAAATACCGATGATTAATTGGAGGACTTTTCCCGAGCCCGGTCTTCCCGCTTCCCCTACTGCACGAAAACAGTACGATCTCAAGCTACAAACGCATGTATAAATGATGAAACGCTGTAATACAAGCGTTTTTCGAGACCCGGGGCAAAAAAACCCTGTTTTTTTCGATGCCTGAGCAATTCACCGTAGTTTTGCCGGCTATAAGTCAGCGCGGTTCCGAGAGACAAGTCCACGCTTGTTTCTTCCCCGCTCCGCGCCGCAACAGCCATCACCACACCAGAAGCACGGGGCTTCTCCAGCAGGCTCAACATAATGGCGCGTTGTGCGAAAGAGGCGTTCCCACGTAAACTAGGCGCCCTGTTTCCACCTCTGTAACCGGACCCCTTCATGCGCACCAGCAACTTCCTCCTGGCAACCCAGAAAGAAACACCGGCAGATGCCGAAGTGATCAGCCACCAGCTCATGCTGCGGGCGGGCCTGATCCGCAAGCTGGCTTCCGGGCTCTATACCTGGCTGCCCCTCGGCTTGCGGGTACTGCGCCGCGTGGAAAACATCGTGCGCGAGGAGATGGACCGGTCAGGTGCCCAGGAGGTGAGCATGCCTGTCGTCCAACCAGCGGAGCTGTGGCAGGAATCGGGGCGCTGGGAACAGTATGGGCCGGAACTGTTGCGCATTCAGGACCGCCACCAGCGGGATTTCTGCCTGGGGCCAACCCATGAGGAAGTGATTACCGAGCTGGTCCGCAATGAGGTGAAGAGCTACAAGCAGCTGCCGATGAACCTGTACCAGATCCAGACCAAGGTTCGCGATGAAATCCGCCCGCGCTTCGGCATCATGCGTTCGCGTGAGTTCCTGATGAAGGATGCCTATTCATTCCACATCGACCAGGCCTCCCTGGAGGAGACCTACGATTTGATGCATCGCACCTACTCGAACATCTTCACCCGGCTGGGGCTGGAGTTCCGCCCGGTCATCGCTGACACCGGCAGCATCGGCGGCAGCGGCTCCCACGAGTTCCACGTGCTGGCCAACTCTGGCGAGGATGCCATCGCTTTCAGCGACAGCAGCGACTACGCCGCCAACATTGAAATGGCTGAGGCACTGGCCCCGCCAGGCGAGCGCCCTGCCCCGACTGCGGAGCTGGCAGAAGTAGCCACACCAGGGGTAAAGTCCATCGAGGAACTGGCAAAATTCCTCGGTGTCGACCCTGCCAGTACTGTCAAAACCCTGGTGGTGACGGCAGACAACGACAGCGGTCTGGTTGCCCTGGTGCTGCGAGGTGACCACCAGCTCAACGCAATCAAGGCGGAGAAACTGGCGGAGATCGTCTCCCCCTTGCAGATGGCCGACGAAGAGACTGTCCGCAGGCGCTGCGGGGCCGGTTTCGGCTCGCTGGGGCCGGTGGGGATATCCATACCTGTCATCGTCGATCGCGCGGCTGCCCACCTGGCCGACTTCACCTGTGGTGCGAATCGTGAGGAGACCCATCTGACCGGGGCAAACTGGGACCGTGACTGCCCACTGCCGCAAGTGGAGGACCTGCGCGAGGTCGTTGAAGGCGAACCCTCTCCCGACGGCAGGGGCCGGTTGCAAATCAAGCGCGGTATCGAGGTGGGCCACATCTTCCAGCTGGGCACCAAATACAGCGAAGCCATGGAGGCCCGGGTGCTGGATAAGAACGGCAAGAGCGTCACCGTCACCATGGGCTGCTACGGCATCGGCGTCAGTCGCATCGTTGCGGCCGCCATCGAACAGAACCACGATGACAGCGGTATCATCTGGCCTGCCAGCATGGCGCCTTTCGATCTGGCCATCCTGCCGCTCAACATGCAGAAGTCAGAGGCTGTGGCCGACCGCGCCGAAGATCTCTACCAACGCCTGAGCAACGAGGGGTTCGACGTGCTCATGGATGATCGCAACGAACGCCCTGGTGTCAAGTTCGCCGACATGGAACTCATCGGCATTCCCCACCGCATCGTGATCGGCGACCGGGCACTGGCCGAGGGCAATATCGAGTACAAGGGCCGGTGCGATGAGGAGTCCCGCCTGGTGCCGGTGGGCGACATCGTCGACTTCCTGCGGGAAAAGCTGAGAACCTGAGCACGGCGCATGCCTACCCACGCTTTCCCCGGCACACGATTCCACGCGGCGGCCCTGGTATTGACCCTCCTGCTCAGCCCGCTCGCCCTGACACAACCGGCGGATGAAGCGGAGCGCACCGAGCTGCGCCAGTTTCTCGAGCAGACCATCGATGGCGCGGACAGCTTCGAGGACCGTTTCGATGCGGAGGTGTGGCTGGTGGACATGTCAGCAAGGCTGAGCCGCTTCGTATCGGACCCGGAGGAGCGACTGAAACTACTGCGCCTGATTCACGCAAGCGCCCTTCGCGCCAATCTGCCACCGGAACTGGTCCTGTCAGTGATCGAGGTTGAGAGCCACTTCAATCGCTTTGCCATTTCCCGGGTGGGTGCTCAGGGCATGATGCAGGTCATGCCATTCTGGAAGGATGAAATCGGCCGGCCGGATGACAACCTCACCCTCAACAAGACCAACCTCGAATACGGCTGTCGCATCCTGCAGTTCTATCTGCAGCGGGAGAAAGGTCACCTCCACCGGGCCCTTGCCGCCTACAACGGCAGCTCCGGGAGCCGTGTCTACAGCGACAAGGTGCACCGCGCCTGGAAAACCCGCTGGCGGACCGAGCCTCTGCCCTGGTGAAGGTTTAAGGCATCGACCCAGGGTAGCCGCGCCCCGGGCTTGTTCATCAGCGGTACGAGCCCGGCGACAGGCCGGTCCACTTCTTGAAGGAGCGATGGAAGGCGCTGGGATCGGAGAACCCGACCTGCTCGGCGACCTCACTGACTGTCCGGCCCTCGCGGCTCAGCAGCGAAATGGCGACATCGCGTCGCGCGTTGTCCTTGATGCGCTGGTAGGAGGTGCCCTCCTTCTCGAGACGGCGGCGCAGAGTGCGAGCGGACATGTTCAGCAATCGGGTGAGCTCCTCGAAACTGGGCATCTCCCGACGAAAATCGTCCCCCAGGATTTCGCGGATACGGTGGGTGATACTCCGGGTGGCGGCCTGGGGCTCGATGACCAGGTAGTAGGGGGCGAGCTTGAGGAACTCCTCCAGCTCCGACTCGTCCCGCACCAGCTCTGCATCCAGATGCCGGGCGCTGAAGGAGACCGAATTCAGGGGTTGATCGTAGTGCACAGGGCATGGGAAGAAATGCCGCATACCCGCCTTGAACCCCGGTTCGGGCCCCGCACAGGTGGCGCTGGTCACATCGATGTGCTGACCGATCAGCCAACCGCAGAAACGCATCCACATAGCGATGTTGCACAGCACGCTGTGCTGCGTCTCGGGCGGGTCGTCGTCGCAGCGGTAGGCGAGCGTCGCCTCCTTGCGCCCCTCATCCACATCCAGCCGGTTTACCAGATCGGCCGCGCGCCGGACCCGGCAACAGGCATTGAATTCGATACCCCGACGCAGTGCCGCCGCCAGATTGGGACTGTGAAGCACACTCAGGCCAATCAGGCGAGTGGTTCCCACCGGTGTCTGCACATCCGGCATCACACCGCCCGACTCGTCGCCCAGTTCCCTGATCAGCTCCACGGCCAGTCGGCTGTACTGCTCTCGCGATACGAATGCCGTCTGCGTATCCCGCCGCAGTGGATCGAAGGGAAAACGCGCTGCACGCAGCATCGCCTGCACATCTCTCTGGTGCGCACGCGCCTGAGCCAGCAGTGCCCGGGTGAACTCAATCGGTACTGCCTGGTTATAGAACTCCGTGTTGACCGTCTGCACTGGCGTAATCCGTCTGTCAGGCCGCAGATTATACCCTTTTGCCTGCCACAAACCGAACCGCCCCAAGAAAGAGGGTTTAAACATTTGACATCATCACTGCAGCTGCCCAATATGGTGACGGGGACCGGCGTCGAAATATAGTCATAACAAGGCATGACCGATATTCAACAGCTGAGCAAATGGAACCGGGATATCTCGAGGGCCATTGCCGCTCTGGGAACCGCGGATTTCTTTCCCAAACTGATCGCCGCCATCAATGGCCAGGTCGCCATCGACTACCCACAGGTGTGGCTGTATCACCGGGACCTGCCGCCCCGCGTTCTCTACCATGAAATTCCCGCACCGGCCGTCGCCGGCCAGATCGACGACTATCTCGAAGGCCCCTATCGCGAGGACCCGTTCTACCAGACCTCGATGCAGCAACCCCGCGCCAAAATATACCGTCTCTCACGGGTGACGCTGGGAAAACTGGAGCAGTCCGACTACTACCGCGAGTATTACGGCGATACCGGTACCGTCGATGAGGCGGTTTACCTTGCCAAGCTGCGCGGCGGTAATGTCATCAACCTCAGCATGATGCGACTGCCCCAGAACGGTCCCTTCGGGGAGGATGAATATCAGTCCCTCTACCTGCTGGCGGAACCGGTCTCGGAACTCATCAAATCACACAGCGAACACGATGAGTTCGCCGTGACGCACCTCATCCAGCCCGGTATCGATCACACTATCGATCTGGCCTTCCGGACCTTCGGGGCCTCACTGCTATCCCCCAGGGAAAAGGACGTGCTGGAGCTGATGTTGCGGGGTTACGGCACGGACACCTCCGCCCAACGCCTCGAGATCGCGGTTGAAACCGTGCGCCGCCACCGTAAAAGCATCTACCGCAAGCTGGACGTCAGCTCCCAGACGGACCTGTTCTCCCTGTTTCTGAACTCCATGTCATGCCTGGGTCAGGCCGCCGGCCAGGATCCCCTGAGCGTGTACATGTCCCCCCGCTGAACTTTCACCGGCCGCACAAACGCTGCCCCATCCAGGGTATTGAGCTTGACAGGCCGAATATGGATAGTTCTCGCTTACCGGTAACCTCGCGGTGACTCCATGTCGCTAGAAGCCGATTGGTTCCTGCGAGCCAATCCTCAGATCACGACGATCGAGGCACTCCTGCCCGACTGCAACGGCGTGATGCGCGGCAAATGGTTGCCCCGACACAAGCTCGGGAAAATCTTCGACGGCGAACTGAAGCTCCCCAAAACCGCCCTGAGCCTGGACATCTGGGGGCGCGATGTGGAGGAACTGGTATTCGCCGCGGGCGACGCGGACGGGATATGCCGGCCGGTAGAGGGCTCTTTGCTGCCCACCCCATGGTCACCCGTCGGCCAGCACGGCCAGGTCATGCTGTCCATGTTCAATGCGGATGGCTCGCCCTATCTCGGCGACCCGCGGCACGTGCTCAAACAGGTACTCGCCCGCTACCAGGAGGCAGGCTGGCGGCCCGTGGTGGCCGCCGAACTGGAATTCAGCCTGGTCACCTGGGACGAGTCAGTGCCGACGCACACCTGCCCGACGCCTGCCAGCGGCTCCCCCGTAGGCGGCAACACCTACGGTCTCGACGTCCTCAACAACCACTCCGCCATGATGGAGGACCTGCGCCTCGCCTGTGAACTCCAGGACCTGCCGTTTGACGGCGTGGTCAAGGAGTCCGCCCCCTCCCAGTACGAAATCAACATGCAGCACGTGGACAACCCGGTACTGGCGGCCAAGCAGATCATGATGATGAAGCGGCTGATCAAGGGCGTGGCCGCCAAACACGGCCTGATCGCCAGCTTCATGGCCAAGCCCTTCGAAAACGAGGCGGGCAACGGCATGCACGTGCACTGCAGCGTGCTCGATGAAAGCGGCAAGAACGTCTTTGATGACGGCACAGACCGGGGCACCCCGCTGCTGCACAATGCCATCGCGGGCTGCCTGGAGCACATGGCGGACTCGGTGGCGATATTCGCCCCCAGCTTCAACGGCTATCGCCGTTTCCAGCCGGGCTGCCACGCCCCCACGTTCCCCAGCTGGGGCTACGAAAACCGCACCGTGGCGGTGCGGGTACCGGCCGGAACCAACGCCGCCCGACGCCTGGAACACCGCGTGTCGGGTGCCGATGCCAACCCCTACCTGCTCTTCGCGGTGTTGCTGTCAGCCATGCTCGACGGCATCGAGCAGAATCTCTCACCGGGAGAGCCCATCAAGGGCGACGGCTACTCCCAGGCCGAGGAGGCATCTCTCCCCGTCTACATGCCTGACGCAGTGAGGATGTTTCGCGATTCCGATTTCATCCGCAATGCCCTGGGTCCTGAGATCCAGCGCATTTTTACACTGACCAAGGAACAGGAAATCGAAGAGTTCCGCAAGCGCATCACGGAACTGGAGTACCAGAGCTTCCTGGAACGCCTTTAGGGGCGCAGAGGGGCGAAAGTCGCGTGGTCATTATCGCGATTTACTGGACGGATACCCGCCAAAGTGGTAAAACACGCGCCGGATAAAAGCGCCTTCCTTACTATGCAGAAGTCTCCACAGCTCCGCTCCCTGGTACGGTCCTTCGCGTTGGCACTGACCTGCCTGCTCGTTGCGCCGCACCCCGCACCCGCCGCCGGCCCGACATCGGCGCGACAGTGTGCCCCACAGGCGTCACTTGATGTCAGGGAAAGTGAATCTGCCCTCGGGAGCGAGCTGGAGATACTCAGCTGGAATATCCAGAAAGCGAGCAATACCGGGTGGGCGGAAGACCTGGCCGGCCTGGCTGACCGGATCGACCTGGCCTTCATTCAGGAGGCCTCAACGCAGGCCCGGATAGATGGGCTGCTCCCCAACCTGTTGCACCAGGCCTTCGCACAGGGTTACACGACCAGTGACCTGGAAACCGGGGTGATGACCCTCAGTTCCGGCCTGCCCAGCATGCACTGCAAATTGACCGCCATGGAGCCCTGGCTGGGCACTCCCAAGGCCACCTCCGTCACCGCATACCCCCTTCAGGATCGCCCGGAGCGACTGCTCGCCATCAACCTGCACGCCGTTAATTTCGCCTTCGGACTGACCGAATTCCGGCAGCAGTTCGACTCGCTCAGCGACATGCTGGCAGAGCACCAGGGGCCCATCATTCTGGCCGGGGACCTGAATACCTGGAGCGAGGATCGCCAGAGTCTGGTGGACGAATTTCTGGCCGAATTCGGACTGCAACCGGTCAACTTCGAGCCCGACCTGCGCACCCGGGTCTTCGGGCGGGTGCTGGATCATATCTATGTGCGCGACCTGCAGGCCCTGTCCGCCACGGTGATTCCGGTCGACACATCCGACCACAACCCGCTGCGGGTACGTCTCGGCCTGCTGTGACTGAATCCGGCGTGAGGCTGATCCTGGTGCTGGCACTTGCGCTCGCTGCAGGACGGGCCGGAGCCGCGGATGCGGATACCGAGATCGAGTACCTCCTGGATTTCGTGGCCGGCTCCGGCTGCACCTTTGTACGCAATGGCAGCGAACACGATCCCGTGGACGCCGCGGACCACCTGCGGCTGAAATACCGTCGGGGCGCCAAATACGTCAATTCCGCAGAGCAGTTTATCGACCGTCTGGCCTCGGAAAGCTCCTGGACGGGAAAAAGCTATACGGTTACCTGCGACGGCAAAACCCAGCCCACCGGCCAGTGGCTGCACCTGGCCCTGGAGGCGTATCGCCAGGGGGCTACAGCGGCGACTCCCGGCCAGCCGGCAGGGGACTGACAGAGACAGCGGTCGCCGCATCCTGAGGCAGGGGCCGGCATTCTCTCTCCAGCCGTCTCACCAGGGCGAACGTGGCAAGCGTCGCCAGCAGGCCAAACAGCACAGCCCCGAAGGCCTCTCCGGCCATCACACCCCGCGCTCCGTACCAGCTGGCTCCCAGGTAGACGCCCGGAATAGTGCCGAGTAGCGCCCGACCGAAATTGAATCCGGCGGACCAGTGGGGGTGTCGCAAGTTGTTGAAGCTAGCGTTGGCTATGAAGAGCAGACCGTTGAAGACGAAGGCGCCAGTCAGGAAATGGAGGTAGAAGAGGATCAGGTCCGCCGCCTGTTCACTGGCGGAAAAAGCCGCCACGATCCACTCCGCGCTCCACCATAAAAGCAGCCAGACCAGGGCGATATAAAGCGTATTGAACACGATGGCGTTCACCAGTGTGGACCGGACCCGGTCATAGTGTCCGGCGCCCGCATTCTGTCCCACGATCGGCCCGACAGCGCCCGACAGCGCAAAAACGGCACAGAAAGCCAGGGGTGTGATGCGGCCCACGATGGCGGCCCCGGCCACGGCGCTGTCACCGAACTGTGCCATCGTTTTCAGCACGAAACTGCCGCCCACGGGCGTGGCAAGGTTGGTCAGTACCGCCGGTCCGGCGATCTGCAGGATAGACTTGAGGTCTTCCCGGAACTCCCGCGGGCTGACCCTGCAAGGCAGCCGGTGTACCACTGCCAGGGCGTACCAGACAAAACCAAGCATGCCGATACGTGCCGCCACCGAGGCCAGGGCAGCGCCCTCCAGCCCCCAGCCCAGAGTGAAGATGAACAGCGGGTCGAGGATGGCGTTTATCAACGAGGCCAGCACCACCGCCCACATCGATCTGCGGGCGTCGCCGACGGCGCGAATGCCGGCAGCCGCACTCATTCCAAGCACCAGAACAGGGGTCGCCGGCAGCAGAATACCGAGGTAACTGGTCGCATATTCGAGAGTCAGGTCGCGAGCCCCGAGAAAATGGAGCAGCTCATGCCGGTTGAACCAGGCCGCTGCCGCCAGCAGCGCCGACAACACCGCATTGAACATCAGCGCGCTACTGCAGTAACGGCCCGCCAGGTCCCGCCGATGTGCGCCCTCAGCCCTCGCGACCAGCGCCCCCAGGGCGATCTGCAGGCCGATGGACAGTGACACCAGAAAAAACATAAGGGTTCCGGCAAAACCGACCGCTGCGGCCAGCTCCTGCTCGCCCAGCAGGGTCAGGAAATACATATCGACCAGGTCCACACCGAACATGGCGAGCAGGCCCGTAGCCCCCGCCCCGGTCATGACCAGCACATGCCGCATGGTGGATCCGCGGGTAAAAATTGCGCTGGTCATGCACTGGTATTCCGGAACTGGGCAGGATAATACTGGTCGAACATCATTAAGGCCGGTTGGTGGGCCAGGACGATAATGCACACTATCCGGCCGTCATGGCAAGTCTTCCCCCAGGCTACCTCGCCCGATCCGGCGTCAAAGACTTTTCCACGGGAAAAGGCTACCATTGGCCCCCTGTGAACGCACTCTCCAAGGATCGACCACCCACTATGGCAAATACCTGCACAAAGCCGCCCCTCAACGCGATCAATGTGATCATCTTCGCGATACTTCCCCTGGTCGCCATCATTCTGGTACCTGCCTGGGGAATCTATCGTGGTTATGATGCGTTCCAGTGGCTCTGGGCGCTGGCTTTCCTGTATCTCAACGGACTGTCCATTACCGGGGGTTATCATCGCCTGTGGGCCCACAAGGCGTACGAAGCTCATCCGGCGCTCAAATGGTTTTTCGCTTTTTGGGGAGCCGGCGCCCTGCAGAACAGCATCCTGATCTGGGCATCCGATCACCGCAGACACCACCGGTATGTTGACGATAACGACCGGGATCCCTACTCGGCCGGACGGGGCCTCTGGTTCAGCCACATGGGCTGGATGCTGCGCAAGTATCGAACCAATGAACAGGATTTCTCCAATGCCCGGGACCTGCAGCGGGATCCGGTCGTCGTATGGCAGGACAAACACTACGTCGCCCTGACAACGTTTATGAACCTGGGCCTGCCGCTGGCGCTGGGTTGGTGGCACGGTGACATTATCGGCACCGTTCTGCTGGTGGGCCTGCTGCGCCTGGTAGTCAACCACCACGTGACTTTCTTCATCAATTCGCTTGCCCATTTCTGGGGCACCCGCCCCTATACAGAAACCAACAGTGCCCGTGACAATGGTTTCCTGGCCTTCCTGACCTATGGCGAGGGCTACCACAACTACCATCACATTTTCCAGGCGGACTACCGCAACGGGATCCGCTGGTGGCAGTGGGATCCCACCAAATGGATGATCAACCTGTGTTCCCGGGTCGGCCTGGCCAGCGACCTGAACCGTGTTCCCGATTTCAAGATCCAGCGCGCCATTCTGGACACCCAGTTCCAACGCGCCAGGAGCGAGATGGCACAAGCCCAGGGCAGCGACTCGCTGCGCGTCACCCTGGAACGCGAGTACCAGTTATTCACCGAGTCCATCAATCGCTGGAAGATGCTGCAGGCCGAGCGCTATGAGCGCAAAAAGGCCGCACTCGGCGACGCCCTGGACGAACATAGGGAGCGCCTGGGTGACGCCCTGGAAGGGAGGAAAGCGCAGTTGCAGAGAAAATGGGAAAGCGCGGCCCTCCGCACCAGGCTGAGAGAGCTCGAGTTCTCCCTGCGGATGCAGCGCAAGCGCCTGGCCCTGCTGATGGAGCAGATCCAGCTGCAGACTGCTCAAGCGGCCTGATTGCCGTCGGGGCTGCCAGGTGCGGCCGCTGCCGCCGGGCCGCGAGGCCCCACGACACTGATCCGCCGGCCCCGTTTCGACGTAAACGTCCATCAACTCAAAATCGCCTCGCGAGGCGAGCGATAACCTGCCTACAGGGAGACCCCGATGACGAGCATCTACGAATTCAGCGCCCAGACCGTGGGCGGCAAAGAGCAACCATTGAAAGACTACCAGGGCAAAGTCCTGCTGGTCGTCAACACGGCTTCAAAGTGCGGATTGACGCCCCAGTTTGCCGGGCTGGAAGAGCTGTATGAAAAATACAAGGATAAGGGCCTGGTCATTCTCGGCTTCCCTTGCAACCAGTTCGCCAACCAGGACCCGGGCACCGACGAGGAGATCACCGAGTTCTGCCAGCTCAACTACGGAGTTTCATTCCCGATGTTCGGCAAGATCGATGTCAACGGCAGTAGCGCAGCCCCCCTGTTCAAACATCTGAAAAAGGAAGCCCCCGGGGCACTCGGCAGCCAGCGTATCAAGTGGAACTTCACCAAGTTCCTCATCGACGCCGAGGGCAACGTGGTCAAGCGCTACGCCCCCACCGTCAAGCCCAAGGACATCGAGAAGGACGTCAAAAAGCTGCTGGGCTAGAAACTCGATCCTCACTTTCCCGCACCGCCAGGGCTTCCAGACTGGTTCAGGAGAATCTGGGCGGCGACCAA
>Ga0316201_10001819_pt1 | contig 14763 bp, 17 predicted proteins | sample CS6wburrow_MG_FD_204516 | JGI IMG/M metagenome (GOLD analysis project Ga0316201, IMG submission 204516) | Coastal sediment microbial communities from Delaware Bay, Delaware, United States - CS-6 worm burrow | ecosystem: Environmental > Aquatic > Marine > Coastal > Sediment | place: USA... | reverse complement strand
GCACAAAAGTCGGCCCGAACGGGTTGTTGGTGTTCGAATTCTTTGCCACTGTCACCCCCATACAAGTTCGGCGAGTCTATCGACATCGAAGCGATGGGGAAAAGAATCGAGGCCGCCAATTTGGCGGCCTCGATCCGGGCTTTTTAGACGGGAGGTAGGAAGGCATCCAGTCTGAGTACCATATCGTCCGTCTCCCCCCGAACCTTTAGCAGTTTCTTGAAAAATCTCACTCCAGCTCAAATCGAGTTAGTAGCTCACCTCCGTACCCATGGTTTGTACACCGACGGGCCGTACCGGCTCAGCTCCGGAATCGAGTCAGATTGGTACCTCGATGGGCGTCAAACCACGTACGACGGTGCCGGCGGGCGCGTTGTGGCACGTTGTGTCCTCGAAGTGCTCGACCCGGCGGCAACCGTTGTGGGAGGAATGACGATGGGCGCCGATCCGATCGCCACCGCCACCGCCGTCTTGGCCGATACCTCGTTGCGAGCGTTTAGCGTCCGCAAGGAGGCAAAGGCTCACGGAACCGGCGGCAGGCTGGTTGGGCCGGTGGGCGCCGGCGATCAGGCGGTTGTGGTCGAGGACACCGTGACCACCGGCGGCTCGATGGCAGAGGCGGTCAACGTGCTGCGGGCCGAGGGGGTCCGGGTGATCCAGGCGATTGTGCTCGTCGACCGCAGTAGTGGGGTCGCCGCCAGAAGGCTCGGCGAGCTCGACGTACCATTGGTTGCCCTCCTCACTCCACAGGACCTGGGAGTCGACCAATGACCGTGAGATTCGCAGCCACCAAATCAGCAACCCGCCAGCTTCTGATGGCCGCAGCCGGAGTCCTCTTGTTGATCGCGGCACTAGATATTGTCTCGCTGCACCGCCTGTCAGATCCGCCAACCACCAACGACGACGGTTTGCTCACCTCGAAGGGGCAAACTGAGCGCCGCACCGATCTCGTGTGGGGAACGCTGTTCGTAGTTGCCGGTGGAGCGTTTCTGGTCGTAGGGCTCGGCGGACTGTTGACCGGTCGGTCGGTGGTGGAGATCGATGACGACGTGTTGCGGCTGCGAGTTGCCGGACCGATGTCGTATCTCGACATCCCCTGGGACGAAATCGTGACCGTGCGATCCGATCGGGACTACGACGATGACGGTCAGATTCCGATACCGGTCCTGCTTGTGGAAGTGGTCGACCGCACGGGCTACCCGGACGGGGTGTGGGGTGCGGTGTGGGACGGCAATACCCTCCAGGTTGACGCCGACGGTTGGGAAACCAGCGTTGAAGACGTTGTGATCCGTTCCGAGTTGATGCTGGGAACCAATCAGGAAGGTGACTACCACTGATGTTGATCGGAGCGCATGTTGGATCAAACGATCCGCTTGGGGAAGCAGCAGAACGCAACGCCGACCTGGTCCAGATCTTCATCTCGAACCCACAGTCCTACAAGAAGCCAATCCCACGCGAGGATGCAGCGGAGCTAGTTGCCTCCGGCTTGCCCATCTACGTGCATGCGCCCTACATAATGAATCCGGTCTCTCCGAACAACCGGATTCGGATCCCCAGCCGCAAGACCCTGGCCCAAACGGTCGAAGCCGCCGCGGCGGTCGGAGCCCGCGGCGTGATCGTGCACGGCGGCCATGTCGGGGACGACGAGGACATCGCGGTGGGATTCGAGCGGTGGCGGAAGGCGTTGGATACCTTTGAGTCCACCGTCCCGGTCTTGATCGAGAACACTGCCGGTGGCGGCCATGCTGTGGTTCGCGAGCTCGACAACTATGGACCGCTCTGGGAGGAGATCGGCGACTACAACGTCGGCGTTTGTCTCGACACCTGCCACGCCTGGGCGGCGGGTGACGACCTGGCGACGGCGGTGGACCGGATTACGGCGGTGACCGGCGGGATCGACCTCGTCCATTGCAACGACTCGCGGGATCCGCACAACAGCCGACGGGACCGACATACCAATCTCGGCAACGGCATGATCCCGGAAGAGCTGATCGTGGCAGTGGTCAAAGCTGCTGATGCCCCGGTTGTGGTCGAGACCCCCAGCGACGACGACGGCCAGAAGAAGGACATAGCTTGGCTCAGAGGTCGGGTGTAAGGCCAACCAGGGAGTTCGATCGCATTGAACTCCACGCGGCTCGCCGCGGTCGCGTGTTGCTGGTCGGGCTGGCACTGCTGGCCTTGCCGGCCGGATGCGATTCAGATCCGGAACGATCAGACGATCCATGGGAACAGAATTGGCAGCTGTCTCACATCGAGACGCAGGATGGTTCTCGCTACGACACCAACACAACTCCTCAAGGAGTGAGCGTGCAGTTCATCCCTGCACTGCAGGGAGGCAACGGTTGTGACCTGTTCTCCGGCCGGTACGACTTCACCGACCCGCAGCTGACCTTTTCCGACGTCGAGTACCAGTATGCGGAGACCCACCCGATACCAGCCGATTGCCCAGACGAAGCTCAGCCCGTTGCCGATGCAATGCGATCTGCCCTCGCCGAAGGTGTCACCGTCACCACGCTGACGACCGACAAGATGGTGTGGGAATCCGCCGGTGTCACTCTTGAGTTCTACGCGGGTGTCGAGGGCTGATCCCGGCGGTCGGTTGGTCACAGTGGCATGCTTCGAGCGGTGTTCGAAAAGTACCTGTCGCTATTGGGCGTAGCCGCACATTCGCGCAGCCGGTCCGCCCTCGGCGAGCGTGGCTGGGCCTAGTTGACTCGGGTACCGTTTGAGAACATCTCGAAGCGTACCTCAGAAGGCAACGCGGGGGAGAGACGGCCGTGAGTGTGCCATTATCGGGCCGATGAGCGGACCTGATCTCCCACTACCCGACTCTGCTGACGAGGCCGCACTCGAGGAATGGCTGGCTTTGGGGCCGGGTCTCGATGAACCGGCCGGAATTCGGTGGGACGTGTTCACCGCTGCGGCGCTCGTTCTTGGTGTGGTAACCGTGATCGGAATTGTGCTTTTGTGGCCGAGCGGGGAGTCTCGGAAGCAGGTGGAGGAGCTCTCGGCGCTTGGGGTTCCGAGCGAGTTCTACTCCGCTGACGTCGTAGCGATCGAGGAAGGACCCTGCGCTGGCGTACCGACGGTGGCGTGTGCGCTCGTCGACTTCGAGCTGACGGCCGGTCCCGACATCGGCTTCGTGCTCACACAACAGTTCGCAGACGGTCCGTCGACTCCTGACTTGTCGGTCGGACAGTCGGTCGTCATGTCGTATATCGGACCAAATGCCCGGGTCCGAGAGACTCTCGATGCGTCGTGCACTTTCGACCCAGAGCAGACATGCCGGGTGCTCAGGCTTGCTGTCGATCAGGGTGACGCGGCGGTGTTGCGGGAGTTCGAGTTGGTCCCGGGTGACACCGGCGCCGGATTCTTTGCCGGCGCTCGAGTGGTTGTTGACTTCTTCGAGGGTGACGGTGGTGAACTCGAGATAGTCAACGTGGCGCCGATGAATCCGAATCGCCAGTACCGGTTTGCCGACTTGCAGCGTCGTTCCATGCTGTTGTGGCTGACAGTGCTGTTTGCGGTGGTTGTGATTGGGCTTGGTGGCTGGCGAGGTACGGCAGCGTTGGCCGGTTTGGCTGCCAGTGTTGCAGTGCTACTCGTCTTTGTGCTGCCTGCGATCCTGGACGGCCGGAGCCCGGTACTCGTCGCTGTCTTTGGTGCTGCTGCTATCGCTTTCCTCGCTCTATACCTGGCGCATGGATTCAGTCGAATGACCACCGTTGCGCTGATCGGGACGCTGGCGGCGTTGACCCTGACGGCAATCTTGTCGGGCCTTTCAGTGAGCGTCGCCGAGTTCACGGGCCTGGTCGGCGAGGAGAGTTCTTTATTGACCCTCTTTGGCAACATCGATGTCCAGGGCTTGCTGCTCGCCGGAATCGTCCTCGGCGCTGCCGGGGCTATCGACGATGTGACAGTGACCCAGGCATCGGCCGTCTGGGAGCTAAAAGCGGCAAACGCTTCCCTAGGAACGGTCGAGCTATTTCGGCGAGGACTCCGTATCGGTCGCGATCACATCGCCTCCACCGTCAACACGCTGCTGCTGGCCTATGCCGGAGCTGCTCTTCCGTTGCTGGTGCTGTTCGTCTTGTCCGAGCAGTCGCTGGGAACGGTCGCCAACAGCGAAGTGGTCGCCGTTGAGATCGTCCGCACCCTGGTCGGCAGCATCGGTTTGGTCGCTGCGGTGCCATTTACCACTTGGCTTGCCGCCGTTGCAGCAGATGGCCAGGCGCTCCCCCACACAGACTCACAGCACGCCGCTCGCTGAGATTCAGCCCGTTTGGGCAGAGGTAGAAGCCAGGTAGCCCTCGAGATCAGCAACTGTGCGGTCCTCGCCCCCGATGAAGGCCTCCAAATTCTCGATGGCGTCGGCATCTCGGTACTGAATGGGAGGGCTCTTCATGAAGTAGGAGGAGGCCGCCAGTAGCGGTCCGCCCTCGCCACGATCGAGCGCGAGCTTGGCGGCCCGGACCGCATCGATGATCACGCCGGCCGAGTTAGGGGAATCCCAGACTTCGAGCTTGACCTCGGCATTGAGCGGTACATCACCAAAGGAACGACCCTCAACCCTGATGTACGCCCATTTGCGATCGGTGAGCCAGGGCACATGATCCGATGGACCGATATGCACATCGTCCGTCGCGATGCCACGGTCGATCTGCGACGTTACCGCCTGGGTCTTTGAGATCTTCTTGGATTCGAGACGCTCCCGCTCGAGCATGTTCATGAAATCCATGTTGCCGCCAACATTCAGCTGGTAGGTGCGCTCGATGACAACCCCCCGGTCCTCGAACAACCGAGCCAGATTGCGATGCAGGATCGTGGCACCGACCTGCGATTTGATGTCATCACCGACGATGGGGACCCCGGCCTCTCTGAACTTGCGGGCCCACTCGGGGTCGGAAGCGATGAACACCGGGATGGCGTTGACAAAGGCGACTCCGGCATCCAGGGCAGACTGGGCATAGAACTTCTGTGCCTCTTCCGAGCCAACCGGCAGGTAGGAGACGAGCACATCTGCTCCCGAGTCCCGCAAGGCCTGGGCCACATCGACCGGCGCTTCCGGAGACTCCTCCACCGTGACGTTGTAGTACTTGCCAAGACCGTCGAGAGTTGGGCCCCGCAACACGTCGATGCCCAACACAGCGACGTCGGCGAACTCAATGGTGTTGTTCTCTCCAGCCCACATCGCCTTCGAGACGTCCTGACCGACTTTGGTGCTGTCAACGTCGAACGCCGCGACAAACTCCACGTCTCCGATGTGATAGCCACCAAAGTCCACGTGCATCAAGCCGGGAACCTCGGCAGTTGCCTCGGCTTCGCGGTAGTACTCAACACCCTGGATCAGGGAGTTGGCGCAGTTGCCTATTCCGGCAATCGCAACCTTTACCTTGCTCATCAGTTTCCTCCCTCGAGGGTCCGGGGAACTTCGGCCACCTGCTCGGTGCGGGCGAACGCAATGAGCTGATCGAGCCAGGCAATGTCCGACTCGGTGGTCTCGATGTTGTGCTGCAGCAACGCTGCTGTGTAGCGATCAGGGATTCCTTCTGCTCTTTCGCTCTGCAAGGCTCCCTGGGCGTTCTTGAGACGGCTCACCAGGTGATTACGCCGCCGCTTGAGAGAGCGGAGACGTGCGGGCGGCTCGAGATACTGGAAGAAGGCCAGTCGCATGTTGAAGCGACGGTCCTCGTCATCGTCGGCCGAGTCGAGAATCCTGGAGAGCTCCTGCTCCCCGGTTTCCGTCAACTTGTATGCCTTGCGGCGACCTGATTGACGAAGCGCTTCGACAAAGCCCCGCTTCTCGAGACGGCGCAACGCCGGATACAGCGACCCAAACGAGACCCGGGCAAAACCGAGCTCGACAAGACGAGACTTCAACTCGTACCCGTGGCGGGGCCGTTTACGCAGCAAACCAAGGACTGCAAGATCAAACACGAGCGCGACTATATCGAAACGATATACATATATCGAATCGATATAACAACCCTCGGCCCGGAACGATGCCCTATCATCTCGGCGCTATGCCACGTTGGTTGATACGCACCCTGGTGGTGGTCCCCCTTGTCCTGCTAGGTCTGCTCCTTTCGGCGGTCGCCGCCTGGGGTGTCGACAAGTTGGTTCATGCCGACCAGGTCAGCCGAAATGTCACGGTGGTCGGATTGCCCGTCGGTGGTTTTGATCCTGCGGAACTCGATGCAGTGCTCGATGAGTTGGCGGGAGACAGTGCCGGCGATCCAGTGACGATCCGGGCCGAAGGACTCGAGATCACGGTGACGAACGCAGAGGCCGGGATCAGTCTCGACACCGAGGCGATGCGGGCCGCCATCCTGGCAACCGGCCGCGAGACAAATCTGGTGTCGGCCTTTTCGACGTGGTTCGGAGCACTTCGCGAACCGATCGAGATCGAACCGTCTTATCGCATCGACCTCGACGCTGCTGCGGGCATGATTCGCGCGGCACCGGGTTGGGTTCGGACCGAGCCCATAGAGCCAAGCTTCACCGCGGCAACCGGCCAGATCGTCACGACTGCCGGCCGAGACGGCGAGTATCTAGATCCAGCCGCAACCGCCGAAGCCTTGGCCGCAGAGGTCGCATTTGGTCGGGCACCCTTCACCGTAGAAGTGCCATGGAGCCCGCTGGAGCCCCGTTTCGATGACACCGACCTGGCCGCCGCCGTGGCTGCCGCCGACGATCTGATCGATACCGAGCTGACGGTTCGGGTAAACCGCCAAAGCGCACACATCGGCACCACCACTTTGACCCGGTGGATTGATTCGGCCATCGCCGATGACAAGCTCGTACCGGTATTCAACGAAACCCGCGTGACCGAGTCGCTGGAACGGCTGCTCGATGGCTACACCACACCATTCCCCGAAACCGTCTATCTCGTCGAAGACGACGAGGTCACCTACGGCCTGAACGGCGACCCGGCCGCACGGTGCTGCGACACCGGGGCCACCGATCTGCTGTTACGCGAAGCTGAACGCGGCGGCAGTTCATTTGTCATTCTGCCCACCGTGCTCCTCGAGGAGGACGGCGGTGTCGCTCGGATCGAAACCCTCGGAATCACTGAGTTGGTCAGCGAGTTCACCACCAACCATGCCTGCTGTCAGAACCGCGTGCTCAACATCCAGCGGATTGCCGACATCATTCGTGGCGTCGTCATCGAACCGGGTGAGCGTTTCTCGGTGAACGACTTCGTCGGCGAACGCACCCGGGAGAAGGGCTTCGTGTCGGCGGGCACCATTCAGCAAGGGCACTTCAAAGACGATGTCGGCGGGGGGATCTCGCAATTTGCGACCACAATGTTCAACGCGGCGTTCTTCGCCGGCCTCGAGTTCGACGACTACCAGTCGCACACCATCTACATCAGTCGCTACCCGTACGGCCGTGAGGCGACCCTCAACTACCCGGATGTAGACCTGGCCATCATCAACAACACCCCCTACGGGGTGCTGATCTGGCCGGAGTACGACTCCACCTCGATCACCGTACAGATGTATTCGACGCAGTACTGGCAGGTCGAAGAAACCGGCCAGCGCACCTGGCGTTCCGGGGCATGCCGCTCTGTGGAAACCTTCCGCTCTCGTACCAATCCCGACGGCGAAGTCCTGGAGGACTCCGTCAGAGCGAGATACCGCCCCGGCGAAGGCCTGGACTGCGCCGGCAAACCCACGCCCAAACCGCGCGGTTAACGAGTCGCCACCAACCCTCCCCTTGGGGAAGGGTCAAACGGGCCGTAGGCCCGTTTGGGGAGGGGAAACCAACCACCACCGCCCAGACCACCCCCTCGGCCGGCTACGCCGCCCGATCCCCCGATCAAGGGGGGACTGCTCAACCAACAACCCTCCCCTTGGGGGAGGGTCAAACGAACCACAGGTTCGTTTGGGGAGGCGTAACCATGGCAAACTTGAGTTATGGATCTTGATCGTGATGGCGGACTGATCGCACTATTTGTCGTGCTGTTTCTGATTGCCGTCGTCCTGGCAGCGGCGGAGACGGCACTGGTGCGTGTGTCCCGGGTCCGCATCGCGGCCCGGGCGGAGGATGGAAGCAAGCGTGCGGGGCGCACTCTGCGTCTGCTCGATGATCTTCCCCACGTTCTCAATACGACGCTGCTCGTAGTCCTGCTGGTGCAGATCGGGGCCGCCACCGTCACCGGCATTCTGGCCGAACGTTGGTTTGGCAGTGTCGGAGTCACCGTCGCTTCCATCGTGCTCACCATCTTCCTCTTCGTGTACTCCGAGGCAATCCCCAAGACCTATGCCTACCGCAACGCCGCCAAAGTGATAATGGCCCTGGCCTACCCGGTGGGCCTGCTGACCTCAGCACTGCGACCCCTTGTCTCCGTGCTGGTCAAGTTCGCCGACCTCCATGCTCCCGGCGAAGGTATCGCCACCACCCCCACCGTCACCGAAAGAGAGCTGCGCAGCCTGGCGGCCGCAGCAGCTACAGAAGGGCAGATAACCGATGCCGACCTCCGTCTCATCGAAGGGGCCTTCCGGCTTGGGGATCGGGTCGCCGAGGAGGTGATGGTGCCGCGGGTCGACATGGTCGGTATCCCGGCGTCTGCCTCCGCAGCCGAAGCTCTCGAGTTGGCGCTGGCGCACGGGCATCGCCGGCTTCCGGCGTTCGATGGTGGTATCGACAACATCATCGGGGTGGTACGGCAACGAGACCTGGTGGCCAACCCGGACCGGCAGGTCAGCGAGTTGGCGTATCCACCGCTGGTGGTAGCCGAATTCAAGCGAGTGATCGAGTTGCTGCGCGAGATGCAGATCGCGGCAATCCACGTCGCCGTCGTCATCGATGAGCACGGCGGCACCTCAGGAATGGTGACGATCGAAGACATCGTGGAAGAGCTCTTCGGAGCGGTCAGCGAAGAAGGTCACGTGGCCACCCCGCTGGTGTGGCCGCTGGGTTCCAACCGTTGGCGGGTCGACGGTCGCATGCTGACCGAGGATCTGGCAACGCATCTCGGCATCAGTCTCCCCGAGGGTGACTGGACGACGGTGGCGGGCATGGTCATGGGTCTGAGCGGATCTCTCCCCCGGCCCGGGACGGAGATCCAGACCGACGACTGTGCGGTGCGGGTAGTAGAAATGCGACGGCGCCGCATCCGCCTGGTGGAGATCATCACCCACCCCGCCAAATAGGCGCCGGCCGCAGAACCCGCCAGAATGCACCGTCGGAACTACAGAGGAGATAAGCCTTGCAGACGCTCGTAACCGTTCATTCGTGGGTGCGCTGGCTAGTGCTGGGTGCTCTGGTTACCGGTGTAGTGGTTGGCGTTCTGCGCTATCGCAAGCGAGCGACCTGGCAAGAGGGCATTTACCAGCTCGGGGTGATGACCGTCGATATCCAGGTCGCCATCGGAATCGTGGTGTGGATCGAGCGCAAGGGCTGGAACTACTCCTTCTTTTTCAAGGTCCTGCATCCGGCCTTCATGTTGCTGGCTCTGGCAATCGCTCACCTCGGCCTGGCGCTGGCAAAGCGCCGCAGCGACACCCGCTCCTACCTGCTGGTCGGCGCTTCGTACCTGATCTCGCTGGTGCTGATCGTTGGCGCGATCCCCTGGGACCGGCTCTAGAGGCTGCGAGAGCTACACCCGAAACCGACGATCGGCAACCGTCTCACCATCACGCCAGTGCTGTTCCGATCTCGGTCGTGAATCATGGAAGAACTCGAAGTAGCCGACGATGTCGAACCCCATCTCGTGGTAGAAGCGAATGGCTTCGTCGTTCCGACCGACCGCCCGCACCATGACATCTCTCCCCAGGTCGCGGGCCACCGCAAACACGTGCTGCACCAAGCTGCGTCCGATGCCGGCTCCGCGAGCTTCAGGAGAAACGATGAGCGGCTCCATCTCGAGGTCACCATCGTCGTTCTCCGGCATCAGTGCCACCATGCCGACAACCTTGCCGTCGACCTCAGCCAGCCAGACCCGGTCGGCACCGACAAGGGCGAGGTGCCGATCGAATTGCAGTCCAACGTCATCTCCCCCAATGCTTGGATCCTCGTAGATCTCCCGGTGTCGTTCAGTCAGCTGCACCCACAGCTCACGGCATGTCTCGAGGTCGGACTCGGTGTAATTGCGAATCTCCATTGCTACTCCTCAACATCGAATAGCGAGTCGGCGGTGGTCACATAGGTGGTGCCGGCGATACGGCCAACCGCACCCAGCTTCCCGTGGTTGATCCGGGTGCCATCGAGAATCGTGTCGGCAACGTGAATTCGCAGCACGTTGCCGAAGACAACGGATGCCGTTGGTGGCTCGCCCAGGTCGACTATTCGGATCACCCGGCACTCCAGCGCCGCCTTCGCCTCGGTGACATACGGTGCGGCAACGACGTCTCCGATGGAAGCAGTCAGGCCGGACTCCGCAAACTCATCGACTTCCGGCGGGTAGGAACCGGAGGTTTTGTGCATCGCTTCCGCCAGGTTCTCGTCGACGATGCTCAGGGTGAATTCGCCGGTAGCGATCACGTTGGCCAACGAATCCTTGATCCGCCCCTGCGGCCTCCCCGTGGAGAAAATCACAGTTGGCGGGGTGGCGGCAACCGCGTTGAAGTACGAGTAGGGCGCCAGGTTGAACGTGCCGTCAGCGGCGACGGTGCCGACCCACCCGATTGGTCTGGGAATTATCAGACCGGTGAGAAGCTTGTACCGATCGATACCCGCCATGTTCGCCATTTCGAATGTGGTTCTGTCCATACTCGGACAATAGGGTCGCCCGCACCGAACAACACCTGCCAACAACAGCAAGGTCTCTAATGACGACAAATATCCTCGGCATCCCTGGCAGCTTGCGCCGGGATAGCCTCAATCGCTCCCTGCTGCGGGCCGCCGCCAACCAACTGCCCGAGGACACCGAGCTGACGATCGCCGACATCTCCGATCTGCCGCTGTACAACTGGGATGTCGAGCAAGAGAGCGGTTTTCCGGACTCTGTCGTCCGGTTCCGCAGCCAGGTTGCCGCAGCCGATGGGCTCTTGATCGCAACCCCGGAGTACAACAACTCGATGCCGGGCGCACTGAAGAACGCCATCGACTGGGCATCCCGCGGCCCGGAGTCGCCACTCGACGGGAAGCCCGCCGCCATCATGGGAGCGGCCGGACGACTCGGTTCGGTTCGGGCACAGATGCATCTGCGGACCGTGCTCATGCACAACGACCTGAAAGTCGTGCAGAGTCCTGAAGTACTCGTGCCGGGCGGTTCCAATTTCACCGACGGCGAGTTGAGCAACGAACGCTATCGAGATCAGATCAAGCGGTTACTCGCCGGACTGATGAAACTGATCGGCTAGAGCGCAAGCTGCCAGGTGGTGCCGGTGGTTTTGGTGGTGAAACCAACGGCCTTGTATAGATGCTGGGCGCCACTCGGACTGGACGAGTCCACCCCGATCATCGCCGCATCTAGACCAGCACTCCGCATCGCATTCAGCGACGTCGTCAATAGAGCTGTTGCGATCCCCTGCTTGCGCCACTCCCGGAGAACCCCTAGCGCTCCGATCCAGCCCTCGGAACGGCCCGCAGACTCCCAATCCTCCTCGTAGACCTCGTTGTAGGAGTAGCCGATGATCTCATCACCGGCCACGGCGATAAAGGAAAGGTCCTGACGGAAACCGGGACTGGCGAGCATTCGCTTCTGCCAGTCCGATTCCTCCATCGGAGTACTCCCCCAGTGATCGGCAAACGCCGCGTTGTGCACCAATCGCGTCGGATCCGAGTGACGGTCGGACCACGGCACAACGTCGAATGGCAACGAGGCTGCCGGCCAGATGTCGGCGTCGAGGATGCGCTCCATTTCCCACCAGTGACGGACCGCTTCAAAACCCCGTCCGGCAAGCCGCCGGGCGGCATCTTCCTGTTTCTTGTAGAGCCAGCCGCACACGTAACGCTTGGCAGCCTCCGATTCCGCAACGACATCGGTGGCGCCGGCGATGGCCCAGTCGGTGATGCAATCCTCCAGACCGAGTCCCCGGCGGCCGGTTGCGACGTGGACCGCAATGTACGCCCGCACTTCTTCGGTTTCGCCACCGCGGTGGTAGATCGTCCCGTACCCAGCAACTTCGCCGCCCACCCTGGCGAGCACGGTACGTTCCTCGAGCGGGGTATAGGCCGACTCCAGTTCGTGGGCCATCGTCTCGGGACCGATCCGTTCGGGGGTGTCCTCCGCCTCGGCGATCGCGTTGAACAACGAGGACAGCACGGCGGCGTCGCTCACAGCCGCCGGTGACCACGCCACCTCGATCCCAGCAGGTGATTCGGGAACACGCATCATGTGGATTATTGCTGATGTACACAGAATGAGACTGCGATTAGCCTTTGGCCGATGAAGTTCAGCGAGAACCTGTCCCGATGGACTCTGGGGAAGATGCAGAACCCGGTGCGGGGTTTCTTACACGGCGGCGCCGCATTGGCCTCGGTAGTCGGAACGGTCTTATTGATGATGCGCGCCGAAACCTGGCCGGCACGATTTGCGGTCATCGTGTTTGGGCTAGGGCTGCTGGGTCTGTTCACGACCAGTTCGCTATATCACTCGATTCCCTGGCGGCAGGTGTGGAAAGTCCGAATGCAGCGGCTGGACCATTCGATGATCTTTGTCCTCATCGCCGCCTCATATACGCCGATCGGCGTTCTGATACTCGAGGGTCCCTGGCGCTGGATCTCGATGGTGGTCGCCTGGGGCATTGCTCTGGTCGGCATCTTGCAGCGGGTCTTCGCCTCTATGGACCGGCACGTCTTCTCATTCACGCTCATGGTGGTGCTCGGCTGGCTGACGGTCCCGATCATGGTTCCACTTGCCAATCGAGCTGGGACGGCAGCTGTGGTCTTGATGGCGATCGGCGGACTGCTCTATACGGTGGGCATGGTGTTCAAGGTAACCAAGTGGCCAAAGATGTGGCCGCGAGTCTTCTCAGCGCACGAACTGTTTCATGTGTTCGTGGTCGCCGCCTCGGCGTTCCACTGGACCGCCACCTATCGCTACGTCATAACCGCCTGACCGCACACCCCAACCCAGGGTTCGCGCCGTCGGCTCAGTCGGATTCGGTTCCCCGGTTGGGGCGCTGCAACACCAGCATTTGGCCCGGCTCGTAGCCACCGTTGTAGTACGAGTACTGCTCGCCTCCGGTGAAGAGCAACACATCACCCGGACCGACAAAGGCCGTCTCCCCCTCGCAGTGGAATTGGACTTCGCCCTTGATCCCAACGTAGATCTTCTCTTTGCGTTGCTCGGCGAACGGTGGGTGTTCGGCACCAATGGGGACATCGACAACCGCCATGTGAAGCCGGGTGAATCCATCTGGTGTCATGTCGCGCACGCTGAGGGTCCCGAATGGGAAGGGAGCCACGTCCCAATGCTTTCTCAGTTCCACAGCGTCTCCTCCGTTGGGTCTGCGGCGAACTCTACGAACGGCCCGCTCGCACCCGAAATCGAGGAAGCCCCCGCTCCTGGCACGAGAGCGGGGGCTTCCTTGCGATGGCCTCGGGAGCTTCTACCCCTCCAGCCACAGTGGCTGTCCGCCGGTCAGAATCTCGAAGCCTTCCAGCATGCTGTCGTGATCGTACGGCCGGGTGCGGGTCTGGTTGATCCGCTCGTTCCCCAGGCCCCAGGCAATGACGTTGGCTGCGTGCTCTCCGCCTGCCAGGAACCAGTTCTCTGCGTTGTTCCAGGTCGTCGCCTGGGCCGCCTCGCGGAGGAACTCGTCTCTGGTGTCCTCGGTCAGCGAGTTGTTGTCCCAAGCGTGTGCCAGCTCGTGCAACAGTGTGAACTCGATCCCGCAGTTGTGGAGGTCCCAACCGCCGTCCAACCGGTTGGCCAGGTAGCCGTTGAGGCCTTTGCAGTCGGCCCGGTCACTGTGGGTGTAGATGGCAAGTGTGGGCAGTTCCAGACCGGCCGTTTCGAAGCGACCCAGTGCCCAGTGCACCGAGGCCAGTTGCTCGGCGGTCTCAGCGATGACGACTGTCGTCTCGAGTCCCTGAGAGGTTGTCTCAGTGGTTGACTCCTGGCGGGCCGGTGCGGTTGTTGTGGTCGACGTCTGTGTGGGCGTTTCGATCGCAGCGCCGGCGCCGCCGGGAGTCAGGGCGCCGATTCCGGAGACAATGAGAGCCGACGCAAGCAGGGTCTTGATTGCTGTGGTGGTGTTTGTGTGTGCCATGCCCCCAAGGTCGGGGAAGGGGCTTAGGGGCCGATTAGGGTTCGATTAGGCCCGACCTAATCTCTCCGATATTCGCTGTGGCACAATCGTTTTGCCTGATTGCGCTGGTCGATGAAACCTGTTGACAATCCGCCGTCAGCTACACCGCAAGCGGCCGGCGGAACCGCCGAATCTCTCCACAAGGGCAGACGGCTCTAGGCTTAAGCGCTCCACGTCCAAGCTGGCCTGCATGACCACCACGAAATCTCAACGGTCGAAGCGCGAGATCCCCGTCAGAAGCATCGGACTGGCCGTCTCTGCCCTGGTATTCCTGCTGCCGTTCTTCGTAGAGTTCGACGGACTCTCGCTCGCCGGACACCGCATGTTTTCGATCTTCCTGGTGGCCATCGTTCTGTGGGTCACCGAGGCGATCCCGCTGTTTGCCACCGCAGTGCTGATCATCATGTTGGAGATCGTCATGATCAGCGACCAGGCCGTCGTTGGGCTCCCCGCGGCTTTCGAACCGCCATCCTTCCGCAGCTACTTCGCCGCTCTCGCCGACCCGGTCTTGATGCTGGTTCTCGGCGGGTTCTTCCTGGCGATGGGTGCCTCGAAGTTCAAG
>Ga0316201_10001818_pt1 | contig 14764 bp, 13 predicted proteins | sample CS6wburrow_MG_FD_204516 | JGI IMG/M metagenome (GOLD analysis project Ga0316201, IMG submission 204516) | Coastal sediment microbial communities from Delaware Bay, Delaware, United States - CS-6 worm burrow | ecosystem: Environmental > Aquatic > Marine > Coastal > Sediment | place: USA... | reverse complement strand
ATCGTCCTCTGCCAGACTGGGCAGCCGCTCCAGACGCCGCGCCAGATCGTAGCCAAAATAGCCTATTGCGCCGCCGCAGAAAGGAATCCCCTCAATCCCCTCTTTCGCCGGGCCCAGCGCCTGCTGCAGCAATTCGAACGGGCTCTTCCTGGAAATGCTAAGTCGATCTCCGTCGCATATACCGGTAATATCTCCCCGGGTTATCAGCGTCTTGCGCGGAGTCGCGGTCAGAATATCGTAACGCCCCTGTTCTCCCTGGGGCTGACCGCTGTCCAGAAACACACTCCAGGGTCGATCGGAAAAATAATCGAACAGCATGGTGCTGTCTTCCTGGTAGGGGAACTCCAGAGCTGAAAGACTCATTTGCAGGGCAGCGCCGCCGGCCTCTGGTTTAGAATGAGGTGCTGTGCGAATGGAAAGATGGAGACACCAACCAACCCGAAACCAGTCATTTCCTTATCCATTATCAGTCATATTAACTATTCGAAACTTCTCTGTAGTCTCGCGGTGCCATTGAGTACGCAACGGCGCAATGGAGTTTTTCGTTAAATTGCGGCTTGCTGTTCTCAACGCAAAAAGTTCAGCCAATCTCTGATCTCTCTTCCTGCGACTTTGCCTCTTTGCGAGACATACCTGGCGGCCAATCGCTTCCCGACTCGCTGAACGTTACCGTATTGGTGACGAGGTATACCAGTCGCAGGACCCAGGTTCGACGCTATTAGCAACAGCTGCGCAATTTATTCTATAGTGCCTGATATCGCTTCGACACCACAGGAGAAGAAATTTGTTATCGCCCTCTCAAGCGGAACGGCGCCGACGTAGGGGACACTCCAAGGGGCGCAGCCTGGATCCGCATGCGCTGCAACAGATTCGCGATCTACTTGGAGAGCGGCCGCGCACAGCCGATCTGCTGATAGAGCACCTGCACCTGATACAGGATAGTTTCGGCCACATTGGCGCTGCCCAGTTAGTGGCGCTGGCGCACGAGATGCGGCTATCGCGAGCTGAAGTTTTCGAAGTGGCAAGTTTTTACCATCACTTCGATATCGTCGATGAAGGGGCGGTACCGCCGCCACCGCTGACCGTCAGAGTCTGCGACTCTATCTCCTGCAGTCTAAAGGGCGCGGACGCGTTGGTAACCGGCCTACAGCGTGCACTGACGGCTGAAGTCAGGATTCAACGGGTGCCCTGTGTCGGGCGCTGTCAGGACGCACCGGTGGCCGTGGTCGGCACCAATCCGGTGGCAAACGCGAATACCGAGCAGGTGACCAGATTGGTCGAATCGGGGAGCAAAGAGGCGCCCATGCCAGAAAGCCGAGGCTATCATGAATACCGCAAGGAGGGGGGCTACGACCTGTTGCAACAGCTCGACGCCGGTTCCCAGGCAGAGAGAGACGATGTCATCCGGACCCTGGAGGAGTCGCATCTGAGGGGGCTTGGCGGCGCCGGGTTTCCCGCCGGGCGCAAATGGCGCATCCTGCGCGATCAGCCCGAACCCCGTCTGCTGGCAATCAATATCGACGAAGGTGAGCCCGGCACCTTCAAGGACCGCTATTTCCTGGAACGCGACCCGCATCGTCTTCTTGAGGGTGCGCTTGTTGCCGCCCGCGTCGTCGGCATTGCCGAGGTTTTTATCTATCTGCGGGACGAGTATGCCGGGATCCGTTCGATGCTGGAGCGGGAGCTGGCCGAACTGCGCCTCGACCCACCCTGCCGGCTGCCTCCGATACACCTGCGCCGGGGCGCCGGTGCCTATATCTGTGGCGAAGAGTCCGCCATGATCGAATCCATCGAAGGCAGGCGCGGCATGCCTCGCCTGCGCCCCCCCTATGTGGCGGAGGTGGGACTGTTCGGCCGGCCTACGCTGGAACACAACATGGAGACACTTTACTGGGTGCGCGATCTGCTGGAGAAGGGTCCTGCCTGGTTCGTCGATCAGGGCAGGCAGGGCCGCAGCGGGCTGCGCGCTTTTTCGGTGAGCGGGCGGGTTGCAGAACCCGGAGTTCATCTCGCCCCCGCAGGCATTACCCTGCTTGAACTGATCGACGAGTACTGCGGAGGAATGGCCGATGGCCATGAGCTCTACGCCTATCTCCCGGGCGGCGCCTCCGGCGGCATACTGCCAGCCTCTCTGGCCGATCTTCCGCTCGATTTCGATACACTGCAGCCATACGGCTGCTTCATCGGCTCGGCCGCGATTATCGTACTGTCACAACACGACCGCGCGCGCGAAGCAGCGCTCAACGCCATGCGTTTCTTCGCCCGGGAGTCCTGCGGGCAATGCACCCCCTGCCGGGTGGGAACCGTAAAGGCAGTTACATTAATGGAGGTTCCAAATTGGGACCAGGCGCTGATGCAGGAGCTGGCCGAGGTTATGGTCGACGCATCCATCTGCGGCCTGGGACAGGCAGCGGCCAATCCGATGCGCTCAGTGATAAAGTACTTTTCGCATGAACTGGAATCCGGATAGGGATCGCCTGCGATGACAGGGCGCCCTCACCGGGCACCTGCGGCTCTGCCAAATCCGCTAATAACGCTACAGCCTCGGATAAAGAACCATGAACCCAAATGCCCCAAGTCATTCCATTAGTTTTACGCTGGACGGGGAGCAGATCTGTGCCAATCCGGGTGAATCCCTGCTGCAGGCCGTCCGGCGGTACGGGATAGAGATCCCCCACCTGTGCCATAAGGAGGGTCTCAGTCCGGATGGCAACTGCCGCGCCTGCATGGTCGAGATCGAGGGTGAACGCACGCTGGCACCGGCCTGTTGCCGAATGCCGGTCAGCGGTATGGTGGTGAACAGCAGCAGCGAACGGCCGCGCCGTGCCCAGCGCATGGTGCTGGAGCTGCTCAATTCAGAAGTTGGTGGAAACCCACACACCCATGACAGCGAACTGGCGGCGTGGTCGGCCAGACTGGGGCTGGGCAAGCCCCGCTTTCCGCCACGCGCTCAGCCCGCGCCCGACCTGTCCCACCCCGCCATTGCGGTAAATCTCGAAGCCTGCATCCAGTGTACCCGCTGTCTGCGCGCCTGCCGTGAAGTCCAGGTGAACAATGTCATCGGCTATGCCGGCCGAGGGGCGAGATCCAGGATTGCTTTCGATATTGACGACCCCATGGGAAACAGCAGCTGCGTCGCTTGCGGAGAGTGCGTGCAGGCTTGCCCCACCGGCGCCCTGATGCCGGCCAACCGGGTCGGTCTGGAACCGATAGACAAAAAGATCGACTCAATCTGCCCCTATTGCGGGGTGGGGTGCCAACTCACGTTCCACGTTGGAGCCGACCGCATTCGCCATATCAGCGGACGCAACGGGCCTTCCAACCAGGGGCGACTCTGCGTCAAGGGGCGCTACGGTTTCGATTACGTACACCATCGCGAACGCTTGACCACCCCCTTGATCAGGCGGGCAGACGCGCCCAAGCAGGCCACCCTGGCGCTCGATCCCAGCGATCCGTTGCGCGATTTCCGCGAAGCTGACTGGGAGGAAGCGTTATCTTTTGCTGCCGCCGGGTTGAAAGGTATCCGCGACCACAGGGGCCCCTCCGCACTGGCCGGTTTCGGATCGGCTAAAGGCTCCAATGAGGAGGCCTATCTCTTCCAGAAACTGGTGCGCACCGGTTTTGGCTGCAACAACGTGGACCACTGCACCCGGCTCTGCCACGCCTCGTCAGTGACCGCACTGCTGGAGATGATTGGTTCCGGCGCAGTTTCGAATCCAATGGAAGATATGCGCCACGCGGACGTCATCGTCATCATCGGCTCCAACACCACGGAGAACCACCCGGTGGCAGCCACTTTCGCCAAGAACGAGGTACAGCGCGGCAAAACCCTGATCGTAATGGATCCCCGCCGCACCGACATCGCTGACCATGCAACGCATTACTTGCAGTTCAAACCCGATACAGACGTCGCCCTGCTCAACGCCATCATGCATGCCGTTATAGAGAAGGGTCTGACGAACGATGCATTCATCCAGCAGCGGACTACCGGCTATGCCGAGCTGGCCGATCATCTGCAAGCCTTTACGCCGGAGGCGACGCAGGAGATTTGCGGCGTGGACGCCGCCACGATAAGGGAGGTGGCAGAGAAATACGCCTCTGCCGGCGCTGCGCTCATATTCTGGGGGATGGGCGTCTCGCAGCACGTGCACGGTACCGACAACGCCCGCGCGCTCATCTCGCTGGCGCTGATGACCGGCCAGATCGGCCGTCCCGGCACCGGCCTGCACCCATTGCGGGGACAGAACAATGTACAGGGCGCCTCCGATGCGGGGCTCATTCCGATGGTGTTTCCCGATTATCAACGAGTCGACGATTCCGCAGCGCGCGGCCGCTTCGAACAGCTTTGGGGAAAGGCGCTCGATCCCACACCCGGCCTCACCGTGGTGGAGATCATGCACGCCGTCACCGAGGGTGATATCGAAGGCCTTTACATCATGGGCGAGAATCCGGCCATGTCGGATCCCAACCTGAATCACGCACGGCTCGCGCTGGCCAGTCTGAAACACCTGGTGGTGCAGGACATATTCATGACCGAAACCGCCTGGTACGCCGACGTGATACTCCCCGCTTCAGCCTTCCCCGAAAAAACCGGCAGCTTTACCAACACCGACCGCCGGGTGCAGCTGGGCAGGCAGGCGCTGGCCCCGCCGGGCAATGCGAGGCAGGATCTTGAGATAATTCAAGCGCTGGCGCTGCGGCTCGGGCTAAACTGGGATTATCCGCATCCGCAGGATGTATTCACCGAGATGCGCCGGGCAATGCCCAGTATCGCCGGAATCAGCTGGGAACGGCTGGAAGCGGCAGGCTCGATAACCTACCCCTGTTTAAACGAAGGCGACCCCGGACAACCGGTCATTTTCACCCACAGCTTCCCCACACCGAGCGGCAAAGCCAGATTCGTCCCGGCGCCCTTCACCAATGCCGACGAGCTGCCGGATTCCAGTTACCCCTGGATACTGATCACCGGACGCCAGCTTGAGCACTGGCACACAGGGTCGATGACCCGCCGCGCGGAAGTACTCGATCAAATTGAACCTGTTCCGGTGGCCAGCCTGCACCCAGATGATCTGGCCAGCATCGGCATCTCTCCCGGCGCTCGGGTTCATCTGAGATCGCGCCGCGGAGAGGTGACCGCTTATGCACGTGCCGACCGTGGTCTGCAGCCGGGGCAGGTATTCCTCCCCTTCTGCTACCGGGAAGCCGCAGCCAATCTTCTGACCAACGAAGCGTTGGACCCATCGGCCAAGATTCCGGAGTTCAAATTCTGCGCTGTCCGGATAACGCGGGGTAAGACCGGCAGCAACACCGGCCCGGTCAGAGTGCCCTCGCAGCGAACAGAATCGCGCCCAGATTGAATAGGGCCAGAATCAGGAACAGCTCCGGCACGGTGAAGTTCAGCGCAAGCAGAAGCGCACTGACGACGGCCGATATCACCATAAACAGTGCGTTTAGAATATTAACCGTGGCTATATTGCGGGCACGATGCGTCTGTTCGCTGCGGGATTGGATTACCGCATTCAACGGCACGATATAGATCCCTCCCGACACTGCAATCAGGAATACATCCAACGCGATCCGGCAACCGCTCCAGCTCGACAGAAACTGAGTTGTTCCGACAGCACCTCCGGTCTGGAGAGACGGACCGCCCGAGCTGGCAAAGTACAACTCCAACGCAAACAGTGAAATTCCGAGCGCACCAAAAGGCACATAAGTCAGGTGAATCTCACCGCCCAGCAGGCGATTGCACAATAGGGACCCTGTCCCTATGCCCAGCGAAAAGAGCAACAGCAAAAGCGTTACCAGACCCTCGTCACCACCAAGCGACACCTTACCAAAGGTTGGGACCTGGGCAAGAAAAGTGGCGCCGACCAGCCAGAACCAGGAGACCGCGAGCGTCGGCCGGAAGATCTCCGGACGCCTGGCACCGCGAGCGACCATTGACCAGGTCTCAGCCAGAAAATTGAGCCTTACCTTCAACCCCGGGGCAGCCGACCCAGTGGCGGGAATGGCACGGCTGGCGAGCCAACCGGCAATTGCCAGCGTTACCACGGCGATGGAGATAATCCCGGTTCCACCATCGGCCAGAATGAAGATTCCACCTATCAGGGTGCCGAGCAGTATTGCCAGAAATGTAGCGGCCTGAATCAGGCCATTGCCGCTGATCAGCTCGTCCCGGGCCAGATGGTCCGGCAGAATAGCGTATTTGAGTGGGCCGAAGAAGGCTGACTGGGCACCCATCAAAAACAGGATAGCGAGCAGATAGCCGGCACTCTGCAAATGGAAACCGACCGTCGCACCCAGCATCAGCGCGACCTCGATCAACTTCACCAGTCGAATCATGCTCGCTTTGTCATAGCGGTCGGCAAGCTGGCCGGCTGTGGCGGAGAAGAGAAAAAACGGCAAAATGAAAATCCCCGCCGCCGCAGTGACCATCAGCGCAGGGTCAGCACCCAACCCTGAGGCCAGCTCGAAGGTTATCAGTATGACCAGTGCGTTCTTGAACACATTATCGTTAAACGCGCCCAGTGACTGGGTAAGAAACAGCGGAAGAAAACGCCGCGTACCCAGCAGAGCAAATTGACTGTGAATCATGTTTGCGTGTCTCAGAAGGCTCTGCGTCAGATTTTCATGCTGGCTGTGGACAGGGTGGGCGAGAGGCGCGCCATCTCAAACTCTAGATCCGCAGTTGAAATTCGGTCGAAGTTTTCCGGACAGCTGGTAATAAAACCACCAGCCATTTCGTACCAGGCAAATCCCTCAGACCATGCCGGGGATGGGTAGCTCCCCTGCTTCAGGCGGGGTATGCAGTAGCTCCGTCCAGGCAGACTGATCAGATTGTAACTACAGTTGCTGCGGTGCAGTTCATCGATGAAGCGCCAGCAGTCGTGCACCGAGTCAAAACGGCTGCAGCGGATAGGATACTCGACATCGCCGCCATTGTGACGCCAGTGAGGATTGCTTACGGCAAGCGGTGTTTCCCGGTAAAACATCTGAAAATGGAGATGGTTTACCGACGCGAGGGCACCATAGCTGTTGTACCCAAAGCCAATTCCTGGCAGATGCACGGAGAGCGTCTCGCAGAGACGCCAGAGAAATTCGTGGTCCTCCTTGCGTAAATATTGTGGATGGCCACTGCTTGGTTCGGGCACCAGAATACTATGCATAGGTACGAAGGGGAACTTGTTGAATAGTATCGACAGCTGACGGTCCGCCACACGGCCCTGCCAGTAGATCTCTTTGCGTAGATACGGAGCGTCGAAATTGAAAGCGCCCGGATCGAATTCAACCCGGATGACGTCAGCCACTCTCGCCGCCAGCCGCGCAGGCCGCAACGCCCGCATCTGGTTGAACTGAAGCTCCCAGGCGCCGATGCTGCGGAACTGTACGGGCTGTAGTCGCTCGAAGCCGATATCCGTCATGCTGCGAAATACCTGAAGGTCATCCTGCGCATCCTTCAGATACCTCTCCTGCTTCATCCCGCTGCGCAGCTCGCGCGCCATTTGTTCAAAACGTGTCTGCAGTGGCCGCGCGAGCGTCTCTCGAAGTACGGAATCGAATCCGGCATGGGCCACTACCAGGATATAGACACCGAGTTCAGCATGAGTGGAAAGCAGCTCGATCAGGCCCTCATTGAAACTGGAATGGAACGCCTGGTACGAAGAGAACGGTGATTTTATCAAGAGCATCGCCCGGAATGATCTGTCAAGCCCAACTGATACTGGGTGGTGCGAACAGGGCTAAAATAGCGCAAAACCCCTAGAGAGCTCAATGTTCATGGTCTCTGTGATCACTGTTGTCGGGTACAGGATCATACCCCCCCTCATGGAACGGGTGACAGCGGGAAATGCGTTTCAGGCCCATCCAGAGTCCCTTCCAGGCACCGAAGCGTGCTATCGCCTCCTGAGTATAAGCCGAGCAACTGGGCAGATAACGGCAATTGTTTCCCAGAAGCGGGCTTATCAGATAAGCATAACCGCGGATCATTGAAATCAGTACCCTTTTCATTGTCGAGATACTCCGGCCCCATCGGTGCAGTCACTCACACCAGCCTGACTGGCGAATGTTTGAACACCTGCCTCTCTCCCGGACAGCGAAGAACGGGTTTCCGCAAGGAGACGATACAGCGGCCATTCACCCGCAACCCATTATAACCTTATACTGGATTAGTGCTTCCGGGACGGCACCCAAGCCGTCTCTGCCCCGGCCGCTTTCCCTGCAACCGAGGGCATTTGATCTATTACATACCGGCGGACAAGTATGACCAATGGAAAACTGGTGCTTCAGGCACCGCCGGACTATCTTCCGGTTGTCGAGAGTGAACTGGTGACCCGACTGGTGGGCCTTGGTCTGATAGGCACTCTATACAGGCATAGGCCGGGGATCTACCTGGCCGGGCCGAGATTTCTGCAGCTGATTACTTTTCTAGGCTGCTCTCCCCATTTGCAGCTGAAGCCGCCAAGCGACGGCAGCGAGGATTTCTGCCATATCCGCATGCGGGGGCCTTTCAAAAATGCACGGCTGCTCAGTGCCGGCAACACCAGGCCACCAGGATGTCCGGTTTGTGGCAAAGGGTTATCTCACTGGCGTGAACTGGAGCCTGGATGGTCGCAGGGCGTCTCTGAATCTGAGATTCTCTGCCATTCATGTGGACACAGCGCCTCTCCCGCCGATCTGAACTGGCGACGTAAGGCGGGATTCGGACACTACTTCATAGAAATATCGGAGGTCTTCCCGGAAGAGGCAGTGCCGTTGCCGGCGCTGATGGAGTGCCTGCGCGGTAACGGTGCCGACTGGCGCTATTTCTATCTGCAGCAGCTGTAACCAAGCATAAAAAAAGCAAAAAGCGGCTACTGCGTTATTTGCGCTGCCCGCATCCACGGGATGTGCGTTTTTTTCTCGATCGGATCGACGGAGGTGGTGCAATAGTGTCCGTTACCGGGACGCTGCAGAGTAGCTTGACAAGCAGCGGCGAGAAAAAAGATCAGGCGGCGAGATCCAACTCCTTGGGGATCAACACGTCTATGCCTATTGGCAGATGGTCCGACATGGGATAGTCCAGTACCCGGGGATTCTCCACCAACAGCGAATCTGATACCAGAATGTGGTCGATCCTGCGCATCGGTCGCCAGCTCGGAAATGTCCCCCTGACGCACCCTGACAGCCGAAGATTGGTGTTCTTTACCAATAGTTTAATCTCATCAGACTCACCGCTGCAGTTCATATCTCCCATCACAATCGCATGCCGACGGTCGGATATCAGATCGCTGACAAACTGAATCTGGCGCATGCGTGCCCGGCGCCCAAGCGCCAGATGCATGATGCAGATACTGAGACCGTCGTCGCCACCGAAGTTGCTTAGAATCACGCCGCGCCCAGGCAGGCCCGGGAGCTTGTACTCATCCACCTGGGTAGGTCTCATCCTGCTGAGCAGACCGTTGCTGTGTTGGGCAAGCTTTCCGATCTTTCGATTAATCTGTTTGAACCAGAACGGAAACTGGGCTCGATGCGCGAGATACTCCGTCTGGTCCAGAAAACCACTGCGCAAACTGCCGGAATCCACTTCCTGCAGACCTACAAAATCGAACTGCTTGATCATAGTGGCGATACGATCCAGGTTGACCTGTCTTTCACGGTGAGGAAGCACATGCTTCCATCCCTGTGTTAGATAGTGGCGATACTTGCCTGTATCGACGCCTGCCTGAATGTTGTAGCTCAGCAATCTCATTCTTTGATAGTCTTTTAATTCCACTGCTGAATTTCCCCTAACCACAAGCCGGACTACTGAATCTATTGGGTAGCAATACCCCGTTCAGCTTTCACCTTCTCTATCAGATGATCCGTCAATCTCATCATTGCGTCCCCGGACAGGCCGGTGGCGCGGTATCTACCATCCACAATAATAGCAGGGACCGCGCGCACATCGTAGCGATCGGCCAATACGCCAGCTCTGCGAGACTGAGTCTGGACAGCGAAAGATTTCATCGCTTTTCGGTAGGCTTCCACATCCACACCCTGCTCAGCGAGAAATGCCTCCATATCCTTCTGGCTGTTTAGCGGCTCCCCCTCATCATGGATCGCAGTGAAAATCTTTTCGTGAAGCTGATCGGCAACTCCCATCAGGCGCAACGCATAGTAAGTCTTGCCCTGCATCAGGATGGAGTCCCGTTTGAACATGGCCGGCACCCGGTCGAAATCGACATTGTCCGGTTTATGCTCCAACCACGCCTCGAGGTGGGGCTCCAGCTGATAGCAATGCGGGCAGGTATAGAGAAAAAACTCGGTAATCTGGACACGGTCCCCCTCACCACCAGGTTGCGCCGGGAAAATCGAGAAATAGTGAAGGTCCTCCTCGAACGCCTGCTGTGAAATAGCAGCGTTGCTCAACGACAGTGCTATCAGCGCAAGGAAGGATAAGATAAAACGTTTTTTCATTATTTCTCCTCAATGGGTTTGGGTGTCGGCATGGCGAACGACAACTTGAAATCCAGTCTGGGGCGCAAGCCGGTTCAAGTATCTGTAATATCCGACCCGGTGCAGAACCGAGGGTTCAGCTGGGATAGCAGTTTTTTGCCTTTTCACGGCTTGAAATCAAAGAAGGGCGGCCTGCTGGCCACCCTTCCCTGGAGCACCTCTTGGCATCTCGCCCTGTCAGCGCAAACCCTGCACATATTGTGCAACCGCTGTGATCTCTGCATCTGTCATATTGGCGGCAACACCACGCATCATCTTGTTGAGGTCGTTATCTCGACTACCGGAACGAAAATCCTTCAATGCCTTCTCCAAATAGGCAGCATGCTGACCGCTGATTCGCGGAAAGTTGGCCGGCGCATTGCCGATTCCGGTTGGCCCGTGACAGGCCATACAGGCGGCCACCTTGGAGCTTGGATTGCCCGCCCGGTATATTCTTTCTCCCGTCTCCACCTGGTCTGCTGCAGCGGTTCCAGCGGTTTGCGACTGGCTGGCGAAGTAGGCTGCCAAATCGGCCATGTCCTGGTCGCTTAGCGCTACGGCCATGGGCGACATCAGGTCATTTTTTCTGGTGCCAGCCTTGAAATGCTGGAGCTGAGTGAGAATGTAGCCGGTATGTTGTCCAGCGAGCTTGGGCCATACCGGATTGGGGCTGTTGCCATCCGCGCCATGGCAAGCCATGCAGACCGCCGATTTCGTCTTTCCCGCCGCTGCATCACCCGCGGCCTGTACCCCAGCCGTTACCATTGCCAACGCAATTGAAAAACAAACTAACCACTTGTTCATGCTCGAAACCCACTCGTTTTATTAGGATTGCTGTCTGGAAACCCCGTTCCGTTCCCGGCTTCCAATCTCGGAGTGCGCCCTATCCAGACCGGTGCGAAGCCCTCTACCGGATGTATGGCGCATAAAGCTTTGCATGTATACCAGAATCGCCTTTACCGGGTCAAATTAGCATGATTTATAGGTGGTTGAGTATAACCTCTCGCACGACAGGTCGATGGTTGGGCGCGCCTTAGATGGTGGGAAAGAATAACCAACAAGAGCTACCGCAATCCGTTAGAATGCACAGGTTTCGAGCCGTGTCCTTGCTGGCGCAGCTTCGCTTGAACCCCCCCTCTTTGACAAAGTGCTGTTGGTTGCACGTTGACCGCTGACATCAGGGAATCAAACCGAGACGTCCAGTTGGAAAAACCGTATTCCAAAAAGATAGCAAAGCACTCGAAATGGTTTCTCGCCGTGCGGCCAAAAACCCTGGGGATATCACTGGCGCCGGTAGTCGCCGGAAGCATGCTGGCCTGGCACGAGACTCAACTGTGGTCCTGGTCCACTCTCGTTATAACGCTTCTCGCGGCACTGTTGATCCAGGTGGGCACCAATCTGTACAACGACGCAATTGACTGTGAACAGGGCATAGATACGCCGGAACGGCTGGGGCCCAAGCGGGCTACGGCGGAGGGCTGGTTCAGTAGCACCGAAGTCAAAAGGGCTGCAACTATCTGTTTTATTTCCGCTTTTATCTGCGGAATCCCATTGATTTGGATCGGAGGCTGGCCGATCGTTATCGTCGGACTGCTCTCCCTGGCAGCGGGCTACGCCTACACCGGCGGCCCCAGGCCCATCGCCTACAGTACAACCGGGGAGATTTTTGTCTTCATTTTTTTTGGTCTGTTCGCGGTTATGGGGAGTTACTACCTGCAGGCTGGAAGCCTTTCCCTAAATGCCCTGCTGCTTTCATTTGCCGTTGGACTGCTTGCTGCGGCGATACTGCTGGTTAACAACTATCGCGATCTGGACACCGATATTCTCGCCAACAAATTGACGCTCGCGTACACCCTTGGCCGCAGGAATTCACAACGCCTGTACGCGGCTCTGGTATTAACCCCGTTCATATTGCCGCTGCTTATGGTTGACCCCCCCCCCGGGCGATGGCTGGTATTGGCCGCACTGCCCTTCGCTCTGCTGCTGACCCACCGTTTCGCGAAAGAATATCCCGGACCCGTATTCAACGATATACTGGCCCATACTGCACAGCTTCAGCTGTTCTACACGCTCCTGCTGAGCGTTGGTCTGGCGGCCGCCAATTGATTTGCGTTAAGGTAAACCGATATCCCCGGCTGGTTAAATAGCGGTTTTTTTACGACACTGGCAGACCCTGGTACATGAACTCAAACAGCTTTTTTTCCCTGCATCTGATTCCGGTGATTATCCTGGCGTCAGCCGTCATCTCCAGTCGGACGGCGGTTGCCCATGAGTACGACGAGTACAATGGCGAGGAGATCAACGAGGTTTGCGCCGGCTGTCACGGTGAATTCGGCCAGGGGGGCAGCGATGGGGAGTATCCACGGCTGGCAGGGATGCCAGCTGATTTCATCGCCCGCCAGCTGCACCTGTTTCGCGACCGTAAACGCCCCAATATGGCGATGATCGAGTACGTTGACGAAAGACAGATGCCCGACGCCGACATCCAGGATATTGCGATTTTTCTGTCCCGGATAACGCTGAAAACCAAGCTTCCGCCGGTGAACGAGAACGACCCCGGTTTTGATGCCTACGCACGGCTGCTGGAATCAAAGAAAATGATGCAGATCCCCAGAGCGGAGGGGGACCAGGAACGGGGCCGCAGATTGTACCGTAAGGAGTGCGCCTCCTGCCACGGCAAGCTCGGCGAAGGGGATCAAGAAAAAGCGGTACCCATGCTGACGGGCCAATATACTGAATACCTCTGGCGCCAGGTGGAGAAATACCGAAACAAGATTCGGATACATGATCCGGAGGCACCAGAAGATCTTCTGCTGCAGGCGTTTTCAGATATCGAACTGCGCGATATATTCTCTTATCTTTCGGTAATGGACGACTGAACGGGGCATCGGCCAACCGCTATGGCCGGGTCATTGCCGTGCGCTTCCCGATACTGATGACAACAGGCCATCTTCTGGTAGGATAGGTCGTTGCAACCTATCCTCTTCTCATTAGTCGGCCATGCGCATCTACATGCAGACAAAATACTCACCCGAGCAGCCGCTCCGGTTCTACCACCTGCATCTGCAGCCTGACCTGCTGGGCGGTTGGACGCTGGTTCGGGAAACCGGCCTGCAGGGGAGCAGGGGTAGAATATCCAAAGAGTATTTTACACTTCGCGAAGCAGCCGAGGAGAAACTGATACAGCGCCGGGATTCCCAGCTAAACCGCGGCTATCGGGTAGTGTTCAGAGAGGGCGCCCCTCTGGCGGCGGAATAGCCTCTCGTGGTATCGGCGGGCTTATCCCGGCTGGCCGACCTGAAAAATCAACCCCCTACCTGCCAACACCCAGCGATGGATATAGGTGCGGGCTAACGGCAGCGCCTGATCCGGCATAGGAAGAAACCGCGCATGCGGTCGTTGGGCAAAACCCTGACAGCATGGCGAAGCTGGTCGGAATAGGCGCGCTTGCCCCATCGCATAAGACCCGGTTGCAGGTTGTTCAGCGGCAGTTCAATGGGTAACACGGTAATAGCGTCACCATGGCGCTGAATCTGGGAATCAACCGCCTGTTCATTCTCTTCCGGGGAGAATGCACAGGTACAGTAAACCAGCGTGCCGCCGGGCTTCAGGCTGCGGATGGCAGAGTCCAGCAGTCGTTTCTGCTTGCGCGCGGACTCCTTGACTTTTTTCAAGTTCCAGTGGAACCAGCTTGCCGGATCTTCAGTACTGAAGCGGGCTTCCGAAGAGCAGGGCGCATCGAGCAACACCCGGTCGAACCGTTCCGGCACCTTTGCCCCTACCGACCGGCCATCCTTCAGGTAAGTCCTCACCATGGTCGCACCTCCCCGCTCCAGATTGGCCTTCAAGCGGAAGAAGCGACCTTTCACCGATTCCACTGCCGAGAGCTCCCCCCGATTTTCCATCATCGCGGCCATCTGCAGGGTTTTACCGCCGGGTGCCGCGGCCAGGTCGAGAACGGACTCCCCGGGCTTTGGATCGAGCACCATCGGCGCCAGCATGGATGAGAGGTCCTGAATGTAGATGAGACCTTCATTGAATACGCGGGATTCGGTCAGCCCCCGGCGTTGGTCGGGCGGTATCGAGTAGGTTCCGGCGCGCCAGTCGATCGGGCTAAGTAAAAAACCAGCGGCGCGCAACTCAACAACCAGCGCCGCTTCGGACGTTTTAAGCGTATTGACCCGAAAACTGGTAGGGCGGGAACAGCTGAAGCTCTGCAGGCAACCGGGCAGGCGCTCCGGCGGCAGGATTGCCTGCAGCCGCTTCACGAAGGATTCGGGCAGTGGGGTCTCGAATGGCATTGTTCAAGTAT
>Ga0316201_10001817_pt1 | contig 14772 bp, 13 predicted proteins | sample CS6wburrow_MG_FD_204516 | JGI IMG/M metagenome (GOLD analysis project Ga0316201, IMG submission 204516) | Coastal sediment microbial communities from Delaware Bay, Delaware, United States - CS-6 worm burrow | ecosystem: Environmental > Aquatic > Marine > Coastal > Sediment | place: USA... | reverse complement strand
TCTTTATTGCCTGTTCCGTTTCCGTCTTTATTCCCGCCTCAACCATAGTTCTGGTTTTATGATCCATTCCTATCTGTCCTGCCAGAAAAAAAAGATTTCCGGCCTGAACTGCATCACTAAAAGGAGCACTTCTTTTCTTTACCTCATGGGATTCGTGAAAAGTAATAGCAGAATCTTCCTGTGAACTCAATGTTGAACAACAAACTAATGAGAGAATTGTAACTAATAGTAAATATTTTTTCATTCGATTTTGGTTTTATTGTTGGTTAAAATTACCCTATTTTTATCAAAAATAGACTAAATGAGTACCAAAGAAGAATTCTATGCACATATAGAAAAGGGGTATACCACAAAGGGTGATTTCATAACAATGGGTGCGGCAATATTAGATGGAGAAACGGTTACAGGGGCCCATGTAAAAGTTCCTCTGAAGACTTTGAACAGACACGGACTTATAGCCGGTGCCACGGGTACAGGAAAAACTAAAACACTGCAAGTAATTGCGGAAAACCTTTCTGATAAAGGCATACCGGTACTTTTAATGGATTTAAAAGGTGACCTCAGCGGAATAGCGCAGCCTAGCCCGGGGCATCCTAAAATTGATGAAAGACATGAAAAGATTGGACTGCCTTTTGAGCCAAAGAGTTTTCCTGTGGAAATACTTTCACTGTCTGAACAAGATGGTGTAAAACTACGTGCAACAGTTTCAGAATTTGGACCTATTTTACTTTCCCGTATCCTGGATCTTTCCGAGGTGCAGGAAGGTATTGTAGCTGTTATTTTTAAATATTGTGATGACCACAAGCTTCCTTTGCTGGATCTTAAAGACTTCAAAAAGGTTTTGCAATACGCCACAGGAACAGGAAAAAAAGAATTTACAGAGGAATACGGAAGAATTTCAACAAGTTCCACGGGAACTATTCTAAGGAAAATAATAGAATTGGAACAGCAAGGAGCCGATTTATTTTTTGGCGAGAAATCCTTTGACGTGGAAGATCTTACTCGTATCGATGAAAATGGAAGAGGCTACATAAATATCGTTCGTTTAACGGATATACAAGACAGACCCAAATTATTCAGCACATTTATGCTGAGTTTATTGGCGGAAATTTATTCCACATTCCCGGAGCAGGGAGACAGCGACAGACCGGAGTTGATTTTCTTTATAGATGAGGCTCATTTAATTTTTAAAGAAGCTTCAGATGCCTTATTAGACCAGATCGAAAGTATTGTCAAACTTATTCGTTCTAAAGGTATAGGGCTTTATTTTGTTACACAGAATCCAACGGATGTCCCCAATGCAGTACTTGCCCAATTAGGTCTGAAAGTACAACACGCGCTTAGGGCCTTTACAGCGAGAGATCGAAAAGCTATTAAACTTACAGCAGAAAATTACCCTATTTCGGAGTATTATGACACAAAAGAGGTACTAACCTCCTTAGGGATCGGAGAAGCACTAATTACGGCCTTAGATGAAAAAGGAAGGCCCACTCCGCTTGCTGCTACAATGTTACGGGCCCCAATGAGCCGCATGGATGTATTGACAGATAGTGAATTGGTTACCGTAATTAAGAATTCGAAACTGGTAAAGAAATACAATGATATCATTGACAGGGAAAGTGCCTATGAGATTTTAAATGAAAAAATTGAGAGAGCTGAAAAGGAAGCAGAAAAAGAAGCGGAAAAAGAACTTGAAACCCGCAGAACATCTTCAAGAAGAACAACAACTCGCAGAAGTACACGTCAAAATCCGGTCATAAAAGTTTTAACTAGTGCAACCTTTATCAGGGGAGTATTGGGAGTATTAAAAAAAGTGATACGTTAGGAACATATGAAAAACATAAAATATTTATTGATTTTACCAATTGCGTTGACCTTAATATTTTGTGAAGAGGACAGGGATCCTAACTTTTTGATTACTAGTTCACAAGTAGGAAAACTAATGCGAACCACTAGAATTAGTGACCTGGAAAGTATCTATACCAATGATTCTATTGTAAGGGATACTTTACAGTCTAATTTGTTATCTAGTTCCAAGACCATAAAAATCTATGAAAAAGGAGGGCAGCAATTGTTAACCATAACCGCGAACCGGGATAGTATTCCAAAAGTTGGGATTATACGAGTTTTAGACCCCAGGTTTAAAACGGAAGAAGGTATCGGGCTACAAAGTACATTTAAGGAAATAAATGATAAATATGTAATTAAGAAAATAGTAACGTCTTTGAACAACGTAATTATATTCATTGAAAATAGCGATGTATACTTCACTATAGATAAAGAAGAATTACCTGCAAGTCTTCGCTATGACACCAGTATTGATATAGAAGAAGTACAAATCCCGGATGATTCCAAAATCAAATACATGATGGTTGGTTGGGATTGAAACAGATTTTGACAGGAATTTGGCAAAACTTATAACAACAACACCTTTGCTTTTTTATATATCGTCTGGTTAGCATTAACAATATCCCGGTATTTTTAAGTCCACCAGGATAAATTGATTCTTAAAATGAAAAATTTTGTAACCAATATTTTTGCAAAAGCCTATGGGGTCTATTTCAATATCCTGGCTCTTTTCTCGAAAAAACTTGCCGGAGAAAAGGCTATTACTCTTTTTAGTTCCCCTCGAAAAGGTAATGTCCTCCCAATACAAGCTTCCTTTTTAAAAGAAGCTGAGGATATAATGATTGAAGTAGGTGGAAAACAAATACAAACCTATTCCTGGGCCGGAACAAAAGAACCTGTTTTATTACTCCATGGTTGGGAGAGTAATTCATTTAGATGGCGAAATTTAATACGTTTTCTGAGTGACGCTAATTTTGCCATAGTTGCCTTTGATGCCCCTGCCCACGGAAATTCATCTGGTGGAATATTCAATGTCCCCCTTTATGCAGAATGCACACAGCATATTGTTAAACATTTTAATCCCTCCTATATAATTGGACATTCGGTTGGAGGAATGACAGCCGTTTATCACCAATACATATATCCGCATAATTCAATTCAAAAGATAGTGACCATTGGAGCCCCTTCCGAATTTCACGAACTTATGGAGCATTATCAAAAGCTTGTAGGTTTCAATAAGAGAGTATTAGCCTCAATAGACGATTATGTTCAGAAGCATTTTGGCTATGGTATCCAAGATTTTTCCAGTTCGAAATTTGTACAGAAAATTCAAATAGAAGGATTATTAATTCATGATATTGAAGATCCGATTACTCCCTATCACAATTCGGAAAAAGTCCATGCTAATTGGAAAAACAGTAAACTAATTAGCACCAGAGGGTTAGGACATTCCATGCACCAGGACAAGGTAAACAATCAAATTATAGATTTTTTGAAATCAAAGAAAAGGGCTAATTTTAGTGCTTAAATTACTTTCTATGCCAACTATTTCACCATTCCACATCGCGATTCCTGTTCATAACCTGGATGAGTGCCGGACTTTTTACAGGGATATACTTAACTGTGAAGAAGGTCGTAGTAGTGACCATTGGGTTGACTTCAATCTTTTTGGGCACCAACTAGTAATTCATTATAAGCCGAAATCTACGGAGGAACTCCACTCCAATCCGGTGGATGGTAAAGATGTTCCGGTACCTCATTATGGGGTGGTTTTACCCTGGGATGCTTTCCATAGTTTTGCTAAAGAATTGGAAAGCAAGGGAATACAATTTATAATTGAACCCTATATCCGGTTTGAGGGATTAGTAGGGGAACAGGCTACTATGTTCTTTTTAGACCCTGCGGGAAATGCATTAGAGTTTAAGGCTTTTAAGGATATGGGGCAGTTATTTGCTAAATAAAGCTGCTTTCCCTATTGCCTTTTTTTGTACCTGTTCCATAACCAGATCACAACAGCGTAGATAATACCAAAAATTACCCCTTCTTTTAGTTCATTAATAATTGTATCCCAGGAATAATTATTTTCCAGAATAACAGAAAATAAGGTATATAAGAAAATAGCTGCTAAAGTTTGGGAAGTGAGTTTCTTTTTATCCATATCTGTAATTATTATTGTGACCATACTGTAGGTTTCCGGTCCCATCGGTGCTGTCGCAGTTCTTCATATAACTTTTTGGGTAATCCTCTTCCATCACTAGTTGCAACATTAGACAATACATTTCTTTGTTTACGCATACCAGGGATAATTGTACTTACATCAGAATTCATTAAAATGAAACGCAAAGCCATTTCTGCCATGGTCATATCTTCAGTAACAAGTGGCCTGAGCAAATCTGCCTTATCTGCGCTGGCGTTTAAATTTTCGGGCACAAAATAGGTGCCGCGCCAATCACCATCTGGAAAAACAGTGTCCCTGGTAATATTCCCGGTTAATGTACCTTCATCAAAAGGGACCCTTGCAATTACAGCTAAATTAAGTTCATTACATAGAGGAAATAAAACATCCTCAGGGGCCTGATCAAAAATATTATAAATCACCTGCACCGCATCAAACAATCCGGTTTTTAGTGCTTCTATTCCATTCTCAGGCTCCCATCTGTTAACACTAATCCCCATGGCTGCAATTTTGCCTGCCTTTTTTAGATCCTCCACTGCTCGTTTCCACTCCTCCCTTTCTGTCCAACCGTCATCCCAGGTGTGAAATTGTAGAAGGTCTATCTGTTCTGAATCCAAATTTTTCAAGGTCCTGTGGGTATAATCTAATAGGTGTTCTGTTGGATAGGATTCCTCAAATGAATACTCGGGTTTTGCAGGCCATTTAAAGTTTTTCGGAGGAATTTTACTGGCTGTATATAGTCTGGTATCCGGATGTCTTTTTAGAAGTTGACCCAAAAGTCGCTCACTATGTCCCTCTCCATATCCCCATGCAGTATCAAAAAAGTTAACCCCATGTTCCACGGCCAGGTCTAAAGATTTTGCTGAATGATTATCATCAGATTCTTTCCAACCACCCATTCCCCACATTCCATATCCAATCTCACTGACACCCCAGTTGGTTCTTCCAAATATTCTGTAGTTCATAAGGTCTGTTTTTAGCTCTTAAATATAATGCTTTAGAAGAATACTCTCCTGTACTTAAAAGAAAATCGAGTAATAAACTTTTGAAAATCAGCAAGTGTCTTCTTGCCTTCAACTATCTGAAAGATTGCTATTCTTATTTTAAATATCCAACCGTTACTCTAAACCTAAATCATAAGGTCTAAGAATCTGAATACGATATTCTGATTCGCCGTTCATTTATCGGTACCTTTCTTTTAGATCCTTCATCATATCCCTATACCTTTTCTTTACTCTTTCATTGGGTGATTGGCAGAGGTATATGCGGGTCCCATTTTCCCTGAAGTAGGGATTATTAATGACCTTTTTGAGCTCTACCTCTTCGAAATAAGTAGGCAAAAGGCTATCCGGATTAGTAGTGTTACCCAAATCAGAATGAACATAAATCACATAATCCTTACTAATGCTTTCCGGCGACCAGAAAACAAAACTTGCATTTGGGGATATAGGCTGAGGAATTTTGTGTTTTTTGCCATAAAACATAATAGCCCCTGCCTGTCCGTAATGATAGCAGTAAATATGGCAATTGTCGCGATTTTCCTCCCCAAGGTCCAAATAGATATCATTTACGGCCTCTCCTATTGCCTTCCAACCGGTCATATCTGCCATATCCTGAGGCAGGTCGTGCTGTTCTCCATCTTCCCATCTGAAAGCTCCTTTGTTAAAGGATTTCTCAAAAGTATTAAAAGGAATCCCATCAAATGGCAGTGAAAAATATAACCCCATCGCCATGAAAGCAACCAACAATGTAAATGTCAGATTCAGATATCGCACAATATATTTTTGGACAAAATATGCTCCAAAAACAAACAATATGGGATAAATCCCAAGAGTATAATAAGGCTTTCCACTCCCAGCCAGTAGAAGCACAATTAGAAATATATAGACATAAGCAAAAATGCGGTACTGTCTTTCTTTTTTCTTAAAAAGCAAAATAAGTAACGCACCCATCCAAAGCAACAAAGCCTGGGCATTCATCAGCAACTGCTCTATGATAAATCCCAAAGACTCAACGTGCACGAGTTGCGTACGTCGCAACTCCTCCATATGCTGCAAGACAGGCCAATTATTTTCATACTGCCAGTAAAGATTTGGCGATATAATCAACAATGCGATTAATATGGCCAATACAAAATATTTCGACGAATATAGCTTACGATATGGCGTGAACAGCATTGCAAGTCCAAAGGAGGTATAAAGGAAAACGATAGAGTACTTATTAAGAAAACCAAGACCGAATACCAACCCAATCCATAACCACATTTTCAGATCTCCCAGGGAGATCAATTTAAAGAAGAGATAGCCTGATAGCAGCCAATAAAAGTGGTTAAAAGTAACAGGTTGAAAAAGGGTATTTACATGTAAATAAGCCGGTGAGAAAATATAGGCTAAGCAGGCCAGGGCAATGGCAATTTTTTTTCCTCCTAAGTCCCTAGTGAATATCCCAATAATAATAACATTGATAGCGCCTATTAGAAAAGGAAAGAATCGAAGGCCAAATACAGTATTCCCAAATAATGTAGTTGCTGCCTTTCCAATAATAGCAATTGAGGGCGGTACCGCGACATATCCCCAAGCCAGATGCTCACTTAAAGCGTAGTATAAGTAAGCATCCCTATGCAGCTCGTAGTTGTCAAAAGTAGCTACATGCACCATTAACTTTAGTAAAGCCAGAACAAGGATCATTATCCCCGTAGATGAGATCCAAAATTTTAACTTACTCGTCGTCATGAAAAAAATTTTGCTAAGAGTCTATGTCAAAAATGTTACTGCTGTAGCTATCAGGGGTAAAGCCAACTGGTTAGATCAGCTCCGGGGGGAGCACTTTCCCTAATGCGTTTCATAATCTTTGGAACATACATACTGTTATATCTAAGCCTGGATATATGATTGGGCTCCTCCGGATCTCCATTCCAGCAGTGTTCGGCCCTGTCACCATATAAAACTTCCCCATCATAATAAGGATTTGATGTATTTTCGAGGAATTCTTCCATTTTATAAACTGCGTTGTTTAAATAATAATTGTCCATATCCCCACAGTATATATTAATCTTACCTTTTAACTTCTCGCCCAACTTATTCCAGTCCCGCTCCAGAATATGGCGAAGGTCATAATTCTCTTTCCAGTAATTTGCAACCTCCGGATTTATAATTCCGGTCTTTTTATCCCATATCCGCTCAGGATATCCCTCTTTTCCCTGAGGGGAATAGGTGGCTTCCCAAATATCCCACTGTTGTCCGGAGCGAGATTTATCGCCCAGAACCAATTCCAGATGATTCTCGTCGCGCACCGTAGATTGAATGTGGCCTAAATAGTCTCTGTGAGCAGGTACCTCTAGTGTTTTATGCTCACTTTTGTAGTAGTACGCATTTTCATCTTCATAGATATTGGTAAGAACATATGCACTGAAATCTATTGGATCCGGACAGGCAGCAAAACAGCCATTATATTCTTCCGGATATTTCACCTGAACAGCCAGTGCCTCCCAGCCTCCTGTAGATCCTCCATATAAAAAACGAGCCCATCCTTCGCCCAGACCCCTAAACTCTTTTTCGATATGCGGAATGAGCTCATGAGTTATGGCATCACCATAAGGACCCTGGCTGGCAGAATTCACTGCATATGAATCGTCATAATAAGGAGTAGGATGCTGTATTTCTATGATCAGAAATCTTGGAAAGTCAGGTTCGTTCCATCTTTTGTAAAAATCGTATGCCTCCTGTTGCTGTATGATATTATATCCCGAAACCTTGAAGCGTTCCGCATAGTCCGGTTCAAGGTTTGGATCTGGTGGAACCGTTCTGAATCCTCCAAAATCATCCGGAAAATGCCCATGGAATATCATTAACGGATACTTTGCTTCCGGATGGTCCTGAAACCCTTTAGGCAGAAGTATATGAGCTCCTAAATACATGTCTCTTCCCCAAAACTCTGAAAGTTTTTCAGATCGTATCTTAATGTGTTTTATCCATTCTGTATCTTCAGGTTCTTCAATAGCCGGAATCACCTGATCCATTACAACAGCTATCTCCAAATTTCCATTTTCCGGAATAGTCACCTTAAATGGCTTACTGTATATATTACCTGGAGACCTGTTCCATTTCTGGCCTTCGCCATTATCCATAGGTAATTTCACTGTATGACCGGTACTTAAATTAAAGGTCTCATAGACATGTAATAAGGCTTGTACCCAATATTCTCCCGGGGGTACTTCAGCCAATCTGGTATAAGGAAATCCAAAGTTCGTAGCATCAAAAATCTGTTCAGAATTGGGTGCCATTCCATCTACATTCATCCCAAATATTAACTGCGTGTTAAGTCCACTATTTATCTGAAAACGCGGTTCGTCATCATCATTTGTTGAAAGCATCAACAGTAATCGACCATCCTGCGCCTGAGAACCAATATTATCTGAGAAAGAAACATTAAAAGTAATTTTGGATGTATTTTCAGAAGCTGACTGACATCCAGACAAGAAAATAAATAAAATGCCAAGTAAAAAAGGAGGTTTGAACATAGTGATTAAATTTGAGAGAAAAGGTACTCAATTCCGGCAAATCAACAAATTTCTATGCTCAATATTCAGGTCAATTCAAAAAGATCACTTTACGCTTCTCTTTGTGTTCGCCTTTTTCGTGCAAGAAGTGTATTTTGCAAAAGCATGGCAATAGTCATTGGGCCCACGCCACCGGGAACAGGTGTAATGTAAGATGCTTTTTTACTTACAGCCTCAAAATCAACATCGCCTGTTATGTAGTAGCCTCGTTCTTTACTTTCATCGGGTACTCTTGTAATTCCCACATCAATAATTACAGCTCCTTCACGTACCATATCTTCAGTTAGAAAACCAGGTACTCCCAAGGCAGAAACTATAATATCTGCCTGAAGGGTTAAGGCTTTGATATCTTTGGTACGGCTATGCGCTAAGGTTACTGTGGCATTGGCAAATTTGCCTTTCTGGCTAAGCAATATGCTAATAGGCCTACCTACAATATGGCTGCGGCCAATAATAACAGCATGTTTCCCCTCTACCTCCACATTATACCTTCGCAATAATTCCATAATACCAAATGGGGTAGCGGATATAAAAGATTCCATATCCAGAGCCATTTTCCCAAAATTTGCAGGATGGAAACCATCCACATCTTTATCGGGATCTACTGCCAGTAAGACTTTTTGTTCATCAATGTGTTCAGGCAAAGGCAATTGAACTATATAACCATCTATTTCCGGGTCATTATTGAGTTCATTTACAAGCGTTAATAATTCTTCTTCTGAAGTGTCTTCGGGTAAATGTTTAAGAGTAGATTCAAAACCGATGCGTTTACAGGAGCGTACTTTGCTTCCTACATAAGTAAGACTGGCACCGTCGTTTCCAACGAGCACAGCAGCCAAATGAGGAACTTTCTCGCCTCGCAGTTTTATTTGGCCTACCTCAGCGGCTATTTCATCTTTAATTTGATTTGCAATTTCTTTACCGTTGAGAAGGGTCATTTAGTAACTGATTTTAGGTTTAAAAACTATTATTTCATGTTCTGCATCATCTGCATCATCTTTTTACCTCCCCCACCTTGCATCATTTTCATCATTTTGCTCATTTGATCAAATTGCTTTAGCAATTGATTTACTTCCTGTATAGTGCGTCCGCTTCCTTTAGCGATTCTTTTTTTCCTGCCTGCATCCAGTTTCGAAGGATTGGATCTTTCATCAGGAGTCATAGAGTGAATAATGGCTTCAACATGCTTAAATGCATCATCATCTATATCCATTCCCTTTAGGGCCTTACCTGCACCGGGTATCATCCCCATGAGATCCTTCATGCTGCCCATTTTCTTAATCTGTTGTATCTGTTTGAGAAAATCATCAAAGCCAAACTTATTTTTGGCAATTTTTTTTTGAATTTTACGTGCTTCTACCTCATCAAATTGCTCCTGTGCACGTTCTACAAGGGAAATGACATCTCCCATTCCAAGTATTCGATCCGCCATTCGCGCAGGGTGGAAAACATCTATGGCATCCATCTTCTCACCTGTACCAATAAACTTTATCGGTTTATCAACTACAGACTTAATTGAAATGGCTGCACCACCACGGGTATCCCCGTCTAGTTTGGTTAGAATAACACCGTCAAAATTAAGTACATCATTAAATGCCTTTGCCGTATTTACAGCATCCTGACCGGTCATAGAATCTACCACAAAAAGCGTTTCCTGCGGATTTACCGCATTGCGGATGTTGGCAATTTCAGTCATCATCTGCTCATCTACTGCCAAGCGGCCTGCGGTATCAATGATCACCACATTGAATCCATTACTTTTGGCATAGGCCAAACCGGCCTTCGCAAGGGAAACCGGATCTGAGTTCTCCCTATCAGAAAACACCTCCACACCTATCTGTTCTCCTACAATATGAAGCTGATCAATAGCAGCGGGTCTGTAGACATCACAAGCTACCAATAAAGGATTCTTAGACTTTTTCTGTTTTAGATAATTTGCAAGTTTGCCAGAAAAGGTAGTCTTACCAGATCCCTGCAGACCAGACATAAGTATAACAGACGGATTACCCGAAAGATTAATCCCTTCTGCATCCCCACCCATTAATTGGGTAAGTTCATCCTTAACAATTTTGACCATCAGCTGGCCTGGTTGTAAGGTGGTCAAAACATTCTGACCCAGGGCTTTTTCTTTTACCCTGTTGGTAAATTCCTTGGCAATTTTAAAATTAACATCTGCATCCAGGAGGGCTCTTCTTACCTCTTTTGTGGTCTCGGCAACATTAATTTCCGTAATCTGGCCATGTCCTTTGAGAACATGTAATGCTTTATCCAGCTTATCACTTAAATTATCAAACATCTTTTTATGTCAATTATGGCGAAGTGCAAATTTAATAATAACAATGGGATGATGGAAGGCTCTTGAAAGAAATATAAAAGAGAAAAGGGTAACTTCTTGGAGAAGCTACCCTTTTCAGCAAAATAGGGGGCAAATAAGGTATTTTAAATACTTTTCCTATTAAGGAGTTGTTTGTTGCCTTTGAAAAATAAGTGTACTCACTTTTTCCATAGTACCGGGGTCATCACTAACATCCTTAAGTACTATTTGATCATTGGTGATTGAAACAAATTCCCAATCTTCAGTAAGCTCATCAAGAATATCTACTTCTCCGAAATTCAGGTACACTTTAAGTTTACCATCACTATTTCTAAGCACTCTCCACAGACCCGGATATGAAACGCCCATATCTGAAAGCGTAGTATTGATTAAATGGTTTGCCATGAAATTGAAGGTGTAACCCATATAATTTTCCGTTTCATCCATTTCACCGTCTACATATTCGGCTACTACCCAATCACCGTCCATCATAAAGTTTCTGATCTCAGCAACGTCACCATCATTGACATTGTCATCACACACTCTCTGCAGAACCAGCTCGTAACCTATCTCTTCAACTTTAAACTTCAATCTGTCATTTTTCAGTTCAGATAAAGGCCATTCAAAGTTAACTCCCGGTTCAGATCCCATGGTAATAGACATTACGAGTCTTCCTTGTTCGTTCATGATAATTTCCCATGTTCCTTCAGAAGTGTTTTGTCCGTTACCCAGTGTTATAACACCTTCTGGCAAAAAGTTAAACTCATAACCAAGTAATCTGTCTATTTCTACGCCCTGGTTTTTAACCTTTTTTATAACCCAGCTGCATTCTTTCAAGATCTCTCTTAGGGTATTAGGATCAGTATCGAAAAGATCACATACACTTTTCATTATAATTCTGTTCCCACCTTCGGCGTAAAGTTTAATCTTACCTTCACCAATTTCGTATACAAACCATTCAAGGTTAAAATCTACCAATACATCAAATGCAAGATTTAGGAGTATTCCATGATCCGTTACTCGTGTACTCCAGGCACCCATTAGGCTGTTACCCATTCTATCTTTAACGGTTACACCACCATCTTCAGTAAAGTTCATTACGTATTCAAAGTACTGATCAGAATTATTTACTTCATCTCTAATGACTTCATTTATCAACCACGGACATTCTACCAATAGATTTTCTAAACGTTCCTGAGTAAAATCGTCATCGTTATAATCATTATCATCATCCTCGTCACATGCTTCTTTAGCCATTTCAATAGCATTTGCCAATTCAGCATTATTCCTAACTTCCATTTTAGTGCCATCGTAAAGTTCCAGGGCTATTGGGAAATCAATCCCGATTAGGTCATTATCATCAAGACCGGCAAAAAATGTTCTAAGATCTTTATCAGAATCCACAGTTACTGAACCTGTTTCAACCTCATTGATATCAAAAGTGTATATCGTAATAGGGTATACAAAATCTATACATTCTATGTCATCATCCGCTCCACCTTCAACACATTCCTGTGCCAATTCGCGCAAGTCATCAATTCCGGCAATTTCAATTTCGGTAAAATCGGCAAGTGTAATAACAATAGGAAAAATAATCTCAAGGAAATCCTCGTCATCTTCCAATTCATCAAATATTTCTTCAATTAAGTGAAGACCTTCTTTGGATTCAATGGTAATTTCAATGCCATTTGCTCTAACGGTATAAGGAAATTCAAGAGCAAAACAGCTTGCACCATCTACAATATTATCGAAAGAACCATCATTGGATGCGGTATTTTCAATAAGCTTGGCTGTAGAGGAACTTGCATTTATAGTTTGCAGCTCATCTGGTTGTGGTAATTCTTCAAATGCTTCCTGGCAGGCATTAAAAGAAAATGCAACTACAAGAAGTAGGATTTGCAGTGAATACTTAAAAAACTTTTTCATAACGATTTGGATTTATTTGTTGTTCGTACAACTCTAAAACAATTACATTTTAAAATACCCTACTCCATTTTTAATTTTTTTTAAAATATCTTTGGAACTGAACCAACGATAAGAACTAAAAATTATGGGCAATGTATGTGAGGAGGAAGTGTTCAGCAGCCTCTTCAAAACAAATTCCAAAACGGTTTTTAACTATATATATTATAAGTTCGGAAACGAAGAGAAAGCCTATGACGTAGTTCAGGAAGCTTTTGTTAAACTGTGGGAGAATTGTGCTAAAGTTAGTCCTGAAAAAGCGAAGTCTTATGTCTATACCGTAGCAAATAATCTTTATTTAAACGTAATCAAAGCAGAAAAGGTCCGTTTAAAATATGCTAACAAGTCAAATGACACCACTTATGAATCACCAGAATTCTTGTTGGAAGAAAAGGAATATAAGGAAAAACTGGATAAGGCCTTAAATAGTCTTCCTGAAAATCAGAGAACTACTTTTTTGTTAAATAGAATTGATGGTAAAAAATATGCAGAAATTGCTGAGATGGAAGTGGTAAGTGTAAAAGCTATTGAAAAGCGTATGCATCTGGCCTTAAAAGCACTGAGAGATCAAATAGAAGGGATTTAACTGAAATGTCCGGGAATAGGCCCCAGATATTTTAAATTTTTTTTTGATTGGGTGGTAGGGTTTTTTTAGAATTAATTGTTTTAATGTTATAAAGCTAGAAATCATGCAAGAAAATTACTTGGCAAAATGGCTGAATAATGAGCTCTCCGAGGAAGAACTCGCAGTATTTAAAAAATCTGCTGAGTATGCTTCTTATGAGAAGTTAATCGATGTCAGCGGTACTTTAAAAGCACCGGATTTTGATGTGGATAAGGCCTTGAATGATTTCAAAAACAATAAGCCTCAGAAAGATGTCAAAGTAATTAAGATGAATCCAATGCGAAAGATATGGCGCATTGCAGCTGCTATAGCAGTGATTTTTGTCACATCTTACTTTTATATCTCAACTTTAGATGAATCTGTTTCTACACAATATGCAGAACGTAATGAAGTCGTGCTTCCTGACAATTCTGAGATTATATTAAATGCGGATTCCAGGATAACTTACAGTGAAAAAAATTGGGATAAAGAAAGAAATATATCTCTTCAGGGAGAAGCATTCTTTAAGGTTGCCAAAGGACAAAAATTTACGGTCGCCACAAAAGACGGTTTAGTTACCGTATTGGGTACTCAATTTAATGTTGAAAATAGAAAAGGATTTTTTGAGGTTACCTGTTATGAAGGCCTGGTAAGTGTTATGTTTAATGGTCAGGAAACAAAACTTCCTGCCGGTAATTCTTTTATTGCCATTAATGGTAATGTATTGAAAACAGAAGCCCCTGTAAATACTATTCCTTCATGGATGAGCAATGAAAGTACTTTTAAAAGTATTCCTTTGAAGTATGTCCTGGATGAGTTTGAAAGACAATACAATATTGAGGTTAAAACTCAAAATGTTAATCTTGAGCAATTATTTACCGGCTCTTTTAGCAACACAAACATAAATTTGGCGTTACAGAGTATTAGTACTCCTTCTCAGATAAAGTATGAATTAGAAGGGAACAACGTGCTATTCTATGCCGAAAACGCGCCTAAATAGTATACTACTTTTATACCTAATACTTTTGCTTGCCCTTTTTTCTGGAAGGGCACAGGTAAAAACCTTCCCAAAAAATATTAGTCTGGTTTCCGTTATCCGGCAGTTAGAGAAGGATTTTGATGTTAAATTTTCTTATGTTGACGAAGATCTTCAGCCCTTAATGGTAAATACACCCGAAGGTGTTTCTCTTGAAGATATTTTAGATGATATTCAGAATCAGACCCAATTAATAATAAAGAAGCTAAGCGAACGCTACTATACATTGTCCAAAAGCACAACAGTAGATATATGCGCTTATGTACTGGATAAT
>Ga0316201_10001816_pt1 | contig 14781 bp, 11 predicted proteins | sample CS6wburrow_MG_FD_204516 | JGI IMG/M metagenome (GOLD analysis project Ga0316201, IMG submission 204516) | Coastal sediment microbial communities from Delaware Bay, Delaware, United States - CS-6 worm burrow | ecosystem: Environmental > Aquatic > Marine > Coastal > Sediment | place: USA... | reverse complement strand
CCTGATCGGCGTCGACTTCTCCGACACCTCCGTAGAGACTGTTCGGTGGGCCGTGTCGCGCTTTCCCGAAGCGGACATCACCCTGTTTCACGCCATCGAGCGCCTCGGCGTTCCGGGTTACCTGACGCGCGAGCTCGGACCGAAACTGGGCATGGTCCAGGAGCGCGAACTCGACGCCCGGTCCAATCTCGAAGAGATCGCGGCGCAGTGCGGCATCGAAGCGCGGGTGGAGGTCCGTGCGGGTTGGACCCCGGAGGCCCTGGTTGCCGTAGCCGAGGAGATCAAGACCGAACTCGTAGTCGTCGGGGCCCACCAGAAGCGAATGTGGCCGTCGGACGAAGTCGGCAACACGTGTGTCGCCATCGTCCGCAAGGCCAGCGTTCCCGTCCTGGTGTGGAGGCCGATCCGGCACGCAACGGACAAGACGATCCTCGCGGCCCTCGATCTGAGGGACGGCAGTGCGCCGATCGCGGCTACCGGAGCGCGCTACGCGTCGTACTTCGGCACGCGCCTGGTGCTGATGCACGCCATGCCCGGCACGCTGCAGGCATACGTGCGAGCGGTCAGCTCCCCGACCAAGACCGACGAAACGATCCGGCTTCTCGAGCAGCGCGCGCGGGACGAGGCGCTGGCGCGAGTTCCCGCGGAGCTCAAAGAGGGGGTCGAGATCCAGACTGCAATCGTGCGCGGCCGACCGATCGTGAACCACATCCTCAATGTGGCCGAGACCGAGGCCGCCGATCTGATCGTCATCGGCAAGTACCACGCTCCCGGACTCAAGGGTCGCGTGATCCTCGGTGGAATCACCCGGCAGATTATCCAGGGAGCGAACTGCTCCGTTCTCACCGTCCCGGTCTGACCCCGTGCCGTCGCCTGCTCCCCTTCAATGCCTGAGGTGCGGCAAGCCCGATCGGCAGCCCATCTCGAGACCGCCGTTCCCCAACGAGCTGGGCCAGAGGCTGGTCGCCGAGATCTGCTCGGAGTGCTGGGACGAGTGGAAGCAGCGGCAGATGCTCCTGATCAACCACTACGGACTGAACGTGCGCGATCCGCAGGCCCGCGAATTCCTGGTGACCAACCTGCGCGCCTTCCTGTTCGCCGAGGGGGACGACCAGGCAGAGATCGACTCGTCGCGGGAAGGAGACGTCAGCTGGTAACCACCAGGTTCAGCATCCGATCGGGCACGTAGATCGTCTTCCGGATGGCTCCCTCGCCAATGTGACGCTGCACCGACTCGTCCGCCAGCGCCGCGGCCTTCGCCGCCTCCTCACTCACCCCGCGCTCCAGCGAGATCGTCGCCCGTAGCTTGCCGTTCACCTGCACCGGAATCTCCACGGTGTCCGTGGCTAGCTTTTCGGGATCGAACGTCGGCCACGAAGCGTGGTCGAACAGGCTCGACTCGCCTCCGAGTTGCTCCCAGAGCTCCTCAGCCAAATGCGGCGCGATGGGACCGAGCATGATCACCAGCGGCCGGACCTCGTCGAGCGTGGGCACCCGGCCGGAGGCCCGCAGCGTGTTCAGGAGCTCCATCAGAGCGGCGATCGCCGTGTTGAACGACAGGTTGGCGAAGTCGTCCGTGGCCTGGCTTATCGTCCGGTGCACCGCCCGCTCCACGTCCGCGTCCGGAAAACCGGTGGCTCCCTTCTCGACCGAGGCCTCCACGGCATCCGTCACACGGGAGAGGAACCGCTGGGGTCCGACGATTCCGCTGTCCCTGAAGTCCCCACCCTCCTGGTACGGTCCGAGGAACATCAGGTACGTGCGGAAAGTGTCGGCGCCGAACCGATCAATGTACTCGTCCGGGTTGACGACGTTGCCCTTCGTCTTGGACATCTTGGCGCCCTCCCGGATGATCAGGCCGTGCTTCCGGAAGCGCAGGTACGGCTCCTCGAACGGGATGTGCCCCAGGTCGTGCAGCGCCATTGTGATGAAACGCGAATACAGGAGATGCAGCACGGCGTGCTCTTCCCCACCGATGTACATGTCCACCGGCAACCAGCGATCCGTGCGAGCGGGATCGATCGGACGGTCGTCGAAGTCCGCGCTCGGATAGCGCAGGAAGTACCACGAACTGTCGAGGAACGTGTCGGACACATCGGTCTCCCGACGCGCCGAACCGCCACAGGAAGGGCAGGTCACCCGGTAGAACGACTCGTCCTTTGCGAGCGGAGCGATTCCGTCGTCGCCAGGCTTGAAGTTCTCCAGGTGTGGCAGCACGACCGGAAGATCCTCTTCGGGCACCGGCACGGTCCCGCACGCGTCGCAGTACAGGATCGGGATTGGCGGGCCCCAGTAGCGCTGACGAGAGATGCACCAGTCGTGCAGACGGTAGTTCACCTTGGGTTCTGCAAGCCCCTGCTCTCCCAGCCACTCGACGATCCTCTCCGAGCCCTCGGAAGCCAGGAGACCGCTGAACTCGCCGGAGTTGATGAGGCGCTCATCCTCGGAATGCTCCACGAAGGCCTCGTCTCCGAGGTCCAACTCGACGGATGACGGGTCGGACAGCCCGGCGAACACGTCTGCCGGAGCCACGACCGGCAGGATTCGCAGCCCGAACTGGCGGGCGAACTCGAAGTCCCTCTGGTCGTGCCCCGGAACGGCCATGATCGCGCCCGTACCGTATTCCATGAGCACGTAGTCGGCGATCCACACCGGGATGTTTTCGCCGGTAGCCGGATTGACCGCGTAGCCGCCGGTGAACACACCCGTCTTGGTCCGGTCGTCGGCCTTCCGCCTCTCGACCAGGTCGATCGCCGCAGACGCAGATCGGTACGCCTCGACCTCCGCGCGCTGCCCCTCGGACGTCAGCTCGTGGACCAGCGGATGCTCGGGCGCGAGGACCATGAACGTCGCGCCGAAGATCGTGTCCGGCCGGGTCGTGAACACCTCCAGCTTGTCGTCCCCGTCCGCGGCCAGCAGGAAACGGAGGAGGGCGCCTTCCGAGCGGCCGATCCAGTTGCGCTGCGCCGTAAGAGTCGACGGCGACCAGTCGATCCAGTCGAGGTTCGCGAGCAGGCGCTCCACGTATTCCGTGATGCGGAAGAACCACTGGCTGAGAAGACGCTGTCCGACCTCGGTGCCACAGCGCTCGCACTTGCCGCCCTCCACCTGCTCGTTGGCCAGGACGGTCTTGCACGAGGGGCACCAGTTGACCGGCGCCTCCTTCTTGACCGCGAGGCCCGCGTCGTAGAGCTGCAGGAATATCCACTGGGTCCAGCGGTAGTAGTCGGGGTCCGTCGTGTCGACCGTGTGAGACCAGTCGAACATGATTCCCGACCGCTTCAGCTGTCGCGTGAAGTTCGCGATGCTCCGCGGGATCAGGTCCATCGGATGGGCGTTGACCTTGAGCGCGTAGTTCTCGGAGTGGATGCCGAACGCATCGAACCCGATGGGCTCGAAGACATTCCGGCCGCGCAGTCGCTGGTAACGAGCGTGGAAATCGGCGCCCGTGAAGGCATACAGGTTCCCGACGTGCAGACCCTCGGCCGACGGATACGGGAACATCATCAGATTGAAGAACGGGTTCGGCGCCCCGTCCATGTCGGGCTCGTTGATGCCTCGGGCCGCCCAGTAGGCCTGCCACTTCTCTTCCAGCGTCGTCGGATCGTACATATCTCACTGCCGGCGCTATCCGGCCTGTCGAATCTCCCGGGTGGCCGGCGGGCGGGGAGGACCCCGACCGGCGGCGATCGAATGCCAAGCGGGGGATTATGCGACGGCCCATCCCCGGTCACAAGCTGGAGGACCCGGGAGGTCGTGCCTTGCTCCGAGCCGACCTCACGCCTAGGCTAGGCTCTCATATGAAGCAGAGCATGGAAATCGATGGTTGGCTGAGCCCCAGTGTGGCGCTCGTACTTCTCGAGTCACTGCGCGACGTGGACACGCCGCCGGAGGTGCTCGAGGACGAGGCGTTCCGTATCAGTCTTCCGCGGCGCCTTGGCCTGAGCGACGTCATCGACGGGCAGATGCGTCGCTACGCCGACATGCGAAAGCGGAGGCGTCCGCTGGAAGCCAGCGAGTTCCTGGACCTGCTCCGTCTGATCGCTCGCCGGCCTGACGCTCGCATGGTATTCGAAGCCGCGGGGGACCGGCTCGGGTCGGAGTACATCTCGCGGACCCCGCGTGCCGCGGGCTTCGCGCGGCGGCTGTCACCGGCCGGATTCCGGCGGCGGTCTCTTCTTCGTCATCTCCGGCGGGTCGCCGAATCTCTCAGCCCGGGTAGTGCGATCCGGTCCGACCGCACGGACCCCTCGATTTCGGTGGCTCATTGTCTTCCGGCCGTGGCGGACGACACCGGCTCGGCCTGCGGAATCATCACGGCGGCGTTCACGGCGTGCGCTCACGGTCTGGGCGAGTCGACCCCGGTTCGTCACCCGCGCTGCGAGAGCCGTGGGGACGACCAGTGCCTGTGGGAGGTCGCTCCGCTGCAGAACTAGCCCGGCGGCGATTCTCCCCCATCGGGCTCGCCATCGTCTGCGTGCGAGGGTTCCACGTGAACCACCGCGGCCGAGAAGCCCGCATCCTCGACGAGCCGACGCTCCACCGCATCCGCCACCTGGTGGCCCGCTTCCACCGTTCGGCCTCCGTCCACTTCGATCGTGAGCTCCACGAACGCGGCGCCGTCGAGATCCCCCCGGCTCCGCACTTCCGTCACATCGCGGACGCCCTCCACTTCCGAGACGAAACGGTGGATCCGGGCCGCGTCGATGGCGGCCCGGTCCACGAGCGAGGGGATGGCCTGCCTGAGTATCTCCCAGCCGCTGTGTGCGATCAGAAGGGCCACTACGATTCCGAGCCAGGCATCGGCTGCCGTCCAGCCCCGGCTCACTACGAACAGACCCCCCAGGACCGATGCGGTGACCAGCACATCGGCACCGGTATGGCGGGCGTCAGCCTTGAGGAGCACGCTGTTGAGTCGCTTCCCGGCCCGGTTCTCGGTCCACGCTACCGCAACGTTGACGGCCATCGTGCCCAGGAGAACGGCGAAGGTCAGGAGGTCGAGGCGCGGGGGCGCCGGATCGCCGAGCAATCTTCCGATCGCGGCGCTCACCAGCTCGAAACAGGTGATGGAGAGGAAAGCGACCACGGCCAGCGCCCCGAGCACCTCGAACTTCGCGTGGCCGTAGGGGTGCTCGTCATCCGGTGGAGCAGACGCGGCTTTCACCGCCGCAAGGCCGACCACGTTGTTGAGAGCGTCCACTCCGGAGTGAGCCGCGTCTCCGAGGATGGCCAGCGAACCCGACCGGACCCCGACCCAGACCTTGGCGGCGATCACGGCGAGATTGGCGAGGAGTACAGCCCACAGGACCCGGCGAACCGCTGCGTGCCGGTCCGGAATCACCGGCGGGACCAGCGCCCGGTACCGGGTCTGCGGCCGCTCCCCCTGCGTCGGGAGCCGCCGAGTCGATCGAGGAGAAGCCGGATCGGAGCCCTGCGAGGAGCCTTCGCCCCCGTGTCCTCGTAGCGGTCGTACAGGCCCGGGTAACCGAGGCCGATCCACACCCCGACCGCCAGAGCGAGCACACTCGCGACAATCAGCAGCGTCAGAAAAGTACGGTCGCTCATTCGTCCGGCTCCGGGTTCCGTTGTCGGGCACATCTTGGCCGCTCAAATCTCGCGGTCCGCGGACATGACGCAACCTTTCGCAACTCATTCGGGGAGTGGCCCGTCGGATGCTTGCACATTCGCCCAGGGGCAGCCAGCTTTTGTGGGAACGTCGGCACGTCGGGCCGGCGTCGTGCCGGACCCGGTAATTTCAACTTCAGGAGATGTCAACGTGGGCGACTTCGACTTCCGTCCCGGCTCGTTCCGCGAGGCCCTCCGGGCTAGCGTCGCGGTGCTCGCGATCGCCGCCTTCTCGGGCGGCTGCGTGGACGAGGACACCGTGTTCAACGACCGACCGTTCGGCGACGACCCGCCGGCTGCGGCCGGCGGCATGCTGGGCTACTTGCAGGGACAGGCCGGCGAAACGACGTGTGCGCAGTGTCATGCCACGCCGAGCGCGAGCTGGACCACGACGGCGCACGCCGGTGCGTGGGAGACCCTGCAGGAATCCGGAGGTGCGCAGGCGTTCTGCGAGGGGTGTCACTCGGTCAGCCAGCTCGGAAACGAGGCGACGGAACCCGCGGGCTGGACGGCGACGGCAGACCCGCGGTATGTCGATGTCCAGTGCGAGTCGTGTCACGGCGCCGGCGAAACCCACGTCGCGAACCCGCAGGCGAACCAGCCGATCCCGTCTCTGGCGGTAGGCACGGACCTGACGAACGGTTGCGGCGAATGCCACAACGGGGCGCATCATCCGTTCGTCGAACAATGGGAGCTCTCCAAGCACTCCGAGGTCGTCACCTTCGCGGCCGCGCGGGTTGAATGCGCGGGCTGTCACCGGGGACAGGGGACCCTGCTTGCGTGGGGAGTGCGCTCGAACTACCTGGAGCGAGACAGCGAGGAGCCGCTGCCGGTGGTGTGCGGCGTATGCCATGACCCGCACGACGCTGCGTTCGAAGGTCAGCTTCGTTTTCCTGTCACCACGGCGGACGTGACGCTTCATCTGTGCGCGCGCTGTCACAATCGACGGTCCAATCCGGATCCGAATTCCTCCCATGGACTGGAGCCGCATTCTCCGGAAACCGAGCTTCTGGTCGGCGAAGCCGGTTGGATTCCGCCGGGCGCTGACCTGGACTTCGGCGCCATCCTGGCGTCGCATGGAACGGCTAACAACGAGAAGCTCTGCGCCACTTGTCACGTGGTGATGTATGAGATCGAAGACGAGGCGACGGGCAGTTTCGTGTTCAACTCGGTGGGACACACGTTCCAGGCGATCGCCTGCGTCGACGAGGTGGGCATTCCGACGGGTGAAACCGACTGCCCGGTCAACACGATTGCCCGGACTTTTGCGGGTTGCGTGGATTCCGGATGTCACTCGTCGGAGAACGGGGCAGCCGCTCTCCTGAGCCTCCGCGCCAATTTCATTACGGATCTGTCGGAGACACTGTTGGCGCTCCTCGAAGAGGTGGACCCGAACCTAGACGAGCCCGGAGGCGAGATCGACGCATCGAACTCGACGTTCACGGTGGCCGAGGGCGCCTTCTTCAACTACAACCTGGCCAATCACGGCGGCGACGTGTACGCGTCGACTACCCACAACCCGCCGTGGATTCGTTCGTTGCTCGAAGCCAGCATCGCCGCGGTGGAAGACGAGTACGGGCCGTAACGGCCGACCCGGCGATCGGAAGTCAGGTCGCGACAAGCAAGAGACCCGCGGAGGCCTGAGGCTTCCGCGGGTCTCTTGTTTCACGGAGAGGTCGTTACCGCCCTCTCCGGTCGCGCTTGCGCGTCCGGCGGTCAGCCGGCCGGCGCGTGACACATCACGCAGGCCTTGTCCTTCAGGCCCTCGTGGCTCGCCGGAGCGGCCGGCATGCCTTCCATGGCGCCGGAATGGCACATGGAGCACGCTTCCTTGCCAGCGATGTCGTGCGGGGTAGCCGTCGCGTCTCCTTGCCCGAGAGATCCCTCGGCGTGACACGACTGGCAGGTCTCGTCGCCCCGGCCCTCGTGGCTCGCCGGAGCGGCCGGCATGCCCTCCATGGCGCCGGAATGGCACATGGAGCACGCTTCCTTGCCAGCGATGTCGTGCGGCGTGACCGGCGGTTTCGTGTCCTGCGCAAAAGCTGACCCGGCCAGGACGAACAGCATCGCGGCAGTGGTAAAGACGACTTTTCGAATCATGCTACGCTCTCCTTGCGAATGGTATCGCGCCGGGGCGCGCTTTGAAGCGCGAAGCCTCAGACCGACGCTCGACCGAAGTGCAGACAAAATTAGGAGATCCACTCCTTCTGCGCGAGTGCGCCCCCCCCTGAGCCGGCACGCCCTCCGACTTCTGGCACTGCACGCCGCACCGGGGTAGTATTCGCCGGGTCCGCAGCAGTCGAACGGGAACACGCTAACCACCGACCCCCGTCGAGACGCGGCCAATCACGAGGCGTGAACCTAAATGGCAAAAGATCCTCACCGTCGCGAACGCGACCTCGGCACCTACTTGTTGAACTCCATGCTCGCGGTGGTGTTCCTCGGCGCACTCGCGATCGCCGCCCTGTACACGAATCCTCCGGAACACCTCATCATCCCGCAGCGTGAGCTCGCAGTGCGGGTTACGAGGGTGGAGGACTTTCCGGTCGGCAGCAGCCGCATGACCACGTGGGGTGAACAGGCCATTCTGGTCGTGCGACGTGACGAGGACGTCTACGCGGCACTGCAGGGCGTCTCACCCGTGGACGGCTGCCTCCTCGGCTGGGACCCGGATGCCCTGCGAGTGACGTCCCCCTGCACGCATCAGCTCTACAACCTCCGGGGGCATGCGGTCGAGGGACTGACCACGGAACCGCTGCAGCGCTACGAGGTCTTCATCCGCAACGGCATCGTTTACGTGACTCGAGACTGACACGGGAGCCCGCATGTTCAAGAAGGTTCGGGACTGGTTCGGACATCTGGGTGATGATTTGCGGGAAAGCACCGACGCGAGCCTTCTGGCATCTCTCCGGTTCCTCGGGCTTCTCTATGGACGCATCGACCGCAAGTTGCCCATCGATCAGGCACTGCGGAAGGCGTGGAGCCGGCGCCTGCCCGCCTACGTGGGCTGGCGTCACTCTTTCGGCGGTATCGCCTACCTGCTGTTCATGGTCCTGGTCGTGACCGGCGTGTTCCTGTCCTTCTACTACAGGCCCTCCGTGGACGAGGCCTACCCGAGCATCCAGTACATCTCGACCGAAGTCCCGTTCGGCTGGCTGTTCCGCGAGGTCCATGTCTGGTCGGCCAACCTGATCGTTCTCGCCCTCCTTGCCCACATGGCCCGGGTGTTCTTTTCGAGTGCCTACCGGCCTCCGCGGGAAACGAGTTGGCTGATCGGCGTATTCCTGCTGTTCATCGTGCTGGCCTTCGGGGGAACCGGATATCTTCTGCCGTGGGACCAGTGGGCGTACTGGACCGCGACGGAAGTCGTGGACGTGCTGGGCGGATTGCCACTCCTCGGAGCACCCCTCGTCGGGTTCCTGACCGGGGACGTATTCGTGTCCGGGGCCACGCTGAGCCGGTTCTTCGCGCTTCACGTCATCGTGCTTCCGTGGGCCGCCTTCGGGCTCCTCGTACTGCACTTCGTAGTGGTGCGCAAACACGGGACGGCGCCCCCGCGTGGCTACGTTGACACAGGCCAGCCGGGTACACCTTTCTACCCCAACCATCTGCTTCGCATCGTCATCGTGTCGACCCTGGTCATCGCCGTCACCATCTCCCTGGCGGCGCTCTACCCCAGGCCTCTCGGCGACCCGGCCAGCCCGTTCGACGTCCCCGCGGAACTCATCTCTTCCTGGATTGTAGTGGACGTGTCGCTCGGGTTGATCCGCACGATGGGCGTGTGGGGATTCGCGGGCTTCTCGGCGCTCGGTCTCCTCCTGGTCATCCTGCCTTTGGTGGATCGGGACACCGACACGGATCTGCGCCGGAAACCCATCGCTCTGGGAGTCGGACTTCTGTTCTTTCTTGGTTTCTTGACTTTCTGGGCGGTGGGACGGCAGGTCGATTCCGTTGCCGACGGTGCGGAAATCGAGATGAGAATCCTGGAAGAACGTGTCATCCCGGAGCCGATTCAACCCGGTGCCGGGGTGGACACGGAGGCGTTACAGCCATGATCAGAACTCTGACGCTTGTCGGGGCCTTATTGGTCTCGCTGGGTGGCCATGCGGATCTGTCTGCCCGGCCAGCGGGTTCGGCCGCTCCCACGGGTTCGGCGCAGGGACGCGAACGGGTTCCCTCGGGGCAGCGGTACGGCTGCCTCATCTGTCACGCCGACAAGCGGCGAGCCTTCTCGCTGGGGGTTCACTCAGAGCGCGGAGTCCGCTGCCACGACTGCCACGGAGGCGATCCGGCGGCATTCGAGAGTCGGCAAGCTCACGCGGGCGACTTCGCGGGCGTGCTGGGGAAGCTCGAGTCGCTGGAGGTTTGCGCATCCTGTCACGGAGACCCGGATCAGATGCGGCAGTACGGCCTGCCGGCCGACCAGATCGCCGAGCTGCGAACCAGCCGTCACGGACAGCTCCTGTTGGATGATGGGAATCTCGATGCGCCCACGTGCTCGGACTGCCACGACCCGCACACCACGCTGCGGTCTGACGACGCACGGAGCGGAGTCCATCCGCTGAATATCTCGGCCACCTGCGCGAGTTGCCACGAAGATGAAGCGTTGATGGCTCCCTACGGGATCCCGACCGGGCAGGTCGCAGAGCATAGACATAGCGCGCATGGCAATGCCCTCTATGTCGACCAGAATTTCGCGGCTCCGACCTGCATCGGATGTCACGGGTCGCACGCGGCGCTTCCGCCGAACGTAAGACAGATTTCCAACGTCTGCGGACGCTGTCACGTGAACGTGCGACGCGCGTTCGATGTCGGCCCGCATGGACAGGCCGAAGGCGGTGAGGCCCCTCTTGGTTGTACGGCGTGCCATTCGAACCACGACACCGAGCGTGTCGCCACGGATCGGATTGCCGAAACTTGCGAGGGGTGCCACGAAGGGGGAAGCGCGGAGGCCAACCTCGGAGAGGAGGTCGAGCACCTGTTGTTGCGCGCGGAGGGCAATCTGGAGCGAGCGGATCACGCACTCGGGGAGCTGGTGCGCGGTGGACACCAGGTGTCCGATGAGACGTTCCGGTTGAGCGCGGCCAACACCGAATTTCGGCGTCTCGAAACCCATCAGCACTCGCTCGACCTGGAACAGATGGCGGATTTGGAGCGCTTGATCGCCTCCGCTTCGTTGGACATCCGGGGGAAGGCCGAGGTCAGCTTGGAAGAGAAATGGGAACACAAGCTGTTCTTGATTCCCGTCTGGTTCTTTGCTCTGGGGATCGTCCTTCTAGCCGGGTATCGGCTGCGAGGACTCGGCGCCGGGTTCGAGGAGCTGGAGGGCCACGATGGCGCGTGAGGGAAGACGCGGGGACAGATCGAAACTCCTGATCGGGATTGTCCAGGTGGGCATCCTGCTCGTGCTCATCGTGGGACTCGGCGCCTTCGGATTCATCGAGTACAGTGCCCAGCCGAGCTTCTGCACCAACTGCCACAATATGGAGCCGTACTACGAATCGTGGTCGACCTCGAGCCACAACGACGTCCCGTGCATCAAGTGTCACTACGCACCGGGCATCAAGGCGGAGGCGATGGGAAAGATGCAGGCGGCGAACCAGGTGGTGAAGTACGTCACCGGGGCGTATGGGACGCGGCCTTGGGCGGAGATCGAGGACGCGGCCTGCCTGCGATCAGGCTGCCATTCGACCCGCAAGCTGGAAGGCGAGCTGGTGTTCGCGGGAGTGCGGTTCAACCATCGAGGGCACCTCACCCAGCTTCGGCGGGGCAAGCAGCTGCGTTGCACGAGCTGCCATTCACAGATCGTGCAGGGTGAGCACCTGTCGGTCACCAAGGAGACGTGCTCTCTCTGCCACTTCAGGGGCCAGCCGCCGGGTGAGCCCATCGCTGGCTGCACTGGCTGCCACGCGGCACCTCCTCGTCTGGAACAGGACGGGCGCATCATCGATCATCCGCAGTACGTCGAGGACATGGTCTCGTGCGTTTCGTGCCACGATCGCGTGGTCTCGGGCTCGGGAGCCGCGGACATCGATCGTTGCTACGTGTGCCACAACGTCCCCGAACGACTCGACGAATACGAAAACACGACGCTCCTGCACGAAGTGCACCTGGCCGAGCACAACGTCGAATGCCAGATGTGCCACCGGCCGATCGATCACGCGATCGTTTCGCTGACGGAGAAGCTCGAGCTGGATTGCGAGTCGTGCCATCAGGGCACGCACCTGGCCCAGCAACAGATGTTCACGGGAACCGGAGCTCATGGGACGGACGACGATCCGAGCTCGATGTTCCTTGCGCGCGTGACCTGTCAGAGCTGTCATGGTCTGCCACAGGACATGGAGGGACACGAGCAGGTACAGGTCGCGGGAGAGGCCACGTGTCTTTCGTGCCACGGCGTCAAGTACGCGAACATCCTTCCAGGCTGGCAGGCCGAGACCGAACGCAAGGTGGACCGGGCACGAGCGGTGGTGGACGCAGCCCGGGAAAGCCGGCGGCAGGGCTCGGAGGCACAGAGGACGGAAGCGGACAGCCTGCTCGCGCTCGCGAAAGAGAACGTGGAACTGGTACGGGTGGGCGGAGGTGCTCATAACGTCGGGTACGCCGACGCTGCGCTTCGGGCGGCAGTCGACCTAGTGGAACAGGCGGTCGGGACGGGAGGCATCGACTATCGGCTCCCCGAGGTCGACCTTGGGCCTTCAATCGGTGAGAACGCCTGCCTGCGGTGTCACATGGGGATCGAGAATCAGGCCGGACAGTGGGAGGGCCGTGCCTTCCAGCACGAGCCACATCTGGCCCGGGCCAACCTGTCATGCTCGTTCTGCCATAGCCCGATGGAAGACCACGGCAATGTATCGCTGGCCTCGCCGCAGATCTGTTCGGACTGTCACCACAGCGGCGCCATCGCGTGCGAGACCTGCCACGAAGGAACACCCGGACCTCCTAGTGGGGTCATACGCACTCCGACCGGTGACTTCCCGCACGGCAGGCACACGGAACTGGGGTTCGGCTGCGCCACTTGCCACGGAGAGAGTCCCGGGCGACCGGGCGCCGAACTCTGTGAGACGTGCCACGGCGCCCACCACCAACCGGAGGCCGAGTGCCTCGCCTGCCATCGAGAGGGCGTGAAGCAGAAGCACCCGCCTGTGGCACACGAGGGCTGCGCGCTCTGCCATGGCGACGCTGTGGCCGGCATCGACGAATGGTCGCGGAACGTCTGCACGGTCTGCCACAACGATCGCGTGGACCACTACGCGCCCAACGACTGTCAGGCCTGTCATCCTCAGACTCCGCTCGGGGGAAGCGACTCGCCCTGACCGCGACGGCGGAGAAAGACTCTCGGGCTCCGTATCCCGGCACGAAAGGTGCTGCGTCTTCGGGGTGAAGCGCCCCCTCGCTTCACGACAATCGGAGATCCGACATGCTCTGCCAGCGGCCCCCTATCGCTCGCTGCGTGGTATCTCTCTCGCTCGCCGTACTGCTGGTCTCGGGACCACAGCACGGTCGCATCCTGGCCCAGGAAGTAGACGACCCGAATCGGGCCTGCTTCATGTGCCATGGTGACGCCGAGAACTTCTCCAGCCGGGAAGACGGCCAGCGTCTCATTGTGACGCGGGAGGAGTTCGAGGGCTCTGTGCACGGTGGGTTCGGCTTCTCGTGCACCACATGCCACAGCGGTTTCGCCTTTCCGCATCCGGCGGACTACGTACCCGTGCGGTGCGGAGCCTGTCACGGCGCCGAAGACCGGCAGTACCTCGAGAGCGTGCACGGGTACGCGTTGGCGCGTGGGAACGCCAGGGCACCTACATGCGCCGGGTGTCACGGCGAGCACGACATTCGGCGGAGCGGCGATCCGGAAAGTCACACCTATCACACGCGCGTCGCCGAGACGTGCACCGAGTGCCACGGGACGGCGGGACTGCTCACGGACCAATATCTGAAGCTGCCGTCACCGGAAGACCAGTTCGCCAAATCGGTTCACGGTCAGGCCGGCGTGGCCGGCGACATGGAAGCCGCCACGTGTACAGACTGTCACGGCGTGCACGACCTCAGGGGACATAACGACCCCAAATCGCGCATCAACCGATTGAATGTTTCCGCTACCTGCGGAGCATGCCATGCGGAGGCCGCGGAAGCGTTCGACCGTTCGATTCACGGGCGGGCTCTCATGGCGGGCATCGGAGACAGCCCGACCTGCACGGACTGCCACGGCGAGCACCTGATCCTTCACCCGGAGGACCCGGACGCTGGAACACACGCGAACCACGTCGCGGCCGACCTGTGCAGCGACTGCCACAACGACCCGGTGATCATCGCGAAGTACAGCCTGCGAGAAGAGGTCGTGGGCTCGTATTCCGACAGCTACCACGGGTGGGCCACGGCCCGGGACCACGGCCATGCGGCCACGTGTGCCAGTTGTCATACGGCTCACCTCGTGCTCCCGGCAGCCGATCCCGCGTCCTCGGTTTCCCGGGAAAACATCGTGGCTACCTGCCAGCAGTGTCACGAGGGCGCGAGCGCCGAGTTCGCTCGCTCCTACGATCACGCCACGGCCTCGGCGGCCACGAACAAGGGTCGCCGTATCGTGACATCGATCTACATCGGCCTGATCATCGTCGTAATCGGCGGCATGGCACTCCACAATGCCCTCATCCTCAACTACTACCTGGTCGAAAAGCGCCGCCGCGAGCGGCTGGAGAGAGGTGTCGTCCGCTTCGACAAGATCCAGATCGTACAGCACTTCACGCTGGCCCTGTCCTTCATCCTGCTGGTGATCACGGGATTTGCCCTGCGTTACCCGGATGCCCTGTGGGTGAAATGGACCGGCATCGCCTTCCTGAGCGAGCCCGTTCGGTCGTGGAGTCACCGGATCCTGGGAGTGGGCCTGATCGTGTTTTCGATCGTGCACGTCCTGTACATCCTGTTCGCCCGCCGCGGGCGTGAGGAGTTCAAGGCCATGCTGCCGAACTTCCAGGACGTTCTGGACTTCCGCGACAACATGGGCTTCCACACGTGGTTCACGAAGCGGAAGCCCCGGTTCGGCCGCTACGACTACACCCAGAAGGCCGAGTACTGGGCCCTGGTTTGGGGTACCGCGCTCATGGCGATTACCGGGCTGGTGCTGTGGTTCCCGGTCGTCGCGACGTCGTGGGCGCC
>Ga0316201_10001815_pt1 | contig 14782 bp, 12 predicted proteins | sample CS6wburrow_MG_FD_204516 | JGI IMG/M metagenome (GOLD analysis project Ga0316201, IMG submission 204516) | Coastal sediment microbial communities from Delaware Bay, Delaware, United States - CS-6 worm burrow | ecosystem: Environmental > Aquatic > Marine > Coastal > Sediment | place: USA... | reverse complement strand
ACGCCACGTTTTTCCGGCCGATGTCAAAAATGCTTATTCGTATTGTTTTAGCCTATTAGAACGTGATAAAAATTGTTCATAAGTTCATATTTTTATGAGTTTACGGATTCAACAATTGAATTGTTTTTATAAACTCAATGCTGGCGATTTAAAATCCTTTGCGTAGTTTGATATCTTTGCTGTGAAAAATGTGCCCAAAAATTATATAAAAATAAAAATAAGGCTTGATTAGTCATTCACTTATTATTATTTTGTATTTTTTGGGACAATCAATAAAATGGAGAACTTTTATGCAAGTTACCTTGAAAACAATCGCTACAAGCTTAATGGCGAGTACTTTGTTTTTTGGTAGTCAAGTCGTGGTAGCCGATAATCCTGGAGGCCAACAAGGCCAACAAAATTGGGGCCAACAAGGCCAAAACGGGGGCCAACAGGGACAACACTGGAGGCGGCAGGGACAATACTGGGGTCAACAAAACGGGGGCCAACAATGGGGCCAACAAGGCCAACAACAATGGGGCCAACAACAAAATTGGGGACAGGGTCAACAAAACGAGGGCCAACAAGGCCAACAAAATTGGGGTCAGGGTCAACAAAACGAGGGCCAACAAGGCCAACAAAATTGGGGACAGGGTCAACAAAACGAGGGCCAACAAGGCCAACAAAACTGGGGTCAACAACAAAATTGGGGCCAACAAGAGGGCCAACAAAACTGGGGTCAACAACAAAATTGGGGACACGGCCAACAAAACGGGGGCCAACAAGGCCAACCACGATGGGGGCAACAACAGTGGAGACAACAACAATGGGGACAACAATTGTATTTGCGTGCCGGTTGTGAGAACTGCCATGGGCCTAATGGCAATACCCCCGAAGAACCAGGTTATCCTAAATTGGCTGGCCAAGATATGAGCTATTTAGTTAACCAAATACGGGCCATCCTGTACGGCACACGTACCAATAACATGAGTTCTAAAATGGCACAACACATGCCCGCGTTGCTGAACGATAATCAGATTCAGGCTATCGCCGCTTGGTTATCTTCTCTAGGTGCCTATTCAAAACAAGGCTTTAATCGCCAACAACAAAACAACTAAAAGATTTATTTAATAGACTTGTCCCTCAAATAACGTAAATCGTTGAAACACGATTATAAACAAATCAATAACTTAGCTTTATAAAGGGACAAGTCTAATTTGCTATTTGCTACCTTTGTAGCCATTAAAAAATGGAGAAGCTTATGCAACTTACCTTGAAAACAGTCGGTACAGCCTTAATGGCAAGTAGTTTGTTTTTTGCTAGTCAAGTCGTGGTAGCCAATAATCTAGGAGCCCAACAAAACTGGGGCCAACAAGGCCAAAACTGGGGGCAAGCAAACCAAAATTGGGGGCAAAACTGGGGCCAACCAAGCCAAAATGGGGGGCAAAACTGGGGGCAACCAAACCAAAATTGGGGACAAAACTGGGGACAACCAAACCAAAATTGGGGCCAAAACTGGGGTCAACCAAACCAAAATTGGGGCCAAAACTGGGGCCAACCAAGGCAACACTGCGGCCAACAGAGGCAACACTGTGGCCAACAAGGCCAATACTGTGGCCAACAGAGGCAATACTGTGGCCAACAGGGCCAATACTGTGGCCAACAGAGACAATACTGGGAACCACAAAACTGGGGGGGTCAACAAAACTGGGGGTACCAGGGCCAACAACCTTGGAACCAACAAAACAGGGGGCAGCAACAACAGTGGGGATGGTAAAACTGAGGCGCACTATGGCCAATAAACCACAATAGTAGTGTAGACAATACTCGCCCCCTATTCAAAACAAGGCTTTAATCGCCAACAACAGAACGACTAACTGTGGCATGTTCGCTCGTAGTAGGCGATTTATCGCCTACTACAAAACGAGGAAACTACAAAAAGTTATTCCCCTTTTCCTCAACCTTGAAAAACGTGATTTGCTCTTTCAAACTCTGTGCCTCTTCTTTCATGGTATGACTGGCAACAGTGGCTTCTTCTACCAAGGTGGCGTTTTGTTGCGTCATGTTATCCATTTGAGCAATGGCTTGAGTGACTTGGTTGATACCTGATGATTGTTCTTGACTGGCTGAGGCAATTTCTGTAATCAGATCGCTGACTTTTTTCACCGCTAAAACAATTTCTTGAAGCGTTTCACCTGATTGGTTCGCCAGTTGTGTGCCTTCTTCAACTTTCAAAACACTGTCTTGAATTAACGCTTTAATTTCTTTAGCCGCCTCGGCACTGCGTTGAGCAAGATTACGCACTTCTGTTGCAACTACCGCAAAACCACGCCCTTGTTCGCCAGCACGCGCGGCTTCCACAGCTGCATTGAGTGCTAACAAATTGGTTTGGAAAGCAATATTATTAATGACCCCAATAATGTCTTTTATTTTTTGACTGCTGGTGCTGATTTCGCTTATCGCGACAATAGCGGCTCCGACAACTTCCCCCCCCCTTTCCGCACTTTTTGTGGCATTTAGCGCTAATTGAGCCACTTGTTTAGCATGTTCCGCATTTTGTTGCACAGAACTGGTCATTTGTTCCATACTGGCAGCGGTTTCTTCTAGTGACGCCGCTTGCTGTTCCGTGCGTTGACTGAGGCTAGTATTCGCTTGAGAGATTTCATTGGCTGCATTATTCACTTTATCGGCTGTCTGTAATATAACCGTCATAACTTCGGTCAACTTATGAACCGTTGTATTAACATCATGCTTTAACTGTTCAAATGCCCCAACATACTGACGTTCAATCTTCTGAGTCAAATTGCCATCAGCTAGAGCAGCAAAGATGCGGCTCATATCTTCAATGGTTTGTTGATTAAAACTCATAATTTGATTGATACCCTCGTTGACTATTTTGAAACAGCCGCTATTACCTTCAAGGTTAATGCGTTGTTGGAAATCACCTTGAGAGGCCGCTTCAATGACACGCTTAATTTCATGTTGCGTGGTTAATTCAGCAGTGCGATTATTGAACTCAATCACAACCCCTAAATGCTCGCCGTTGTCATTAATGACGGGTGTAATAATATGATCAAGCGTGATTCCCCCGACGGTTATCATCGCGGGGCGACTGTGAGTCAATTTATCTAACAACTGACGCTTCAAAGCCGGTTCTTTATGAAAAGCTTCAAAAGAAGTGCCGAGCAAGCGATTGGCATCAAAATGAGATAAGTCTTTGCGAATTTTATCTTGTTCCGTTTTAAACAAGCGTAGGGCTGATTCATTATGATAAATAATATTGTAATCGGCATCAGTTATTAAAATGCCTCTTGTTGATTGGTTCAATGCACAATTGAAACGCACGACTTTTTCACTCAGGATTTCGTTTCGAGTGATATTTTTCCTTAACTGATTCGTTTGTTCGGCGTAAGACAGCAAAAGTTTTTCAAACTCTTTAAAAATCGCAGACATACTGATCAGTAAACCCGTCAGTACACAAAGATAACTGGCCATTTTGAGAAAATGAGCTGTCTCAAACAGCGTATCAAACAAGTGAGCTGAAAAAGACATGAACATCACTTGACTCATCAAACTCACAATGATTGACAGAATAAGCCAATGTTCAAAATCATTTTGTTTCCAAAGTCCCTTACTTAAATAACCCATCAAGGCTAACAGAAAAAAGAAAGCGGGGATTAATTCTTCGGGTCGATGGAAAAACCAGTCTGGATAAATCGCTTTTGGTAGGGGGGCAAAGAAGAAAAAACTGGCTAAAGTCAATGCCGCTATACCCAAGTAAACGAACCATTCATTGACGGTTTTTGCTTCTTGTTTCTCCTCTTTTTGGCAAAACAACCAACTTAACCACAACAGGATAGCTAAAAACAGGCGTGAAGCAATCCAACTCCAAGCATTCAATGAAGAAGGGGATGAGGGAAAAGAGTCTTCAAAAAAAGAGGAGGTGACAATGACGTGATAAGCATCTAAAAAACCCGTGCCCAAAAATCCGGCACCAATAAACAAAAAGCTATTATCTTTCTTAGTATAAAAATGCATTAAGGCCATCACACCAACGATAAAGGCTAACATGGGATCCACAATCTCCATCAAAGTATGGCGTTGTTGATTACCCTGCCAGGTTATATATTGCAACAAGAAGTAGCCTATAAATAGGCCTAAAAATAGCGCGACATAAGTCACTATTCTTTTCTGGGCTTGTGTTAAATTAGACATTTTTTTACCTTAATTATCAATTAATTATATCTATTTTTGTATTGTCTATTTTCCAAAAACATTTGTAGGGGCAACCCCTTGTGGTTGCCCAAAAACACTTGGGCAATCCCTTGTGGTTGCCCAAAAACCATTAAGCTGAGGCTACCTTTGTATCTGCCTTATAGTCTACCCCTTTTTTTTCACGTTCCTTTTGTCGCTGGAGGTAATACGCAACCAGCTTTTTGGGATCATGTTGGCATTGTGCGGAAATTATGTGCCGAGTTTCTCTGATTTTGTCAAGAACAGGATCATTTTTCATTTTATACTCCTATCAATTCAAGGGGAGTCACCAAAGTGGGTACATATAAACCCAACAATGTATTAATACGCTTGATATGAACAAATTTGTTCGCATTCGCAAGGTTTCTGCAATTCCAAGTTAACAGGAAATCACATTTGTGATATGAAGTCAAAGCCAGATGAAGTGCATCGCCTAGAGGATCTTTTGGCATCAACTTATGCTGGATATAATTTTGCACGATTTCTGAAATATCTTCCTCAAATGGTAGAAGGGGTAGCTTGTTAACAAATTCTAAAGCTGAAGCTTTAGTCGGATAATCTCCTTTATTCAGTTCATCAACGACTGCATCACTGGAAACAATTTCATAATCCTGTCGATAGTTATCCCACCACTGATGAGTCCAATTCCGGCGTGCAATAATTTCAGGTTCGGTACGAATTTCATAGTAAAAACTGGGTATTGATGTCTCAACATAAACTTTGGGTTTCATAAATATTCCTGATTTTTGAATAGGCTTTATCTCGCCGCCGAAGTTTTCACATTCAACCCCGCCACCGTTGATGCCCTTTTTGAACCTTTATCACAGGTAGAAGCTGTGGCTATAGCATTTTCGATTGGGTTAAACACAGGGCAACCACAAGGGCTTGCCCCTACAAATGATAAAAATGCTATCTATAGAGGTTAAGATAAGTAAAACTCAAAACGGGCATGAACAGTGATGCAGGGCACGATTTTAAAAGCCCTCTTCAGAAAAATAATTTCACAAATCAAATTGGGCGTGTTCGCCCTTTTGAAATTATTGACCTGAAAATCTATATATTCACATTCAACCCTTTCAGGCTTTGCAAATTGATCATTGCATCATTGATTTAAAACTCTTTCCATTCATTGTCTTGGTAAAGGGGCGGCGCTAAACGCTTGAACGGTTCAACAGGAAGGCTGACATTTCGCTGATTAAGCTGATTAGGGATTGGCTGGTGAACAAGCTTCTCATCCTCAAATAACCTATCCTCAGCAATCTTGAAAAAGGCGACTTGTTCTTTCAGGCTTTGCGCTTGTTCTTTCATCGCACTGCTAGCAGTAGCCGTTTCTTGAACCAAAACCGCATTTTGCTGTGTCATTTCATCCATCTGAGCAATGGTTTTATTGACTTGCTGGATACCGGATGATTGTTCCTGACTGGCCGCTGCGATTTCAGCAATGATGTCGCTCACTTTCTTCACCGCTAAAACAATTTCTTTGAGCGTTTCACCTGATTTATTCGCCAGCTTCGTGCCTTCTTCAACTTTGGCAACACTGTCTTTTATCAACCCCTTAATTTCTTTCGCCGCCGCCGCACTGCGCTGGGCTAGGTTACGCACTTCTGAAGCCACTACGGCAAAACCCCGTCCTTGCTCACCTGCACGCGCCGCTTCTACCGCCGCATTGAGTGCTAACAGATTGGTTTGAAAGGCAATTTCATCTATGACGCTAATAATGTCTGTGATTTTATGGCTACTGTTGCTGATTTCCGTTATTGCCACGATGGCCGCTCCAACAACCTCGCCCCCTTTTTCGGCACTGTTTTTAGCCGTGGTGGCTAATTGGGCAGCTTGCCTTGCATTATCGGCATTTTGTCGCACAGAACCTGTCATTTGTTCCATGCTTGTAGCCGTTTCTTCTAGTGAAGCCGCTTGTTCTTCTGTGCGTTGACTCAGATGGGTATTGCCTTGGGATATTTCAGAAGCTGCCCGATTCACAGTGCCCGCCGTCTGCGAGATAGCCGTCATAATTTCGGTCAACTTATGAACCGTGGTGTTCATGTCATTTTTTAACTGCTCAAAAGCACCTAAGTAATCATTTTCAATCTGTTGAGTCAAATCGCCATCCGCAAGAGCGGAGATGATCTGTAGAATGTCTTCAATCGCTCGCTGATTGAAGGCCATAATTTGATTAACGCTTTCACTGAAGGTTTTAAAAAAACCACTTTTGTCTTCAAGCTGAATACGTTGTTGAAAGTCCCCTTGAGAAGCGGCTTGAATAACCTGATTAATTTCTTGCTCAGTCGCCACTTCAGCCGTTCGGTTACTGAATTCAATAACCATGCCGAGACGTTTACCCCGATCATTGATGACAGGCGTGATGATATGATCAAGACTTAAGTCGCCTATCGTTATTCTTAAACGGCGACTGCTCGTCAATTTATCTAATACGGGATGTTGATAGGCCGGTTTTTTATGAAAGAGATCAAAATTGGCACCCAAGATACGACTGGCATCAAAATCAGGTAAAGCTTGGCGAATCTTTTCTTCTTCTGTTTGGAACAAACGTTGTGCGGTTTCATTGAGATAAATGATGTTGTACTCAGCGTCTGTAATTAAAACATTGGTTGTCGCACTATCCAAAGCACGATTGATACGCACTGCTTCATCAGCAATCCGTTTATCTTTTTCAATGCGTTCACGTAATTGATTTTGCATCCGGGCAAACGCTTGCAATAGCAATCCGGTTTCATCTTTCAGATTGATTTCAATTTTATTCTCCAGATTCTTCTCTGAAATCGCATTAGCAATACCGATAGCTTGTTCCAAACCCCTCGTTGTGCCTCTCAATACCATGACAAAAAACGTGATCGCCAAGCCTATAATGATTATCATCATCCCCAGGAGGTTGATAAAATCCGTATAAGCCGCTTGACTCGTCTCATCCGCTTTAAGCTTCAAATCGTGAGCGATTTTATCGCCAACCACTTTGAGCAAATTAATTTTGCCGGTTTCCATAGAAAACCAGTATTCCGGATCAACCTTTTTTTGCAGTACCCCATTCGCCGCTTCTGCCGCATAGACAATGTCACGCATACGTGTGGTTTCTTCAATAAATGGCCCCGACAACAATTTATCATTTAAAAAACGCTTTTGCTCCGCTGTTAAATAATTCATCAAATCATGATTCAAATAAGCGTCTTCTACGGCGACAAGTTCAGCAAATTGGCGAAATTGTATTGGTTGCAGCACATCTTGACTAAACACGGCCGAAAGCAAAGCACGTTCTAATCCCGCCTTTTCCTTGGCCTTCAATAAATTAATGTAAGCCAGTTTTAAAGGAAAAACGTCTTTGTAATTTTTGAGATGGGTAGACTCTATTACGAACTGAAATAACACATTATTGATTTCAGTATAGCGTTTCACCGCCTCCGGTTGTTGGATATTGAGTGAGTTAATCGCTTCACGAATAGATTTAAAACCCGTCAGTGCTTTGCGAATCTGAGCTAATCGAGTCAAAAAATCGCCCTCATAGCCATGCGTATCAAATTGTTGTACAAAACCCTTTAAAGCGGTGATAGCAGAATCAGTCTGGGCACGATACTCAGAAAGTTCCTTAGAAAATTTTTGCCCTTGGTTTTTTAAAAATAAACTACTGGCACCCCGTTCCAATTGAACAGCATGAACGATGTGACTGAGTGTAATCGTTAATTGTGTTAATTCGGCCAAACCCGCCATATCCTGTGCCGTTTGTGCTTTATCAATCATCAATGTGATAGAAAAATACAACAACCCCAACAGCGGGAAAAAGAGCATCAAGGCCAATTTATATTTAATTTTTAAGTTAGCAAGAAATGGCATAGCAGTTATCAGTTATCAGTTATCAATTCTCAACATTTCAGGTGTTGCGTAAAAACGCAACACAGAGTACACAGAGAAACACAGAGTTTCACAGAGAAAAACTCTGTGGCCCTCTGTGGCCCTCTGTGAACTCTATTCCAGGTTCAAGTTTTTGCGCGCAAAAACTTGAACCTGGAATGTTGAAAAAAAATAGGTGAGCTTAAGCAAATCACTGTACAATAGATTCAACAAGGGCTAACTCTTTGGAATTGAGTAAACGATCAATATCTAATATGATGACCATTTTTTCATCCACTGTCGCTAAGCCTTTGACAAATTCTGTGCTGATCACGCTCCCAAAATCAGGGGGCGGTTTAATCTGGTTTTCCGGTACATCATAAACATCCGAAACGGCATCAACCACAATACCCATAATGCGTTCTTTCTTATTGTCCGAAAGCACTTTAACAACCACGACAACAGTCATTGCCCCATAAGTTTGCTCTTCAAGACTAAAACGTAAACGCAAATCAATAATAGGTACAATCGTGCCGCGTAAATTAATCACGCCACAAATATAATCAGGCGTATTCGGTATCTTCGTGACTTTGTTCCAACCTTTGATTTCTTGCACACGTAAAATATCTACCGCATATTCTTCCGTCGCTAAAACAAAAGTTAAATATTTTTTATTAGCAATTGGGCTAGTCTCATCGTTCATAGCGAACTCCTGAAAGAAAATGGAAGCGCGTATGGGGTGCTTTGATTTGACTCTGGAATAGGTGAATGAGTCCGGCGACATCTAAAATCAAGGCCACACTACCATCACCTAAAATGGTTGCACCAGAGAGGCCTTCTACTTTTTTATAATTGCTTTCTAAGCTTTTAATCACAATTTGTTGTTGAGAAAGTAATTCATCCACAAATAAACCCATTTTTTGACCATCGCCTTCGACTATCACCAACAAACCGTGTTCCAATTGAGTGCTGGTAGGCGTAATCCCAAATAAATCATATAGGCGCAAAATGGGAATATATTCATCACGTAATCTATACACCTCTGCAAAACCCGCAAAAGAATTCACTAAATTTCGTTTTATACGCAATGACTCGATGATCGAAAGCAAAGACAAAATGTAGATTTCGTCTCCAACGCGCACCAGTTGCCCATCTAAAATAGCCAAGGTTAACGGTAATCGAATCGTAAACGTTGAACCTTTTCCACGTTGAGATTTCACTTCAATTGAACCGCCTAATGCACGAATATTCCGACGGACAACATCCATACCGACACCCCGTCCAGATACATTACTGACTTGGTTTGCCGTCGAAAAACCGGGCTGAAAAATCAGATCATATAATTGTTCCTGGCTAGGATGATCTTCAGGATTCAAAAAACCTTTTTCTATTGCTTTAGCGCGAATCTTATCCAAATCAAAACCTGCCCCATCATCGTTGATTTGAATAATAATATTACCCCCTTGGTGAAAAGCGTGTAGGTGTAGTTCTCCTGTTTCTGATTTACCCGCTGCGCGACGCAGTTCTGGTATTTCAATGCCATGATCAAGCGCATTACGCACCAGATGCACCAGCGGATCACTCATTTTTTCCAACACCGTTTTATCCAGTTCAGTCTGTTCACCCGACAATTTTAATTCGATTTTTTTGCCCAATTTGGCGCTCAAATCGTGGACTAAGCGCGGAAAGCGATTAAATGAATAACTGATAGGCAACATACGAATACGCATCACGTTTTCTTGTAACTCGCGGCTATTACGTTCTAATTGCGCTAAACCATCCCGTAAATGAGTAATGCGTGAGCTATCAAAATGTTCGCCAATCTGATCCAGCATTGATTGCGTAATCACCAATTCACCGACCATATTGATTAAACTATCAATTTTATCAATATTCACCCGAATAGAATTAGAACTCGCTTCCGTTGTTGCGTGATGAACCACACCTTCAGCTGCCCCCTTCTGCACTTCTGGCGTTTTAATCGGTACCGAAATATCTGGCGCACTCGTCGCTTTTTCATCAACAGAAACCGCCGTTTCTACCACAGCCGGCGTATCCGACACTTCAAGCTCAGTATCACTTTCAGAAACGCCTTCAGACGCTTCAGTCTCAACAACAGCCTCAACGCGGGTTTCTGTTTCACAAACAGATTCTTTTTCCGCCTCAGGCTTATTAAATGTAGGCTCTTCCGCCTCTTCTAAAGCGATATCATCTACCGTTTCTTGAACAACCGTTTCCGGTTTAGAAGACACTTCTGCTTGTTCAAATAGCCCCGTCTCTCCCGCATCAGGTAAAGTTGGTACAATGGGTGACACCTCAACCGGTTCAGAAGGTGCCTCTAAAGACGTGATCTGCAACTCACACTCATCTTCAACCCATTCAAAAATCTCATCAATTTCGGCCCGTTCCACATCGCCATGCAAAATCAGTTCCCAGCTTAAATAACATAATTGCGGATCCAAATCTTCTAAAGCCGGCAACTGGCTGGTATCTACCTTGACATCTAAATCCCCTAACTGATCTAACTCTCTAAACAAATTAATAGGATCATTACCCGTTTTAAGCATAGATAAATCGGGTTTAAACAGAATTTTCCATCCCTGATTTGTCGCAAGGGATTCTTCCGTATTTTCTAATAGTATTTTATCTGTAACAAATCGTCTTGCCTCAATGGGCGAAATAAATTGAGATGTTTTATCAGCTTCGCTTTCATTCTGGTTTTTTAAAGCCTTTTGCAATTCCTTTTGACACGCTTGGGCTTCTTGGAAATCGTAAGTACCCGCTTCTTGTAGCGCCGATAACATCATCCGCAAAACATCCACAGAGCGCAACAACAAATCAATTAATGATTGCGTGATAAGATGATCTTCATTACGCATTTCATCAAGCAAAGTTTCTGCGGCATGGGCAAAATCAGTAACATGATCAAACTTAAAAATGCCAGCCCCCCCTTTAATGGAATGGGCCGCACGGAAAATATTGTTGATCAATTCTTGATCAATCGTCTCAACTTCCAAATCCAATAAACTCGATTCCATCACATCGAGATTTTCAAAACTCTCTTCAAAAAAGAGTTTACGCACTTCTGTCAAATCCACTGGCATAGCGGACTACCTCAATACTTTTCTAATCGCAGCTAATAATTTATCGGGATCAAATGGCTTAATAATCCATCCAGTTGCCCCCACCGTTTTAGCCTTTTTCTTTTTTTCCGGATCGGTTTCCGTCGTCAGCAATAAAATAGGCTTAAACTGATACTCAGGCAAAGCACGTAATTCACGCACTAAAGACAAACCATCAAGCAAAGGCATATTCACATCTGTGATAATCAAATCAAAAGACTGAGATTGAGCTAATTCCAACGCTTGCTTACCATTATTGGCTTCAGTAACATGATAAGCAGCGTCGCTTAAAGTCAATCTTAACATTTGTCGCATGGCAACAGAATCATCGCTTATTAATATATTATAGTCTGTCATTTTTTTTTATACCCTTTATCAGTTATCAGTTATCATCGTAGGCTGGGCAAAGAGTGTTGCCCACGTTATCGTCGTATTATCTGATTTATTGATACTGAGCAATGAGTGTTAATCCATTTTATCCAGTTATAACTGATAACTTTTATTGATAACTGATAACATCAGTACACACAAACTAATACAGAATAACACAGAGAAATTATGATATAGAAAACGGGCATTCTTTTTCAAACGCCATCGGCTTTTTATTTGCACACGTCAAAAACGCTTTAAACGCTTGATTTCCGTTTTTAGTCGATTTTAAATGATTAAGCGCAACTGATGGGCCCTATTGGGATCCAATTTGCCCAAGTGCAATGTAATAAGAATATTGCCATTGCCCCGTTTCGCCATACCCCTCACCGCCCACGTATTTGTACATTTTCAAAATCAATTGCCGCCCCACTTTTAAGATCAATCGCACACGCTTGTTCAGGTGTGGCAAAAATCTCTCCCGTGACATGACGATTTTTTATCTTAACAGCCGATGACTGAACAGAGACCACCAGCCCACTGAGGGGCCATAAAGTCGCACCTTGTCCCTCTAAAATAAGCGGTTTTGGGAGACAAAACGGCCCCAGATATTCTTCAGGCAAGCGTTTTAAAACTTGCCCCAGTTGTGGATTATCAAATTGAGATTGCAAAAACAACCGATTTTTATCATGGTAAGAGAGAGCAAATGTGTCGTTTTTCGGCCACTTTGAATACAAGCCATATCAACCGGTTTAGCAATATTAGCTGAACTATGGGCATTGCATAAGCCACTTATGGCAGCGAAAGTAGGAGGGGGTGCGCCACTTTGTTATAGCCACATATTTTTAAAGGTATTAAACACCATAACAAAACCCAAGATATTGCCACTGGGTTACCAGAATAGCCGCTTCGAGAAACAATTGGCCAAATTTAGCGAGACTGATTATAATTATCCCCAAATCTCTTTTTTCATAACTGATAACTGATAACTGATAACTGATAATTGCCATGACACTCAAAGACGCTCTAAAAAAAGGCGAAGATTCTTCAAGACAGTTTAAAGAAAATATAAACAGTATTGATAAACTGACGGTTGAAATTTTGGGGCGATACTAAAAAAGACTGATATTTCAATCCGTTAGTTAAATAACCAAAGTACAGCTAATTACGGGGATAAACGAATTCTTAGGAAGTTCCAAAAAAATAAATCCCAAAAGGCAATTCAAGCCGGTTTGTTTAATTTCTCTCATTCTCTGCGGCTCTGCGGCTCTGCGTGAGCCGACAGTTTTTTACAAATAATTTGAGTGCATAGAGTAGCCCTGCGGGATAATTTATTTTTTTGATATTCCTTATGTTTAAGAGTTCAACTCATCGCTATTGAATCTCAATCTGCTTGCTTTTAATTGGAGAGCAAATCATGTCTTATGCCCAACTAGAAACTTATGAACCCAAAAGGGTTCCCAATCCTCGACTCAAAACCGGCCTCATCCGAAAACGCCAGCCAGAACGCCCAGCTTGGATTCCATCTCATATCACAGAAAACTGGGACACTGATCCTTTTGCCTATCAAACTGAGGAAGAACTCATGCGAGGTGGTGGACTATATGGACAATTCTTAATGGATGTTACTATATCATTACGATACTATTTAGAAAAACAGGGCCTGATGTTATTGCTGGACACGTTTTTAATTTATCGTGATTCAAACCAAATCAAAAATCGTATTGCTCCAGATTTATTACTTATAGAAGTGTGTCCTGAAACACCCTACGATTATGATTTGGATACCAGGCCAGTACCACGTTGTCTGATTGAAATCACCTCTCTCAAAAGTCATTTCAAAGATTTACAGAGGAATCTACCTCTTTATTTTGGTTTAGGCGTTGAAACTTATTTCGTCATTGATGCAGTTACACCTGAAGGGGATTTGTGTTCACCCATTGAACTGCACTTGTGGCGAAAAACCAAAGGCCAAGCTTATCAGAAAATGGGGCCTGATAATGCGGGTTATTTTTTGTTGCCCGAAATGAATATTAAAATAGGAGTTCAACAACAACGTTTAATTTTTGTCGATGCCACGATGAAAGTGTTGCGTGATAGTGGGCAGTTAAGTGAGGCTTTAGCACAATCGGAAGAACGCGCCAATGCTGAGGCGCAACGGGCAGAAATCGCTTTTGAAGATGGCGAACAAAATAAAGCCTTAGAAACCGCCCGCAAAATGTTAGCCGATGGTTTTTCACCTGCCATCATTATGAAATACACAGGCCTTTCTGAAAAGGATATGTAGGTTGGAGTGAGCTTGCGAACTCCAACTGATAACGGATAACACGCAGATAAGACTGATTGTCATGATTGGCGCTGATTTTTTTAATCAGTCCAAATTTTAATCAGCGTTAATCATGAAAATCAGTTTAATCAGCGTTCTATCAAGTTTTTCCCCAACCGCAAACTATTCATCACCACTGACACACTACTCAACGCCATCGCAGCGGCTGCCAATCCCGGATGCAAGTGGCGTATGATCAGAGGCAAACTCGTAAAAGGATATAAAACACCCATCGCTATGGGAATCAGTAACACATTGTAGCCAAAAGCCCAAAATAGATTTTGTTTAATCGTGCGCATCGTCACCTGACTTAATGCGATTGCTTCTGAAACGGAACGTAAATCGCCTCGCATCAAAGTCACATCAGCCGTTTCCATCGCCACATCCGTGCCTGTTCCAATCGCCATTCCCACATCGGCTTGTGCTAATGCGGGCGCATCGTTGATCCCATCGCCGACCATCGCGACTAAACCAGGAAACTCTGATTGCAACTGCTTGATTTCAGTGCTTTTATCCGCCGGTAACACTTCCGCTAACACGCGATCAATCCCCACGGCTTTAGCAATCGCTTCGGCCGTCGCTTGATTATCGCCTGTCAACATCACGACTTGTAAACCTAAACGGTGCATTTCAGCCACGGCTTCTTTAGAACCGGCTTTGACAGTATCCGCCACCGCGATTAAGCCTACCACTTGATCATCCACACTCACCCAAATAACCGTTTTCGCCTCGTTTTGCAAACGCCTCATGTCTTCTTCTAGCGGATGCTCCCCCTTTGGAAAAGCGGGCATTTTACCCAATACGACCCGTTTTTTCCCCACCATCGCCACAATACCTTGCCCCGTTATCGCTTCAAACTGTTGCGGTTCGACTAACAATAATCCCTTCTTAA
>Ga0316201_10001814_pt1 | contig 14783 bp, 11 predicted proteins | sample CS6wburrow_MG_FD_204516 | JGI IMG/M metagenome (GOLD analysis project Ga0316201, IMG submission 204516) | Coastal sediment microbial communities from Delaware Bay, Delaware, United States - CS-6 worm burrow | ecosystem: Environmental > Aquatic > Marine > Coastal > Sediment | place: USA... | reverse complement strand
TCACCGGGAGGAGTTGGCGGAGGCGGTGGCGGCGAAGTTGGCGGAGATCCAGCCGCTGGAGCGGGACGACGACAACGCGCTGTTGTGTGGGTTTGCGAACACGGCGCTGGCGGAGGGGATCGACGGCATGATCGAGGCGCAGTTGAAGGGGGAGGGCGCGGAGGACGTGACGGCGAAGCACCGGGCGGGAGACCGCAAGGTGGAGGCATTCGGGCAGACCTACCTGTGCCCGACGCTGGTGTCGTGCACGGACAAGGACCATGCCCTGGCGAACACGGAGTTCATGTTCCCGTATGCGAGCATCGTGGAGATGCCGCAGGCGGAAATGGTCGGGAGCATCGGCGAGACGCTGGTGGTGTCGGCATTCACGGAGGACGAGGGGTTCATCCAGGAGCTGTTGCTGAGCCCGGACATCGAGCGCTTGAACATCGGGGCCTACCCGACGAACCGCGTGCAGTGGGAGCAGCCGCACGAGGGGAACTTGTTCGAGTTCCTCTACCGGAGGCGGGCAATCCAGGGGGACACGGCGGCGCTGGCATGATGAACGCATTTGAAACGAGACCCAGCCCTCGGCTGGTGTGTGGGCCGGGGAAGCTGGCGGACTTGGGGGATGTGGTGCGCTCGGTGGGGGGAACGCACGTGTTGCTGGTGACCGATCCGGGGATCGTGGCGGCCGGGCACGTGGAGCGGGCGACGGAGGTGCTGGCGCAGGCCGGGCTGGACGTGACGGTCTACGAGGGAACGCACGAAAATCCGACCGAGGCGGACATCGAGGCCTGTCGGGCCTTTGCGGCGCGTGTCGAGGTGGACTGCATTGTCGGCTTGGGCGGCGGGAGCAGCATGGACACCGCGAAGGGGTGCAACTTCCTGTTGGCAGACGGCGGGCGGATGGCGGATTTCCGGGGATATGGTCTGGTGAAAAACCCGATGTTGCCGTTCATCGCGGTGCCGACGACGGCCGGGACGGGGAGCGAATGCCAGTCGTTTGCGGTGGTGAGCAGCGATGGCTCCCACGAAAAGATGGCGTGCGGCGATCCCAAGGCGCTGGCCAAGGTGGCGCTGCTGGATCCGGAGCTGACCGAGTCGCAGCCGCGGAAGGTGGCGGTGTTGACCGGGTTGGACGCGATGTCGCATGCGCTGGAAACGGCGGTGTGCACGAAACGCAATCCCCTCTCGCGCGTGTATTCGAAGGAGGCCTTCCGGTTCATCGCGACCTCGATTGAGATGGTCATTCAGGATGCGGCCCTGATGGAACACCGGACCGGGATGATGCTCGGGGCGGCGTTCTCGGGGCTCGCGATCGAGAACAGCATGCTGGGAGCGGCGCATGCCTCGGCGAATCCGCTGACGGCGCGCTTTGACATCGTGCACGGCCAGGCGGTGGCCTTGATGTTGCCGCACGTGATGCGCTTCAATCGTCACGAGGCGGCGGCCAAGACGGCATATCTCGAGCTGACGGCATTTCTGGAGGAAGGCCTGATCGACTGGGTGGAGCGGATGGTCGGGCTGGCCGATCTGCCGGGACTGGCGGAATGCGGCGTGACCGTGGAGGTGTTGGATGCCCTGGCGGAGGATGCGTCGGGCCAGTGGACCGGGAAGTTCAATCCGCGGGCGATGACAAAGGAGGATTATGTGGCATTGTATCGCGAGGCGCTGGGCCTGGGACGTCCGGTGAGCATATCATGAGAACGAGTTCGGCAACGATCGGGATCGCGGTGCTGGCCCTGGCTGCATCGGGGTGCAAGGAGAGTCCGTCGGGGCCGGATGGTCCGGCCGAGGTGAAGACACCGGCGCGGGAATGGACGACGAAGGAATGGACGATACCGCGGGGCGGTCCGCAGTTGCAGGGGCGGGTGCATGATCCGGTGCCGCGGCTGCCGAAGGTGCTTTGGTCGACGGAGGTCGAGGGCGACGTGATCGGCCCGGCTGCCGTGGCGGACGGGGTCGTCTACGTCGGGACCGTGATGGGGATGTTTCATGCGCTGGATGCCGCGAATGGAAACGAGATTTGGAAAGTGGAGTTCGAGGACACGGTGGAGGCCAGTCCGGCGGTGTTCGGGGGCTTGGTCTTCGTGGGATCAAATGCGGGGACGTTCTACGCGCTGGACGCCAAGACCGGCACGGAGCGCTGGAAGATCGAGGGAGACGACAAGTTTCCCTCCGGTGCAGTCGTGATGAAGAGCCTGGACGGAACGGAGGACTGGTTGCTGGTGAACGGATACGACGGGACGACGCGCTGCCTGCGGGTCAAGGACGGATCGGTGGTTTGGGAATATGCGACGGACCAGCCCATCAATGGCGTGCCGGGGATCGTGGACGGGAAATACACGGTGTTCGGCGGTTGCGATGCGATGGTCCACACCGTCGGGCTTGCGGATGGAAAGGTGGTCAACTCGGTCGAGACCGAGGCCTACATCATTGACTCGGTGGCGATCCACGGAAAGACGATTTACGCCAGCAACTATGCGAACCAGGTCGTGGCGTCGGACGTGACGGGAGAGAAGCTGAGGTGGGTATACAACGACGGAGACTTTGCCTTCGAGACCGCGCCGGCCGTGAATGACGCGTTGGTGTTCATTGGCTCGCGGGACAAGCACTTGCATGCGATCGACCGCGAGACCGGCAAGGGGGTCTGGAAGTTCAAGACCGGGGCGCGGGTGGACAGCTCGCCGATCGTGTTTGACGACGCGGTGGTGTTCGGGTCGAATGACGGACGGCTCTATGCGGTGGCGACGGCGGACGGCAAGGAGATCTGGCGGCTGGATCTCGGGGAGCAGTTGACGGCGGCACCGGTGTTCGCGGATGGCGTGATCTTCATCGGGGGCGGTGACGGGACGATGTTTGCGGTGGGGGAGGAATGACCGCAGCCCTGGGGAACAGGGGCGGATTGGATCTGCGCCCTGTAAGGGCGGGAGAAATCGGGGGGCTGGACAGGGGGGGCGGGTCGCGGCTAGGCTTGGGGAGTGGAAGAACTGCGTCATGCGATCCTGTCGGCGGCTCTCGGGGAATTTCTCGGGACGTCGATCGTATCGGAGGCGCGCATCGAGTGGTGCAAGCCGGAGGCTGTGCCGCAGCCATACCGGGACCTGCTCTGGCACGACGGTGACATGACGTCTTCGCTGGAGCGGTTTCACGGCGACGAGCTGACTTTGCAGATTTTGCGGGTCGAGCAGGTGAAGGCGAATTACCTCCGGGAGGTGGTGTTGCGGCGGAAGCGGGACGGGCAGGCGGTGGAATACGGGGTGATCGAGGTGGTGCTGCCGGCATTTTCGCCCTCGATGCGGGTGGCGATCGTGGCGGGCGGCCAGCCGTTGGGTGGATTGCTGAATTCGACCGGAATGGTCTACGGGAGCGAGCCGATCGGGTTTTTCGGAATCCGGGGGGCGGAAGTGGGCAGTATTTATCCCGAAACTCCCAGTGGCGAGATCCTGTATGGGCGGTATAATCGGCTGATTAACGAAGATGGGCTTGAGCTGGCCCGCATCGTGGAGATTTTGCCGAAATCAGACCCGAAGACAGGATGAAGACATATGACGCGATTGTGATTGGCGGTGGCCCGGCCGGATCAACGGCCGGAGCGATCCTGGCCGGGAAGGGGCGGGACGTGCTGGTGATCGAGAAGGAGAAGTTTCCGCGCTACCATGTGGGGGAATCGCTGATGCCGTTCTGCTATTTTACGCTCGAGCGCCTCGGGGTGCTGGATGAGCTGAAGAAGTTCGAATTCACCCGGAAGCACAGCGTGCAGTTCGTGACGCAGGACGGGCGGATGTCGGATCCGTTCTATTTTTTCCAGCACATGGATCATCCGGCCGCGACGACGTGGCAGGTGAAGCGTTCGGAGTTCGACCACATGCTCCTCAAGAATGCGGAGAAGAACGGCGCGGAGGTGCGCGAGGAGACGCAGGTGACTGATTTCATCCACGACGGGGATGCGGTGGTGGGGGTGAAGGTGCGCGGCAAGGACGGCGGGGAGGAGGAACTGCGGGCGGCGGTGACGCTCGACGCCTCGGGGCGCGACGCCATCTTCCAGCGGAAGAAAAAGTGGCGGAAGCGTGATCCCCAGCTCAACAAGATTGCGATCTGGACGCTTTTCAAGGGTGCGAAGCGGGATCCGGGGCTGGACGAGGGGGCGACGACGATCGCCTACCTCGAGGACCGGGGCTGGTTCTGGAACATCCCGATGAAGGACGACATCGTGAGCTCGGGGATCGTGGCGGAGCGGGACTACCTCTACCGCGACACGCGGGACCCGGCCGAGATCTTCCAGCGCGAGATCAAGAATAACAAGTGGGTTGACGATCATCTGTCGCAGGGCGAGCAGTTCGGTGAATACTGGGTGACGGGCGAATATTCCTACCGCGCTGAGCACTGCGCGGGCAACGGGATCGTACTGGTGGGCGATGCCTTCGCGTTTCTCGACCCGGTATTTTCGTCGGGGGTCTTCCTGGCCCTCAAGAGCGGGGAAATGGCGGCGGACGCGGTGGAGGCGGCATTGGAAAAGGGGAGCGTGCAGGCCGGGGAGTTCGCGGACTACGGCGAGACGCTCTGCCAGGCGATCGAGGTGATGCGCAAAATGGTCTACGCTTTCTACAACAAGGACTTCAGCTTCGGGCGGCTCATCAAGAACAACATGGACCTGCGCCCGCAGCTGACGGATGCCCTGATCGGGGACCTGGTCGGCAGGCAGTATGAGGAGCTGATGGGCGCGATGAGCCAGCTCGCGGAGCTGCCGGCGCCGCTGGCGCACGGGCGGGTGGCTTGATCTACAAGGAGGGGCTGCTTTCGCTGCCGGGGGGAAGGCGGATGCGATCGTGGATGGCTGAAGGTTGAAGCCGCACTCCTTGTTGTCGTCGGGGCTTTGTCATTAGCCCGGGGTTGCGCGAAGAGTGAGCGCTACCCCGGGGATGGTAGGAGTCGAACCCGATGGACGTTGTTGGTCCTCAAGATGTTGAATCGCCTGCGTTGATGTTGCCGAAACCATTGGTTGCAAAACAATCCGGCGGGTTGTCTAGTGGTCATATGCAGATTCAGGAACGAGGCTTTTCTTGAGCAAGGTCCCGCCGCGGATCGCCTTTTTGGGCGATTATCCGCCGCGTCTGTGTGGAATCGCGACCTTCACTCACGACTTGCGTGGGGCCATTGCGGAGGCCGCCCCGGGGTCGGATTGCTTCGTGGGTGCCGTCAACGATCGGGTGGAGGGATATGACTACCCTCCGCCGGTGAGGTTCGAGTTGCTGGAAAAGGAACGGGACTCGTATCGAAGAGCGGCCGATTACCTGAACTTCAACAACGCGGACGTGCTCAGTGTGCAGCACGAGTTCGGGATCTACGGTGGCCCGGCCGGGAGCCACCTGCTGTCCTTGCTGAAGGAGGTGCGCATGCCGGTGGTGACCACCCTGCACACGGTGTTGCACCAGCCGGACCCCATCCAGCGCAAGGTCATGGAGGAACTGGTCGACCAGAGCGACCGGCTCGTGGTGATGGCGGAGAAGGGGGCCGAGATCCTCCGTGAGAGCTACCGGGTGCCCGGTTCGAAGATCGACATCATTCCGCACGGCATCCCGGACGTGCCCTTTGCTCCGGCAGGCCCCTTCAAGGCCCGTTTCGGTGTGGAGGGGCGGCAGGTGTTGCTGACCTTCGGGCTGATCGGGCCGGGCAAGGGGATCGAGCACGTCATCGACGCCCTTCCCGCCATCGTGCGGCGGCATCCGAACGTGGTTTACATCGTGCTGGGCGCGACCCATCCGCGTCTCCTGGAGCAGGAGGGCGAGCGCTATCGTCTGAGCCTCAAGCGACTCGCAGAGGAGCGGGGCGTGAAGGAGAACATCATTTTCCACAACCTCTTCGTGTCGCTGGATGACCTGAAGGAGTTCATCGGAGCGACCGACATTTACGTGACCCCCTATCTGAACGAGGCCCAGGTGACATCGGGGACCTTGGCCTATGTCTTCGGGGCGGGCAAGGCGGTGGTATCGACACCTTACTGGCACGCCCGGGAGTTGCTGGCCGACGGGCGGGGCGAGTTGGTGCCGTTTGGTGATCCGGCAGCGATGGCGGAGGCGGTGTGCGGGCTCCTGGATGATGAGCGGCGCATGGAGAAGCTCCAGCGGGATGCCTACGCGATTGGTCGCGGGATGATCTGGCCTGCCGTGGCGGGACGGTATCTGGAAGTGTTCCAGCACGCCCGCTCCGATCGCCGGGCGGCGCCGCGGGCGGCCTTTGCGCAGTGGACGCTCGACAGCCGGCCGGAAACCCTGCCGCCGAGACGGCTGGATCATGTGACGCGCATGAGCGATGCCACGGGAATTTTCCAGCACGCCATCTTCAACGTGCCGAACTTCCACGAAGGATACTGCACCGATGACAACGCCCGGGCCTTCATCCTCTGCTGCATGCTGGACGAGCTTGGCGATCAGCCGCCTTCGGGCAGCCTCAACAAGCTGGCCACCAGCTACCTCTCCTTTCTCGCGGCGGCGCTGGACCGCGGGCTCGGCAGGTTTCGCAACTTCATGGCGCACGGACGGCATTGGCTGGAGGATATGGGCAGTGAGGACAGCCACGGCCGCGCGATGTGGGCCGCGGGGACCGGGGCGGGCCGCTCGCGTGATGACGGCCACCGCCGGCTGGCCGCGCAACTCTTCCGCCACGGGCTCGGGGTGGTGGAGTTGTTCACTTCCCCGCGGGCCTGGGCGTTCACCTTGCTTGGAATCCACGAATACCTCCGGAGTTTCCCGCTTGAACCGGAGATCGATGAGGCCCGGGCGGCATTGACCGGGAAGCTCCTGACGCTCTGGCACTACTGCGCCACGGAAGACTGGCCATGGTTCGAAGAAAGCCTGACCTACGAGAACGCGCGGCTCTGCCAGGCGCTCATCCTTGCGGGCCGGTCGATACCGCATCCGGAAGCGCTGGAGGTCGGTTTGAAGTCGCTGCGCTGGCTGGCCTCGATCCAGACCACGCAGGCCGGCTGTTTCCGGCCGATCGGCAGCAATGGCTTTTACCCGCGGGGCGGTGCCCGGGCCGATTTCGACCAGCAACCGGTTGAGGCGCAGGCCATGGTTTCCGCCTGCCAGGAAGCCGATCGGACCACCCGAAACGGAAACGGGGAGTGGGCCGTCGAGGCGAAACGCGCTTTCGAGTGGTTCCTCGGCCGCAACGACCTGGGCCTGACGCTCTATGACTTCACCACCGGAGGCTGCGGCGACGGCTTGCACGCCGACCGCGTGAGCGAGAACCAGGGAGCCGAGTCGACCCTCGCCTTTCACCTTGCCCTGGCGGAAATGGATGCGGCCGAGCAACTGATCGCGCCGCCGTTTCCCGCGACCGACGGTCCCCCCCTGTCATGAACTCCATTCCTTTCCGCCGTCACGCCGTGAAGCTGCTGCCTGACAGCGCCCGCGTCATCATCCGCCCGTTCATTCCGAACGACAGCCACCTCGCCACGACCATCATCGGCCGGGCCCTTGCGCTCGAGGAAGTCGAGCTTGCCTCCCAGTTGAATGTCGTGCGCCGCGAGTTCAACGACCGCCACTTTGACATCGAGTCGATTCTGCTGTCCAACTTTGAGAAGGTGCGCCACCACGTGTTTACCCAGCGTCCGCTCTCGCATGAGCGCCGGCTGCTCATCGGGGCGCTGTTCTCGGGTGAGTATGCCCTGGAGTCCGCCGCGATCTTCAATCCCTCGATGGTGCCCCATCCGGACCAGAGCGGCGTGCCCGACGGCGGCCTGCGGTTCATCATGAGCCTCCGCGCGACCGGCGAGGGGCACATTTCCTCCATCGAGTTTCGCGCCGGAACGGTCGCTCGGGACGGTGGCATCACGATCGATCCCGTCTCGCGGTTCGTGACCGCACCCGAGATCATTCCCGACCCGAGCTATGAGAAGAGGAGCTTCCGCCTCAAGTTGCACGAGATGGGCGTCAATGACCGGGATGCGGGTGCGGTGCTGGCCCCTCTTGAGGAACACTTCACGAGGAGCGACCTGAACCGCAGCGTGGGCACGGTGCGCCATGAGGCCCAGCCCGCCAGCAACGAGCTTCTGCACACCCTTGACTGCATCGAGTGGTTGGCGGACTCCAACTACGAGCTGCGTTTCCCGGACAAGCTCGCCATCAGTGAACGGATCATCTTTCCGGTCTCGGCGAACGAGACGAACGGCATCGAGGACGCCCGATTCGTCCGCTTTGTCGATGACGACGGGGCGGTGATGTATTACGCCACCTACACCGCCTACAATGGCCGTGAGATTCTTTCGCAGCTCCTCGAGACGGAGGATTTCCTGCACTTCCGGATCCGCACCCTCAACGGAAACGCGGTGCAGAACAAGGGCATGGCGCTCTTTCCGCGCCGAGTCGACGGTCGTTACGCGATGCTGTCCCGGCAGGACGACGAGAACCTCTTCATCATGTTCTCGGACGGCCCGCACCACTGGAGCGATCCCCGGGTCATTCTGCGTCCGGCCGCCATGTGGGAGTCCGTGAAGGTGGGCAACTGTGGCTCCCCGATCGAGACCGAGGCCGGCTGGCTCGTCATCACGCACGGGGTCGGGCCGATGCGGAAATACTGTATCGGCGCCATTCTACTCGATCTGGACGACCCGACCCGGGTCATCGGTCGCCTGGACGAGCCGCTGATTTCCCCGGAAGGGGCGGAGCGGGAGGGATACGTTCCCAATGTCGTCTACAGCTGCGGGTCGTGCCTCCACGGACGGACGCTGATCCTGCCCTACGCCGTCAGCGACACCGCCTCAGCGATCGCCAGCGTGCCGCTCGACGAACTCCTGGCCGCCCTGCAGCCCGGGGCGGGGTGTTGAAGGGAGCGCGGGATTTCCAACCCGCCGGGGTTTCTCCGGTGATGGGAACCACATTTCCCTTGATGGGAACTCCATTGACTTGGTGCGCAGCAGGTTTGCAAACCCGCTCTCCATATTGATTGGGTATTGAGGAATATGGATTGTGGATTATGGATTGGGGGAGCGGATGAAGATCACGTTTTTGACAGCGGGGACGGGGAGCTACTATTGCGGGGCCTGCATGCGGGATAACGCGTTGGCGAAGGCGTTGCTGCGGGCCGGGCACGAGGTGGAGATGCTGCCGATGTATCTGCCGTTGACGCTGGACGAGGAGGTGTTGGAGACCTCGCGGGAAACGCCGGTGTTCTTCGGGGGGATCAATGTCTACCTGCAGCAGAAGTTCCCGCTGTTTCGCAAGACGCCGGCGTGGTTCGACAAGCTGCTCAACGGCGCGACGCTGCTCAAGGGGGCCGCCAAGCGGAGCCACATGACCTCGGCGCGGGACCACGGCGAGATGGCGCTGCAGATGCTGCGGGTCGAGGAGAGTCCGCTCGGCAAGGAGATGGACAAGCTCCTGGATTGGCTGGGGGCGAATCCGCCGGACGTGCTCTGCCTGTCGAACGCGCTGCAGATCGGGATGCTGCGGCAGCTGAAGGCGCAGCTCGACGGGGTGAAGGTCATCTGCTGTTTCCAAGGCGAGGACACCTTCGTGGACGGACTGCCGGAGCGGTATCGTAAGTCTTGCTGGAGTGAGATGAAGGCGCGATTGCCGGAGGCGGACCTCTTGATTTCACCGAGCAAGTTCTACGCGGAGATGATGCGGGATCGGCTCGGCTTGCCGGACCTGGAAATCGAGGTGATGTGGAACGGGATCGACCTGGAAGGGTATGCGCCGGGGCCGGAACAGGACGGGCCACCGGTGATCGGATACCTGGCGCGGATGTCGGAGGAGAAGGGCCTGGTCGTGCTGGTGGATGCGTTTATTCGGTTGCGGAAGGACCTCGGGCATGAAGATGCCCGGCTGGTCGTGGCGGGGACGGCGACCAAGGAGAACGAATCGCTGGTGTGGGAGTTGCAGGACCGCCTGGACAAGGAAGGCCTCGCGGCTGATGTCGAGTGGCGCTCGAACATTTCGCGGGAGGAGAAGCAGGAATTCCTGCGGGAGTTGACGATGTTTTCCGTGCCGGTGCTCTACCCGGAGGCGTTTGGCCTGTTCGTGATCGAGGCGATGGCGTCGGCGGTCCCGGTGGTGCAGCCGGATTCGGCGGCCTTCCCGGAGATCATCGCGGCGACCGGTGGTGGCGAGCTGGCGACGCCGGACGATGCTTGGGCATTGGCGGAAACTTGGATGCAGCTGCTGGAGGACCGGAAGGCCTTGCGGGAGATGGGAGAAAGGGGTCGCCGGGCCGTCGCGGAGCGGTTTAGTGTCGACGCGATGCGGGACCGGTTCGCGGTGCTCGCCGAACAGATTTTGGAAGCCAATGAGTGACGACGAGAAGAAGCCGTGCTTCGAAACGACCCGCCGGGTGGAGTTCCACGACACCGACATGGCGGGGATCGTGCACTTTGCGAACTTTTTCCGTTACATGGAGTCGGCCGAGCACGCGTTTTTGCGGAGCATCGGGCATCCGATCCATGAAAAGGTCGGGGAGGCCGTGATTGGTTGGCCGCGGGTGAATGCGAGCTGCGACTACCGGAGCCCGGCGAAGTTTGGCGACGTCCTGACGGTGCGCGTGACGCTGGAGGAGATTCGAACGCGGGCGGTGCGCTACGGCTTCGCATTTCATGTGGATCCGGACGCCGAGCCGGTGGCAACCGGGACGATTACGGCGGTGTGTGTCGAGATGCGCGAGGAGGGGATCAAGGCGGTGCCGATTCCGGAAGCGATCCGGGCGGGATTGGAGAAGGTTGGGAATTGAACCGCCAAGACGCAAAGATCGCAGAGGGACGCAGAGTTTCGGAGAAATAGAGGTGGTCAGTGCCGGGGAGCTGAGCCAGAGTCCGGGAAGTTCGACGAGAAATGGAGAAACGAAAATCGATGAATTGGCTGATCTTTGCGTTGATGACGGTGGCGTGCTGGGGCCTTTACGGGATCTTTCTGCATGCCGGGCAGGTGGGCATGAAGGATCCTGAGCTCGGGCGCTACAAAGCGTTCCTGTTTGTGGGAATCGCGTATTTCCTGGTGGCGGTGCTTGCGCCGCTGGCGGTGTTGTTGATGTCGAAAAACATGAACTGGGTGATGCCGGCGTCCGGGATGTGGTTGTCGCTTCTGGCAGGAATCCTCGGGGCGGTCGGCGCATTTTGCGTGCTGCTCGCGATGGGGGCCGGGGCGAAAGGCGGAATGAGCCCGGCGGTGGTGGCGGTCTCGGTGATGTCGATCATCTTTGCGGGGGCCCCGATTGTGAATGCGGTGGTGGCGATCGTGAAGCATCCGCCGGCCGGCGGGATCGGGGGAGTGCCGCTGCCGTTCTACCTCGGGATCCTGATGGCGGCGGCGGGCGGATACATGGTGGTGAAGTTCAAGCCGGCGCCGGCCGCGGCGACCAAGGCACCGCCGGTGGCAGTGGAGAAAGCGGAGTAGATTGAACCATGGAATTGGCGGCTTATCAGTTGTCAGCATTGCGGAGCCTCCTGAAGGCGGTGGTTCCGGCGAACGGCTTCTACGCCCGGAAGCTGGCGGGAGTGGACCTGGAAATCGGGAGCGTGGCGGAATTTGTGGCGCGGGTGCCGGTGACGACCAAGGAGGAGCTGGCGGAGGACCACGAGGAGAATCCGCCCTACGGGACGACCCACACCCTTCCGCTGGAGCGCTACAACAGGTTCCACCAGACGAGCGGGACGCGGGGAAAGCCGTTGATCTGGATGGACGATCCGGAGGGCTGGGACTGGGTGCTTGGGAACTGGGAGGCGGTCTGGCGGGGTGCGGGGGCGAGGGCCGGGGACTGCGCGTTCTTCCCGTTTTCCTTCGGGCCGTTCCTGGGATTCTGGGGCGGGTTCGAAGCCGCCGCGCGAATGGGGGTGCGGGCCGTGCCCGGCGGGGGATTGTCGAGCGAGGACCGGCTGCGGCTTTTGCAAAGATGTGATGCCAACTTTGTGTGTTGCACTCCGACGTATGCGTTGCGCCTGGCGGAAGTGGGCGAGGCGATCGGGATGCCGGTCGGCGAAATGGGGGTGGAGCGGTTCATCGTGTGTGGTGAACCGGGTGGCAGCATCCCGGAAGTGCGGGAACGGATCGAGTCGGCCTGGCGGGCCCGCGTGTTCGACCACCATGGCATGACCGAGATCGGGCCGGTCACGGTGAGCGATGAGGACAATCCCGACTGGCTGCGCCTGCTGCACTATTCGTATCTCGTCGAGGTCATCGATACCGGGACGCTGGCATCGGTGCCGATGGGGGAGGTCGGGGAGCTGGTGCTCACGACGTTGGGGCGCTTCGGGGCGCCGCTGCTGCGCTATCGGACCGGGGACCTGGTGCGGCCGGTGGAGACCGAGACACCGGGAGCATTCGCGCTGGATGGCGGGATCATTGGGCGCGCCGACGACATGGTGGTGGTGCGCGGGGTGAACCTGTATCCGAGCGCGGTGGAAGCCGTGGTGCGCGGGGCGGGCGTGACCGGCGAATACCGGGTCGAGGTGGATGAGAGGAAGTCGCTGCCGGAAATCCGGATGCAGGTGGAAGGCGATGCGGAGCTGGTATCGGCGTTGGAGAAGGAACTCCGCGCCACGTTCAGCATGCGGATTCCGGTGGAAGCGGTGGCACCCCGGAGCCTGCCCGTCTTCGAGGTGAAGGCGAAGCGGTGGGTGGTGGTCCGGTAGGGGATTTCGCCAGTGTGCCGGTCAAGGGCGGAGCGACCGCCGCCGGCGCTTTGGATCCGGCCGGTTGCTTGGTCCTCGCCGGATCGGGCACGCAACTGCAAATCCCGTCACCCATCACCCCAATCAATGAAGCGCGACGCCGAATCGATTTTGAAGGTCTCCAACGATGGCCGATCCTGTTGTCATGGCAACCCGACTCCGCGCGTCCTTCGCTCCGGATCCCACGCCACCGACTCCACCTGGCGTCTGGCTGAATGACCACCATTCGCTCCTCAACCGCACCCGGGTGGGGCAGGTGACCCAGCCGGGCAGCCTGGAGGCCCTGCGGACCGCCCTCGCCGAAGCGGCGGACCGGAATTCTCCTGTGGCCATCTGCGGCAACCGCTACTCCATGGGTGGCCAGCAATTTCGCAGCGACGGCACGCTCATCGACATGCGCTGCCTGAACCGTGTCATCAGCTTTGATCCCGCCTCCGGCCTCATCGACGTCGAAGCCGGCATCACCTGGACCGAGCTCCAGGCCGCCCTCGATCACACCCGCCCGGGCCATGGCCACGGTGCCTTTGGCTGGGGCATCGCCCAGAAACAAACCGGTGCCGACGCACTCACCATCGGCGGCGCGGTCGCCTCCAACGTCCACGGGCGCGGACTCACCAAGGCCCCCTTCATCGAGGACATCGAGTCCCTCACCCTCCTCGACGCCTCGGGCCAGCTTCTGACCTGCAGCCGCAGCGAGAACACCGAGCTCTTCCGCCACGTCGTTGGCGGATACGGCATGTTCGGCATCGTCCACTCCGTCCGCATCCGGCTCGTGCCCCGCGAGAGAATGCGGCGGGTAGTCGAGATCATCGATGCCGACTCCCTCATGACGCGCTTCGATGAGCGCATCGCTGCCGGTTTTCGCTTCGGCGATTTCCAGTTTCACATCGACCACGAGTGTGACGACTTTCTCCGGCGGGGGGTCTTCTCTTGTTATCTTCCCGTCCCGGAAGACACCCCTGCTCCGGACCACCCCCCCGTCCTCGGCCGGGACGACTGGCTCGATCTCCTCCACCTCGCCCACGCCGACAAGAGCCGCGGGTTCCAGCTCTACAGCGACCACTACCTTCGCACCGACGGCGGCATCTACTGGTCCGACACTCTCCAGTTCACCACCTATATCAACGGATACCACCAGACCGTCGACCGGCGCCTCGGCAGCTCTTGCCCGGGATCAGAGATGATCACCGAGATCTACGTTCCTCGCTCCGGTCTTCCCGCCTTCCTCGCTGCCGCTGCCGACGATCTCCGCCGCTGCAAGGCCAGCGTGATCTACGGCACCGTCCGCCTCATCGAGCGCGACGACGAAACCAACCTCGCCTGGGCGCGGGAACCGTGGGCCTGCGTCATCTTCAACATTTGCGTCGAGCACTCCGGGGCCGGTCTGCGCGATGCCCGGCACACCTTCCGCACCCTCATCGATCGCGGCATCGCCTTTGGCGGCAGTTACTACCTCACTTACCACAAGTTCGCCCGCCGCGACCAGGTCGAGGCCTGCCACCCGCGACTCGCCGAAGTCCTGCGAACAAAGCGCAGTCTGGACCCGGGACTGCGCTTTCAAAGCGACTGGTGGCTCCACCACGACCGATTGTTGATCACATGAAACCAAGAGAGCCCAGCCGCACCGCGATCGTGGTCGCAAAGTCCCAGGCCCTCGTCGGATCGTCCCCGGACACCGCTGCCCTCGTGCCTCCCGATGCCCGGGAGTTCGTCAACACGTCACTCCAGCTCAACGGCCACGGCCGCTTTGCACGCCATCTGCGCCAAGCTTGGTTTCGTCGCATCGTCCATCTCTACGAGCGCCTCATGATCCCCGGCCTCGCCCTCCACCATGCCCTGCGAAAGCAAGTGGTCGAACGCATCGTGCGCCGCGAGCTCAGGGACAACGCCACGCAGGTCGTCCAGATCGGCGCTGGCTTCGACCCGCTCACCTTCCGCCTCCACCGGCAGTTTCCCTACGCCGATTTTATTGAGCTCGACCACCCCGACACGCAGGTACACAAGCGGCGGGTCATCGGGGCATTGGGAGGCCCCGGCGACAACCTCGCCCTCCAACCCGTCGATCTCTCCAACCCGGATGCCAATATCACCATCGCCACCTCCCGACGCACCGTGGTGATCATCGAAGGGGTTCTGA
>Ga0316201_10001813_pt1 | contig 14783 bp, 14 predicted proteins | sample CS6wburrow_MG_FD_204516 | JGI IMG/M metagenome (GOLD analysis project Ga0316201, IMG submission 204516) | Coastal sediment microbial communities from Delaware Bay, Delaware, United States - CS-6 worm burrow | ecosystem: Environmental > Aquatic > Marine > Coastal > Sediment | place: USA... | reverse complement strand
GGAACAGGTCAAACTGGTCTATTGATTCCTGACTATTTTTTGTTAAAGCTATCAGTAAACCCGTCGATATTAGACATATAAGCCCCGCGCTGATTATTGAGTAATGCGCATGCGCTATTCTGCTAAACATAATTTATCCACAACAGTGATAAGTGACTGTTGTTTGCCGCGTGGCGGAAATAAATTGCCGCTTTGCCGCTAAATCATTGCCGTCCTGCATTCCGACAGTCTGGACAAATAGTACCAAATCAAAATATACCTCAGTGTACGACAGTGTTTTCTGGCGCTTATAGAATGTATCAAAGCCGAGCAAAACCGCACCATAACGGGGTTTGCAGGGATAACGCCTGAAATAATTATCACCCGGTCACAGTTAACAACAAGGAATCAAACATTCATTTTGAATTATTCAGTTAGTTGGCACGTTGATTGCAAAATAATTTGCAAGAAAACTTAAGTTGGAGATAGACATGCCGATAAGCTTCGATTCCGCGCTGGGAGTCCATGACAAGGCGCTTGTATTGCGTTCACAGCGTGCCGAGCTACTTGCATCCAACATGGCGAATTCAGATACGCCGGGATACAAGGCGAAGGACATTGATTTTAAATCAGCCCTTGCCAATGTTCAGGCCAATGTCCAGGCCGGTAACAACACGCGTATGCATACCACGCATGCAAAGCATATTGCATTGCCTGACATCAATACGTCTACGCAAACTATGTACCGTGTTCCAAACCAGGCTTCACTCGATGGCAATACGGTCGATGCCAATCTTGAAAAAAGCGCGTTTGCAGAAAATGCATTGCGCTACCAGGCAAGCCTGTCTTTTCTTGACGGCAAGTTCAAAGGCCTGAAGGCCGCGCTCAAAGGAGAATAATCATGGGTCTATATAATGTATTCAATGTAGCCGGCTCATCCATGAGTGCGCAATCGGTGCGCCTGAATACCGTGGCGAGTAACCTCGCCAATGCGGATGCTGTCGCTACCAATGAAGCCGATGCCTACCGTTCACGTCAACCGGTATTTGCCGCAGTGATGGAAGCACTGGGCAACAATAATCCGTCATCAGTACCTGTGCGGGTTGCTGCCGTGGTCGAAAGCCAGGCGCCTGCACGCCAGGAATACCAGCCCGATCATCCGCTGGCGAACAAGGAAGGCTATATCTACAAATCTAACGTCAATTCTATCGAAGAAATGGCCAACATGATGTCTGCATCACGTTCTTACCAGGACAATGTAGAAGTGTTTAATACATCCAAACAATTACTGCTCAAAACATTGAGCCTGGGCCGATAGGCGCAGGGGACCAGATTATGAACGAGTTAAATTTTGATAGTGCTACACCCATCAATACAGCAGCGCTTAACAGTGCGGCTGCAAGTTCGTCCAGCAAGGAACTGGACCAGTCTGACTTTATGGAACTGCTGGTGGCGCAAATGAAAAACCAGGACCCGAGCAAGCCGCTCGAGCCCAGCCAGTTCATGAACCAGCTGGCACAGTTCTCGACGGTGAACGGCGTGCAGGAACTTAAAACAGCATTCGATGCGCTGGCTACGAAACTGTCATCTGACCAGTCACTGCAGGCCGCAAACCTGGTGGGTCGTGATGTACTGATCCCGGGCAATAGTGCAGCCCTGAGCAATGGCGGCAACGTTTCCGGCCAGGTTGTGTTGCAGGACCGTGCTACCGATTTAACACTCAAAGTATTCAATTCACGCGGTGAACAGGTGCGCAACCTGCCCATGGGCAGTTACAACGCCGGTCCCGTGCAGTTCCAGTGGGATGGCTTTGCCGATGATGGCAGTGCCGCCAGCCCGGGCGCCTACCACGTCGTGGCCGAAGCCATGATCGGCGGTAACGCACAGGCCGTTGAAATTCAGATCGAAAATCGTATTGATAGTATTACATTAAATCAGGACGGTTCCGGTCTTACCCTGAATCTTGCCAGTGGTGAATCTGTACCACTGAGCCAGGTCCAGCAGATTAAATAAACATAGTTAAGCCAGAGTCAGGAGAACATCAATGTCATTCAATACAGCATTAAGTGGTATTCAGGCTGCATCAGCAGACCTCGGTATTATTGGTAATAATATTGCCAACTCGGCGACCACGGGTTTTAAGACCTCGCGCGCAGAATTTGGTGATGTCTATGCATCGGTACTTGGCGCATCGGATACCACGATTGGTTCCGGGGTCAAACTGCAACGCGCTGCACAGCAGTTTGACCAGGGTAATGTGGCATTTACCAATAATTCGCTCGACCTTGCAATCAGCGGGGCCGGGTTCTTTCAGCTCGACGATAACGGTTCGACCGCCTATTCCCGCGCCGGTAACTTCAGTATGGACCTGAACGGTTTCGTGGTGAATAACAAGGGGCTGGGTCTGATGGCGCGTGAGGCAGATGTCAACGGCGCGATCACCGGCGGTATTGTACCGTTGCAGCTCGATACAACCTATGTTGATCCCAATGCAACCCAGACCATGTCAGGTAATATCAACTTTGACGCACGTGAAGTGGAAACTGACACCAGCTGGTCATTACTGACAGGCGTCCCGGACGTAAACGGTTATAACTCTTCAACTTCGGCGACGGTGTATGACAGCCTCGGCAATGATCATACCGTTTCACTCTATTTCAGCAAACTTGATCCGACAACCAATCCCAACGAATGGAATGTGCGTACTCTGATTGATGGCGCACTAGTCGATACCACGCCTGTGACATTCAATAACGATGGCACATATAACGCCCCTGCAAATATTCCAGTCACCTGGAGCCCGGCGGGCGGTGCAGCACCTAATCAGGCAATTACTATTGATCTGTCCAGCAGCACTCAATTTGGTAGCGCATTCGCAGTCAACAGTATCAACCAGGACGGTTTCACCTCTGGCCAGTTGCTGGGTGTGGATATCGGTAACGACGGTATCATTTTCGCGCGTTACAGCAATGGACAGTCACAGGCAAAAGGCCAGGTCGTGCTGGCAAACTTTGCCAACATCCAGGGCCTGCAGCCACTGGGTGACACCATGTGGGCGGAAACCTTTTCATCAGGATCACCGGTGGTCAGTGAACCTGGCACAGCCGGCCTGGGATTGATCCAGTCAAATGCGCTGGAAGAATCCAACGTTGACCTGACCGCGCAGCTGGTACGCATGATTCTTGCGCAGCGTAATTTCCAGGCCAATGCACAGACGATCCAGGCAGAAGACGCTGTGACCCAGACCATTATCAACCTTCGTTAATCGAACAGTCTGACTGAGGCCTGAACCATGGACCGTATGATCTTTATTGCAATGTCAGGCGCCAAAGAGGCGATGACGGCGCAGGCCGTGAATACCAATAACCTGGCGAATGTTTCGACCACGGGTTTTCGCAGTGATTTCGAATCACGCCTGAGTGAACAGGTGTATGGTCCGGGTTATCCAAGCCGTGTATACGGCAGTGTTGTAGGCAGTGGTATAGATTTTAGCCAGGGCAGTATTGTCAGCACCGGGCGCGAACTGGACATGGCGATCAACGGCAAAGGCTGGCTGGCGGTGCAGGCGCCCGACGGCAGTGAAGCCTACACCCGTGCAGGTGATCTGCGTGTCGATGAACTCGGACGCTTAACAACAGGTGCCGGTCTTGCCGTGCTGGGTAACGGTGGGCCGATTTCGATACCACCGAGCGCCAAGCTCGAAATTGGTGGTGACGGCACGATATCAATTCAGCCGATTGGCCAGGCCGTCAATACGCTGGCGGTGATCGATCGTATCAAGCTGGTGAACCCGCCACATGAAGCGTTAAGAAAAGGCGAGGATGGCCTGGTGCGACTTGCCGATGGCCAGCCCGCACTCGCCGATGCCAATGTTTCGGTGGTGTCGGGCTCGCTCGAATCGAGCAATGTCAATTCCGTCGAGGCGATGGTGAGAATGATTGAACTGGCACGTGAATTTGAAACCCACGTGAAAATGATGCGCACTGCCGAAGAAAACGACAAGGCAGCCAGCGCAATTATGCAGATGACTTAAACAAAATAGTCAGGGGATATAAAAATGAATTCAGCATTGTGGATAGCCAAAACAGGACTCGAAGCGCAGCAAACGCGCATGTCGACGATATCGAATAACCTGGCAAACGCGAGCACCACCGGTTTTAAACGCGACCGTGCAGTGTTTGCCGATCTGATATACCAGAACGTAGTGCAGGTGGGGGCGCAGTCATCACAGGATACGCTCAATCCAAGCGGGGTAAACCTCGGCACAGGCGTACGCACGGTTGCTACCGAAAAATTGTTTACCCAGGGCAATATTGTTCAGACCGGCAATAACCTTGATATCGCCATCCAGGGGCGCGGCTTTTTGCAGATACTGTTACCCGATGGTGGCACTGCCTACACCCGCGATGGCACTCTGCAGCGTGATGCAACGGGGCAGCTGGTGAACTCATCAGGCTACGCGTTCCAGCCGGCGATCACTATTCCCGATAACACGCAGTCGGTGTCTATCGGTTCAGACGGCACCGTGTCAGTGTTATTGCAGGGTGCGGCTTCGCCATCACAGGTCGGCAGTATTCAGCTGGCTGATTTTATAAACCCGACCGGACTGCAGGCCATTGGTAACAACCTGTTTGTTGAATCCGCATCCAGCGGCTCTGCGCAAACCGGCACACCGGGCCTGAGCGGGCTCGGCACCCTGATCCAGTCATCACTCGAAGGTTCCAATGTGAACACGGTAGAAGAACTGGTCAACATGATTGAAACCCAGCGCGCCTATGAAATGAATTCCAAGGCGATATCCACCGCCGACCAGATGTTGCAGTACGCAACTAATAATATGTAAAGGTGAATAAGATGTTACTGAAAACGTCCAGCCTGTTGTGTAGCGTGATCGCACTATCGCTATTGAGTGCCTGCGCAACACCCAAGCGAGGTGACCCGGAGTTTGCGCCGGCCTTGCCGTTGCGCGTTGAAGCACCGTCACAACCGAGTGATTCGATTTACCAGGCAGGCACGGCCTGGCTGTTAATGGAAGATCTGAAAGCACGCCGTATTGGCGATATGTTGACAGTGACCCTGGAAGAAAAAACCGATGCAGAAAAAACCGCGGAAACCGGTACCAGCAAGGCCACCAGTGCTGACATCGCAAACCCGACAATTTTCGGCAAAACACCGACAGCCCATGGCATGGCGATATTTGATAACAGCATAGATTCATCCAGTTCATTCGATGGCAAGGGCGACAGCAGCCAGAGCAATTCACTCACCGGTAGCGTCACCGTGACCGTGGTTGATGTTCAGTCCAACGGTAACCTCGTAGTGCAGGGTGAAAAATGGATCAACATCAACCAGGGTGAAGAATATATTCGCCTGCGCGGTATCGTGCGGCCGATCGACATCAAACCGGATAACACAATTTCATCTGTACGTGTTGCCAATGCACAAATACAGTACAGCGGTGACAGTACCCTGGCCAGCGCGAATGAAACCGGCTGGCTGGCGCGCTTCTTTAACAGTTCATGGATGCCATTCTGATGATTAATATACTATTGAATCCCTTCGTGAAATCCGTGTGTGTGCTGGTGTTGCTCGTCAGTAGCCTGGGCGCACACGCCGAACGTATCAAGGACCTGGCAATGATTGCCGGCATGCGTGATAACCAGTTAATCGGTTATGGCCTGATCGTCGGTCTCGATGGCACCGGTGACACTGTCGGCCAGGTGTCGTATACCGCGCAAAGTTTGAAAAACATGCTGACCCAGCTGGGTATCGTGGTGCCGCCCGGGGTGACACCGCAACCAAAAAATGTGGCAGCGGTTATGTTGCATACCAACCTGCCGCCATTCATCAAGAAAGGCCAGCGCATCGATGTCACCGTGTCATCAGTGGGAAATGCAAAAAGCCTGCGCGGCGGTACCTTGTTAATGGCGCCGCTGAAGGGAGCTGACGGTAATGTATATGCCATTGCCCAGGGCGACCTGATTGTCGGCGGGCTTGGTGTTGAAGGCTCGGATGGATCAAAAATCACAATTAATGTTCCCAGTGTCGGCCGAATTCCTAAAGGCGCGATTGTTGAGCGCACGATCAAGAACACCCTGTCGAAAAATGATGCGTTTATGCTCAACTTGTATTCTGCCGATTTCACCACCGCAAGCCGAATGTCGAATGCGATCAACGCAGAATTTGGCAAAGGCATGGCAAAACCGGTCGATCCGATTTCTGTAGAAGTGCGTTTGCCTGCAGACATGGAACACCAGGTGGCGTTTATGTCGATGATTGAAAACCTTACGCTGGAACCGGGTGATGCGGCTGCACGGGTGATTATTAATTCACGCACCGGCACAGTTGTCATCAGCAGCCATGTGCGGGTAACGCCGGCCGCGGTCGCACACGGCAACCTGGTGGTGACGATTTCAGAACAGACCGCCGTCAGCCAGCCGAATTCATTTTCGCGTGGCGGCAATACCGAAGTCGTGCCGAGTTCAGAGGTGGAAATCGCGCAGGATGAAAATCGCATGTTCATGTTCGACCCCGGGGTTGATCTCAATGACATCGTGCGCGCTGTCAACCAGGTGGGCGCTGCGCCCGGCGACCTGGTCGCCATCCTCGAAGCACTAAAACAGGCCGGGGCGCTGCGCGCTGAACTGGTCGTGATTTAAAGTGGATTAAAAACCAGTGGCGATGGATATGAAAGGTGAACTCTCCAGTGCGGGTCTGTATACAGATTTTAGCGGGCTGGCGCGTTTGCGTTCTGAAGCCTCACAAAAATCACCCGAAGCCAACCGTGAAGTTGCGCAACAGTTCGAAGCACTGTTTCTGCAGAGCATGATCAAGGCGATGCGCGATGCCAGCCAGATGAGCGACTCAACCGATGGTGAGCAAACACGCTTCTACCAGGAAATGTTTGATAAACAGATCGCGCTTGACCTGTCGCGTACCGGCAGTCTTGGCCTGGCGAATGCACTGGAACAGCAATTTAATGGCGTATCGAATCTACAGTTGAATAACCGGGGCGGTAACTATTCCAGTGTCAATGGTTTCCCTGTTGTAACAGCTGCACACAATCAGCCGTCGCAACCAGTTGCATCCTGGACGCCGGCCACGCCGGAAGATTTCACTCGTGAATTGTGGCCGCATGCGGTTGAAGCTGCAAAGCAGCTCGGCGTTGCGCCTGAAGTCCTGGTGGCGCAGTCAGCACTGGAAACCGGCTGGGGCAAAAAAGTCATCCAGCACCCGCAGGGTCAGCAACAGGGCCACAGTTCATTCAACCTGTTTGGTATCAAGGCGGACCATCGCTGGCAGGGTGAGCGCGTGACTGTTGATACGCTGGAATTTCGCGATGGCATTGCGCAACGTGAAAAAGCAGATTTTCGCGCATATGAATCTATTGCAGACAGTATGCAGGACTATGTGAATTTTCTGAATGACAATCCACGTTACCAGCACGCATTACAAAATAGCGCCGATCCGGCCAGTTATCTGCACGAGTTACAGAAGGCAGGTTATTCAACCGACCCGGAGTATGCCAGCAAAATTCAGGCCATTATCAATCGTGAATCCTTTGATAACACCATCAGTCAGATTCAACTGAAGCCTGCAACGGCGCCGGCTTAAAGTAAATGATGACAGGTCCGATACACTATAAATGCTTGTGGCTTATCACGGGAGTAAATCCGAATGGCTAGTGGTTTAATTAATATCGGGGTATCCGGCCTGCTGGCTTACCAGCGGTCACTGGATGCGATCAGCCATAATATTGCCAATGTAAATACAGAAGGTTACAGCCGCCAGAGCGTCAACCTGACAGCACGGCCGCCGCAGATCACGGGCTATGGTTTCGTCGGCAAGGGCGTTGAAATAGCGTCAATCCAGCGCTCATTCGACGCCTATGTCGAAGGCAATTTGCGCTCGAGTACCTCATCAACTTCAGAATTCGAAGCCTTTCATACGCTCGCTTCACAGCTTGATAATGTCATGGCCGATGCAGATGCCGGCATGAGTACCTCGCTGCAACGATTTTTCAATGCGATGCAGGATGTTGCTGACACACCGGCCGATCCGGTGGCACGTGCCGTAGTGATGAATGAAGCGCAGCAGCTCGCAGAACAGTTTAACGGGCTCGCCGGCTGGGTTGAAAACCTGCGTGGCCATGTCAACAGTGATTTACGTGCCAGCGTCAATGAAATCAACGGTATTACCAGTTCGATTGCACAGCTCAATGAGAGCATCGTCGTCGAGCAGGGGCGTTCTGGTGGCAAACCCGCCAACGACCTGCTGGACCAGCGTGATGCATTAATTCTGCGTTTATCAGAGTATGTCAATGTGACCACGCTGCAACAGGACGACGGCGCCATCAACGTGCTGGTCGGTTCAGGTCAGCCGCTGGTGGTTGGCAACCGTCCGTCTAGCCTGGCCGTGTTTAATGAACCCGGTGATCCAAATGCGCTTGGCATTGCGCTTACGAACAGTAATGGCAGCCTGACACCGGTGACAAAACAGCTCACCGGTGGCCGCATGGGTGGCGTACTCGGCTTTCGTGACAACATGCTCGACCAGGCCAGTAACAGTCTCGGACTGGTTGCAATCGGCATGGCTGATTTTGTCAACCAGCAGCATGCCAGGGGCATGGATATTGATGGCGCGCTGGGGGGTGATTTCTTTTCTGTCGCGCAGCCACAGGTCATCAGTATTACCGGAGCACCCGGCAATGTCAGTATTGGTTTTGATGATGTTGCCCAGCTGACAAACCAGGATTATGAACTTCAGTTCAATACGGGTGTATGGAGCTTGTCACGCAACGATACCGGGCAAGTTATTCCAATGACAGGATCCGGTACCGCGATTGATCCGTTTGTGGCAGACGGTCTCAGTATTGTCATCAATGTACCACCTGCAGCGGGTGATACTTACGAGATCCGTCCGACACGCAACGGCGCGCGTGATATTGATCTCGCGCTTGGCAGTAGCCGGCAAATTGCGACTGCTGCACCGATAAGAAGCCAGGCGGAAAATAGCAACACGGGTTCGGGAAGTATCAGTGCAGGCTCGGTGAGCGATATCACTAACCCGGCTTTCCAGGCAACACCGGGCCAGTTGACGCCACCATTAATGCTGCGCTTCACTGCAGCGAACACTTATGATGTTTACGACAACACGAATCCTGCTGCGCCAGTGCTGCTCGAGGCCGGTATTGCCTACAACCCGGCGACCGGCGGTGACATATTTCCAACACCCGGTGGCATTGATGATGGCTACCGGATGCGACTGACCGGCGCGCCCGCTGCGGGCGATGAATTCAGTACCGAATTTAATACCGGTGGCAGCGGAGACAATCGAAATGCGCTTGCAATCGGTGCCCTCGCAACCAGCAAGCTCATGAGTGGTGGCACGGCGAGTATTACCGACAGTTACAATTCGCTGGTTGCCGATGTGGGTACGGGTACGCGGCAGGCTGAACAAAATCGACTTGCACATAAAGGCGTACTCGAACGCGTCAACGCCTCGCACGATGCAATATCCGGCGTGAACCTGGACGAAGAAGCTGCCAACCTGGTGCGTTTCCAGCAGGCATACCAGGCTGCAGCCCAGGTCATTTCTACGGCGAATTCACTGTTTGATACACTGCTCAATGCGGTGAGGAGATAAGCATGCGCATATCCACAGGCCAGATCTACAGGCAGGGCGTGAACTCGATGCTTGAAACCCAGTCAAGCCTGGCAAAAACCCAGTTGCAACTGTCCACAGGAAAACGAATTCTTGCGCCAAGTGATGATCCCTCGGCTGCCACACGTGTGCTCAAACTAGAGCAGGCGATCGCAACCAGTACGCAATACCAGCGCAATGCCGATCATGCTGATGCACGCCTTGCTCTCGAAGAGAGCATCATGATCAATGCCGGTGATATATTGCAACGTGTAAGAGAACTGGCAGTGCAGGCCGGTAATGATACCCTGAGCGCTGCTGATCGCGCTGCGATTGCGCTTGAAGTTCAAGAAAGTCTCGAGGGCATGATTCAGCTTGCCAATACCCAGGATTCAAACGACGAATACCTGTTTGCCGGTTACCAGGTTGGTACCGAGCCTTTTAGTCATGACGGCGCAGGTAACTTCACCTACAACGGTGACCAGGGAGTGCGGAGTTTACAAATCGGCCCCAACCGAAAAGTATCGATTGGTGATAGCGGTGATGCCGTGTTTATGCGTGTCGATGACGGTGCCGGCGGTATTGGCAGTATATTTGAGACCCTGTATGAATTTGCCGCAGACCTGAACGTCGATAACCCGTCACCGATAACCCTGACCCGGCTGGATTCAGCGCTCGATGCAATTACGACGACACGTTCGTCTATCGGTGCGCGCATGAATGCAATAGAAAACCAGCGCGGTGCCAATGAATCATTCTCGCTGCTGATGCAGGAAAACCGTTCTCAGCTGCAGGACCTGGATTATACCGAAGCGGTGAGCCGTTTCGAACAACAAATGCTGGCATTGCAGGCTTCGCAGCAGAGTTATATCAAAATCCAGGGGCTGTCACTGTTTAATTACCTGTAACAGTCGAATACACAAAGGCACACTGCTCTCCCGCTAACGTGTCATTCCGGCGAATGCCGGAATCCAGTGACTTAGCTGTTTCAGTCTAACAATAAGCTTTCAGATAACTACAATGACAAAAAAGTTAAAGTTTGCATTTGAAATTTCATCTCCAGTGATACCTTAAACTAAATAGCTAGTGGAATAGACCTGACTAATAGTTTTTGTAATTATTATCCGCGAGTGCAGGGACAAAGGCACGTTTTCTGCCTGACGCTGATCGCTGCAGCTTAGACATAGAATCATTCCAGATAGATGCAATCTATCAATTCAGCAGATTCAGAAAAAAACCCTTCCAGTTTCTCCAGATCACTAAAGTTATACATTCGTATGCCGTAAAAGTGGATGGAGGCGGTAAATATCTGGACTTTTGAGGTATATCCGCCAAATACATCATGCTCTCCCACGGGACAGCACACAATATTTGGAGAACCACCATGGCATTAGTCATTAATACCAACATCAGCTCATTGAACGCGCAGCGTAATGTGGGCAAAACCAGCATGGGCCTGGAAACATCGATCCAGCGTCTGTCAACAGGTTTACGTATTAACAGTGCAAAAGATGACGCAGCCGGTCTTGGTATCGTAGACCGTATGACCTCGCAGATCCGCGGCCTGAACCAGGCTGTCAGAAACGCGAATGACGCGATTTCACTGTCACAGACCGCTGAAGGCGGTATGCAGGAATCAACCAACATTTTGCAGCGTATGCGTGAACTTGCGGTACAGTCTGCGAATGATTCAAACAGTACTGCTGACCGCGGTAACCTGCAGAAAGAAATCAGCCAGTTACAGTCCGAGTTGAATCGTATTGCCAGTACTACTACGTTCAATGGCAATAACATTCTGGACGGTACATTTGCAGCACAGAAATTCCAGGTAGGTTCCAATGCAAATGAAACCATATCGGTGACTATCGGTAACCTGTCAGCGAACAGCATGGGCGCTTACCAGTCAGCGAGCGCTGCAAACGTAGGTGTCGCGGCTGCCGCAGTGGCTCCGGCTGGGAACGGCGTAGTGGGCGATACTGTTACCATTTCTGGCAACGTCGGTTCTTCTGATGTAACTTATGCAGGCAATGCGACAGCGTCTGAAATGGCTACAGCGATCAATGCCCAGGTCAGTTCTACTGGTGTGGCTGCTACGGCTTCGACCAGTATCGATCTGGCTTACAATGCTGCCACGGGTACTGGTGATACAGTAACATTTAACCTGTCAGCAACTGATGGCACCGGTGCCGCAACCGGCAGCGCTTCGACTATCTCATACCTGCTGACATCTGATTCGGACTATTCCGGGTTGCGTGATGCCATCAATGCTGAAAGCGCAAGCACAGGTGTTAGCGCCGAGCTGAACACAAGTGGTACGCTGACTCTGACAAACTCAGATGGTCACGACATTACACTCGATACCGTTACCAATAGTGTCGGCGATGGTGTGGCTGTATTCGATGTCGGTGGCATAACCCTGACAGAAGATACCATCGCAGCGCCTGGTGTCAGTACTGACAGCGCAGCTTTTGGTGGCCAGGTGGGCATGACTTCATCATCTTCGTTCACTGTCACCGGCACAGTTGACTCGTTTGCAGGCACAGGTGTCACTTCTTTGAGCGGCACTCTGTCGAGCGTAGCCAATGTGGACGTGTCAACTCAGTCTGGTTCAAACAACGCGTTATCAGTACTTGACGAGGCTTTGCGTTATGTCTCTGACAGCCGTGCTGATCTTGGTGCGATTCAGAACCGTCTTGAGTTCACCATCTCCAACCTGACGAACGTATCCGAGAACGTATCAGCTGCACGCTCACGTATTCAGGACACAGACTTTGCGGCTGAAACTGCAAACCTGACACGTTCGCAGATCCTGCAGCAGGCTGGTATCGCCATGCTTGCACAGGCTAACTCAGCACCACAAAGCGTACTGGCGCTGTTACAGTAATCCAAAACGCTTGATTGATATATCCGGGGCAATCGTGCCCCGGATGTATTGAAGGATCACAGGTGTAATTATGACTACTGAAATAGAAACTAGTGATATTCGCGCATTTAGTGACAGGCGTGTCACGGCAATCGACAAGATCGACAAGGTAAAAGCAGTACAGGAATTGCCGGATGGCGGAAAACAATTGCCGCCTGAAAAGTCAAACATTGCCGACACAACCGAAAATCTTGATCAGGCAGCAGACCTGATGAATTCGCGTGCGCAAACCATCCATAGACAACTGCAGTTTAGTATCGACGAGAACAGTGGCCGCACTGTCATCACCGTATTAAACAGCGAAACACAGGAAATTATCAGGCAAATACCTGAAGAAGAGGCTTTGCACCTGGCTAGCAAGCTGGTGCAGGGTGGCGACCTGGAAATATTCGATACCTTCGCATGATCTGGCACCATATTTGCTTTGTTAATATGGTAACTATTTTTAACTTCATTTATTTATCACGCTAAACCTGTCCCGTATGTACTTGACAGTTACAAAGAGGTAGCTTCATGCCCACATTATCATCAACAGGTATCGGATCCGGACTGGATGTTAGTGGCATTATTAACGGCTTGATGTCGGTCGAACGTCGACCGCTTGAAATCCTGCAGGCAAAAAGCCAGCTGATCACATCAAAAATAAGTGCCTACGGCGAACTGGTATCAGGAATTTCCGCATTTCAGTCAAGCATTAGCAGTCTTAATTCGCTTGACGCGCTCGACAAATTCAAAACCACGAGTACAGATGACAGTAGTGTAAAAATTACCTCTACTGATGAACCGGAATTAGGCAGCTATAACATCATAGTCAACAGGCTGGCTGAACAACATCGATTAGTATCCAGTGAGTTATTATCGACAGATACTTTTGGTGGGAGTGCTGGAGATTCAATTACAATTCAGGTCGGAGCCAATGCGCAGGACAGCATTACTATCGATCTGAGCACAGCGCTCACATTGTCACAAATACGTGATGCCATTACTAACGATGATAACAATCCTGGATTGAAAGCAAGTGTTATTAATGGTAACGATAGCAATCAGAAACTCATATTTAACTCAAATGATATCGGGGCAGATAATGCTATCACTTTTGCGTACGGCGGGAATATACTGGCAAGTACTTTTGATTTCCAGACCTTGAATGATATAGGTGGTGATCTCGCTAAGCTGGATGCTGAGTTCAGCATTGATGGTTATACAATCACCCGCCCGGAAAATTCAATAAGCGATGTCATTACAGGTGTAACATTCGACCTGCTCAAGGCGGACCTGGGAAACGCCCATACCATTTCGGTATCGAAGGACAATGCAGCAGCAGAAAAGCAGGTTAAGACTTTAGCTGACGCTTACAATAAACTCCGCACTACCATAAGCAGTCAACGCTCCGGTAGCCTGGGCACTGACAATGTACTGTCAATGCTGCAGAACCAGATTATTTCTATACTCAATACGCCTGCAACAACAGGCAGTTATAGTGTGCTTTCGCAGATTGGATTGAGTATCCAGAAAGACGGCAGTATGCAGGTTGATTCAGAAGTTCTGACAGCGGCGCTGGAGACAAATCCAGCCGACGTAGCGCAATTGCTGGCTGCTGATGGCGACGGTTTTGCCAATCGCCTGTCTACATTGTCTGATAACTGGATCAGCAGTAATGGCCTGTTAAATTCACGTACTGAAGGCCTGAACGATCGCATTAGCGATATAACTGATCAGCAGCTCAATATTGAGCGCCGCCTGACGCAGGTCGAGGCACGCTACCGTGCACAGTTTTCTGCGCTGGATACCCTGGTTAGTCAGTTTCAAAACACCGGTGCATTCCTCACATCGCAACTTGCCCAGTTACCGTCATTGACACTAAACAAATCAAGATAATCTATTAAGAATAATTCGCCCATGACGATAATAATCGTGTATTCATAGCATAAATGGTGGCATTAATGACAACGACAAGAAATCATGTAAACCAGTACAGCCAGGTCAAGAACTACACCGGTATTACCGATGCAAACCCGCATCAACTGGTGGCGATGTTGCTTGAAGGCGCCATGAGTAAACTCTCTATAGTTAAAGGCATGCTAACGCGCGGTGAAACCTCACGGAAAGGTGAAATTATCGGGCAGGTGATTGCCATTATTGGTGGCTTGCGTTCAAGCCTGGATATGGATCAGGGCGGCGAGCTGGCTGAAAATCTTGACAACCTGTATGAATACATGGAGCGCAGGCTGGTGCAGGC
>Ga0316201_10001812_pt1 | contig 14784 bp, 15 predicted proteins | sample CS6wburrow_MG_FD_204516 | JGI IMG/M metagenome (GOLD analysis project Ga0316201, IMG submission 204516) | Coastal sediment microbial communities from Delaware Bay, Delaware, United States - CS-6 worm burrow | ecosystem: Environmental > Aquatic > Marine > Coastal > Sediment | place: USA... | reverse complement strand
CCTTACGAAGGTCGAGGTCGACACCACAGGCACGGAGATTCGGACCGGTCAGACCATAAGCAATCGCATCTTCTTTCGAGATGGCACCGATGCCGACAGTACGATCCATGAAGATACGGTTGCGGGTGAGCAACTTATCCACCTGATCAATCACCGGCAGCACGCCTTTGCAAAATTCCAGAACACGGCCGAGCCAGCCTTCAGGTATGTCGCGCGCAACTCCACCGATACGAGTGTAACTGGTAGTGAAACGGGCTCCGGTCAGCTCTTCAAAGAGTGTGTAGAGTTTCTCACGTTCCGTAAAAGTGAGCATAAACACCGTCCATGCGCCCGCATCCATCCCGTAAACCCCGACCCCGAGAAGGTGAGAGGAAATGCGAGCCAACTCGCAGCAAAGCACGCGAATCGACTCGCAACGCTCCGGCACTTCAAGCCCCGCGAGTTTTTCCACCGCCATGGCGTAGGCCACATTATTGGCCAAAGGCGCAAGGTAATCCAGACGATCCGTATAGGGAATGAACTGGTTGTAAGTCATGTTCTCGGCGATCTTTTCGTCACCACGGTGCAGGTAGCCGAGAACGGGCTCACACTTTTTAACGATGTCGCCATCCAGCTCCATCAAAAGGCGGAGCACGCCGTGAGTCGTCGGGTGCGAAGGCCCGACGTTGAGCGTCATCGTTTCACCGGGCAGCTCACCTTCAACCTCGCTCGCACGCGAGCCGATATCACCGATTGTTATTTCTTTGGTAGTGGCCATTGAACAAATTAATTAGCAGGTTTCTCGTGTTTTTCGCTCCAGCTTTCGTCCCGTGCGCTTGGCTCCGTCTGGCTCATTGGCCCGTCTGCCGATGAAACGAAGGGCCCGCCCATCATTGGAGCGGAGATGACCTTTGCCCCAGTCACTTCAGCCACATCGTCGGCCGGCAACGGCGTTTCGATACCTGCTAGCGGGAACTCTTTGCGCAATGGGTGGTAAGGATACGCATCCCACATAAGAATACGTCGAAGGTCCGGATGTCCTGCATAACGGATGCCCATCAAGTCGTAAGTCTCACGCTCGTGCCAATTGGCCGCAGGATAGAGCCCTGTCAGTGATGGCAGCGTCGGGTTAATATCGTCCGTACAGTCGGCAGCGATACGCAGATACTCATGCTTGGTCGTCGAAAGAAAGTGGTATATTCCGGTAAAGCGCGGGCTTTGCGCATCCCAGTCCACCGCTGTCACATCAATCAGCATATCGTAGCCAAACTCGTCGCGTAGAGCGGCGCACAGTTCAAGCAGCTTATCTGCGGGGCAATTCAATGCCAGATGATCCGAAGACACCCGCTCCGTTAGATAATCGAAGCGCTCCGTTAATTGAGCCAAATCGCTCTCAGCCATGGTTTAGCTTTCCTTTCCAGCTCCAGCCAATTCAACAGAATCGGCATTTTGGGCGGTCAAGTTCTTCACCGCGCGCTCGCGGCCGATCTTGTCCTGCAGTTTAATCATAGCATCCAACAGCGCCTCCGGGCGCGGCGGGCAGCCGCTTATATAAACATCTACGGGGATAATGCGATCCACCCCTTGCATCGTGGCATAGGAGCGGTACATCCCGCCCGTGCTCGCACAGGCCCCCATCGCGACGACCCATTTCGGCTCTGCCATCTGATCGTAAATACGACGCACCACCTCAGCCATTTTGTAGGTCACCGTGCCAGCCACGATCATGCAATCAGCCTGACGGGGCGAAAATCGCATGACCTCCATGCCGAAGCGTGAAATATCAAAGCGCGAGGCACCCGCGGCCATCAGCTCGATCGCACAGCAAGCAAGCCCCATAGGCATCGGCCAAACCGAGTGCTTCCGGATCCAATTAATTACAGCATCTGCTTGGGTGACAATGACTTCACCCTCGATTTTGCTGTCATAGGCTACGTTTTTATTTTGCATGCTAATTTAAGTGCCGGTTGATTGGCTGGCTCAAAACGATGAGAACTTAGTTCGCCCCCTTTTCCATGCAAGCTACAATTTGATTTTGTGACAGTCCGGCGACGAGATGGATGCTAAATGTATTGCGCCGACTCAATTTCACACTTCACAATTCACCCTTCACTCTTTCAGCCATGCCCACCTACATCTATCAGGAAATCCTCCCCGACGGCTCCGACGGCGAATCGTTCGAGTTTATCCAGCGCATGTCCGAAGCGCCGCTCAAAACCCACCCAACGACTGGCAACCCCGTTCGCAAGGTCTTTCACGCCCCCAACCTTTCGAGTAAATACACCGAAGGCGCCACCAAGAACAAACTGAGCAACGAAAACGTCGAAAAACACGGCTTCACCCGCTACGAAAAAGACAAAGTCACCGGCCGGTACAATAAAACCGCAGGCAAAGACAAACGCGCGCCTGATGTAGTCGATGCGAACCAGCTCAAAAAAATACAGCAGAACGGGCTGATCTAGGGACGGGCGGCAGCCGCCTTCAGAATCGCCAAAACCTCCTGAGTGGGCTCAGCATCAAGGTCAGGATAAGCATCCACCTCGCTCTCATGGATCCAAGCTTCGTATTCGCTAACGGTATAGAACAATAAGCAAGCCATCAGCAGAGCCGATACCACGACGACCAACAATCCCTGGTACAAAGAGGTTCGAGTCATCCGAACCCCATTAGGAAAGGTCACGTAAGAATGCCTTTTGGGCTTCGCACGACAACTACGACGCTTCGAAGAATTTGATCCACCCCGATCCGATACTTTATGCCCGTGCTCCATAAGATGCCAAAACAGTATATCCTGCCCTTTGCTAGACTGCGCGCCCGAAGTGCTGAATCGCTACCTGCGCGAGTTGCATGCTACTAGCCAACGAAAGCTTCGATTTTATCCGCTCCTTAAAAGTGCTGACCGTCTTTTTGCTAATCCCCATCTCCTCAGCAATCGCGGCGGTGGCATGCCCTTGCCCCACCAATGTGAGGACGTGTAACTCACGAGCGGTCAGTCGATCGAAGTAATTCGTTTCATCCTTCGCCGTTCCTTTGGATAGATTCGTCAGTAATACATTGGCCATCAATGGACTCACCACCACTTCACCCGCGGCAACTCGACGGACCCCATCGATGAGCACACCTGACCGGACGTCCTTCATTAAATAGCCACTGCCACCAGCGTTTAACACACGCTGGGCATAGATCCCTTCGGGCAACTGAGAGAGTACGAGAAACTTAGTCTGTGGATGCGCTTTAGACCAATCCTCAATACAGCGCAGTGCATCGTGACCAGAGAAAATCAAGTCCATCACCACGATATCGACCTTCACAAAATCCAAACACGCCGTCAGGTCCTCCGGAGTGGTGACATTCCCCACGACCGAAACTCCCTCGACAGCCTGAAAAAGGCACTCCAAACCGTCGCACAAGACCCCATGCTTGTCCAACAACGCGATCGATATGGCACTTTCCTTTGTCGAATTCATAACGTTTCCTAAAAACCTATAAGTTTATGCACACAGTGTTCGGCACGCACTTACCACTGACAGATAATAACATATTATTGCTCATGCAATAACTACCATTAGAGCATCTAAAACTCCAAGCATACAAGTTTTAAATTAGACATAAATAACAGGGGAAAACGCACAAAAAAGGCGCTCCCCTAACGGAAGCGCCTTTGTTAAAATCTCTAATTCTCGCCGACTAGTAGCGGTAATGCTCGGGCTTATAAGGTCCGTCCTGCTTGACGCCAATGTAGGAGGCTTGCTCCTCACTCAAAACGGTGAGCTTGCAGCCAATTTTCTCTAAGTGGAGACGGGCCACTTCTTCGTCGATGTGCTTCGGTAGAATGTAAACGCCTGGCGTGTACTTTTCGACCTGCTTCCAGAGCTCGATTTGGGCAAGTGCCTGATTGGTAAAGCTATTCGACATCACGAAGGATGGGTGACCAGTGGCACAACCGAGATTCACAAGGCGCCCCTTCGCGAGCAGGTAAATGCTGTTACCGGATGGGAAGGTGTATTTATCAACCGCGCCATCTGTGTCGGGCTTGATCTCTTCGACTTCCACTCCGGGCATGTCGTTGAGCGCATCCACGCCGATCTCGTTGTCAAAGTGACCGATATTACAGACGATCGCCTGATCTTTCATCTTCGACATGTGATCGGCTGTAATGATGCCGTAGTTACCCGTCGTCGTAACGTAAATGTCGCCCCAGCCTAGCGTGTCTTCCACTGGCAGCACTCGATAACCTTCCATCGCAGCTTGAAGCGCGCAAATCGGGTCAACTTCAGTAACGACCACCTGAGCACCCATGCCCTTGAGCGCAGCCGCACAGCCCTTACCAACATCGCCGTAGCCACAGACCACACCGACCTTACCCGCAACCATCACATCGGTTGCGCGCTTGATGCCGTCGAGAAGGGATTCGCGGCAACCGTAAAGATTGTCGAATTTCGACTTGGTCACGGAGTCGTTCACGTTAATCGCAGGAACGAGCAGTTTACCCGCGTTGTGCATCTCATAGAGACGGTGGACACCTGTCGTGGTTTCTTCAGAAACGCCCTTCCAGTCGGCCACCACGTCGTGCCAGTGGTTCGACTTCTCGGCATTGATTTTCTTAAGCAGGCTCTTAATGACCGCTTCTTCCATGCTGCCGGAATCGGAATTGACCCAATCGCTGCCATTTTCGAGCTCGTAGCCCTTGTGAATAAGAAGCGTCGCATCGCCACCATCGTCAACGATGAGCTGCGGGCCGGAACCGTCAGGCCATGTAAGCGCTTGCTCGGTGCACCACCAGTATTCTTCGAGCGTCTCCCCCTTCCAGGCAAAAACTGGCACGCCAAGATTCTTGGCCACGTAGGCGGCGGCGTGATCCTGAGTGGAGAAAATGTTACAAGAGCACCAGCGCACGTCGGCACCGAGATCCTTCAGTGTTTCGATGAGAACCGCCGTCTGGATAGTCATGTGGAGCGAACCCATAACGCGCACGCCCTTAAGCGGCTGCTCCTTGGCATATTTTTCACGAGTCGCCATGAGACCGGGCATTTCGTGCTGTGCAATTTCGATTTCCTTGCGACCGAAGTCCGCAAGATTGATATCCTTCACCTTATAATCGGTGCCGGTCTTGGTCAGTGTGTCTGTACTCATAATGTGTTTTTATTTTTGGCCCACGAATTTCACGAATGGGCACGAATTTGTAGTTAGATAACGTAGCGTTTGTATTGAAGACCCTCAGTGGAACCAAAGTTGACGAGTAAACCGAGCTTTTGGCCCGTTGCGTTTAAGTAATTTATAACCTGTGAACCATCCTTAGGTGTTAGCCCATCAGTTGCTTTTACCTCTAGGATGATCTTATCGAAAACGATGAAATCGGAGCGATATTTTGTGCGTAATATTCTATTCTTAAATCTAATCGGCAAATGCTGCTCACGATCAAAGGGAATATCACGATCTTCGAATTCATAGGCTAATGCTTCTTGGTAAACTGCCTCAAGGAATCCACACCCCAACTCATTATACACCTCCATACAGGCACCAATGACCTGATAGCTTTCATCCTTGTAGATTACGTCTGGCATTCGCGAAAATTCGTGCGATTCGTGGGCAAACTCTCCTATAGCGCCGCTTTTAGTTCCTCCGCCTTGGCAGTTGATTCCCAAGGAAGATTCTCTTTCGCAAAGTGACCGTAGTGCGTCGACTCGCGGTAAATCGGGCGCAGGAGGTCGAGTTGGCTGACAATATCGGCGGGCTTAAAGCTGAACACCTTCTGAGCGGCGGCAGCAATCTTGTCGTCGTCCACCTTGCCAGTGCCGAATGTGTCGATATGAATACTGGTCGGGTATGGGTGACCAATCGCATAGGCAACCTCAAGTTCACAGGCATCCGCGAGACCGGCTGCGACGATGTTCTTCGCGACCCAACGTGTAAAGTATGCGGCGGAACGGTCGACCTTGGACGGATCCTTTCCGGAGAACGCACCCCCACCATGACGAGCCCAACCACCGTAGGTATCCACGATGATCTTACGTCCCGTGAGGCCGGCGTCGCCTTGCGGCCCACCGATCACAAACTTGCCTGTCGGGTTGATCAAATACTCGGTACTGTCCTTCAGCAAGTCAGCGGGAAGCACCTTGCGGATCACTTCCTCAATACAAAATTCCTTAATCTCGTCATGAGACACATCGGCCGCATGCTGCGTCGAAATGACGACGTTCTTAATCGCAACGGGCTTACCATCGACATACTCAAGCGCGACTTGGCTTTTCACATCGGGACGAAGCCATGGAATCTGAACTTCCTTTCGCTGGTGCGCCATCTCGCGGAGAAGACGGTGGGCAAACATAATCGGCGCAGGCATTAACTCAGCTGTCTGCGTGCAAGCATATCCAAACATAATACCTTGGTCGCCCGCACCTTGCTCGGAAGTGTCTTTACCCTCGGCTTCGGCGGCATCCACGCCTTGTGCAATATCCGAAGACTGCGCTGTCAGGATGTTGGACACAAAAACCTTATCCGCATGAAAAACATCATCGTCATTAATATAGCCAATATCGCGAATCGCCTGACGGACGATCGCCTCGTAGTTTAGCTTCGCGTTGGTAGTGATTTCACCCGCTAGAAAAACGCAGTTACTTTTAACCAGCGTCTCGCAAGCCACACGACTCTTTGGGTCTTGCTCCAGGCAAGCGTCGAGGACGCTGTCCGAGATGTAATCAGAAACTTTGTCAGGGTGGCCTTCGCCAACAGACTCGGAGGAAAAGATGAAGTTTTTGTCCATAAGAGTGGGGACTATCCCCAACTCCATTAAAAATGCAAGTATTATATCATCATATCAGGATAATATGATATGTACTCTAAACTAGACCTCTGATCCGTGCTCCCCGACTGTCCAATTCTCCAAACCCTTATAGTCGTCGCCATCTGACTCAGCCTCTTTCACCACAATCACATCCAGCAAATCACCAATCGTACGGTGACTCTCTAAAGCATGCCGCAAGTGCACGTCCGGGTGCAGGACATACGTATTCCGGCGACCACTGCGAGCCCGGCTGAGATAATCTGCCCCCTCCAAATCAGCAACAATACGCTGAACCGCACGCTCAGTAATACCGACCGACAATGCCACCTCCCGAAGCGACTGCTCAGGATTGCGCGCCAAACAGATTAAGACGTGAGCGTGATTCGTGAAAAAATTCCATTGGGGTGACCCTGCCATATCTGCACTAATGTACCTTCGACTGACATAACTCAAGTACGAAATACTTATCGCGTTACCCATGACGTTTATTCTTGCCAACACTTAATGCGATATTTTTGTCGTAATTACTCTAGCTAATCGTGCCACAATCATTCGACCCCAGCGATTCGAAAGGCCTAATCAACAAACAATGGACACACTCGCTCCCCTCTCTGCGAATCTTCCCAAAGCACCTCATTAAGCATCACCTCCCCCTTTAGTCTAGGGCTCGGCATCCCGATCGACTTCAACATCAGCGGACTGTTTTACTAAGCTCTATAATGATTCAATAAATTCAGAAAGATGTTCGACCTCTGAACTAACTATCCTACCTTCCTCCAAATCCGCTTGAGTCATCCGGGGCCCTTTATAGCACCAGCCAAATTATACTACCATGAGCGCAACTACCAAAAAGCAGTTTCTCAAACTCCTCGAACAGGGTCTCGCCCAAGTCGAAGAGGAGCACAACTTTCTCATTGAAGCTTTCATTGATGTCCTCTCCTCGATGGGGCGAGATAGTGCCGCCGCTCTGATCAAAGGCCGTCTCAAAACAGCGTCTCCCGATAGCCTCGACGACGACTCCGTTCAAGCGATCTCCTTCTATTTCCAGTTACTCAACCTTGCCGAAGAGCACGTCGCCAACAGCATGCGGCGCACCCGTGAGGCCAAGCTGGGCATGTCCTCCGAGCAAGGCCACTGGGGCCACTACTTGAGCCGGCTCAAAGCGGCACGAATCAAACCTGCGACCATTCGCAGCCAACTCAGCGATCTCTGGGTCGAACCGGTTTTCACAAAGCACCCGACCGAGGCAAAGCGCTGGTCTGTACTCGGGCTTCACCGTGAAATCGTCCGTTTACTCCGTCACCGAGAAGGCGAGCGCACCCCACGTGAGGCGAAGCAAAACTCCGATCAAATCCGCGCAATCATCGAGCGCCTCTGGCTGACCGGCGAAATCTACATGCATAAGCCGCAGGTCAAAGACGAGCTCGACAACCTACTTTACTATTTACGGGAAGTCTTCCCCTCGATGTTCAACCGGCTCGACGAAAACCTCGAGCACGCCTGGCACGAAACCTGGCCCAAAGAAGCCCCACTCACCTTTGAAGAATTGCCTCACCTTCAATTCGGCTCATGGGTCGGCGGTGACCGCGACGGCCATCCACTTGTGACCGCGAAGGTAACAGCGGAAACCTTCAACACAATGCGCACAACCGCGGTGCAGATCATCCGTACGCGCCTCGACGATCTCGCCCAAAAACTCACGTTTACCGAAGTGCGCAGCACCTGCCCACCTGCGCTTCTAAAGCAAATCAAGGACTGGAACGGCGACACTAGCACGCAAGAGCCATGGCTCACTTATGTCGCCACCCTCAGCAGTCAACTCGACGAACTCTCAAAAGACGATCTACGCACCCACCTCGAAAACCTATCGTCGTGGCTCAACGAAGCCGGCGCACACCGCAGCGTGCAGGCTTACGTTCGCCCGCTGCTGCGCTTCCTTGACAGCATTGGCCTACACCTTGCCCGTATCGACATCCGCCAAAACAGTGCCTTCTACGAAACTGCGCTCAGCCAAATGATGGATGCCGCGGGCGTGCCTGATGCGAAAAACTTTCCTTCCTGGTCCGAAGAACAGAAGCTCGATTTCCTCAACCACGAACTCGCCACCCCACGCCCACTCACGCACGCATCCATGCCTCTGCCCAAAGAGGCCAAGGAAGCCCGTGAAACACTCGCCGTCGTGGCGAAGCATATAAAGCGCCACGGCACCTCCGGAGTGGGCGCACTCATCGTCAGCATGACGCGTAATCTCGTCGACTTGCTCACTGTTTACGTTCTCGCGAAAGAAGTCGGCCTCACTTATCAGAACGATGGTCAACTCCGTTGTGTGCTCCCAGTCGTTCCACTCTTTGAAACCTACGAGGACTTGGAACGCGCACCCGCCATCTCCCATGACTTCCTTTCCCATCCCTGCACTCGCCACAGCCTAGGTATCGGACATCCGGATACAAAGCCGCGCTTCATCATCATGCTCGGCTACAGCGACAGTAATAAAGATACCGGAATCTTTGCCAGCCAATGGATTCTGAAGAGCGCGCAAAGCAAACTCGTCGATGTCGGCGCGGATCACGGCGTCAAAATCACCTTCTTCCATGGCCGTGGAGGCACCGTAGGTCGCGGCGCCGGCCCTACTCACCGCTTCCTTGAAGCCTTACCCGAAGGCTCACTCAATGGTGGAATCCGAGTGACTGAACAAGGCGAAGTCATCGCTCAAAAATACAACACGCCCGCCACTGCCACCGCCAATCTTGAATGGCTCCTTGCAGGCAGCCTCGGCGCGCAGCTTCTTGCCACCAAGGTGACTCCAAATAAAACTGTCGATTCGGCAGTGGAGACACTGGCCAAGAGTTCGCGTGCCGCTTATCGTCGACTCCTCGAAGCCCCCGGTTTCATCCAGTTCTATCGCGAAGCCACTCCGATCGACGCGATCGAGCAAAGCCGTATCGGCTCCCGTCCCTCCCGCCGAACCGGCAAAGCCAGCCTCGAAGACCTCCGCGCCATTCCATGGGTATTTAGCTGGAACCAATCCCGCTACTACGTCCCCGGTTGGTATGGTGTCGGCAGTGCGCTCGACGCCCTCGAAGCCGACTCCCCTGAAGCCTACAAAGCGATCAAAGATAACCTCCAGACCCAGCCATTCCTGCGCTATGTGTTTTACAATATTGAAAGCAGCATCAGCAGTTCAGACGAGAAATGGATGCGCACCTACGCGGGGCTAGTGCAGGATGCCGAGATTCGTAAACGCATACTTGGCCAAATTCTCGACGAGCGTAACCGCACCGTCCAGCACCTCGAAAAGCTCTTCCCTCGCCCGCTTCCCGAGCGTCGCCCTCGCTTCTTCAAGACACTCAGCGAGCGCGACATTCCCCTCGCTGCGCTGCACAAGAAACAAATCGATTTACTCCAACAATCCCGTGCAAGTGAAAAACCGGATGCCGCCGCAACCGATCAATTGCTTCGCGTTGTGAACGCCATCGCCGCGGGTCTGCGTACCACTGGTTAGGCTTGGATATAGAGCATCGAATACGCCTAAGAGTGACGCCGATACAATACTCTGCCCTTGGACGCTACCGCCCAAGGGCGCTCGTAATCGCGTAGCCACTACCCGTTATCCTAGTTGCTAAAATTCACGGAATGTCTATATATCATAAACCATGAAAGAGACCTTCCTGAATTTCATCTCTCAGCCAATGGTCATCGGTCTGCTTATCGGTCTCGCAGTAGCGATTCTGGTCTGGATCCGCAGCTTGATGAAAAGTAGCTCCCAAAGCGCGCAAGCGGCCGAAAAGCTGCGTACGCTCCGCTTCGAAATCGAAACTTTGCAAAAGCACCTCCACACCCAGATGCAAATTAACGCGAAAGGTAACGAGGCAACGCTAACGGAAGTCGAGGAGTTAAAAAAACAGAACAATAATTTGAAAGAAGTACTCAGCGCACTAAAAAGTAAACCAGGACGCGCCGAAATAAGAACCCTTCATTTATACGAGAAAGCCATTCGCCTGATGAACTCACGCGCACCTGGTTTCGGATCGGTCTGGGAAAGCGTGATGGTCGATGCCGAGGCGGAAATCAAAAAAGAAGAGGCGGGCATTCTTTCGTGGATCCGAAGGCCCTTCATTCGTTCAAAAAACGTAGAAGAATCGGCCCCGCAGGAATCTTCACAGGCATCGCTTCCCGAGTGATACGATTTCAAAAGCTCCATTCCTCAAGTTCGTATCGGAACCGAGAACCTTTCCTCTATGCTCAAGATCGCTATTTTGCGAGTAGCTCTGCTCTCCCTGCTTTTCTCTCAAGGAACCACGGCCAGCGAAACCGTCAGTGTTTATTTCGGGACCGCCCAAGACGGGGGAATCCATCACGCCCTCTTCAATGAAGCCAGCGGGCAACTCTCTCCACCCGAGCGAGTCGCCGACATAGCACGCGCAGGATTCATTGCGATCCATCCCGGCGGGCAATATCTCTACGCCACGACCCAAGCTTATGAAAAACCCTACCCGGGTGGTGTCGCGGCATTTAAAATCAACCCCGATCACAGCCTCACTCTTCTGAATACCCAGCCGACGGAAGGGCGCGGCACCTGCCATGTCAATGTTGACCGAACAGGGCATACATTGATGGCAACAAACTACGGCAGCCGAAACATCGCCGCATTCAGCATTTTGGAAGACGGTTCCCTCATGCGAGCAAATTCCGTCCATCAGCATGAAGGCGCTGGCGAGCACCCGCGCCGCCAAAAGAAATCCCATCCCCACTCCATCTTCCCCAACCCGGCAAATACGTATGCCTACGTACCCGACCTCGGTATCGATAAGATCATGATCTATCAGCTCAACCCCGTGGCCGCGACGCTCACACCTGCGGGTCAGGCCGAGGTTTCAGGCGGAGCGAAAGGCCCCCGACATTTGAAGTTTTCCGACGACGGTCGCTTTGCCTACGTGCTGAACGAACTCTCGCTTGAAGTATCCGTATTTGAAGCCGACGCCGCGACAGGGGAACTCATCCATCATTCAACCGTCTCCACCCTCGGCGATCGCTCAGCAATCGAGGGTATGAGTGGCTCCGAAATCCGGATCCATCCGAACGGGAAGTTCATTTATACGGCCAACCGCGACGTCCAAAAAAGCGGACGCGACTCCATCACAAGCTTCGCAGTTAAAGCGAACGGTGCCCTTGAACTCCTCGCGAATACTCCCGCCGAAGTCAGTATTCCGCGAAATTTCAATATTAGCCCAAGCGGCCAGTGGATGCTCGTCGGCGGGCAAGCATCGAACGATATCTCGATCTTCCGAGTCGATTCAACAAGCGGAACACTCAGTTTCACGGGACAAAAAATTCCTTTCGAAGGCCGCCCGATCTGCATCGAGTTTCGATAATACCACCTTCAAAAAGGGAGCGGCTTTCGTCCCGAAAGCCATACGTCATACTAGAGGAGTTTATGGGTGAGCAAACAGCCACCTCCTAGATTACCTCAAAGACGACTGCCGTGGTATTATCCTGACCGTCCGTCTGTACCGCCTCGGCAACAAGGCGCTCAGCGGCGTTGCCCTGAAGGTTTGCCGGCGGGTTGCGGACGAGACGCTTCACCCCGCTATTCCACAAACCTTCAACCAGACCGTCGGAGCAGATCACAAATGCATCGCCCGGCTCATAACCAATCGCTCCGAACTGCGGACTGAGGCGCTGGTTCTTCCCGCCCAAGACCTGCTGCAATGCATTACGCCCCGGGTGACTTCGCGCCTGAGACTCATTCAGCTTACCCTCCCGCTGCAACCAGCCGACATGCGTGTGATCGTGGCTCACTTGATGAATCCCGCCTGCTTTGGGTAAATGATAAATTCGGCTATCCCCGACATGCCCGAAATAAAGCCAACCGGGACGAACCCAACATAGGCTCAAAGTCGCCCCCATCCCCTTCAGCTCCTCATAGCAAAAACCCATATGCGTCAGCTCTCGATGTATCTGATCAAAGAGCTCGAGCAATAAATCCTGGAAACCTACCGACATCCCGCCAGCCGCTGTCCGGAATGTCTGCGGGAAAAGCTGAGTAATCTTATCGACCGCGATCTGGCTGGCAAACTCTCCGGCATTGGCGCCCCCCATCCCATCGCTTACCGCAAAGATGAAATCACTGGCGCCCAAATCCGCCTCACCGTATTTCCCTAAACGTCGAACGCCTTCGCCATCGACCGCAAGCGCCAGAAAAGCATCTTCATTGTTCTTACGAAACCTTCCGACATCCGTGATCCCGGTCCAGCGAATGGTCTTTGCCACATCTAGAATATCATCATTCATGATCAATCGTGGCTATAAGCATCGCGATTGGGGTGAGAAAGCATCGGAGGCGAAGGCGGGTAGCCAGGCTCAAGAATCGTAGCGAACTCGAAATCGATAATACAAAATTGGCCGGCCCGATTATCGTAGGTAATATTCCGGACTTCGGCGTCTTCGTGGCGCACTCCATAGCTCTCCAGCTTATCGAAGAGTTTCTTACACTTTTCCTTACTGACATGCTCCACGTGCTTGCCCGCGTTTGTCGTCACTAAATAAAGCCTCTCATCATCGTGCTCCAGTGGCTGAGGGACGAAATCACAGCCCTTTTTCTCCAGAAAGCGAAGTACACGCAACTCGTTCTCATAGCGCTCTTTCGCTTGAGGACCTTTGAAATACTTATGGACTCGCCCGTCGTAACCAATCCGGACCAGCGCCCGGGCAGTGTTTTTGGCTTCATGCATAAATCCGAAGATTGGACTAGGCCTAAGCCGAAGCAAGACCCGCTTGGACTTTTTTGATGAAGAACGCTAAGCCAGAGCAGATATCACACATGGTGCGGGTTAAATAAGTTAAAAAAAACTTGCGGTGAGGCGCTGGCATACATTTTGCTCAAGATTCTATCTGTTCTACTGAAGTGTCGGTCCTCTGCCGCGTTTCGGAGGACCTCCTACAGTCGAATCAACGACAACTCATTCACAACAATTATGGCTAAAATCAAATTAGAATACCTCTGGCTCGATGGCTACAAACCAGTCCCTAACCTTCGCGGCAAGACCTGCGTTAAGGACGGCGATCCCAGCACTTACTCACTCGAAGACTGCCCACTCTGGGGCTTCGACGGCAGCTCGACACAGCAAGCCGAAGGCAGCAGCTCTGACTGTATCCTTAAGCCAATCGCGCTCTATCCAGACAGCACTCGCAAAAACGCATTCCTCGTAATGTGTGAAGTCTTGATGCCAGACGGTACGCCACACCCATCCAACGCTCGCGCAACGATTGCCGAAGATCCAGGCCTCTGGGTCGGTCTCGAGCAAGAATACTTCCTCCTCCAAGACGGCCGCGCACTCGGCTGGCCTGCAGATGGCTACCCAGCACCTCAAGGCGACTACTACTGTGGCGCTGGTTACTCTTCCGTGGGCGACATCGCTCGCACCATCGTTGAAGAGCACTTGGACCTCTGCCTCGACGCAGGCATCAATCACGAAGGTATCAATGCCGAAGTGGCTAAGGGCCAGTGGGAATTCCAAGTTTTCGGTAAGGGTGCACACAATGCTTGCGACCAAATTTGGGTCGCTCGCTACATCCTTCAGCGCCTCTGCGAAAAGTACGGTGTTGACGTAGAATACCACTGTAAGCCTTACAGCGGCGACTGGAATGGTTCCGGCATGCACTGTAACTTCTCCACCGACTACATGCGCGACACAGGCGGTAAAGAATACTTCCTTAAGCTCATGGACAAGTTCGAAGAGTACAAGGATGAGCATATCGCTGCGTACGGTCCGGACAATCACATGCGCCTCACTGGCCTCCACGAAACTCAGTCCATCGACAAGTTCTCTTGGGGTATTGCTGACCGTGGTGCATCGATCCGTGTCCCACACGGCTTCGTTAAGGATGACGCCTACAGAGGCTACCTGGAAGACCGTCGCCCGAACTCTCAGGGTGACCCTTATCAGATCGTTTCTCGCGTCTCCAAGACAGTCGCAGAAGTCGAATCGGCACTTAAATAAGCTGCCCCGAACTGCGAATAA
>Ga0316201_10001811_pt1 | contig 14784 bp, 18 predicted proteins | sample CS6wburrow_MG_FD_204516 | JGI IMG/M metagenome (GOLD analysis project Ga0316201, IMG submission 204516) | Coastal sediment microbial communities from Delaware Bay, Delaware, United States - CS-6 worm burrow | ecosystem: Environmental > Aquatic > Marine > Coastal > Sediment | place: USA... | reverse complement strand
GGCAAATGCTCTGAAACGGTGACGCTATCTCGCTGTCGAGCAACGGCGGGGTGCGCATCCAGAGCGTGGTCGGACCCGGCGAGTTCGACTCGCCCGGCGGGTAAGCGACCTCGATTGCGTCCCGAAAAAAGGCTAACTCGTGGTGAGCGTGCTCGACAGCAAACTTGCCGGGTGTAGCGTCTTTTCTCGAAGGTCCCTTGATTTGCGTCGTGGGCAGGCTTCCGAAATCTTCCTTCACAAGGTGAAGACTCGTAGCCGTTGCGCAGACTTTGCCATCGGCATCCGTTAGCGTGGCGCTACCTGTTGCCGCGGCGCGCCCGCTTCGAGTGACATTCGTATCGATGCGAAACCCGGCCATCGGAACAGGGCGGGCATAGTCGGTCGTGATTCGAACGAGCTGCTTGTCCATCACGACCTGTTCGAGTGCACGGACGATCAAACCGGTAACCGGACCGGCGTGGCAGGCGTCCGCCGACCATGGACCGCGTGCACCGTCGTTACCGACAAACCACTCGCCGTCACGGATCGAGAAAAAGGCCTTCCTGTTGCTACTCATTATTCAGAGCCACCATCGGCAATACTGTCTTGCGGTAGCCAATATGCATGCCAATGCCGCGGCTAGCCATGAAAATCAGGAACGCAAGCCAGAGCCCGTCGTTGCCCAGCGGCTGTAACAGGTACCAGGCCGGGAGAAAGATGACGAGTGTGGAGACAAGCATGATGTTGCGCATCTCCTTCGCTCGTGTTGCGCCAACGTACACGCCATCATAAAGAAAGCACCACACCGAGACGAGCGGTGAAGCAATCATCCAGGGGAGATAGCGGATGGCCGTTTCGCGAACGTCGGGCAGGTCGGTCAGGATGCCGACAATGAATTGTCCTGCGACGGCGTAGGCCAGGGTAAACCCGAGCGAGAATATCAGCGACCACTTCAGTGTGAGCCGAACCGACTGCTCGAGCGCATCGCGGCGTTTTTGCCCGATAGCCTTGCCGACCAATGCCTCTGCCGCATGGGCCAGGCCATCGAGGCCAAACGATGTCAGGTGCTGAAAGTTCATGAGTACCGCGTTGGCGGCGAGGACAAGCCCGCCAAGGCGCGCCCCCTGCGCCGTAACGAAACCGAGCGTGAATATCAGCGCCATTGTTCGAATAAACAGGTTGGCGTTCACGGAGAAAAACGCTTTGTAAGCCGAGACGTTGATGAGCCGCTCAACTGGCCAGCGCCCCAAGCGTTTTCGAAGCGTCCAGAGTGCGAATGCTCCACCAACCAAAAGCCCCGAATACTCGGCAAAAACCGAGGCCAGCGCGACGCCGTCCACCTTCATGCCGAAGACGAGGACGAAGAGCAGGTCAAGCACGATATTGGTGATGTTGATCGTCAGGAAAATAAACAGCGGGATCCGCGCATTCTGCAGTCCGATAAACCAGCCTATCAGCGCGAAATTGGCGAGCGTGCCCGGGGCACTCCAGATTCGAATTGAAAAATATTCGATCGCATAGGCCTCTGTCTCAACGTCCGGGCCGAGCAAATGCATCGCGACCTTTCCTAGCGGGCGCTGCAGAGCGATCAGCGCAAACGCGACGACCAGCGCCACGATCAGTGCCTGGCCGAGCGACACTCGCAGCCCGTCGTTGTCGTCTGCACCAAAACTCTGCGCCGTAATTCCGGTGGTGCCCATGCGCAGGAAATTCATGCCCGTATACAGAAAGCTGAATATCATTGCGCCTATGGCAACGGCGCCGAGGTAGACGGGACTTTCGAGATGCCCGGTAACGCCGGTATCGACCATACCCAGCAATGGCACCGAAATGTTTGACAGGATCATCGGCGCCGCGATGCGCCACATGTCCCGGTGCTGCGGGAGCGGGTTGCTCAAACGGCGCTCATCAGAACGCGTTTGTGCCTGTCAGTTCCTTGCCGATGACGAGCTGGTGAACCGTTTCGGTTCCTTCATAAGTGATGACGCTTTCCAGGTTCAGCATGTGGCGAATCGGCACATACTCGGCACTGATGCCGGCGCCGCCAAGGATGTCCCGGGCGTCACGCGCAATATCCAGTGCCGCGCGACAGTTGTTCCATTTGGCGAGCGACACCTGCGTCGGTTTGAGCTGGCCCTTGTCCTTGATTCGACCGAGCCGCAGTGACAGTAACTGTGCCGTCGTGATGCGACGACTCATATCCGCAAGGCGAATCTGCATCGACTGCGTGTGGGAAACCGGGCGGTTGAAGAGGATGCGGTCCTGTGCGTACTTGAGTGCTTCCTCCAGGCAGGCCTGCGCAGCGCCGATGACGCCCCAGGTAATGCCGTAGCGTGCCTGCGTGAGGCAGCTCAGCGGGCCTTTCATGCCGGTGATACCGGGCAACAGGTTAGCAGCAGGGAGGCGAACATCATTGAAGAACAGTGCGCCCGTTACCGATGCTCGCAGTGAAAACTTGTTCTCGATCTCCTGCGTTTCATAGCCTGGCATGTCCTTCTCGACGATGAAACCTTTGACGCCTTCGTCGGTCATCGCCCATACGACGGCTGCATCGGCGATCGTCGCGTTGGTAATCCACATCTTGGAACCGTTCAGTATCCAGTCGTCGCCGTCGCGCTTTGCATGGGTTTTCATATTGCTCGGATCCGAACCACCATGTGCTTCGGTCAAGCCGAAGCAGCCGATCGCTTCGCCACGGGCCATGGCCGGCAGCCAGCGCTGTTTCTGTTCTTCGGACCCGTAAGCATGAATCGGGAACATCACAAGGCTGCTTTGCACGGAGACGAAACTCCTGAGAGCGCTGTCGCCCCGCTCGAGTTCCTGGCAGATCAGGCCATAGCTGACGCTGTTCAGACCGGCGCAGTCGTAGCCGTCAATTGATGTACCGAGCAGCCCCAGCTCCGCTACTTCACCGACGAGATGTCCGGGGAAGACGTGCTGCTCGAAGGCTTCACGCATTAACGGGATCACCTTGTCATCGACGAATCGCGCGACGGTGTCCTTCACCATGATTTCGTCTTCGCTCAGTTCGGAACGAACGTCATAGAGGTCGAGAGGATCGAGTTGTTGCGCGCTCACGGTATTTGTCCTGAGTCTGGTGGGGCGTTGATTCTAGACCAAGTAGCGCAGCGTGGCACCCACCTAGTACGGGATACCAAATCGTCGGTAGATCACCGACAGCAACCATGCAGGGCCGATCATCATCAGCTGCAGGTCCTCGAGGATGGCGCGAATGCCTCCTGCGCCGCGACGTCCCATGGCCAGTCCCACCGCACCGGCTACAGCGAGGCCGATGGACACGCCGAAGGCAGGATAATCGGAGTCCGTTAGCCACAGCTGAAGCGTGGCGAGACCCAGCAGGAACGGCAGCATACCAACGGCGATAGACAGGGAAATAATGAAGTAGTAGATGGCTGCGGCCATCAGGAAAGCGCTTCCCCAATTGAGAAGTGGAGATATCGCGTAGAATTCCACCGGCACCGGCAGGGCCCACAGGACCCCAACGGTACCCGTAACGACCATCGGCACGGCGGCCCAGTAAACCCATGGGTTGTCGAGGTCGCTGTGGTTTTGCTCGTAGCGCAGCAGCCAGTTGTCGGATTCGCTCATGGCACTTCTCATTCCGCGGCCTGCCATTCTACACTTACCAAAGCCGTCCTGTGACGTGGCGCACAGTTCGGGCCACCCTGACGAAATAACTGAACATAAAGGCACGAATTAAGTCTGTGTTCAGGTACTTTACGGCTACAATGCACACCATTTACTGTAGGCAAGAGGAAAGAACATGATTACCAGGTCTCATAAGATTATCCTCGCCATGACGGCATTCGCCGTCTTTGCGAGCGCCTGTGAAACGTTGGACCCGTATACGCGGGAAGAGAAAACCAGTAAGGCGACCAAGGGCGCGCTGATTGGCGCAGCCGCTGGCGCAGTTGTCGGTCTTATTTCCGGCGATGACGCGGTCGAGCGCAGGCAGCGTGCATTGATCGGCGCCGGCGTCGGCGCGTTGGCCGGAGGTGCTATCGGTAACTACCAGGATCGCCAGGAAGCCAAGCTTCGTGCTGAGCTCGAAGGCACCGGCGTGAGTGTTACGCGCATTGGCGACAACATTACGCTCAATATGCCCGGCAATGTCACGTTTGCAACCAACAGCTCAGACTTGAGTCCGGCGTTTTTCGACGTACTGAATTCTGTTGGCAAAGTGCTCAAGGAGTTCGACAAGACCGTTGTCGAGGTTGCGGGCCACACCGACAACACGGGTTCCGAGTCGTACAACCAGAGCTTGTCGGAGCGTCGTGCAGGCTCGGTTTCGAGCTACCTGCAGGCACAGGGAATCAATTCGCAACGACTGATCACGGTCGGAATGGGCGAGCTGCGACCCGTCGCGGATAACAACACGGCAGATGGTCGCCAGGCCAATCGTCGCGTTGAGATCACGATGGTGCCGATAACCGCCGGCTAGAACGCCCGAAGCTGCAAACGAACGCGGCGGCCAGGGATGGCCTGCCGCGTTTTTTTTAAGGGGTGCCACATTATTCGACCATTCAGTAAACGCGATACGGGAACCTGGATAGAAGTCAGAGGCTTTATTCGTCGATTGCTGTCAGATGATGACGACGGCTCCCGTCACCAGCGCTTCATCATTGATATCGGCAATCGCATAACGCTGCTTGTTGCACACAATATCGACCTTGCCAAACGCGTGCCGGTCGGCATGGGCGATCGCGTGCACGTTCGGGGGATGTTCGAATGGAATGACCTTGGCGGTCTTGTGCACTGGACGCACCACGACCCGCTGGGTGTCGAAGACGGAGGCTATGTGCGCTACCGACGGCGAGACTATCGATGAGCAGGTGAAAAACCACAAAAAGGCCGCTCATCGAGCGGCCTTTTTCCTGAACATTTACCGTTGACTAAACAACCATCGCGTTTCTGAGTTTCTTGATGGCATTCGTTTCGAGCTGCCGAATACGCTCTGCAGAAATACCGTATTCCGCGGCCAGCTCATGCAGCGTCATCTTTTCTTCGCTCAGCCAGCGCTGCTCGAGAATTCGGCGAGACCTGTCGTCGAGAATCTTGAGCGCAGATTTCATCCGATCGGTGGCGTCTGTATTCCAGTCGGCCGTTTCGACAAGCGTCGCAGGGTCGGCATCCGGGCTCGGCAGATAGGCGGCCGGTGTGAAATTACGATCGTCATCCGCATCAGGCGTTGGGTCGAAAATGGCATCGCGCGAGTGCAGCCGCTTCTCCATTTCGGTAACTTCCTTCTCACTGACGCCGAGGTCATTGGCGACGGCTGCCGTCTCGTCGGCCGATAGCCAGGCAAGGCTCTTCTTTGCCCTGCGAAGGTTGAAAAACAGTTTGCGCTGCGCCTTGGTCGTTGCGACTTTTACGATGCGCCAGTTCTTGAGAACGAACTCGTGTATTTCCGCGCGAATCCAGTGGACAGCAAAGGACACGAGACGCACGTCATAACTTGGATCAAAGCGCTTGACCGCTTTCATCAGGCCAACGTTGCCCTCCTGAATCAGATCGTTCAGAGGCAGACCGTAGCCCGTGTAGCTCTTGGCGATGTGAACAACAAATCGCAGATGCGCCATGACCAGGTCACGCGCCGCGTCGAGGTCTTCTTTCTCGCGGAAACGGGTGGCCAGGGCCTGTTCGTCCTCCTTGGACAGCACAGGAATCGTACCAACGGCCTGGATATAGGCATCAAGGCTGCCTACCGGTCCCGCCAGCACAAGGTCACGATTGAATTTCGCAATAGCGTTCGTCATTAACTACCTCCATGTTGGGACATAATTTTAGCACTCGCCACATTAGAGTGCTAACAGCTTGTTGAGTTCATTTCGGGGTAATTTAATTTTATAATTAAAACAACAACTTATGGAGATGCGCCCACCGGCTTGAGGGCTGAACGACTAGCGCGGCTCGATGCGCCGCATGTGTCGCGCGGCCGTAAACCAGGACGCGAAGAGCCCCAGGAAAACGCCGATGCCAATAATGACGGCCCCCTCACCAAGGTCCAGGCTCACTACGGCAATATTGCTCTGATAGAGCCCTGAGAGTCTTGCGACCGGCCCTTCGAGCAAGTAGAGGCCGTATTGAACCAGGGCTAATGCCATCAAACCGCCAAGCAGGCCGTACCAGAAGCCCGTCCACAGAAACGGGCGCCGAACGAAGCCGTTGGTTGCGCCAATCAGCTTGGTTACTTCGATTTCTTCGCGACGATTTTCGATGTCCAGTCGAATGGTGTTAGCGATGATAACGACGATCGCAACACCGAGTAGCGCGGCTCCAATCGCGATAGCCTGTCTCACGATATCCAGAATCGCGTGGAAGCGTTGCACCCATTCTGTGTCGACCTGCACGTAGTCTGATTCCGGCAGGTTGCCAATTTCTTCCTGCAACAGGATCAGTGACGCGCTGGTATTGCTGGCGCTAGGTCGAACAACCAGCGTGTGCGGCAGCGGGTTGTCCGGCAGCTGGTCAAGTGCTTCCGCAAAACCCGATTGCCGTTTGAACTCTGCAAGTGCGTCGTCCGCGGTTATGAGTTCAACCGTTTCTATATCGGCACGTTGCCCGATCAATCGCGCAAGCGTCTCAGCTTCGCTTAAGGAAACCTGCGGTTCCAGAAAAACGGAAAAGTCGAGCGCGTTATCCCAGCTGCCGCTGACGGTTCTTGCGTTCTTGACGACAAGATTGATCGCGGCTGGCAGCGCCAGCGTTACCGCAATTACCAGGATAATCATGAGGCTTGAGAATGGCTGGCGCGCCAATCGACCCAATGCGCCGATAGCCGTACTCACATGGCTGCTTATCCAGAATGACAGCGGTCCGGAAGATCGAACCGGCGCGACCGCATCGGCATTGCGGGTCATTGCCACGGATCGACCTCCTGCTGAAGCCGGCCTTCTTCCAGCGCGATGCGACGACAGCCGAGACGATCGATCAGCGAAATATCGTGACTCGCAATCAGGAGCGTCACGCCAACCTCGTTGAAGCGCCGAAATATTCGCATGACTTCGAGGGACAGGTCCGGATCCAGGTTACCGGTCGGTTCATCGGCAATCAGGAGTTTGGGTCGGGTCACGATAGCGCGTGCAATGCCGACGCGCTGCTGTTCACCAGCGGACAGAGTTTCCGGGCTCTTCTTTTCTTTATGCAGCAAACTCACCTGGTCCAGCGCGGCGCGAACGCGCCGTCCCGCATCCCGACGACTGACACCGGCGATGATGAGCGGCAAAGCAACGTTGTCGAATACCGGGCGATCGTAAAGCAGTTTGTGGTCCTGAAAAACCATGCCTATCTGGCGTCGGTAGGCCGGGATCTTGCGGCGTTTGACACGGCTCGTGTTTTGATTATCGACGAAAACCTGGCCGCCGGTCGGGCGTTCGATCAATGCAATCAGGCGCAGCAGCGTGCTCTTGCCGGCGCCCGAGTGACCCGTAATGAAAACCATCTCCCCCTTGTCAACGGACAAATCCAGGCCTGCAAGAGCCTCCTGGCCGCCGGGATAACGCTTGGTGACATTTTCAAGTCGAATCATGGAGTCGGCTTATTTTTCCTGTTTGCCGGACGCAAGCAGCGCATCAACAAAATCTTCTGCGGCGAAAGGCTGCATGTCCTCGGCGGCTTCACCGATGCCGATGAAACGCACCGGCACCTTGAGCTTGTTTGCGATCGCCAGAAGAATGCCACCCTTTGCGCTGCCATCCAACTTCGTGACCGTAATACCGGTAAGGCCCAGCGCGTCATGGAATTTCTGCGCCTGCACCAGGGCGTTCTGACCCTGGCTCGCGTCGAGTACCAGCATCACTTCATGCGGAGCTGTTTCGTCACGGCGTCCGAGAACGCGCTTGACCTTGACCAGTTCGTCCATCAATCCCTGCTGACTCTGCAACCGGCCGGCCGTGTCGGCCAACAGCACATCAATATCCCGGGCGCGAGCCGCATCCCATGCATCGAAAATGACGGCCGCAGGATCGGCGCCCGGCTGCTGCGAAATAACCGGCACGTCGTTACGCTCACCCCATGCCTGCAATTGTTCGACGGCCGCGGCGCGAAACGTGTCGCCTGCGGCGAGCATTACGGAATAGCCGGCATCCTTGAAGCGGCGCGCCATCTTGCCTATGGTCGTCGTCTTTCCCGCGCCGTTGACGCCGACCATCAGTATGACGAACGGGCCGTCGGCCGATCGTATCGACAGCGGCGCTTCGACCGGGGCGAGAATCTCGCACAGTGATTTTCGCAAACCGCTCTGCAATGCTTCGACGTCTTTCAACTCCTTGCGCGCAAGGCTCTTTTGCAGGTCACCAATAATGCGTTCGGTCGTTTCAACGCCGACGTCTGCCATGACGAGAAGGGACTCGAGTTCGTCGAGAACGTCTTCGTCGATCTTGCCGCCTGGCGCGAGGTTCGCAAGATCGTAAGTAAGCCAGCTGTCACCGCGATTGAGGCGCGCGCGAAGGCGCTTGATGAAGCCTGCAGGTTTCTCGGGCTTTTCTTTTTTAGCAAACATGGATATACGTTGTTAGTTCCGGCAGCAGGAAGACCATGGCCAAACGACAGAAAACGAGCAACTCCAGGCCAGGACGGCTGCGTATTGTAGCGGGAAACTGGCGCAGTCGTCTGTTGGATATCGCCGATGTTCCGGGCCTGCGGCCGACGTCCGCGCGCATTCGCGAGACGCTGTTCAACTGGCTCGAGCCGCGGATCCACGGCGCCTGTTGCCTTGACCTGTTTGCGGGAACCGGCGCGCTGGGACTGGAAGCGTTGTCGCGCGGCGCGGGCAGAGTGGTTTTCGTGGAAAACTCGGTGCCGGCCGTTGCCGCGCTGAATGCCAATATCAAGATCCTCGGCGCGGCAGGAGCAGTCGTCCGGCATATGAACGCGCTCGACTATCTTCGCGGCGAAAACACCGAACAATTCGACCTCGTGTTCCTTGATCCGCCGTTCGCAAGCGATGTGATCGAAGACGTTTGCAGGCGGCTGGATGAGCGAAAAATGCTGACGGACAAAGCGTCCGTTTATATTGAGCAGGAGCGATCCAAAGCAGAACCCACGCTGCCAGAGGGCTGGGAGATGCTAAAGAACAAGACGGCCGGCAATGTCCGTTATATGCTGGTCCGGCAAAAGACATGACAGGACACAATTCATGAAAGTCTCGGCAATGTATCCCGGCACGTTCGACCCGATCACCCTGGGACACGAGGACCTCGTGCGAAGGGCGGCTCGACTGTACGACAAGGTCGTGGTTGCTATCGCGGCGCACCCGGGGACCAAGGCTCCGATGTTTACCTTTGGCGAGCGCGTCGAGTTGGCGAAGTCGGCGCTGTCGAAAATCAAGAATATCGAGGTCACCGGCTACGAGGGCCTGACGGTTGACTTCGCCCGGGAACATGGCCTTGCCGTTATCATACGCGGGCTGCGGGCCGTCTCGGACTTCGAGTACGAATTTCAACTCGCAAACATGAACCGCCACCTGACGGAAGAAGTGGAAACGGTTTTCCTGACGCCGACGGACAAATACACGTTCATTTCTTCAAGTCTCGTTCGCGAGGTTGCCTCCCTGGGCGGCGACGTCGCGGAGTTTGTGTCGCCGGACGTAAAGCAAGCCTTGCTTGAGCGCTGCGGACGCGACTGACTCAGGTCTGGCAGTTCTTGCAGTAATAGGTTGAGCGTTGCCCCTGGACAATCGCCGTGATCGGTCTGTCGCAGCGTCGGCAGGGCTCGTCCTCGCGGCCGTAGGCTTGCAGCTGTTGCTGGAAGTATCCCGCCTCGCCATCGCCACCGTAGAAATCGCGCAGGGTGGTGCCGCCGGCCGTGATGGCCCTCGTGAGGACTTCTTTGATCGCATTGGTCAGCGCAGCGTAACGATGCGCGCCGATTCGTCCGGCCGCACGCCGCGGATTGATGCCGGCGAGGAACAGTGATTCGCTTGCGTAAATATTGCCAACGCCCACAACGATGTGGCCGTTCATGATGAACTGCTTGACGCTGACTTTGCGGCCCCGTGATTTTTGCCAAAGGTAGTTGCCGCAAAATTCTTCCGCGAGCGGCTCCGGTCCGAGTTTGTTCAACAGCGGGTGCGAAAGCGGGTCTTTGCTCCAATGCAGGGAGCCGAAGCGACGCGGATCGCGGTAGCGCAACGTCAGCCCCGAGGTAAATTCAATGTCGACGTGATCGTGAACACCCGCGGGCGTGTCGCGGTCAACGATGCAAACGCTGCCCGACATGCCGAGATGGAGAATTGCAGAGCCCTGTTCCGTATTGATCAGCAGGTATTTTGCACGGCGACTCACCGACGTCACGGTCTCGCCCGGCAGCTTGTGGTCTATATCTCTTGCAACGGGCCAACGCAGTCTGCGCTCGCGAATAACGACGCGCGCAACTGTGCTGTCGACGATGTGCGGCTCGATACCGCGTCGGCTGGTTTCAACTTCGGGCAGTTCGGGCATGCCTTATTGTGCCCTAATAAAAAGCCCCGTCGAGCGGGGCTTTTTTTGAAACTTGAGAAGCGCTGTTACTTGATCTTGGCTTCCTTGTAAATCACGTGCTTCCGAATCGTCGGATCGTACTTCTTGGTCTCCAGCTTTTCAGGATGGAGGCGCTTGTTCTTGGTTACCGTGTAGTAGTGTCCGGTACCGGCACTGGAAACGAGTTTGATTTTGTCACGCATAGTCGAATCCTTGGGCGATTAAACGCGCTGTCCGCTGGCACGCAGGTCGGCCAGGACTTTCTCAATGCCGTGCTTGTCGATCATGCGCACGCCTTTATGTGACACACGCAGACGCACGTAGCGTTTCTCGGATTCGATCCAGAAGCGCTTGTTCTGCAAGTTCGGCAGAAAGCGACGGCGGGTTCTGTTTTTTGCGTGGGAAACGTTGTTGCCGCTCTGCGGCCGCTTCCCAGTCACTTGGCAAACCTTAGACATTACGTTAAGTCTCTGATTTTATTAAAAGTTGCCCGCGACGGGCGGGCAGAGAGCGAAACTTTATACCAGTCTCCATGGTGCAATACAAGCGCGGCGCGGCGTCAGCCGCAGATCGCCCTCAGATCAGGCCTCGCCGGGCCAGCGAGGTCGCTTGGCCATTGCCGATGATCAGGTGATCCAGCAGCCTGATATCGACCAGCTCCAGGGCCGATTTTAGCCGCCTCGTGATGCGCTCATCGGCCTGGCTGGGTTCGGCGACGCCGGAAGGGTGGTTATGGGCGAGGATGACCGCGGCGGCATTGATGGCGAGGGCTTCCTTGACCACCTCCCGGGGGTAAACAGAGGTCCCGTCTATCGTGCCGCGGAACAACTCATCGAACCCCAGGACCCGGTGCCGGTTGTCCAGAAACAGGCAGCAAAACAGCTCGTGATCGAGATGCCGCATGCGAGCCTGCAGAAAAGCCTCGGTATCCGACGGGCTGCGAATGGTCTCCCCGCTGGGAAGAGACTCCAGATAGTAGCGGCGGGCGAGTTCCGGCAGCGCTCGAAGCACACCCAGTCGCGCGCGCCCGATACCCTCGCAGGCCATCAGGTCCGGCGTTTCGGCATGCAGCACGGCGCGAAGGCTGCCAAAGCGCCGCAGAAGCTGCACCGCAGCCCTGCGCGCCGAGGTGCTACTGCCGGTACTGATAAGGATTGTCAGCAACTGGACGTCCCTCAGTCGTTTACAGGCTTCATTCTTCACGCTTCCATGGTCATGGCTTCGACCATTTGCTTACAACGAATCAATCTGGCCGCGATCGCGGGTTTCGGTAGAATCAGGCCATGAATATCGTTCTTGGTATTACGGGCGGCATCGCCGCCTACAAAGCACCCGACCTGGTTCGACGCCTGCGTGAACGTGGCGCGGACGTGCAGATTGTCATGACGGCGTCGGCCGAGGAATTTGTAACGGCAACCGCGCTGCAGGCCGTATCGGGCCGGCCCATCCGATCCAACCTGTGGGACAAGGAAGCCGAGGCAGCCATGAGCCATATCGAGCTTGCGCGCTGGGCGGACGTCGTGCTGATTGCACCGGCTACGGCCGAAGTGATGGCGCGTATTGTCAGCGGCGCAGCGCCGGATTTGCTGACAACCCTGTGTCTCGCGACCCAGGCTCCGATCGCGCTGGCGCCGGCGATGAACCATGTTATGTGGAACAACCCGGCGACACAGTCGAATCGTGAGACCCTGGAGAGCCGCGGTATTCTTATTCTCGGGCCTGCAACGGGTTCGCAGGCCTGTGGCGAAAGCGGGGCCGGACGCATGCTGGAGCCCGGGATAATCGCCGCGGCAGTGTGCGACCTGGTTGCTGGCCAGGGCGAAGGATCGCTGCAGGGAAACACGGTCATCGTGACGGCAGGACCGACGCGCGAACCGATCGATCCTGTGCGCTACATTACAAATCGGAGCTCCGGAAAAATGGGCTATGCGGTTGCTCGCGCGGCGGCGGCGCAAGGCGCGCACGTCGTGTTGATCAGTGGCCCGGTCAGCTTGCCTGCGCCACCAGGCATAGAGGTGCACTACGTCAATACGGCCCAGGAAATGTTCGACGCGACGCAGCAACACATCGCCAACGCCGATATCTTTATCGCCGCCGCCGCCGTTGCCGACTATCGGCCCGCGACGGTCGAAAAACAAAAAATCAAAAAGAAGAACGAAACCAGCCGCATCGAGCTGGTTCGCTGCCCGGATATCCTGGCATCGGTAGCCGCGCTGGAAAGGCCGCCATTCACGGTCGGGTTTGCGGCGGAAACAGAGAAGGTCGAGGATTACGCACGTTTGAAGCTCATTAACAAGAAGTTGAACATGGTCGTTGCAAACCAGGTCGGCGACGACCGCGGCTTTGATCACGATGACAACGCAGCCAGCGTACTGTGGAGCAGCGGCAAGAAAGACTTTCCGATGGCTGCGAAATCCGATCTCGCCCGAGACCTTGTTGAACTGATAGCAGAACACTTTCATGCCAGCCGCGGCGCGGACACCGAGCCCCGCCTCACGGTCATATCGAACAAAGATTGAAGGACAGAATCACTTGCGATCTATTGAACTGAAAATTCTCGATCCGCGCGTCGGGGATACGATACCCCTGCCGCATTACGCCACTGACGGATCTGCCGGGCTCGATATGCGGGCCTGCATTGACGAAGCACTCACGGTGGCACCAGGCGAAACCGTACTGGTGCCAACCGGCATCGCCATTCACGTTGCCGATGCGTCACTGGCAGCCGTCTTGCTGCCGCGTTCGGGCCTCGGACACAAACACGGCATAGTGCTGGGCAACCTGACCGGACTCATCGATTCCGACTACCAGGGGCAGGTGTTCATATCCTGCTGGAACCGGAGTTCGAGCAGCTATGAATTGCAGCCGGCAGAGCGCATAGCACAAATGGTATTCGTACCCGTGGAGCAGGTTGAATTCAGGGTAGTGAAAGAGTTTGATGAAAGCGACCGCGGTGCAGGCGGCTTCGGTCATTCGGGAACTGCGTAACGGTGTGCGTGGGCGTCAGTCGATGCCCTTCAGGATTTTGAAGCGCGAAATATCGCCATCGAAGCGTGCGATGATCTGCTGCTCGTCCGCCTGGAACTTCTGCAGATTGCGTTTGTGCCGGGCGACGATGTCTTTGGTCATCTGGATGTCTTCCGCGAGCTCGCGAGGAATCATCGGCGCCTCGGAATCCTCGCTGTAAGGCTGAAAATGTGATGCTTCGTTTCTCAGTTTCTGCATGCGGCGATCCAGGTTCCTGAGATAGAGTTCCGTGACGCGCGACTGCGCCTGGAAGAGCTCGACGCGACGATCCCGGTGCATCAGAATTTCGTCAACCGAGAGATAGGTCGCGAGCAGGGCCTGGTCAGCGCGGCGCTGCAGCTCGATGGCGGCTACGCGCTCCTTCTCGATACGCTCTGCTTCGATCTGTTCGGGGGTTTTCTTGCCTTCGAGGTTCTTGACCGTCACGCCGTGATCATTAAGTACCTCTTTCGGAAATTCGGCGTACTCGGCAGGGATGCTGTCGCCATAGTGCAGGACGCCGTTCTCGTCCACCCACTTGTACACCTTGGCCTGCTGCCCGAAACTCGCGAGCGGCGCCAACAGCAACAGCACAAATGTAAAATTCAATTTCCGCATTATTCAAATATGCCAGCAATAACGGTGACGAGACCGGGACTGGTTCTCGTTATTGCACCTTAATACGCTGACTCCAGCCTGTAAACCGTCGGATCGGGCATGTTTTTCAACCACTTAGGAAATCACGCCATATTGCTTGCGATAGCTCAGAACGGGCTCGAGGTACTGCTCATATTCGCTTGATTCCTCCAGAATATTGATCAGATCGTCCAGCTGGACGATGCTTATCACCGGTATTCCGAGCGATTGCTTTAATTCCTGCACGGCCGAAAAATGCCCCTGGCCACGCTCCTGGCGGTCGAGCGAAATGACGAGCCCGACGATCTGCGCACCGGCCGACGAGATAATCTGGTAAGCCTCCCGCACGGCGGTGCCCGCGGTGATGACGTCGTCGACAATCAGCACGTCGCCGGACAACGGGGCGCCAATGATGCTGCCGCCCTCGCCATGTGCCTTGGCCTCTTTACGATTGAATGAGTAGGGCACGTCGATATCGTGGTGTTCGGCCAGTGATGCGGCAGCGAGCGCGGCCAGCGGAATGCCCTTGTATGCCGGGCCGAAAATCATGTCGAAACGGACGCGGGATTCAGCAATCGCCGATGCGTAGAAACGACCGAGTTTCGCCGCGGCATAACCGGTATTAAAAAGTCCGGCATTGAAAAAGTAGGGACTGACGCGGCCCGATTTCAGCGTAAATTCACCA
>Ga0316201_10001810_pt1 | contig 14786 bp, 9 predicted proteins | sample CS6wburrow_MG_FD_204516 | JGI IMG/M metagenome (GOLD analysis project Ga0316201, IMG submission 204516) | Coastal sediment microbial communities from Delaware Bay, Delaware, United States - CS-6 worm burrow | ecosystem: Environmental > Aquatic > Marine > Coastal > Sediment | place: USA: Delaware... | reverse complement strand
CGACCTTAGAGTACAAATCGAGCCGATCCATAAAATAATCCGGGCGATGGGCTTGCCCCTGCTGGTAATCGACGGTGTCGAGGCTGATGATGTGATTGGCACATTGGCGGCGCAAGCTTCGGCGCAAACTATGGATACGGTTATTTCTACCGGTGACAAGGACATGGCGCAGCTCGTTAATACCCATGTCAGCCTTATTAACACCATGAACAATTCAGCCATGGATGAGCAGGGCGTAATCGATAAATTTGGTATACCCGCAAACAGGGTTGTGGATTATCTTGCTCTGGTTGGTGATACCGTAGACAACATTCCCGGGGTGCCGAATGTCGGGCCAAAAACTGCGGCGAAGTGGCTGCTGGCCTATGATTCAATGGCCGGAGTGATAGAAAATGCCAATAAAATCAAGGGTAAAGTAGGCGATAACTTGCGTGCCAGCATAGCGCATCTGCCACTTTCATATGAGCTGGCGGCCATTAAAATTGATGTTGCGCTGGAGCACAGGCCGCAGGATCTAATACACGAAGAACCGGATAACGAAACCTTGTTGGCACTTTATAGTGACCTTGAGTTTAAAAGCTGGGTAGAGGAGCTTAAGGTAAATCAAGGGCCGGATGATACGGTCAACCCGGCGGCTAACCTTGAAGCCGACTACCAGTTAATTGTTGATGATGCACACTTTAAGCAGTGGCTGGAGAAAATTTCGCAGGCGGAATTGTTTGCCATCGATACCGAAACGACCAGTCTGGACTACATGGCTGCGCGGCTGGTTGGTATTTCATTGGCGGTTGAGGCGCAGCAGGCTGTTTATATTCCCGTGGGCCACGATTATATGGGAGCGCCGAAGCAGCTTGATATGGATAATGTGTTGTCAGCATTAAAGCCCATCCTGGAAAACCCGGCCATCAAAAAAGTTGGCCAGAATCTCAAATATGACATGAATATATTGGCCAACCACGGTGTGCAGTTAAAGGGTGTTGCCCAAGATACCATGTTGCTGTCGTATGTCCTCAAGTCCACTGCTCGTCACAATCTGGACAGTTTGGCGCTGGAATACCTTGATCATGAGACCATTCATTTTGAAGAGATTGCCGGTAAAGGAAAAAAACAGCTGACCTTCAATGAGATAGAGCTTGAGCAGGCAGGTCTTTATGCCGCTGAAGATGCTGATGTGACGCTTCGTTTGCATCGGGTGCTCAGTAAAAAAATAGAAGAAATGCCTTCTTTAAAAAGCGTTTATGAGACCCTCGAAATTCCTCTGGTGCCGGTCTTGTCGAAAATGGAGTGCCGAGGTGTATTGGTCGACCCGAAACTGTTGCACCAGCAAAGCCAGGAGTTAGCCACCAGAATGCTGGAAATTGAGCGCGAAACCTTTGAGCTCGCAGGCACAGAATTCAACTTGAGCTCACCCAAACAGCTGCAAACAATCTTATACGAAAAGCTAAAATTGCCAATATTGAAAAAAACGCCAAAAGGCCAGCCATCGACTGCTGAGCCAGTGCTTCAGGAGTTGGCTCTGGACTATCCCCTGCCAAAAATTCTTTTGGAATACCGTAGTTTGAGCAAGCTTAAATCCACCTACACAGACAAGTTGCCAGTACAAATTCATGCTGCGACTAATCGCATTCACACTTCGTATCATCAAGCCGTTACCGCTACCGGACGTTTATCATCGTCTAATCCTAATTTACAGAACATTCCTATTAGAACTCAGGAAGGTCGACGTATCAGGCAGGCGTTCATTGCGCCACCGGGTAGTAAGCTGGTTGCGGCTGATTATTCTCAAATTGAATTAAGAATAATGGCGCATTTATCGCAGGACCAGGGGCTTTTGAAAGCTTTCTCGCAGGGTTTGGATGTTCATCGTGCAACGGCTGCAGAGGTGTTTGGTGTGCCCTTTGAAGAAGTGAAAATTGATCAGCGTCGCAGCGCCAAGGCCATCAACTTCGGACTCATTTACGGCATGTCGGCTTTTGGTTTGGCACGCCAACTGGGTGTTGGCAGAAAAGAAGCTCAGGAGTATATCGATTTGTATTTTAATCGTTATCCCGGCGTGCTGGATTACATGAACAGGATCCGCCAAAAGGCCGCGGAGCTGGGTTACGTGGAAACCTTATTTGGCCGCCGCCTGTATTTGCCGGAAATTCATTCTTCTAACGGAATGCAAAGGCAAGCGGCGGAGCGGACGGCGATTAACGCGCCAATGCAGGGTACCGCAGCTGATATTATTAAAAAAGCCATGATTGCTGTAGACCATTGGCTGGATGACGGAGCTCTGCGCGCCCATTTAGTAATGCAGGTTCACGATGAGCTGGTGCTTGAGGTGCCGGAAGATCGAATCGACCGGGTTGTTAAAGGTTTGCGAGAAAGAATGTCGGGTGCGGCCAAGCTGGATATACCCTTGGTCGTTGATGTCGGTGTTGGGAATAATTGGGATGAAGCGCACTAAAAAGAAGCCTGCCGTCGGCTAGTCGTATGATAAATAGAATTTTTTCTAAAAAGATGAAAAGAATATAAAATTTTTGGAACTAAATTAAGTTTTGGCCGGTCGTATTAATCGTGAATGACTGATTTCCCCTTTTCTTTTTTCAGTCTAAATCCTCTCCGGTAATCCCACAACCGGGGTTTTTTAGCCTTGTACGTCTTCCCCAAGGGTGTATAAGGCTTTTTTCTGTGTGCTGATTATAAGTCCAGCCATGAATGCAAAACGTCACGCGCTTCATCGATTCCCGTATTAGCAGTAGAAGAAAAAATTTGAGCAGAAATATAATCGTACGCTTGCAAGGATTTTTGGACTTTTAATAGAGTAGATTTTGCCGGTCCAAACTTTAATTTATCCGCTTTGGTGAGCAATATATGAGTAGGCAATTGGCATTGATTAACCCATTTGAGCATCATCTGGTCGAATTCGGTTAACGGGTGTCGAATATCCATAATTAAAAACAGGCCGACCAGGCTGGTTCTGTTTCTCAGAAAATCGTCTATCAGCGCCTGCCATTTCATTTTAGTAGCCAGCGGCACTTTGGCATAACCGTAACCGGGCAGGTCCACTATTCGATGGCTATCGAGGCCTACCGAAAAAAAGTTTAACAGCTGGGTGCGGCCGGGCTGTTTGCTGGTACGTGCCAGTTTTTTCTGCTGAGTAATAGTATTGATGGCACTGGACTTGCCAGCGTTGGAGCGGCCAGCAAAGGCAACTTCCCTGCCACTATCAGGCGGACACTGTTGTAATTTTGCCGCACTGGTCTGGTAGCACGTTTCCCGGAATATTTTGTGGGCGCTTATAATCATCGCAGCATTATAGAGAAGGCTTGTCTGGATGTATCGAATTTCAGTCTCCCGTTCTGGAAAATAATAGTATATAATTATTTCGGCTTGACTGTGGGCATTGGGGTGCATGACTATTGGTCTGTTCAGGACCAGAATTTAATCATATGGAAGGGTAACTATGAAAAATTTATATGGGTTTTTTACAGTCTGTATTTTTGCTATGGCCGCATCTTTTGTATCAGCTGATGCAATTGATAACAGGATCGCTAAAGCATGTGGTATTTGTCATGCGTCGGGCGTAGCGGGTGCTCCGAAAACCGGCGACACAGCGGCATGGAAACCACGCATGGATAAAGGCATGGACCAGATGGTCGAGAGCGTTGTCAAGGGCATGGGCGCAATGCCTCCTCGTGGGATGTGTGCTGACTGTAGCACAGATGACTACAAAGCAATTATCAAGCGTATGAGTGGCCTGTAACAGTTTCGAATAACGAATATTTTCAATTGATCTCGAGAGTTTTAATGAAAAAATCAGTAGCATTTTTCTTTATTTTCATGGGTGTGAGCAGCTTTGTTTTTGCTGCTGGAGACGCTGGAGCCGGCAAGGCTAAGGCCGCATTATGTTCCGGCTGTCACGGAGCCGACGGTAATAGCACAATCCCTGCTTTTCCCAAGTTGGCCGGGCAAAATACACGCTACCTGGTTAAGCAAATGCAAGACGTGAAAGAGGGCCGGCGCTCTGTTGCTGCGATGACGGGGATGCTTGATGGTATGTCCAATAAAGATATGGAAGATATTGCCGCTTATTTCTCCAGTCAAAACAGCAGTATTGGCAAGGCTAAAGCCGAGCTGGTCAGTCTGGGTGAAAAACTATATCGGTCCGGCAACAAGGAGACTGGCGTAGCTGCTTGTACGGCTTGTCATTCGCCAACCGGTTCGGGTAACGCGCCAGCGGGCTATCCGGCACTCAGCGGTCAGCATGCCGAATATACTGCAGCGCAACTAAAAGCGTTTCGTTCGGGTGAGCGAAATAATGATGGCGACAGCAAAATAATGCGCACTAATGCTTTTCGCCTGAATGACAACGAAATAGAAGCGCTTGCCAGCTATATTTCAGGTTTGCATTGATCAAGGCGCGTAATATAAGTAAAAAGGTGGCATTCGCCACCTTTTTTTTATCCTTGAAAACGCTGCTTTTTTCATCAGCCATCGGAATTAATTAAATTATACTTGTCAGACAGTCAGTAACTTAACGTGAAGGAGTGTTTTATGCTTAAGCTTTTAAGGCGAGCGATATTTATTCTATTAGTGTTACCACTGGTTGCCTGTGCCGAGTCTGACCGATTTCAGGAAGGCGATCATTATATAAAGCTGTCCAAATCAGTGGCCACCAAAAGCTCAGGTAAAATAGAAGTGCTTGAACTTTTTTGGTACGGTTGCCCGCACTGTTACTCACTGGAACCGAGTTTGAATGCATGGACAGCGAAGCTGCCTTCCGATGTTCAGTTTGAACGCATGCCTGCTTTTATGGCATCAGGCTGGGAGGCTCAAGGCCGGGCCTATTATACGGCGGAAGTGTTAGGCGTCGTTGAGCAAACCCATGAAGCACTCTTCAAGGCAATCCATATGTATAAACAACGCATGGGTAGCCAGAAAGAGCTGTCTGCTTTTTATGCCAGCCATGGAGTTGACGAAGCCCGGTTTAACAAAGCGTTCAAGTCCTTTGCTGTCCAAAGCAAAATCAATCAAGCTAAGCTAAAGCAGCGGGACTATCGTGCTTCAGGTGTGCCTGCGATTATAGTGAACGGCAAATACAGGATTAGCCAGACCATGAAGGCCGGAGCGCAGGGCATGTTTGAGGTGATTGATTTTCTGATAGCAAAAGAAAGAGCTTTGATGCCCAAAAGTTGAGACGACATCCAGCTAGATAAAAATTTCCTCGAACAGTACTGCAGAATTTCCGCAGTAATAGCGGGCCGTTGTTGACGAAATACTTAATGGTGTCCTCCCGCCCTATTCCAATTGTCTGATGACAGTCAACAGAGGCATACACACGGCCTCTGTATCAACTTCCCGGTTGCTTACTTGCCGTCCTTCGGATGCCCTTTTGTTGATATAACAGCCTCATGTATAACGTAATACAGGGCAGGCTTGCATAGTACCGCCAAACTATTATATTTTGTTGCACACAGTGCGGGGGAGTTTCACAACTACACTTGTATGTTTTTTAAAACGATAATCATAAATGAGAACCTGAATGGGTGTAGATGCGCTTGGCCTGACCAAAAAAGCAATTGCTAACCAGAGTGCTTTGGATGTAGCTCTTGACCTGCCTGTCGGCGACCTTATTCTTCAATACTTGGAACAAATCGGCGTTGAATACGTATTCGGCATCCCGGGCGGAGCCATAGAGCCCTTATACAACGCACTGGCTCGAAGCGAGTCGCGTAACGGCATTCGTTCAATTATTGCCCGTCACGAAACCAGTGCGGCATTTATGGCAGATGGTTATGCGCGAAACTCGGGGCATCTGGGCGTGTGCTGTTCGACTACCGGGCCGGGCGCAACCAATATGATTACCGGTGTGGCCTCTGCCTTCGAAAATAACATTCCCCTGCTCGTCATTACTCCGCAAACATCACAAAATAAATTCGGCCGCAAAGCCATGCAGGAATCCGGTGATACCGGCGTTAACGTGGTCGGAATGTATCAATTTTGCACCCTGTATAATTCATTTGTCAGTCATGTCGAGCAACTGGAGAACAAATTAATTTCAGCCATCATGACGGCACTACGTCCTCCTTATGGTCCCGTGCACCTGAGCATTCCAGCAGATATTTTCAAGGCAACCCTGCCGCAAAAAGGACCGTCATACGATTTAAAAAAAGCGCTGAAGCGGCCATTAATGCAAGATCAGGAAGCGGTGGCAGAATTATGCGATCAGCTCGCAGGCGAACATAAGGTTGTTTTTGTTTTAGGTATTGGCTCAAGGGAAGCCGCGGGTTTAATTATCGATATAGCAGGCCTTCTCGGTGCAGCTATTGTTGCCACGCCTGACGGTAAAAGCCTGATCAGCCCGTATCATCCGCTATTTAAAGGTGTGATTGGTTTTGCCGGTCATAAAAGCGCCGATGCAGCGCTGACCGATCCGTTAGTTGATTCTGTGGTAGTAGTCGGTACTACGCTGGGCGAATTTACCAGTAATGCCTGGGATAAATCGACCCTGCTTAATAATCGCCTTATACACGTTGAAGATGATGAGGCTAACCTTATTCGTTCGCCCATGGCTAAACTGCATGTTCGGGGAAATATTTCTTCGATATTCAGTAAAGTTCTGGACGAGCTTATCCTGAAAGGCTTTACCTATAAATCTGACCCGCAAACGGGCGTCAACATAAATGCCGAGTTTGAGCGGGCCAAAAAAGACGATTCAAAGTTCGACGGCATCATGCATTTTAGCCTTGAAGAGCCGATAAAAATTTATGACGCCTCTGTGCCAATCAAGCCGCAATGGTTAATGCATCGGCTGACTAAAATTTTTCCTTCCAATACCAAATACCTGGCGGACACGGGTAATAATCTCGCCTGGGCAATTCATTATCTGAATCCTTTTGATCGACGCGTTTGCGGGCAAAGACGTGGAATGGAGCGTTGGAAGGAAGATGGCCGCAGGCATAGCAATGGTGGCCTGTTTCAAGTGTGCGCAGAGTTTTGCTCAATGGGTTGGTCGGTTGGCAGTGCTGTCGGTGCGTCCCTGGCAAACCCGGATGAGCACATTGTCTGCATCATTGGTGATGGCAGCTTCCTGATGTTAGGCAATGAAATTACCGTGGCTCTGCAGAATAACCTGAGCATAACCTTCTTGATTATGAATGATTCGACGCTTGGGATGGTCAAGCACGGGCAGATATTAAATAAATCTGCCAGCATTGGTCATCAATTGCCACATGTGAACTTTGCGCAATTGGCCGACTCGATGGGCATTCCAGGTTACCGGATCAGTACTCCGGATGATTTAAAGGAGCTCAACATAGAAGTGATAACCCGTCGAAAGGGGCCTACTGTTTTAGACGTGCTGATCGATGGCGATGAAGTGCCGCCGATGGCCACTCGTTTAAAAGGGATGAAATAACCGGGCATGACTGCAGCCGACAAGCCCAAAAAAAAAGATGTAATCCACAGTAAAATCTGGCAAGAGACCCCGGAGCCCGATAATCCGTTCGCCGCTCAGGTCTGTTATTGCTCAGGCTATGATGTTTATGGCGATCTGCTGGGCAAAATCAGCTGGGTTGAATACCTGTATCTTCTCTTTAAGCTTGAACCAGCGACCAAAACACAAGCAAAACTTCTGGAAGGCATCGCTGTCGCCATAGCTAACCCGGGACCACGTGATTTGAGTATCAGGGCCGCGATGTCGGGTGGTGCCGGGGGGTCTCTTTCCGTATCGTGCCTTATTGGAGCACTTGGGCCGGGTTCGGGTCAGTACGGCGGTGCCCGCGAAATGTATTTAGCTATCAGGCTGGCTGAAACCTGCGGAAAGGATTTGGAAGCCTGGAAGCAAAAACTTTCAAATTATGAAAAGCAATGTCATGTAAAAGCCTGGCCTGATATCGATCACCTGCCCGGTTTTGATCCCTATGGCAGCAGCTGTGCAACGCCCGTTATGCAGACACTGGTTTACCTGTCATCAATTGCCCCTGAAGAGTTTGCTCAAACGAGCTGGTTACACCAGAACAGGCACGCCGTTGAAAGCGCCAGCGATAGTCCTTTATCCATGATTGGGGTGATTGCAGCAGCACTCGTTGACCTGGGTTTTTCGGATGAGCAGGCAGAAATGCTATTTCTATTGCTTCGCCTTCCCGGTGCAGCCGCCCATGCGCTTGAGCAAAAGCACAATGGCCTGGCTAAATATCCATTTTTTGCCGATGGCTTAAAGCTGCTGAATGATCCCGGCCCTGCTGCTGATGCTTCAGGAAAAACAAACAGATGAAAGGCCCTGAAGCATTAATCCATCGCGAAGATAACTGGGAAACCGAAATGGGTGCCTGGTTTGCCGGTGAGCGAGTGGTGTTCAGGGGGCTGGATGTTTTTACCGAACTATTTGATAAGGACTGGGTTGAAACATGGTTTTTTAGTATCACCGGCAAGTTTTTTTCCAAAAAGCAAATTGAGCTGTTTAGCCGATCCTGGACAATTTGCACCAGTTACCCTGAGCCGCGCATTTGGAACAATCGGGTCGCGGCATTATCCGGGTCCGCAAGAACCACTGCTATGTTGGCGATTGCCTGCGGAACCGCAATTTCTGAAAGCAAGTTTTATGGCGGGCAGGCAAGTTTTGCTGCAATTGACTTTATTACCAGAACAAAGAAATTGGTTGTTGATGAGGGCAAGGAGCTGCTGGAAGTCGTTAAACAGGAAATTAAATCGACCAGACAGGTGCCTGTCGGTTTTGGGCGTCCGATAATCAATAGCGACGAAAGGGTTGCCGTGGCGTTGCGGCTGGCACAGGAGTTAGGTTTTGCTGACGGCCCCCATGTAAAACTTGCTTTTGAAATTGAAACCTTATTAAGGGAAAAGCGCTATCGAGCCAAGTTAAACATTGCCGGATTTACCTCGGCGCTGTACGCAGACCAAGGCCTCTCCCCCACTGAATTTTATCGAATGGCGACAGTTATTTATTCAGCCGGCATTATGGCCTGTTACATCGATGCCGTTGAAAAGCCGGCTGGCACCTTCTTCCCGCTCAGGTGCGAGCGCATTTCATACCAGGGAAAACCTCAAAGGAAATGGGAAAACTAAAAATACCGACTAGACTTAACAGACACTTATAAAAATCTGTTACGTAATTAATCGGTACAGACCCAGTTTTTTGAGGTAAACATCAATGAAAACACGCCTTCCGTGTCTTCTGGGCAGCTTGATATGCCTGCTCTTTTTTTCACATCACGGATATGGATATCAGAATACTGATGGGAATGATCTGTTGCTTTCTTATGGTGATGAAGACTTTGTCTCCATCGCGACCGGTCGAAAGCAGCTCATTTCAAAGGCCCCGGCTACTACCAGTGTTATCACCGCAGAAGAGATTCAGCAGTTAGGTGCCCGGGATATTTCCGAGGTGCTTGAGTCCGTGCCCGGTGTTCATGTCGCGCGAAAGGCTGCTGGCTACGAACCTGTCTATATCTTCAGGGGGATTTTCTCGGAATTTAATCCGCAAGTCCTTTTTCTTATCAACGGCGTGCCGACTACGCAATTACTTTTTGGCAACCGGGGTGAGGCCTGGGGTGGCATGCCGGTTGAAAATATATCCCGCATTGAAATTATTCGCGGCCCGGGTTCGGCTGTTTATGGTGCGGATGCCTTTGCTGGCACCATCAACATTGTCACTAAAACGGCCAGTGAAATTAATGGCTGGCAAACTGGCATTTCCGCCGGCAGTTTTGATGAACATCGAGCCTGGGCGCTTTATGGCGGCGACGCCAATGGCTGGGACGTAGCTTTTTCGTTGCAGTTGCTGGATACCGATGGCCAGGATGAAAACATCAATGCTGACGCCCAAACGGGCTTGGACGCTCTTTTTGCGCCTGCCCCGAGTGCGTCACTGGCTCCGGGCAGCGTGAATAGCGGCAGGGAAGGGATTGATACGCGCCTGGATCTGGCCAAAGAATTTTGGCGTATTCGTTTGGGCTATCAAGGCCGAAGGAATTTTGAGACGGGTGCAGGCGCGATCCAGGCGTTGGATACTGTAGGTGAGGGTGAATCAGATCGAATAAATTTCGATGTGACCTATCTGAATCCCGAGATTTACCAGGATTGGGAGCTGGAAGCCAGGTTCAGTTACTATGATGTTTCAACCAAGACCCATTTAGTGCTTTATCCGCCGGGTGCCTTCGGCGGTGCATTCCCCAACGGGATGATCGGTAACCCTGATGTTTATGAGCGACATTATCGCCTTGACCTGTCTACATTTTATACCGGATTTGAAGATCATGTTATTCGCCTGGGTGGCGGCTATCATTTGCTGGATCAGTACCGTATCGAAGAATCAAAAAACTTTGTAATTGCAGGCCCAGTACCCACCTACCTCGGTAGCATCATGTCGGTCAGCGGTGCAGCCGCTTATAACAGGGAAGCAGACCGGGAAGTTACTTATCTTTTTGTGCAGGATGAATGGCGCTTTGCCCGTGATTGGTCGTTAACTGCTGGCCTGCGATTTGACCATTATTCCGATTTTGGCAGTACCGCCAACCCGCGACTGGCATTGGTATGGGATGCCAGCATCGACCTGACCACGAAATTTCTGTATGGCTCTGCATTCCGGGCGCCTTCCTTTGCCGAGCAGTTTAATCAGGTCAATCCGGTGGCTGTGGGTAATGACAACCTCGATCCCGAAAAGATCGACACCTACGAGCTTGCTTTTGATTACAGCTATTCGGCGGACCTGCGTTTCGGTTTGAATCTATTTTATTATGAGTTTCAGGACATCATTTATTTTACACCCGTCGCCCAGAATACAGGAGACCAGACCGGTTACGGCCTTGAGCTAGAGTTTGACTGGGATGCAACCGACCAGCTAAACCTGAAGGGTAATTACGCTTTTCAGGATTCGGAAGACGAGCAAACTAACAGCGATGTCGCCAATGCGCCGCAACATCAATTCTATTTACAGGCCAATTATGAGCTTTCCCATAATTGGTCATTAAATTCCCAGCTTAATTATGTGATCGACCGAAAACGAGCTTCCGACGATGTGCGCAAGAAAATTGATGATTATGCAACAATTGATCTTACCCTCCGAAGAACCAGGCTGCCCTATGGCATGAGCGCGGCGGTTTCAATTCGGAACCTGACTAATGAAACTGTACTTGAGCCATCGTTATATAACGCTTTGTCGCCAGTTTCAGTGTCTATCCCCGGTGATTTGCCGCAGGCTGGCCGAAGTGTTTTTGCTGAAATAAGAAAAACCTGGTAGCGGCACTGAACTCAACTATGAAAACAGTCGGTGAGCTGCCCATTAAAGCGTCCAACTCAGGGAAGAGGAAGCGAAGTTGAAGATTGCTATTAAACGGATATTACAGGCGATTCTGCTTGGTGGGGTTTTGTTATTGTCGCTGGGCGCTTATGCCCAGGGACCTTCATTAGCTGTATTGTACCCGGATGTGCGCGAGCCCTACCGGAGCATATTCCAAAGTATTCTGGATGGCATTAAAGATGCGGCCAATGGCAAGGTTAGGTCCTTCCCTCTTCGCAAAAATGACGATCCTGATATGTTAAATAGCTGGATTGCTAAAAATAAACCGGAAGTCGTCATTTCTCTTGGCAGCCTGGCAAAGGAGTTTCTACCGTACCTGTCGCCAGAGCGAAAGGTCGTATCAGGGGCTGCGTTATTTTCCAATTCTGATATTGAGCAGGGCATGATTGGAATTTCCCTGTCACCTTCACCTCAAAAGTTATTCGTCAAGCTCAAGAAACTGGCACCCGAGGTCAGGCGAATTTCAGTTGTGTATCATCCGGATAGTAACGGCTGGTTAATTGATCACGCCAAACAGGTCGCCGAGGAAATGGGGCTTGTGTTGGCCGCCATGCCAGCCCATGGTGTCCGTGAAGCGGCCAGGCTTTATCAGCAGATTTTAGCTAAGCAGGAAAATGGTTTTGATGCAATTTGGTTGTTGCAGGATGACCCGACATTGGATGAAATCGGGTTATTACCCCGATTGCTGAGCGAAGCCTGGAATCACGAATTCATTGTATTTTCAAGTAACCCTTCTCACGTTAAACGCGGGGCGTTGTTTTCATTATTTCCGGATAATGCCCAAATGGGTAAAAGTTTGGCGCGAAAAGCCGGGCTGCTCGCAAAAGGCCAAAGTAAGAACGTTGAGCCGCTGAAAGATTTATTAATCGCCGTCAACATAAGAACGGCCGATCATTTGACTTTAAAAATAAGTCGCGCCGAACAACGTGATTTCGATTTAATTTTTCCAAGCAAATAGCCATGAAAAAGTTGCTAGTTAAAAAGATTAATCGCATGGGTTTCAGAAGACTGCTGGTGGTAACTTTCAGTGTCGGCATTCTGTTGCTTGCGCTCATCTCAGCTTTCGTTACTTCAGCGGTATCAACCCGATCAGTGAGTGAGCGATTAGAGCAGGAAGGTATGAGTTTAACCGAAACGGCGGGCGAAAGAAGCCGCGTTGCTCTTCTCTACCTGAGTAAAACAGATGCCAAGTACGTTGCTGACGGGATGCTCGGTTTTCCCGATTTGAAAGAAGTCAGCATCTTCGACGATGAGAAAAAACTGTTATACAGCACCAGCGAAAGTGTTGATCGCTCTGAAGGCCATGATGTTTGGACAGATAAAGCTTCGCTGGTTTCTGAAACCCGTGATCATTGGAGCTATGTCTCGCCCGTTTATACTGGCACGCGGCTTGAAAACGAGTCGAGCTTTTTAATGCGGGATGCACAGGCAGAGCTTGTTGGTTATGTCCGTGTGATTTTAGGTAAAGAAACGCTGAAAAAAATGGAATTCGATATTTTCAGTTATAACCTGTTGATTTCTTTCACTTTGTCGGCATTGCTTCTGGCTATTCTTCTGGCCATTACCAATCGAATCACCAACCCTATCCGTGAACTGGCCGGGATAATGAGAAGGGCTGAGGAAGGTGAAAAAGATGTTCGGGCGACGGTTAAAGGCACGCGTGATATCGTCGAAATGGAGACTGCCTTTAATAAAATGCTGGATGTTCTGGATATTCGCGAGCAAGAGCTCAAGGATACTCGGGATCTCGCTCTTGAGGCGGCCCGAATTAAAGGTGAGTTTGCTGCTAATGTCAGCCATGAATTACGCACACCTTTAAATGGTGTCCTGGGCATGCTGGAATTATTGAATGATATGGGCCTGAACGATAAGCAGACGGAATATATCGATATAGCAAGTAATTCTGCAGAATCATTGCTGAAGTTGATCGATGATATTCTGGATTTTTCAAAAATTGATTCCGGCAAACTCGACTCTGAAGAGGTCACTTTTAATCTGGATTCCCTTCTTGAAGAAATTATTGTGCTGCTTAGCACTCAAGCACAACGCAAAGATATTGATTTGGCCTATCTGTTATCCCCTCTGACGCCCAGGACATTGGAGTTAGATAAGGGCAAATTGCGCCAGGTGTTAATTAACCTCGTAGGTAATGCGCTCAAATTTACCGAGCAGGGCGAAGTGGGCATTGAAGTCAGTGTCAATCAACGACCAGAAGGCCATGCTGAACTGTTGTTTAAAGTGACCGACACAGGTATTGGCATGAGCGATCAGGCCAGGGGCCGGATATTCGAAGCCTTTTCCCAGGCAGACGGTTCCACAACACGCAAATATGGTGGGACGGGTTTGGGGCTGGCCATTTCCAAACAAATTGTTCAGTTTATGGGTGGCACTATTGGCGCCGATAGTGAGCCGGGGAAAGGTAGCCAATTCTGGTTTACTGTGCCGCTAACGGAACCGGTCACTGGACCGGAAGTTATACCCGAACGAATCCCGGGATGTGAAAAGTTACGCGTCCTGATTATCGATGACAGTGGGCTTAACCGTCGTTATCTGGGTGGTATGTTTGATCGATTAGGGATTCCTTATGATACCGCAGAGCGCGGCGCTGTTGCGCTGGACAAGTTACGTTTATCAGCAGCAAATAAGGAAGAGTGTCATCTGGTAATACTGGATGAAGTAATGCCCGGTTTGAAAGGCTCCGATCTGGCCCACCTGTTAGCGAATGAGCCCACTCTCGCCAATACAAAAATATTGATGATGTTGAATCGGGTCAATCCAACCTACGAAGAGCACCATAATTTAAATGTTGCCGGTTTCCTGCCCAAACCTGTGATGTTCAAGGATTTAAACGTGAAGTTGCAGTCCTTGTATCATCGAAAAGTTTCGAGTTATAAGCCGCCCCTGACGGTAGTAAAAGAAAGCGTTGCAGCCTGTAAAATAAAAACATTTGAAGGTAATAAAGTATTAATTGTTGAAGATAACAGGGCCAATCAGCAAGTCGCGTATGGCATGTTGGAGCGTTTGGGCTGCAAGTCGTCCTTTGTGAATAACGGATTGGAAGCATTAGAGTTATTATCGCGCGAGACCTTCAATCTGGTCTTGATGGACTGCCATATGCCGGAAATGGATGGTTACGAGGCGACCTCGCAAATCAGGCGTCTGGAATCTGAAACAGCCAGGGTACCCATTCTTGCCATGACTGCGAATGTACAAAAAGGCGAGAGTGAAAAATGCCTGGCGGTTGGCATGAACGATTACTTATCCAAGCCCCTGAAGCTGGAGAGTTTGCGAACAACCCTGGGTAAGTGGCTTGATGTTAAAGAGGCCGTCACAGCTCAAGCCGAAACAGGCGCGTCCGGTAATAGTAATGAGCAGCGAGGACCCGGTGAAGGTGAGGCCCCTAAAGCTGACGGCAATGATGTACTCAACGAGCAGGTTTATAGAGAATTGCGCCAGCAAATTGGCAGTGCATTGCCGACCATGG
>Ga0316201_10001809_pt1 | contig 14787 bp, 15 predicted proteins | sample CS6wburrow_MG_FD_204516 | JGI IMG/M metagenome (GOLD analysis project Ga0316201, IMG submission 204516) | Coastal sediment microbial communities from Delaware Bay, Delaware, United States - CS-6 worm burrow | ecosystem: Environmental > Aquatic > Marine > Coastal > Sediment | place: USA... | reverse complement strand
ACTGACATATTCTCAGAGACATCCGAACTGATCTGCAGACCAAAACGGGTATCACGCTCAAATGTTAAGTCTTCGGTAATACCACGGTCACCTAAACCACCGATGTAAATATTGCCTTTGTCAGCAACATCAATAGAAACGATCAGAGAAGCACCTGCAGTCATAAAACCGTCAAACTGAATTGCCTGTGCCGAGGTACTGGCAAGAACACTCAAAACTGCCGTACCAAGTAAATTAAACTGTTTTTTCATTAGAGGGACTCCCCTTTTATTATTGTTGTAACAATCTGAAGATAGTGCAAAAAACATGCTTAGCAAGTAAATGCTTGACAAAATGTCACATAATCAGTATGAGGTTTTGCCAACAATCTGAAAAATAAATAAAAAACCTGAAGAAAATCAGATAATCTAATGACAGTAGATAGCATTAAATTCGATATTTACACAGATAATAAAGAAACTAACGTCGCTTTTTACTGCTTTTAGAGGAAGTATTCTTGAAAGGATTACTGTCGCTACCTTTAAATTCAATTTTTATCGGGGTACCGACGGACTTCAGTTCTTTTCTGAAAAAATTAGTCAAATAACGTTTATATGCTGCCGGGACTTTAGTCACCTGATTTCCATGAATAATAATTCTAGGTGGATTCATTCCACCCTGATGTGCGTAACGTAATTTTATTCTGTGGCCGTGCACCATTGGTGGTTGATGCGATTGCACTGCCTTCTCTAATAACCGAGTAAGATCAGACGTTGAATACTTCTGCGTTGCTGATGCATAAGCCCGGTCAATTGCAGCATAAAGTTTGCCGACACCGGAACCGTGTAACGCTGATATAAAAAATGTTTCCGCAAATCGCACAAATGGTAATTGTTTATCAATGCCTTTATGAATGAGTTCTTTTTGATAATCGTCCATGCCATCCCACTTATTGATCACTAAAACAAGTGCACGGCCGGCTTCTAAAGCATAACCGATTAAATGCAAATCCTGATCAGAAATCTCAGTTCTCGCATCGATCATCATAATCACTACATTAGATCGCTCGATTGCCTGCATTGATTTAATGATACTGAATTTTTCAATGACTTCATGAACCGCGCGTTTTCGACGAATGCCAGCGGTATCAATAAAGGTATATTTTTTCCCGTCTCGTTCAAACGGGATAAAAATACTGTCACGTGTTGTGCCGGGCATATCAAACACGACCACTCGTTCTTCGCCAAGAAAACGGTTAACCAGGGTGGATTTACCTACATTAGGACGACCAATAATCGCTACCTTTACACTGCTATCATCCTCGCTGTCACCCAAATTGTCTTCTGCTTCGCCTGTAGATTCTTCGACATCCGCTTCTACCAACTCTTTAATAATGGAAGAAGTATCACCTGAACTAAAAGTTTTCAAAACACTGGATAACATCATCTGGATGCCGCGATTTTGAGATGCCGCAATAGCAATGGGCTCACCTAAACCTAATGCAAAAAATTCACTGGACACCGTTCGACTATCCAGTCCATCCGTTTTATTAACGATTAGTATGACGTGTTTGCCAGTACGCCTGAGTGATTCGGCAATGACCTCATCGGCCGGTGTTAATCCTGCGCGTCCATCGACCATAAAAAGGATAATATCGCTTTCATCAACCGCAAGTCGTGTTTGTTTCTCCATGTGCGAATCAAGCTCTTCGCTTTCGCCACTCAAACCACCGGTATCAATAACAATAAAATTAGTGGACTCAAATTGAAATCGACCATACTTTCGGTCACGTGTTAATCCGGGGTAATCAGCAACCAGGGCATCACGAGATTTTGTTAATACATTAAATAGCGTTGATTTACCGACATTAGGCCGACCGACCAGGGCAATAACGACTTCAGATATAAGAGCAGCAGACATAGAAGTAAATGACTATATGAATAGGGCTAACTAAAGATCGACATCACGTTCGATATCGTCGTCACTTTCGCGCAAATCTAGCAGGTATACAATGCCACCGCGAGTAACCACGACCAGTTCATCTTTTCCTTTCACTATCGGCGGCACAATAATACCGCTAGCAAGATCCCAGCCTAAATCATCATATTGCCCTAGTTGATAGCGCGCAATAAAATGCCCATCATATCGCGATAACACGTGCACATAACCTTCAAAGTCACCAACAGCCAGATAATCACCAATGATGGTAGGCCGTGTTAGTTTTCGATGGGCCAATTTCTCCTGCTTCCAGATAGTTGCACCATTCAATCTGTCCAACGCCCAGATGTGACCATTTTCGTCACTGCTATACAGCACTTTTTCGTCCAGTATCACGCCAGTGTGTGTGGAAAAATCACGCGCCCATAAAAACTGACCACGGTCTACATCAATCGCAGCAACGCGACCCTGAAAACTAGCGGCGTACAATACCCTGCCATAAAGTTCAGTATCGCCATCAATATCAACCAGTCGTTGAATTTCTGAACGGCCGGTAGGCACAGATAGTGCAACATCCCAAATAATTTCACCATTTTCAGGCGAAATAGCAATCAAACGTCCATCAGCAAGTCCTGCAAAAATCTTGTCACGAGAAATTAGCGGTACACTGGTTCCGCGTAATGTTAAGTCAGGAATAGCACGCTGATATTGCCAACGAATTTTTCCATTATTGAGGTCCAGGCTTAGAATTTTTCCATCAACCGTTCTAACAACAACCGTTTTCTTATATATGACAGGTTTTGCCAGTACTTCACTTGGTACGCGAACACGCCAGCGCTCTGCTCTATTCGTCGCATCAACCGCTATAACATAGGCATCACGTGTAGCCACTAACCAGACATCTTCGTTACCACCAACGCCCGCACTGATGACAGTATCAAGAGCTACATTATGTTCAATATCGCCTGTTTTCAGGTTAATCACATTTAACAGGCCATTTCGGCTTGTGGTAACAACAGCTTCTTTCAATATCAAAGGTTGTAAAAAAACATACTGTTCTTCTACACCAGCGCCTGTTGATGCATGCCAGGTTACATCCAGATAATGCTTACTGGAAAATGGGACTAGCTCGACAGGCTGGTCAAGATTATCATCGTCAGCGCAGGCACTGATAAACAGTGTCGAGATAATTAAAAGTAATAAACGAAAGTAGAAAGGATTATTAATTTTCACAGAGATTTGCATTGATTTATTAGTAGACAGCCATATGCGCTTCATTAGGCTATCTGGTATTTAATAAGATTAGTTAAACTTTAAGATGCGCCAAGATTTTGTCGTTTTAACTTTAACCATTTGTTAGCACTCATGCCATGTAAATTAATCGCTTTATCATAAGCGATACGTGCCTGTGCAGTATCCCCTTTCGCCAGAAACAAATCGCCCTTTAGCTCTTCATATTGCGCGTCATAAGTCGGATCATGAGACATATTTAATTGTGTTGATGCTGCTTCATACTTTTTCTGTTCAATAAAAACACTGGCCAGACGTAAATTGGCGATCTGTTTTGTTATATCGTCGTTCGCATGTTTTAACGCCAGTTCGAGCTGCGCGACTGCGGCTTCAACATTATCTTTTTCATATTCTGATTTAGCCAAAACCAGTGATGCCAGTGATGCATACGGTGTATCCGAATACTCATTAATCAGCTGATTATGTAGATCAATCGTTTTATCATCGACGGTCTTTAATGCGGCACTTTGCATTACCTGCATATATAAATCGCTCGCCTGCACCAAATGAACATTATTCTGTTCAACATAATATCGCCAGCCAAATAAAGCAGACACACCCACAAACAAACCAACAATTAATGAAGTACCATTTTCTTTCCACCAATTCTTTAAGGCTTCAACCTGTTGTTCTTCTGTTTCGTATTCATTCATTGGTCGTTCTCAACTGTTAAAATGTTTGTGTAACAATGTTTCGCTTAAGCTGATATCAAGCATTGCTATCAGCCCTTAAAATCAGCCAGGAAATCAGCCAGCTGATTAAAGCTGACCGATTTCTGTGCTTTCTCCTGACGTAAATATTTGACGGTAAGTTGTTCGTTTTTTAATTCGTCTTCCGCAAGGATTAAGGCAATATCTGCCCCACTTTTATCTGCTTTTTTCATCTGACTTTTAATCGATCCCCCCCCGCAATGTGAGATCATTTTTATATCCGGTCGCTGCTCTCTGATGCCTTCTGCTATTTGTAGTCCTTTTATTTCACACGCTTCGCCCAGTAAGACCAGATAAATATCAATAGTTCCAGCCTGTTGCTGCTGTTGTGATTCAAGCAGTGCCAGGATACGCTCCATGCCCAGGGCAAAACCAATGGCAGGCGTAGCTTTGCCACCAAGTTGTTGCACCAGGCCATCATAACGACCACCGGCGCATATTGTACCCTGTGCACCGAGTTCATCGGTAACCCATTCGAATACCGTTTTACAATAATAATCCAGACCACGTACCAGGCGCGGATTAATCGTATATTCGACCCCCGTCGCGTCTAAACTGGCCTTAAGTTTATCAAATTGCTGGATTGATTATTCGTCCAGATGATCAATCAATAGTGGCGCTTGATCCAGTATTGCTTTCATCGCCGGGTTTTTACTATCTAAAATACGTAATGGGTTGGATTCAAGGCGACGCAAACTGTCTTCATCAAGCTGATCCCGGTGCTGATTTAAATAATCGACCAGTACCAGTTTATAATTTTGTCGTGCCTGAGTGGATCCTAAGGTGTTCAGCTCCAGTCGAATGCCTGTCAAACCTAACTGCTTCCATAATCTGGCGCTGATTAAAATCAGCTCGGCATCAATATCCGGGGTATCGATACCAAAAACCTCGGTGCCAAACTGATGAAACTGACGGTAACGCCCTTTCTGTGGACGTTCATGACGAAACATCGGTCCGTTATACCATAATCGCTGGACCTGGTTATGCAACAGCCCATGCTGTATTCCCGCCCGCACACAGCTGGCAGTACCTTCCGGTCGCAAGGTTAATTTATCACCATTACGATCTTCAAAGGTATACATTTCCTTTTCAACAATATCAGTCACTTCACCGATAGAACGGCAGAACAAGTCTGTCGATTCCACCAGTGGCATGCGTATTTCCTTATAGCCGTATGTTGCCATAAGTTGGCGAATAATCGCTTCAAAAGCTTGCCAGCGATGACTATCGTCAGGCAATACGTCATGCATACCACGTATGGATTGTATAAATTTGGACATTTAATTCGGTTTTATTTAATTAGAGCAGAAAAGCGATTTTTAAATTTTTTTTATGATTAATTAATTGAAAATAACGTTTTTATCTTCAGTCGAGACAGTAAATTTTGCCGTATTATTGGGACGAATGAAATTTGTCATATCAATTTCAATATCATTAATAACCACTCGGGTTGTTTTAGCATTACCCAGCGAAACACGAAATGGTGCCTGCCCTAAGAGTTTCCTGGTTCCCCCTTTAGGCACCATATTATAAAACAGGCGTGTATTGCTGGCATCATGAACTTCCATCCAGGAGCCATTTTCAGCGAAAAACTCAATGACATCATTTTCAGGCCTTATTTTTGCTTCTTCAGAGACAGCAACGAGACCTTGTGAAGCGTCTGCTTCATCACTGCTTGAATCCGAATGAGTATCCTCTAAATTATTTGTTAGGTCTGCATCTACCTGAGTTGTCTGAGTCTCTGTCATTTTATCAGATAGATCAGACTGCTCCACGAGCAATTCATCATTATCCTTTAAGTTAGCATTTTTCCTGGTATCCAGACTATTGGCGCCGGGTGAATCCAGTGAATTACCGGTAAAACCAGGATCTTTTAATTCCCATTCATGTTCCATAACATCGGCTTTTTCCTGATAATATCGAAAGCTGCCGTAAATTGCTGCTGCAATAACCGCTACGACTAACAGCATTGTCATGGTTTTTATCAAAGGCGACTGACTGCTAGCCTCATTAGGCAAATTCGAACGCGGTTTTAATTTTGTTGCTTCAGCTTGAGGTAATGCACGGTTATAAATCTCCAGCACACTGTCTTCTGAAATTTCCAGAAATTTTGCATAGGCGCGAATATAACCCTGAGTAAATGTCGGCGGCGGCAGTGCATCCATATCATTAGCTTCAATAGCTTCAATAATATGAGTGGATATTTTAAGATACCCGTTAATCTCACTGACAGTGTAATTTTGGGACTTACGTGCTTCCGCCAGCAGCGATCCAAAATCACTATTATTTTCTTTTATATCACCGTCTGAATTGCTCATTACGTGCCTGTGCCTCAACCCAGCCAGCTTCATCTGAGTCAGGAAAATCATTAATCAACTGTCGCGCATATTTCATATAATGATCTTTTGCGCCCAACGCTTTTTCAGCCTGTACCTGGATCCATAAACTTTCTGGGCTTGCAGGCTTCACTGAATGGTATCGTTGTATATATGCACGAGCCATCAGGTATCTTTCTGTTTTGATGCCGACGTCCGCCATCGATATCAATGAACCCGCAAGATTTGGCTCTACGCGAAGAGACTTTCTAAGTAATGCCTCGGCTTCTTTGTATTTTCCCTGTTTTATGTAACAACTGCCTGCGTTACTTTGCGCCAGATAAATCGTTTCATAAAAGGGATTGCTGTAAGCCAGTTTGAGTTTTTCCTGTGCCTCATCTAACCTGCCTATTGAGCATAAAAATGCACCATAGCTATTTAATAAATCAGGATCATCAGGGTTTAAATCGAGTGCTGCATCATATTGTGCGACCGCATCTTCATTGAGACCCAGTAAAGCATACAAGTAGGCCAGTGTTTTATAAGCTGGTAGATAATCAGGGTTTTGCTCAATCGCTTTTTCCAGTTTTTCCCTCGCAGGATTATATTGCTTACGTTGAAGATAACCGACGGCTAACTTAACATTTATTTCAGCGGCATCTTTCAGGTTCGGTTCCTTTTGTTTTCTTGTGACTTTAGTTTGTTCACCTGTCGTTGCACAAGCAACTAAAAACAACGTCATGAATGCTGTGATGATTGCTTTTATTATTGTTTTACGCATTTATCATTCCATTCCGAATCGGGGTTCGACAAACCGGCGGTGACGGCGGCTTTTATCTTCAATTTTTCCTGCCAGCTGTCCACAGGCAGCATCAATATCATCACCACGTGTTTTACGCACGACTGTCGTCAAACCTGCATTATGTAATATCTCACTAAAACGTGACACTGCCCGTTTTGATGATGTGCGATAACCAGAGCCTTCAAACGGATTAAACGGAATCAGATTCATTAACGTGGGAATACCTTTTAGCAGTTTAATTAACTCACGCGCATGCTCCGGCTGATCATTAACGCCATCTAACAGCACATACTCAAAGGTTATTCTAGAACGAGAATTTTGTTTATCAATAAATCGACGACAAGCAGCCATTAATTCTTTCAGCGGATACTTTTTATTAACCGGCACTAACTCATTACGCAATTCGTCATTGCTTGCATGTAATGATACCGCCAACCGCATATCGAGAGTATCACCGAGACGGTCCATTGCAGGAATAACGCCAGCGGTGCTTACAGTGACACGTCGTTTACTCAAACCATAGGCAAAATCATCCATCATAATGCGTACCGCCCGTACCACATTATCAAAATTCAGTAGCGGCTCACCCATTCCCATCATCACAACATTGGTAATTTTACGCCCCGGTTTCTTTTCTTCTTTAAGCAGCTGAGATGCTAGCCAAACTTGGGAGATAATTTCTGCTGTGGTCAGATTACGATTAAACCCCTGCCGGCCAGTGGAACAGAAACTGCAATCCAGGGCACAACCGACCTGGGATGAAACACACAAGGTACCGCGATCATCTTCTGGGATAAATACCGTTTCAATATGATTACCATCATGCAATTGCAGTAACCACTTACGAGTCCCGTCTTTAGAAATCAGGTCTTGAGTGACGTCAAGATTTTTTATGATGGAGGTTTCAACCAGCTGATTTCGCAGCTCTTTGGAAAGGTTATTCATTTCCTGAAATTCAGTCACACCCATCTGATGAATCCACTTCATCACCTGCGTGGCACGGAATTTTTTTTCGCCTATACCGGCAAAGAACTCCTCGAGTCCAGCCCTGTCCAGACCTAACAGGTTAGTCGCCTGCGTTTTGAACGTCACTGGCCGTGTTGTCCGGGTTTCAATTTGTGGTAACACTTCACTCATTTGTGCGATATAACTCAATAATCTGATAGCCTGAAGGCATATCAGGAAATCTTACATGATTCTATTGATATAACCCAATTATTCTATGGCTTTATAGCTGTAATAAACCAGAGGAAAGCGCATATTTAAACTGCCCTGAATCTAATCTTCCTTCTCTTCCATCCAGGCAAGCTGAATTGCTTCTAAAATGCGTTCACCACTATGCTCAGGATCATCATCAAAATCCTCCAGATCCAGCACCCATTGACGAAGATCAACGAAATTTACAAATTTCGGATCGATGTCAGGATGTGCTTCATCCAGCTCAATTGCAATATCCAGAGAATCCACCCATTTCAACGCCATAACATTTCTCGTTTAGCTAGTTGAGGCCAATAAAATAATCTAACCATTTATTGTCCGGTTTATTAATGTTTAATGATTTTCAGAAACCATGTTAATCGTATACTTGGGAATCTCGACCACCAGGTCCTCGTCACCAATCACTGTCTGACAACTTAAGCGTGAATCAGGATCCAGCCCCCAGGCTTTATCCAGCATGTCATCTTCATCTTCAGTATTTTCGTTTAGCGAATCCATACCTTCACGAATATAAACATGACAGGTCGTACAGGCGCATGACTTTTCGCAGGCGTGCTCTATTTCGATATGGTTCTGTAATGCCGCATCACAAATAGTCACACCAGATTCAGCTTCAATAACCATACCATCGGGACATAACTCTTCATGTGGTAAGAAAATAATTTGTGGCACGTTTAAGGCTCCTCTGCTTCTGCTTCTGAGTGCGAGTCCGAAGCATATTCGTCAATTGAATGCCCTTGCATTGCAATTTTAATATTTGAATTCATACGACGTGCTACGTAATCTTCACACGTCGTTTCTAATTGTTTAATGGCCTGCTTGATTTTTTCAATATCAGACGCAGATTTCACCTCAATCAATGCCTGACGAGCAGTCATAATTTTTGATTTTTCTTCGCCAGATAATAATTGGTCAGCATCAACCGCTAACGCTGAATCTAACGCCTCAATCACGCGATCTGCTTCAACCTGCTGCTCACGTAAACTACGCAAACGCATATCATCTTCCGCATGTTCGATCGATGCACGCAACATGGACTCTATTTCTGAATCATTCAGGCCGTATGATGGTTTGACATCAATGCTGGCTTCAATACCGCTGTTTTCTTCACGAGCACTGACAATTAACAAACCGTCTGCGTCAACCTGGAAGGTCACACGGATACGGGCTGCACCGGCAACCTGTGCTGGAAAACCTCTCAGCTCGAAACGCGCCAGTGATCGACAGTCAGTCACCAGTTCGCGTTCACCCTGTAATACATGAACCGCCATTGCAGTTTGACCATCCTTATAAGTCGTAAAGTCCTGTGCTTTAGCAACAGGAATGGCCGTATTACGATGAATGATTTTTTCTACCAGGCCGCCCATGGTTTCAATGCCCAGGGATAACGGAATCACATCAAGCAACAACATTTCATCGTCAGGTTTGTTTCCTACAAGCACATCAGCCTGCAAGGCTGCGCCTGTAGCCACCACTTTATCCGGATCAATACTGGTTAATAGCTCACACTCAAAAAATTCGGCTACCAGTTCACGTACTAATAATGTTCGTGTTGAACCACCAACCATCACCACTTCTTTGATTTCATCTTTATCAATATCAGCATCACGTAGCGCACGACGACAGGACATCAATGTTTTATTCACTAATGGCATTAGCAGTTCTTTTAACTTCGCACGTTCCAATATCCCCTGCCATTGATAATCATTAATATCGACGTTGATTTCAACACTGTCCTTTTCAGCCAGGGCTTCTTTTGCTGAACGTGCCTGTTGCATAAGCGAACGTTTAATTGCCGGATCATCAGCATTAGTAATTTTTGCCTGCTTAATGATCCATTGCACGACTTCATAATCGAAATCATCGCCGCCTAGTGAACTGTCACCCCCGGTAGCCAGTACTTCAAAAACACCTTTGTTTAACCGTAATATTGAAATATCGAAGGTACCGCCACCCAGGTCGTAAACAGCAATAACACCCTCATTGCCAGTATCCAGACCATAAGCAACAGCAGCAGCTGTGGGCTCATTTAATAATCGTAGTACCTTAATGCCTGCCAGTCGCGCAGCATCTTTGGTGGCCTGTCGTTGTGCGTCATCAAAATACGCCGGCACGGTAATTACCGCGCCATTTAATTCATCACCCAATGTTTCCATGGCACGCAATTTAAGTGTTTTCAAAATTTCAGCAGAGACTTCAACTGCACTGACATCACCCTTGCGTGTCCTGATTCTGGGAACCGGACTATCAGTTTGTGCAAAGTTATATGAAGAATGTGCATCTTCTGCCGCGACCTCTGCCATGCCACGACCCATAAAACGTTTTACAGAAACAATGGTATTTAAAGGATCTTTAATACTATATTGTTGAGCTATTGAACCTACATCCACCCCATGTTCGCCATAATGCACCACAGAGGGTAACAAATGCTGACCATCAGAATCCGGTAATGTATTGACGTCACCACTACGTACCGTGGCAACCAGTGAATTGGTCGTACCTAAATCAATACCAACCGCAAGCCTGTGTTGATGCGCGGTGGTTGACTGTCCAGGTTCTGCTATTTGTATAAGTGCCATTAGAAAAACTCACTCATTAATTTACTCACTCATTAACTCATCTTCGATGTCGGCTGTTAGTGCATTCACTTCTTTTTTCGCTTTTTGCAAAAACTGCAGTTTTCTAATCCACTCACGTGCGTCATCAAACTGTTCATCTTCATATGAGCTGGCAAAGTTTTCCATTATAGAATCGGTTGATTTTTTTATCTCTTTTGCAATGGTATCGAGAACGGCGATAGGATCTGGTTCTTTTTTGATATTTTCCAGACGTTCACGCATCTCAAGTTGCTGCATTAAAAAAGCAGCATCCATCGTAGTTTCATTATCCAGATTGATATCAATGCCTCTCAGCTTAAGCAAATAACTGGCCCTTAACACCGCATCTTTTAATGTCGCCTGCGCTTCATTAATCCATGATGTTTGCTGCATCGATAAACGCTTTTCCTGATCCGAGCCATTGGCATACTTATCTGGATGCACCTGTTTCTGCAATGCCATATAATGCTGTTGAATTTGTTTTAAATCCACATCATATGAAACAGGCAGTTCGAACAACTCGAAAAAGTTGCTGTTAAGAATATCTTTTGTCACAACGATATCTAGCAGAAGTAATTAAACAGGTAATATTAAACAGGCCTTTTAACCAGCTTATGTTAAACGGTGAAGCTTTCACCGCAACCGCACTGAGCCTTCTCCCTCGGATTATTAAATTGAAACCCTTCGTTCAATCCTTCTTTAGTGTAATCAAGTTCAGTGCCATCGATATAAACCAGGCTTTTTTTATCGACAATAACCTTAACACCAGAATTTTCAAAAACCTCATCTTCGGGATTAATCTCGTCGACAAACTCAAGCACGTAAGACATGCCAGAACAACCCATCGTTTTTACGCCCAGCCTCAATCCAACACCTTTTCCGCGATTAGCGAGAAAAGACTTCACACGTTCAGCTGCAGGTTCAGTTAATGTAATAGCCATGTCACAATCTCTGTTATATATCGATTATAAAAATTAATTATTTTTCTGCCTGTAATCAGCTACAGCTGCATTTATAGCGTCTTCCGCTAATACAGAACAATGAATTTTAACAGGTGGTAAAGCCAGCTCTTCAGCGATTTGCGTATTCTTAATTGCCTGCGCTTCATCCAGCGTTTTTCCTTTCACCCATTCAGTTAACAATGAACTGGAAGCAATCGCACTACCGCAGCCATAAGTTTTAAATACAGCATCTTCAATAACACCTTCACCATTAACTTTAATCTGCAATTTCATTACATCACCACAAGCAGGCGCACCAACCATGCCCGTACCGACATTTTTAGTGCTTTCAAAACTACCTACATTACGAGGGTTTTCGTAATGGTCTAAAACTTTTTCGCCGTATGCCATGTCTGTTACCTCTATATTATTCTTTATAACTACACCATTTTAGATGCAATAATTATCTTTTCGTTCGGCTTTAGCTGTTAAACATAAACCGTTAAAAACTTAAGCCTTAAACACCTTGGGCGCAATACTTTAATGCGCCGCCCATTCGATACTGTTGAGATCAATGCCATCTTTGTACATATCCCAAAGCGGTGACAGTTCGCGTAATTTTTCAACCGCAGCACGTACATGTTTAATTGTACGATCAATTTCTTCTTCCGTTGTATAACGTCCCATTGTAAAACGAATTGAGCTATGAGCTAATTCGTCATTGCGACCTAAAGCTCGTAAAACGTAACTGGGCTCAAGGCTGGCTGAGGTACATGCGCTACCACTGGAAATCGCCAGGTCTTTTAATGCCATCAACAAACTTTCGCCTTCAACATAGTTAAAACTAATATTAATGTTTCCGGCAATACGGTGATCAATATCGCCATTTATATAAACTTCTTCCATGTCTTTTACACCGTCATAAAGTTTATTTCTAAGTTTTAATAAACGTTCGTTTTCAGTGGCCATCTCTTCTTTTGCAATTCTAAACGCCTCACCCATACCAACAATCTGATGCGTTGCCAGGGTACCGGAACGCATGCCGCGTTCATGACCACCACCATGCATCTGCGCTTCAATTCGAACACGCGGTTTTCTTTGTACATACAAAGCGCCAATGCCTTTAGGTCCATAAATCTTATGCGCAGAAAAACTCATCAAATCAACGGGCAGTTTTTCGAGATTGATTTCGACTTTGCCTGGACTCTGCGCTGCGTCGACATGAAATAAAATTTTTCTATCACGACATATCTTGCCAATGGCTTCGATATCCTGAATCACGCCAATTTCATTATTCACATGCATGATTGAAACCAGCGTCGTGTCATCACGTAACGCTTTTTCAAAATCATTGAGATCAATTAAGCCGTTCTGCATCGGATCGAGATAAGTCACCTCATAACCTTCACGCTCTAATTGACGACAACTGTCCAATACCGCTTTATGCTCTGTTTTACAGGTAACAATATGCTTACCACGTTTTTGATTAAAGTGCGCCGCACCTTTAATTGCCAGGTTATCTGATTCTGTCGCGCCAGAAGTAAAGACAATTTCTTTAGGATTTGCGCCGACCAAATCGGCAATATTTTTACGCGCTTGTTCAACAGCCGCTTCTGCTGCCCAGCCGAAACTATGACTGCGCGATGCCGGGTTACCAAAACTACTGTTTGGCCCCATGTACTTAAGCATTTCAGCAACAACACGTTCGTCAATTGGTGTGGTCGCAGAGTAATCTAAATAAATTGGTTGCTCTGTTAGTTTATTGGCTGTTGATTGATCGCTCACTTTTATCACCTTAACAAGTTAAACATTCGCAGCCATCATTACTGCCGAATGTCGATTCATTTCAATTATGTCATTCAATGCCGTTAATAAAACATCAACATCTGACATAGTATTTGTTTTACCAAAGCTCACTCGTATTGCAGAGTTTGCTAATGTATCTGGAACCTTCATGGCTTTTAACACATGACTGGGTTCGGTTTTACCACTTGTGCATGCAGATCCACTGGACACTGCAATCGCTTTTCTATCTAACTGCATCAGCAGCGTTTCACCGTCAAAACCATCAACGCCAAACTGCACAGTATTTGGCAAGCGTTCAGCCTGTTCAGCAAAAATGGTTAGCCGCTCGATTTTTTTCAGTCCTTTTTGCAGGGCGTCTCGTAAAGCACGCACATGTAAGCTTCTTGCTTGCAAATCGGACTGTGCTAACTCTGCCGCTTTACCAAAACCAACGATTGCTGGCACATTTTCAGTACCCGCGCGTAAATTATTTTCCTGCGAACCACCAAACTGTATTCTTGATATTGGTAACCGCTTATCAACAATCAACGCACCAACGCCAACAGGCCCATATAACTTGTGCGCCGATAACGTCATCGCATGTGCACCGCTCGCGTTAAAATTTAATGCTATTTTCCCAGCCGCCTGTGATGCATCGGTATGGAAAAAACAGTCACGTTCGCACGCAACATCAATTAACGGTGATAAATTCTGTATCACACCGGTTTCGTTATTCGCAGCCATCACGGATATCAACGAGGTCTGCTCGGTCATTACCATCTCAAGCGCCGGCAAGGTGATAAAACCATTTTCATCCACCGCAATTTCATCCACCGCTAGCGGCAAATGTTGCGCCGGCTCTAACAACGACATATGCTCAACTGCACTCACCGCAATCCGGCTATGTATGTTATGCCTGGCATTTTTTTGAACATAGCGTTTATCTAAAATTTGCTGACTAAATCCTTTTAGCAATAAATTATTTGACTCAGTGCCACCGCTGGTAAAAACTACCTGCTCCGCCCTGGCACCGACTAATCGAGCCACCGATTCACGCGCCTGCTCAATTGCGTCCTTTTGTAAACGACCAAAGCGATGCACGCTGGACGGATTACCTGTAACCTGCCCCATGTAAGGCAGCATGGCTTCTAAAACGTCTTCGTCCAGGGCCGTTGTTGCATTATTGTCAAGATATACAGCCATGATAATTAC
>Ga0316201_10001808_pt1 | contig 14793 bp, 5 predicted proteins | sample CS6wburrow_MG_FD_204516 | JGI IMG/M metagenome (GOLD analysis project Ga0316201, IMG submission 204516) | Coastal sediment microbial communities from Delaware Bay, Delaware, United States - CS-6 worm burrow | ecosystem: Environmental > Aquatic > Marine > Coastal > Sediment | place: USA: Delaware... | reverse complement strand
TCCGCATCTGATGGGAGAAACACCGATGAGAATCGCCACCACCTTCGCTATCGCGCTGACCTTGACCGCCCTCCCGGCCACGGCCATCGATTTTCTCGGTGTGGAGTTGTGCGCGGGCTCCATCGACACCCGGGTGGCGCTCCCACCGGGATCATCGCTGGTGCTGCAAAGCGCAGAAATCGGTGACAACGGCGGTCTGGTTCTGCTGCTGAGCGCCCGGAACGGGAAAGTCATGGACCACGTGGACGATCTGATGACCGGTTTGACCGGGAAACGCGGCAAAGGCGACGGGGATTTCCTCGAGTGGTCCGACGGCCGCCTCACCGGTGTCGCGCAGAAGGTGGCCAAGAAGTATGCCGCGCTGGCCGTGACCTCGACCGACGACTGCACCGGAGACCAACCGGCGCCATCTACCGCGACCGGAGCAGCCGTCACCGAAACCCCGGACGCCGCAGCCGAGCCCACGACCCCGACGTCGCCCTCGACGCCGAACATCCTCCCGGACCCGATTGTTCCCGCAGCGGCTGCGGCGACGACGGCGACTGTCGTTCCCGAGCCGGCGCCCGAGCCCGCGCCAGTCCCGGCGGCAACGCCCGATTTCCAGGTGATCGGCGCCATCACCCACGAGGCCGCCGACCCGACCTGGGTCGATGTCATGGGCGTGGTCGCCAACAACACCGCGACCGGCTACAAACTTGCCACCTTCGATCTCAGCTTCTTCGCCACCGACGGCTCGCTGATCTGCGTTGACACCATCTCGGTCAGCGTCCTCAAGACCGGGCAGGAGCGCGCATTCCGCGACGCCATCCGCTGCCCCGGCTACTCGCCGGATGCGGTCGCCGAGACCCGCCTTCAATTCAGCGGCGGGTTTTGATCCCCCGAACCCACACCCCCGCCATACGGAGGAGGTGCGGGTCGTTGCGCGGACTACGGCACTGCGGTGCTCCACTCCGCCGTGTCGCCCATCTCGAAACCATCTTCGAAGATAGCCCCGTCGGTGGCCACGCTGACCCGGTCGAATGCGACGGTGAAGACCGAAGGCTCCACGGGATCGGCGTCGGCCAGCAGGACCGCCTCGGCGGAGACTGCCCCGACAGGAGGCACTCCTGAAGCAACCACCTGGATGAAGCTCCCGGCGGTGTCCGCCAACACCGGTGTGGCTGAACGGACTGCCAGGAGAGCGCCGGTGCAGCCGGGATCCGAGAAGAACCGAAGCTCCGCCCCCGCCCGCGAATCATCGACAGCGGTCGGATCCATCCGCACGAGGGATCGAAGGATGATGCCGTCGACCGATTCCGGTGGAAGCTCGATGCAGCGATTCAGCTCGAGTCGCGCACCCGCCCCGGCGGCATTGCTCGCCTGTGCCGATCCGGACCAGGCGGAGCCTTCGCCGTCGATCGCGACGTGAACGAAGGTCGAACCCGGCGGCGAGATGTCGGTCCACCCGCTGGTGGTCAGGTCGAAATTGGGGTTGGTCAACAGATTCTCCCTGAGAACACGGAAATCCAGCAGGAGATCATCACCACCGGTGCCGTCGCCGTTCCCGTCGAGTTCGGCACCACCGTTGCTGGTCAGCCCGTCTGCGCAGAGGATCAATCGATGACCTCCGGGCGCGAGGGAGACCTCGGAAGCAACTCGTGCCGCCGCAGTCCGGGTCGAACCATCCCACGCGACCCAGGCCAACGGGATGATCTCGTCGTCACCCGAGGGCGGGTCGCAGCTGAAGGTATTGAGCACACCGTCACCACCGGCGCCGATCACCCGGTAGTTGTCGGGGTTGGTGACATCCACCGGTGCGGTCGAACCGGCCGGATCGAACATCTGCTGGGAGAAGCTCACCTCGACGATCGTCGCAGGATGTCTCAGTCCTTCTCCCGGTGACAGACCACCGGCGCCTGCACGGGCCACGGTGTCGAGATGGACCACCCGTGGCGGCCCCGCCTCGACCTCGACAAAGAGCGAGTCGCTGCCGAGACCCCCGTCGTCGTCCTCCACCTCGAGAGTGACCGTGTAGGTCCCCACGGCTGCGTAGGTGTGCGACGGAGTGAGGGTGGTGTCGTCGCTACCCCCGTCGCCGAATGTCCACAACAGAGTGTGGGTGTCGAGCGTACCGGGGTCGTTGAACCCGCCGCCGAAGGCCACCGGTTCGCCCACCATGACGATCTGGTCGGCACCGGCATCGACGATGGGGTCGACATTGACGATGGTGATCGACGCCCACTCCTCGTCCATCGACACACCGTCGGTGACGGTGACCCGAATGTCCAACGGGGCGTCCAGACCAAAGGCGTCGTCGGCAAAGAGGTGGCTCGAATCGTAGACCGTCGTCCCCGCGCCGAGGGGAATGTCGGTGGTGGACCCGTCACCCCACTCGATACTGACGGTGTGAGCCGCGGCGGGTGGCGGTTCGGCGAACGAACCCACCACAAGGACGCTGGCTCCCTCGGCGATGATACTCGGGGTGGCCGAGACAGCGCTCAGTTCGGGCCCACCCGAGCTGGTACAACCCGCCGTGGCATCGAGGTTCGGGAGACCGGGCGAGACACAGCGCAACGAGAAGTCGTTGGCGTTGTGGTTTGAGTCCGTGCCGTCGGGGATCCGGGACAGGGACTTGAAATCCTCGACTCCCGGGTCCTCGAGGCCGACACCCGTGCCCTCGGTGAATCCCTCGGGGGTGTCGCCCTCATAGCTGACGGTATCTTCGATGATCCCGGTCAGCCGGATGGAAACCGCAGCCGGTCCCACATCGGGAAGGTGGAAGTCGTCGTATGCGTCGCACGCGTCCAGGGTCGAGCCCGTGGGACAGAGAACGATGTGGCCGTTGGCCGGGATCGAGAGCCCGCGGATGGCCGGTTCGTGGATCACGTTGGCCAAACCCGCGGTGCCATCGACGATGTCGGAATAGGTGAGGTCGAGGATCTGGTCGGCGGGAAGCGGATTGTAGATCTCGATAAACTCGCCGTCATCGGCTCCGGGTTGGTCGACATCGATCTCGTTGATGAGCAGTGCCGGCTCGTCCCCGAGGATCCAGATGCTCGGCGCCTCGTGATGGGTCTGCGGATACGGCGTCGTCGGCGCCAATGAGGTCGAGGTTGTGACGATGTCCCATGCAGTGCCGTTGGCCGAGGGATCGCCAACGGTGAACGGAGTCGCCGCACCTCCGCCGTGCGAAAGCACCACCCAGCCCGTTTCCGGGAGGCCGGTTGCCTCGATTGTGGGCAGGTCCACCGCGCCGCCGGTGAGCCGAAGCAGACCGGGTGTGTCGACGACGAAGAGCCCGCCTTCCATCACTCCGCCCGCTCCCTCCGAGGTGCCGCGGATTCTCGAAAGGACGATATCGCCGCCGGCCCGAACATCCACGTATCCCGCCGGGCCACCGGCCCCGGTATCCGAAAACGACGACACAGCCACTTCACCACCGTTGATGGTGGTCGCCGCATTGACGATGACGGCGCCACCCGGGCCCGCCGTCCCCCGCTCGGAGTGCGACCTCGCCGAGAAGAACTTCGTACCGAGATCGATAGCCCCGCCGAAAGAGCGGACCTCGATCTCACCGGCGCCGGTGGCAACACCGTCGTCGGCGGTGCAGGTGGCCCACAGACCGGTGCTGTTCGTGGTCGAAGGCAGCACCACATCGCCGTCGGCGATGAGACGGATCGTGCCTCCCCGGCCGGCCGTACCTGTCGAACCGCCGCCGATGATGGTGGTTGCGTTGATTCCGCCGTCACCGATGGAGATCCCACCGCCGACCGCGGTGGCGGTCACCACACCACCCTCGCCGCAGCTCGCCGAGGGACCTCGTCCGCCACTGAACGCAAAGATCGTTCCCGTGGTCAGAATGTCGCCGTCCTCGGTGACAAGATCGACAAAGCCTGCATTTCCACCCGATCCGACCGCCGCTGGGTCATACCAGGCGCCGGCATCGGCGACGAGATTAGTCATAGTCAGATCATCGCCGCCGTCGAGACCGCCTGTGTTTCGAACCCGCACCCGGATGTCGCCGCCGGTCAGGGTGTCACCGACACCGGTCGTCCGACTGAAGGTCAGCACGTTGCCGAAGCTCGCCGGACCGGCGACATCGATGTCGACGTCGCCGCCATCGCCCGCGGCTGTGGCGCCCTTGCTGTACGATGAAACCACCGGTGTGGTCAGCAACGACCCACCGAGGGCGAGGGTGACGTTGCCGCCGTGGCCCGCAGGCCCTGACGGAGCGTCGACCGCGGATAGCAAGTTGCCCGGATTGGCGGATCCCGCGGCGCTCAGCTGGAGCGATCCGGCAGGTCCCGCGCCTGCGGTGGCGGAGTATGCCGTGCTCGAAACCACGGCGCCGGCGAGATCGATGGAACCCGAGGTCGACTCGATCACGACCGCACCGCCACCCGCCGCAGCACCGTCCACCGCCCGTGCCGATGCGTTGACCCCGGCGCCGGCGATGGTGATGTCTCCGGCCGCGGCGAGCGTCACAGCGCCGGCGAAACCGGCGGAACCGGTGCCCCCGCCAATCGTCTCGGTCCGGGTGGCGATCCCGGTGGTCCCGATGGAGATAACCCCGCCGGGCGCAATGACGCCCACGTTTCCGCCATTGCCGGCGGAGTTGCCCGCGCCTCGGGCGATGGCGTGTGTGTAGATCTCCTGGGAGACCACCACGTCGCCGGTCTCGGTGGCCAACTCGACCCCACCGCTCGAACCGGCGCTGCAGCTCGCGCCGCCGTAGAACCAACACCCGGAGCCCGAGAGGACATCGGTCAGGGTGATTCCGCCGGCAGGTCCGCGTGAATCCAGTTGCACGTTGCCGCCGTTGCCGGCCGCGCCAACGCTCGTGACCCACGAGCTGGTTCTGACCAGGCCCAATCCCAAGGGCCCGTTCGCATCGATGGTGACCGATCCACCATGGCCGCTGCCGGTGGCGCCGGCGCTGTCGGCCAGCACATTTCCGAGACCGGTGAGGGCGCCGGCCGCAACCACAGAGATATCACCTCCGGGCCCGCCCGCACCGTCAAACGACGATGAACCCGAGCGATAGCTCAACCCGGAAGCCACGATGAGATCGCCGGGCGTCGTGACGGTGATGGCGCCGCCCGCCGCCGAGTCTCCACCGCCCGCCGGCGTGATCGAAGTGGCGAGGATCTGACCTGTGGAGACGGTCCCGGCGCTGGTGGTCGTGGTGACGGATCCGCCGTCTCCGGCGCTGCCGCCGGGGCCGACGGCCTCGGAACGACTGTCGATGTTCCCTGTGGCAATGGCGCCACCACCGTTGACCACCACTGCACCCCCCGCCGCGGCGGAGCCGCCGTCGCGGCCGACGCTCGAGCTGTCGATGAAGGCCGTGGTGATCGCCCCGCCTGCGATCAGATCGACGGCGCCCCCGGGACCGGTGACGCCCGCTCGCCCGTCGGCATCGGTCTGGATGCCCGCGATACCGAGATCGATGGCGCCCGACAGGCTCTGGATCGACACCGACCCGCACTCGCCCCCCACGCCGTTGTCCCCGGTGGTCGAGGTGATGATTCCACCGCCTCCCGCGCCCGGAGTGATCACGATGTCGCCGTCGGCCGTGAGATCCACGCTGCCGCCCACGCCGGTGGTCCCGGTGCTGCCGGCGCCCGCGATGGTGCGGGTGTTGATCCCGAGATCGCTATACGACAACCCGATGATGATGTCCCCATTGACGGCCTCGAGCACGACATCGCCGCCGTCACCGCTGGGGTTGGCGCCGCCACCGGAGACGGTGGGGGTCCAGATCCGTTCGACGACCTCGATGTCGCCATCCTCGGTGCGGAGCTCCACCCGGCCGCCGTTGCCGGAAACCCCCACCACACCCGGGTAGAAGATCGAGCCGGCGTCGGTCAACACATCTGTGATCTGCAGGTCTTCTCCTCCGTCAGGCGGTCCGTCGGCACGAATGATCACGGTCACTTCGCCTCCGTGACCGGCGTCGCCGGCCGAGGTGACCTCCGAACTCGTCGAGATGGTGGTGAAGGAGGCCGGACCACGGACATCGACCATGACAGTGCCTCCGTTACCCGAACTCAACGACGAGCGCGAGTCGGTGAGGATCTCCGTCGGAGACAGCAACCGACCACCCGCCTTGAGGGTGACATCGCCGCCATCGCCGGTCTCATATCCAGTGATCCCGAGAGACTGTGCGTGCACCAACGGGAGATCGAGATCACCGACCGCCAGGACCGTAACGGACCCGGCGGAACCCATCGCCAAGCCCTCGGTGACGATGAGCGGATTGGTAACGATCTGTGCGACAAGAACGTCGTTCTTGGAGTCGATGAAGACCGCCCCGCTGTCGAACCCCCCAATCCCGACGCTGGTGTCGATGTTGCCGACGCTGACCAGACCGGTGAGCCCCGGGTTGGCGTGGAAGCGATTGGTGAGCAACACCATCCCTCCGATGTTGACGATGCCCACCGTCCCGAGCGAGATGTCGGCCGTGGTGACGGGCGATCCGAAGGTCGGACTCAGGGCACCACCGGGCAGGATCTGATCGTCGGGAACTGGCGGACCACCAGGGAAGGTCGACCAGTCGATGCCGGCCCGGATGTCCAGGGTGCCCTCGGCCGCCCCGTCTACCGCTACGACGGTGCCGTCGGACAGCACCACGTTCGCGAGATCGGCGAAGGTGTCGGCCCCGTTGAAGGTGGCGGTGTTTCCCGGACCGATGGTGTTGGCCGCCGCATCCGACCCGTTGATCGTGATGTTGGCGGAGCTCACCGAGCCACCGGCGAGGATGTGGAGCGAGGCGCCAGTGTAGGCGCCGAGGGACACATTTCGGGTCGTCAGGATCACCGGGTCCTTGGGGCTGACGAGATCGCCCGGACGGCCATCGAGGGTTTCGACTCGAAGATCACGCCCCGCGCGCCAGTGGGCGTCGCCTCGCACCGGTCTGGCTGAACGAAGAACGAGATCACGACCCGAAGCGATTCGGGTTGTCGGATCATTGAGGGCATCGACATCGAGCAACCCACCGGCGACTATCTCGAGGTCACCACCCGCTCGGAGCTCGAGGGGCGCCCTGTCGGCGTCCGCGATCCGTACCGTCGGCGCCGCGAGGAACAGCGAGTCGCGGGCGACGACGCGGACCCCGTCCCCGCTCACCCCGGTGTCGATTTCGAAAACGCCATCGATGACGATTTCGAGCGAACCGTCAATGTCGAGATCGCCGGCGATCCGCAGGGTGGCTCCCGGGCCACCACCGGACACCCTCAATCGGGGAGCCCGGACTCCATCCAAAACGACCTCGCCGTCAAATCCATCAATGGAGACAGTGACCGGTCGATCGCTGAGGATGGCTGACACCCGGCCCGGCTGCGAGACCCGGAGGATCTCCTCGCCTCCGACCACCGAGGCTCGGCTCGGCCCGGCCGCAGCCCCCACAAGAGCCAAACACGCCGCAAAGGCGACAATGGAATTGACGGTCGAACGACGATCAGCGGCGATTCGGCTTTTCATGGCAGGTCTTTCTCCGAAGCCAGCACCGTCTCGACGTGGCGGCACCTCGGACGTCACTGTGTTTCCGGCACGGTTTCGTGTGGATTTTTCGAACCCTCACTCACACCCACGTCGAAACCGGGGTCATCAGGACATCAACAACGAGGTCTCTTGGATTGTTTTCGGCAGCTCTGCCGCCGCGCCGCTCAGTGCCGGTGGATGTCCTTGTGCATGAGTTCGCGGGTGGCGACCAGACGTTCTTCGGCCGGGAGGCGTGCGAAATCCCGGTTGAGCTTCTCATCGTCTTCTCCGGTCAGGAGCTCGATCTGATAGTCGATCACTCGTGACGGGAAGACCCCCGCCTCCTCGTACATGCCGCGACGCTCCTCGAGGAGACGCGCACACTGGACACAGCTCGAGGGCAACGGTTCGAGACGATCCATGACTTCCTTGTCGGAGAAGACATTGCCTTCGATGTTGGTCTCGACGGCGCGTTCGAGCATCCCGTCCGCCGTGAGACCGTGCTCGGCGGCGGTCGTGATCCCGGCGAGCAAGAGGTGGAAGGACGCCGAACCGTCGGGGGACCGAAGCTCGACGGTCTGACGGCCACGCGAATCGACATAGTCATCGGTTTCCGCAGGGTTGACCACCTTGGCCAGGTGGCTCTTCTCTGACCAGCCGAGGGGCACCCGGATCAAAGCGGAACGGTTGTTGTGACTCCAACAGATCCGGGTCGGCGCCTCCTGGTTGGGAACCAACCGCAGGAAGGACGACGCCACCGTGTTGCCGAAGGCCGACAGGGTCGATGCGTAGTCGACCAAACCACCGATGAGTTTACGGGCATCCACGGAGAGCTTGCCGTCGGGTTCGGACATGATGTTCTGGCCGTCCCGGATCAGCTCCATGTGGAAGTGGAGTCCGTTGCCGGCGACGCCTTCTTCGATCTTCGGGGCAAAGGTGGCGAGCATTCCGTTGCGGTGGGCGACGTTTCTGATGATCCAGCGTGACAATCCGATGAGATCGCCCATTTCCTCGATGGGCCGGGTGAGTAGCTCGATCTCGTGCTGCTCGGCGCGTCGGCCCTTGAGCAACGGCAGATTCGAGCGCACCGAGTCGATATAGCCGACCTCGGCGTGGGCGTACTTCACCGAGCCGGTGATCTGGGTGAGAATCCGCACCATCTCGTTGACCACATCGCCGCCCTTGAAAAACGGCGACGATGCGTGGTAGCCGACCTGCCGGTGGGCCGAGAAGTTCTCAGGACCGCCTTCACGCAACAGGAAGAACTCGAGTTCGCCGAGGGCGTGGAGCTCGAGACCGGTCCGCTCCTTGAAGCGCTCGTGGGCGAGGGCCAGGATGTTGTCAGGGGTGAAGGCCGCGGGCTGCCCGTCGCGATCGAGGAAACGGCAGATGAAGTTGAGGCTCGACGAGTCGAACGGGCTCAGAAAAGCCGTCCGGTAACTCGGCACGACATAGAGATCCGACGCGGCGGCGTCCACCAGCCCTGCAAAGAGCGACGAGCCGTCGACCCGCTCGCCCGACGCCAGGATCCGCTCGGCCTGGGTGAAATCCGAAAACGGCAGCTTGAGCTCACGCATCTTGCCGTCGACCGAGGTGTAGTGGAACGAGAGCCGTTCGATCCCACGTTCCCGGATCACCTTGAGCATGTCCGCGCGGGTGAAATCACGGCGGTCCTTGTCGAGCATGAGGCTGAGGGGATTGGCGAGGGCGGCCTGTTGAATCATGTGGTCTTCTCCATTGATCGTCACCCGTGGACGGTTGTTCGATCACATCCTATCCCAGGTTGAGGCGAGATGTGCGGTGGATGCCCACCACGAGAAAACCATCACCGCTGCTGGCAGGAGGTTTCACATCTTTCACCGCAACACCCTCCGTGTCTCCCCGTACCTCGGCACATGCAATGCAGTCCGACGGGTTGGCCCGTCTCAGAATCACCACTCAAGAAGGGAACCGACATGCGCCAGATCAGCCGGACATCCATGGGAATTCTTTGCGTCCTTGCCATCCTTGTCTGCCCATCCGCGGCGAGGGCCGACAACCCGACCATGGAGTCCTACACCAAAGCCCGAGAGGTGATCGATGCCGCGGTGGCGGCTGCCGGCGGGGCGGAACGCCTCAATGGGATCGAGACCGTCGCCCTGACGACCAGCGGCACCGGCTGGGCCCGTAACCAGAGCCCGAAGGTCGACAGACCATACGAGGCCAATCAACGGGACGGCCGCCTGATCCTCGATCTGGCCGGGAACCGACTCCTGGTCGAATTCGACGGCGAATTCCCAGGCGGCGTCTTTGCAACCCGAACGGTCATCACCGCCGATGCGAAGTTCGTCCTCAACCTCCGGGCAAAGACCATTCAACACAACGACGCCTTAGACCCGGCGAACTTCGATTTCTGGCACCGCCTCTTCCCGCCCCTGATGCTCCGAAAGGCTGTCCAACAGGCCGCCAGCCTCCACTACCTCGGGATCTCGAAGCTCGACGGGAAACCGCACCACATGGTGAGCTTCGCCTGGGACAACGGCCTCACCCCGACCCTCTACATCGATACTGAATCGCACATGGTGTCCAAGTACGAATTGCTCTTCCCCGACAACCTCACCGGAGACGCGGTTTCCGAGCTCGCGTTCCCGGGATACCGCGATGTTGACGGGATCCAGGTCCCAGTCGGCTACACACAGACCATCGCCGGCGATCTGGCGGCGGATATCCGCTACACCGATGTCAGGATCAACACGCCGGTTGACGACGCCGAGTTCGACGCGCCGTACGGTTTTCGGGGAATCGCCCCACCGCCGACGGGCAGCGCCAAAGTCGTCGAGCTCGCCGATGACGTCTATCTCGTCGATGGTCTGGCCAACTTCGGCTACTCGGTCTTCTGGGTGGCGTTCGACGATTACATTCTGGTTTTCGACGCACCGGTCAATCGCGCCGTCACCGCCCAAGCCATCGGGCTCATCAAGGCGGAGGTTCCCGACAAACCGATCCGCTACGCCGTGCTCAGTCACCACCACGATGATCACTCGGGAGGCATCGCCGCCTTTGTCGATGAAGGAACCACCATCGTCACCACCAAAGCCAACCAGGCATATCTCGAGCAGATGGCGGCCAGCTCGTCGACCCTGGCCGGAGAACCGACGCCCGAACCAGGCAAACCGACCTTCGAATTTGTCGACCACAAGCGGGTCTTCTCGGACGCCGGACACCTGGTCGAGGTCCATGACATCGGCCCCGGTCCACATGCCGAGGAGATGCTCATCTTTTATCTGCCCAAGGAGAAGATGGTCCACCAGGGCGATCTTCTGGGTATCCCCCGGAGCGGCTCGGTCGCCCCGGCCAACGACGTCACTGTCCATTTTGCCGAGGCGATCCGGGAACTCGGTCTCGATGTCAAGTTCATTTCCGACGTTCACGGGACCGTGGGCAACATCACCGACCTCGATCTCGCGCTCGCCAAACGGAAGGCCCTCGACGCAAAGGGGTGACACAGACCCTCAACAGAACGCGGGCTCGGTGCCTGGCTCCGACATTGTTCGCCGCGAACAATGTCGTGTGCCTGGCATCCGCTCCCATCGCGCGTGCCGGGTCGTCCCTGAGTTTGCGGGGATATGGCATCCACCGGGCGTGCCGTCCTTGATGTTGTTCCCGACACGCGTCGACCCATTCGAACACGCGCCGAACAGCGTCAAGGGGGGCAACCTCGGTGAGCGCGATCCGGTGCGGCTCTTCCGGTTCGGAGGGAGGCCGCCGGCGCCTCATCGGCGTGGTCGCAGTCCTTGACCGTCACCCCCGCGCGACCACGCCGATGGGGTGACGCTGGGCTGCTAAAGGCAGACCAGAAGGCCGGTGTCATTGACCGACGATTGCCCTACACCTGCCAGACCTGCTCCTCATCGAGCCGCTGTCTCCAGCGGTCGAGGGACCATCTGATGACATGCCCGAGAATGACGACGATCGACAGCACCACCGCCGGCCCCCACGAGATGTGGAGGAACCCGATGGTCGCCACGAGCGCCGTCACTCCGATCGCCGCCCCAACGGCGGCCGCCGCCGCGGGCACCGCCGGATGGGGCCGCAGGAGCAGGCCGAGACCGAGCCAGAGCAGACCTGCACCGACGAGCGACAGGATCCGGCCGGCGGTGGCGCCCGCCCCGGTGGCGTAGGCCAGGACGAACCAGGCGGATTCATCGCCCTGATTGGCATAGAGCTTCTCGAAGGCGAAATGGATGCCCGATGTCGGCACGGCGATCCGCAGTGGCTCCACCGCTCGCTGTTTCGCGGCGTCCTGCTGGGCGTCGGCCATCTTGCGTTCCAGCTCGTCGAGATTCCGACGGACTCCGGCAACGACGATCCCCATGTTGGACGACGGATCGGCATAGCTCAGTCCATCGGGGACATAGACATCCCACCGCGAACTGGTCACCAGAATGTCCGGCCTCGGCAGGGTCGGGCGCAGACGCCCGAGACCGCGGATCTTGTCGCCAGCGGTGGCGTAGACCAGCTGGACGGGGAAGCCCCGGGTCGAAGTGACGATCTTGATCAGGACCTCGTTGCCCGTCTCATCGCCGACGGCGGGTTTCTCGGGCCGTCCGTCGACAAAGGCCGACCACACGGTGGATCCCTCGGGGAGCCGGACCCGGAGAAACTGCTTGCGGCTGTTGCGAACCATAAACCGGGCGGTGGTGACGGCGAGGCCGTCCGAGGTGAAGAGGGTCGTGTAGACGGCCTCGTCGATGGCAGCCTCCTGGACCTCCACCACCTGGTGCCGAGTCACCGAAAGCACGAGTTCGGACGGCTCTTCGGCCTTGACGTATTTGAAGGCCATGAGGATCGGGTTGGTGGTGCGCAGCACCATCTGCTGCGGCAGATCGTTGACATCGAGATCGGTGAGTTGCGTCGTTGTCGCGGCTTGGACCTCGACCGCGCTCAGGGCCTCGACCGCGAGACGGCCCTGCTCGACCTCGGCGCCGCGGACGGCGATGGTGGGAACCTCGACATCGGCATCGGTGTCGACCATGATCCGTTCGTACTCGAGATCGAGCCGGAACTGGCCCTCCATCTCCTGGGTGAAGGCGACATCGATCCGCTGGGCGTCGCCCTCGGGCGCCACGGTGTGGGTCCGGATGGACGGACCAGCCAGACCGAGGAGATTGACCCCTGCAGGCAGATCGAGGACGAGGGCGGCGATCCCGCCCGATTTGACGTTGAACTCGATGGTCGCAGAGCACCGCATGGTCACCTCGCCCAGGGAGACCAGGGTGTCCACCTGCGCGTCGAATCGACCCAGTTTACGCTCGGGCTCCGAGGCGGCGATGACGATGGACGGGGTCGCTTCGACATACTTGAAGGTGTGGGCCACGGTCAGCTCGACAGATTCCCGGACAAAGGCCGGCAGCTGGTTCTCACCGACCCGGGTGGCGCCTCCTTCTTGCTCGGGTTTGAGGGTCAGATCCTTGGACGACAGCAGCGCCACCATCCCGCGTTGTCGCTGGACACCCATCGAGGAGAGCAGCGGCGCCGGGACCGGTTCATCCTGGTTCAGCGACCGGTCGTAGAGGACCTCGACGAGCAGTTCCCCACCAATCTTGCGATCGAGAAAGACCGTCACCTCGCGGGCGCCGCTGTCATCGGCATCGCCCATCCGCCAGTCGGCCACCGCCCCCGACGGTGAGCTGATGCGGTTGACCTGAACCCCGGGAGGAACCTCGAGCGTGACCGAGCTGGTTTCACCACGCGTGATGTCGTAGAGCACCATGGCGTGGACGTAGAGGACGCCCTCTTCGGCGTGGAGCAGATGATAGAGACCGGCGTTGGCCCGAACCTCGGCCCGGATCGCGTCGGGCACCGCCTCGGCCCAGCTGAAGGTGACGTTTGAGGTCATGGGCACATAGACGGTGGCCCGGGTCGTCGTATCCGAGACCTTGTTCTCGACGCTGGAGGCCGGGGTCACCGAAACCTCCTTCTTGCCGTCGAGGGTGAGCTCGAAACGCGACACGGGCACCGGCGGTACGGTCAGGTTGACTCTGGGTGGACCCGACGAGCGATCCACCGGCGCCTGAAACCCCACAGTGACGGTGTGCTTGCCCTGCCCCTTGATGATGGTCGCGAAGTTCGAGCCGTGGACCACGATGGGCGCCGGTCGGCCGTCGACGGAGACCTCGCGCAGGGTGGTGGAGCGCGGCAGAAGATCGAGGGTGACGGTCTCGTCGGTGAAGACCTCGACGGCGATCTCCCCCGACCAGGTGACGGCATCGCCCGTCGCACGTCCCTTGTAGCTCGCCCGGCCGACGGTGTGGGTGTCGGTGACGGGTCGCCGCCATGAGATCTGGATACCCGACGAGGGCGGCGCGGTCGCCGTCACTCTGGTCGTGGCGCCCGAGCTCTGAACCCGGGTGCCCGCCGATGGGATCACGGCCACATCGAGACCCGAACCCGGCAAGGTCGCCGAGAGATTGACCGCCGAACCGGGAGGCGTCGGGACGCCCAGAGTGAAACCCGATCCCGAAGCGGCCGCATCGATCTTGTAGTTCAAGACCAGTGTGTAGACCCCGGCTTTCTTCGCCCCCCAGGCGAGACCGAGATCGGTGGCGAAGAGCTGGATGCTCTTCGAGTTCACGGTGGCGTTCGTCACCGGGGTCCCGAGAGGCAGGACCGGTACCGCCACCCAGCCGTCCTCGAGCACCTCGACCTGGAGCTGGAGTCTGACCTCGGCGGTGGCCAGAGGGCTCGTCGCGGCTACCAACACCGACATGGTGCCGGTGCCGAGGGCGTAGTCCGCCGGTGCGGGCGCCACGGGATCCACCGGGTTCCGGCTCGCGTCGACAAGCGTGTTGTACTGATCGAGGGGCAGCTGGACCTGCCCGGGATCGGCCTCCTGAGCAAGGGCGAGCCCGGCGCCGAGAACAAGAACAAAGACAACTGTGGCTGTGATTCTGGGCATGGTGTTCTCCTCGTCAGTCGGTCTCGTCGCTGGTCGGCGGCGGCAGGATCTTGAGTCGGGCTGCGTACCGCATGGAGTCGGTGATGATCTGACGCTGTTTGCGATCTCCCGGCGACAGGTCCTCCAGAGCCTCGAGGTACCCCGCGAGCAACGAGAGGTCGGCTTCGAGATCGGGACTCTGGCCGAGACCGTCCACCAGGAAGGCGACGCCCCGTACGAGATCGAGGCACTCGTTCAAACCGGCCCGTGCGGCAGTGAGCTCACCGATCTCGAGGGCATCGGCAGCGCCATCGAGACGAGAGGCGACCTCAACGGCCACCAGATTGGCGACGACGTTGAGTTCCAGCGGGCCGGCGCCGGTCCTCCCGGCGCGGGCCAGATCGAGGTGGGCGCGG
>Ga0316201_10001807_pt1 | contig 14800 bp, 3 predicted proteins | sample CS6wburrow_MG_FD_204516 | JGI IMG/M metagenome (GOLD analysis project Ga0316201, IMG submission 204516) | Coastal sediment microbial communities from Delaware Bay, Delaware, United States - CS-6 worm burrow | ecosystem: Environmental > Aquatic > Marine > Coastal > Sediment | place: USA: Delaware... | reverse complement strand
TGCGCGTGGCCAGCAGCACATCCGCGGCGATGACCACGCCATCCTGGTTGATGTCGCCGTTGGCCGGCGTGTCGGACTGGTCGAGCGGGTCGCTGCCGTAGTACACCTCTGCGCCGTCATCAAAGCCATCGCCATCGGTATCGGGATTGGTCGGGTCGGTCTCGCCGGCATCGACAATACCGTTGGCATTCAGGTCTTCACCACCCGTGCAGCCACCCACCGTGTTTGGTCCATCACACAGCCCGTCGCCGTCACCGTCGGCATTGTTCGGGTAAGGATCACTCGTGTCCGGGATACCGTCCCCGTCGGTGTCGACGGGTGCGTCCGGCACCAGGGTGATGTTGGCAATGGTGACGCCGCCGCCATCCGTCGATATGGCAATGGTGCCGGCATTGGCCGCCTGGTAGCCGGGCTTCTGCGCGGCCAGGTCATAGTTACCGGCGTTTTCACCGATGGCATAGTTGCCGGTGAAATCGCTCAGGGTCGAGTTGAGGATCGCGCTGGTCACGGTATCCGCGATCGTCACGGTAGCAAAATCCACCGGGTTGCCCGCATCGTCACGCACCTGCCCCTGCACGCTGGTACTACCCGTGCCGCCGGCACCGATGGTCGCGATAAGGTTGTAGTCTGACGGCACGTTCGGCTCGGTCACGTTCGAGCTCAGCGCTACCCTGACCGTGAAGGTGTAAGTGCCGGCAACACTCGGCGTGGTAATGATGACCTGCTCCGTGCCCAGCGGGTAATCTCCGGCGGTAACCCTGTCGACGACACCCGTAATCGGGGCGCCGTTCTGGTCATTGACCAGCAGGGTCAGGTCCGCCTGCGCCCCGACCGGGTCGGCGATGAGGGTCACGCTGACCGGGACGACCGGATCAGTCGGGATGGCCGGCGGGTCGACGGTAACGTCAAAGGTCACCCAGTCCTCGTCGGCCAGGGTGTGAAAGCTGTGGTACTGGGCCGGGCCATCGACCTGGAGCGTCTTTGCGCGCGCCTCCACATCGTCATTGCCATTCTCGCCCGGCAAGGGGCCGTCGAACTCGTAGATATCCTTGCGCGTCAGGGTCACGGCCCGGGGCAGCGAGATGGCACCGCCCGCAGCACGGGCATAAAAGGTCACGCTGTAGGTCCCGCCCAGCGGTCCTGGCAGGTTGTAGGGCGCCTCGTAGCGCGTGCCGTTGAAGGCGAGCGGCACCTTCACCGGGATCGGCTCGTAACCGCCGACGCCGTCGATATCCGGCGGTGTGACCAGCGCCCAGACCTCGGCAACCGTGCCGGTGGTGGTGATATCGTTCACCCACAGCGTCACGTTCATGGGATCGGCATCGGCGACGAAACCGTCCACGCCAACCCCGTTACTGCCGATCACCGGCGCATCGCTGGCCAGCAGGATGCCGGAGCCCAGCGAGTAATACAGGATGCGCTCGATATCGAACTTGTCCGAGATATCGTCACTGTTGGTATCCAGCCAGGCGACCTGCTGGCCGCTGCTGGCCGCCTCCATGGACAGCTTCGCCAGCAGGTAGGCCTCCACCAAGGTCGAACCGAATGCCACGTTGCCGGTAAAGAAGGTGGTAAAGGAAACACCCGAACCGAAATGCGCCTTGCCGCTGATGGTGCTCGCCAGGCGGTAGAAGTCCGCTTCCCTGCCGTTCGGCGGCGCCAGGCGCGCGAGGTAGAAGCCCGCGTTATCGGCATCCATGACCACCGTCAGCTTGCCGGAGATGGCGTTGATGAGGGTGTCAAGCCAGCCATCCAGGGTCGCGGCGGACAATGTCTCGGAACCATTCATCCGGTACTTCTGGCCGGTGCTATTGCCGATGAAATACACGGTCACGTCGCGACTGTCCGTCGCCGCCCAGGCCAGGTCGGTGTTCAGGTTCGACAGCGTGTTGGCGCGCTCGATGAGATTAACGGTGGATGCGCTGAGGAAGCGGATCTCGCTGTCCGCGTAACCCTGGGCACGCAGTGCCTGGAGCACGCCGCTCGCCGCGGCCTCCTTGTCCAGCCAGTCCGGGTCGGTCGACTCGCCACCGGCAACGATGATCGCACGGCGCTGGTTGGCCTGGCCCAGCGTGGTGGTCACCTCGGGCAGGCTGCTGTTGCCCAGCCTGTCCATGGCATAGAACACCGCGGTATAGATGCCGCTGCCGAGCGGCGCGCCGCTGTAGGTGCCCGTATAGTTCCCGCTGCCGGGCGGGGTTTCCTGCAGTTCCACGGTCGGCAGGTCAAGGACCGGCGTCTCCGCGCTGCCGGCCTGGAAACCGCTGTCATACAACACCGCCCACACGCGGCTGATCTCGTTATTATCAGTAACACCACTGGCGCTCAGCACCACGTCGTCATTGGCATCGATTCCGGCGCTGACCGAGGTGATGACCGGCGCCTGCAGGTAATTGGCGGTGCCTGCGCCGATGTCCACGTTGTTGACCGCGTCCCTGTCCGCCTGGGTATTGGGCGACCCGTCGCTAACGTCCGCATCGATCTGCGGCGTCTGCGTCGTCGGCGTCTCTTTAACACCCTTCCACGCGTCCTCGAATGACTCGCCAATGCTGTCGCCGTTTAATATCCCCGACCAGAAGAAATTGGAGAACGACATGAGGCCGCCACTGGTGAAATAGGCGACATTGGCGGCCTGCGTACTGGCCAGCACCCTGCGCTTGTTGTTGGCAATGGGGATGAAGCTGCCGGAACGACAGGCGTCGTAGACCACGGTGACCTTGCCGCTGATCGCCGCCTCCAGCGTGGCCAGCCAGCCGTCCAGCTGGCTGGCAGTCAGCACCTCCTGGTCGTTCATGAGGAACGTGCCGTCACCACCGTGATCGGTCAGGTACAGAACGACATCGGTGGCATCGGGCTGGCTGTCGTTGTTGGCATCCTCCAGCGCCCACTGGGTGATCGCTGCCTGCAGGTTGGCCAGGGTAGCGTCGCCATCCACCTCGGAGGTACCCGGGTCACCGTCCAGGTCGAGCGAGCCGACATCGGACAGGTACTGGATCTGGTCGTGGCTGTAACCCTGCCGGTTGAGCACGTTGTAGGCGAAGTTGCTCACCGTGCGCGTGCTGTCGATCAGCAGGTTGCCGGCATAGGCGCCGCCCCCGGAGACGATGATCGCCTTCGCGCTCAGTGGCTGCTGCACCGGCCGGAAGGCCTGCAGGCGGTTGTTGTTGTAATCGACCGCGAATAACAACAGGTCCGGGGATGGCCCGACGGCGATCGACTCGAGGCCATCGAACCTGTCCGGACCGTCGCCCAGCCCGCCGATGGTATTCTGCCATGTGCCGGTGGCGGTGAATTTATGGATCTGGCCGGTGGCTTCCTCGATCACGTAGACATTGCCGTAGCTGTCCACGGTGACGGCCGACCCTGTCGGTGTGGAATACGGCGGTATCCAGTTCTCCAGTAACGTACCAGCGGGCGTGAAGACATGGATGCCCTTGATCTTGTCGCTGACGACAATGCGCCCGGCCGGATCCATCGCCAGGCCGTCGACGTAGTCGAGCACCGCGCCACCGATCGAGGAGACGTACCGGCCATCCGCGGTATAGCGGTGCACGCGGGCGCCGAAAACGCTCGCGGTCTTGTCCGCCAGGTAGAGGTAGCCGTCGCCGTTGGTGGCAATACCGGAAAATACGTGGAACTCGCCCGTCCCGCTTCCGGACGGCAACGGGAAACTGCCCAGCAGCGTGCCGTCGCTGCTGTAGCGCTCCAGCACGATGCCCGGGTTACCGACCGAGCCGACATACAGGTGGCCGTTGTTATCGCTGCCGATATGGTTCGCGTTCACGCCCACCGGCCAGCTGTCGACGTGCTGGCCGTCGAGGCTGAAGGTCTGGATGCGGTCATTGCCCTGGTCGAGCACGTAGACGATGCCGAGCACGCTGTCGATCGCCACGCGCTGGGGCCCATCGAACTGGCCCGGACCGGTGCCCCAGCTCTGCCAGGTCGAGATCGCCTGCACGCTGGTGGCGGTGAGGTTGGTGGTGTACTTGGCGATGGTCGTGAGTGTACCTATAAAGACCTGACCGGGCCCTGCGGCCAGTCCGCTGCCGGGCGGATAGGGAACGCTGTACTGGGCGATGACCGCACCGGTTGTCTTGTTGATTTTGGTGATGGCGGCGTTGTCGCCGTTGTCGGTATAGCGGCCAACGAAGGCGAAGCCCTTGTTATCGATTCCGTAACCGAGGGCAAGCTGTTCGGCGGGGCTCACAGTTGGCGTGCCCGACAGCACGGGTACCACACCGGTCCATAGCGTGTCGTAGAGGACCGTGCCGCGCGGATCCACCCAGTAGCGCGCAATCTTGTCTCCCGGTGCATCGAGAATATGCAGGATGTCGTTCGGGTCGATGGCCAGGTCAGTCACGCTTCTAAAGCTGCCCCCGCTGATGGTCGCGGCCAGGCTGTGACCAATTGGCCGGTAGACCTTGACGACCCCGTTGAAAAGGTCGCCAACATAGATTCGGCCGGCACTGTCGACCGCCAGGCCGTTGGGGCTGGCGATGCCCGTTACCGGCCACTCGGACCAGAGATTCTGTTCCGGCCATAATTCCACCACTTTGCCGTTGTTCGCATCCAGCATGTAGACGACGCCGTCGCCCACGGCAATATCATCGAACACCAGGTCAGGCAGCGCCCGGCGCCAGATCAGCCCACCGCTGGTGTTGTACTTGCTGAGTGTCTGCCCGATGGTATCCATGACATACAGGTTGCCGTCGGGTGCCAGCGTGATATCGGTGACGTTATCGAAATACCAGTCGTTTTCCAGCGTGGGCAGCATCCGCTCGAAGCGGTACTCGGTGGCCTGCGACTGTGCCCAGTAAGCCTCGAGCATCGTTCTGGGCGGAACATTCATATCAGTCGGATCAGGCTGGCTTGCATCGGCCGGATCATACGGGTTCAGGCCAATGCTGATTTCATGGCTGTTCGGCAGGTAGTCATTGTCGGCATCGGCATCGCAAACATCGCCGATGCCGTCATTCTCGAAGTCATCCTGCGTGGCATTGGCGATCAGCGGACAGTTGTCGAGGGTGTCGTCGACACCGTCGCCGTCGTCGTCCGCATCGCAGGCATCACCCTGCCCGTCACTGTCGGTATCGAGCTGGACGGGATTGAAGACCAGGGTGCAGTTGTCCACGCCGTCGTCGTGCCCGTCACCGTCGTCGTCGGGATCGACGGCATTGTCGAGGCCATCGTTATCCGTATCGAGCGGGTAGGCGTCATCGACATCGGGGATACCGTCGGCATCGTCGTCCGTGTCGCAGCTATCGCCCTGCCCATCGCCGTCGGTATCGAGCTGGGAAGGATTGGCGTCGACCGGGCAGTTGTCGAGCACATCATCCACGCCGTCACCGTCATCGTCCGGGTCACAGGCATCGCCGAGGCCGTCGTTATCCCGGTCGATCTGGGTCAGCTGCCAGGTGAGCGGGCAGTTGTCGCTGGCATCCGGCCAGCCGTCGTCATCGTCATCCGTATCACAGGCATCGCCCTGCCCGTCGCCGTCGGTGTCGAGCTGGCTGGGATTGGCATCGACCGGGCAGTTGTCGTTCAGCCAGATGTGGCCGTCGCCGTCCTCGTCGAGCGAGTAGACATAGGCCGCGCCGGCATCGGCAAGCCCGCCCGGGTCCTCGTAGCGGGCACCTATTATGGCGTCGCTGGCCGACAGGCCGATGCGCCAGCCGAACTGGTCGCCCGTGGCATAATCACCGGCATTGACCTGCTGCCAGAACTGCCAGATGACGCCGTCAAACTGCCAGATGAAAGCGGAACCTGCATCCGCGGCAGGCGTGTTGTGTGAATAGGCACCGGCCACGGCAACGTTGTTGGCGTTGTCCAGCGCCACTGTCCAGCCGAGCCGGTCACCCGCCGCGGGCGAGACGGGCGCAGTGAGGGTGTTGCCGCTATTCCAGCCAGCGATGGGGTGTTTATAGAATGCATAGGCGGCCCCCTGGTTACTGGTGCTGCCGAGGCTGCCGTCCCACAAGGGCGCGCCGATGAGTGCCCGGGTATTCGACAACGCCACTGCGTAGCCGAACTGGTCCCCTGCCCGGGAGCTGCTCTTGGTGAATTTATGCGTCTGCGCCCAACCCGAACCACTGTCCCCGAACACATAGGCGGCACCGGAATCCGGCGCGGCAATCTCGTCATCCCGCGGCGAGCCTACCAGGATGCGCTGTTCATCCGGCGACAGTGCAACGCTCAACCCGAACTGGTCGCCCGCCACCGGCGAGGTTGCCTTGAGTTTCGCGGCCTCTGTCCAGGTGGCGATCTGCGTCCTCGGATCATAGGAACGGGTGAATACATACGCCGCGCCCGAGTTGTTAGCCGAACCGGAATCATCACCGTAAGCGCCGACCACCAGGGTGCTCCCCTCGAGCGCTACCGAATACCCGAAATTATCGCCAGCGCGCAGCAAGGGGCTGGTGATTTCCGTCTCCAGTATCCAGTCCGGAAACGGCGTAAGACTGTATCTGTAGATGAAGACGCGGCCTTCGTCCACGTAAGTACCGTCGTAACCGCGCGCGCCGACCGCGATCAGCGTCCCGTCGATCGCCACTGACCGACCGAAGTAATCCCCGGCGGCCGGCGTCGGCGCGGTCAGTTTCTTCCGCTGGCTCCAGACACCGGAGGTGTTGCGTGAGTAGACATAGGCGGCCCCGGCATTGGACTGGCCACCCGGGTCCTCGAACACCGCACCGGACACGGCATAGGTACCGTCGATATCGACCCAGTACCCGAACTGGTCAGCCGACGCGCGGTCACTGGCAACGAGTTTGGTTTCCGGCAACGCGTTAGCCGGCGACCATGCACCAAACAGGAGCATGACCAGCAGACAGCGCGTAAACCGGTCGGCGACCCGGGGACTGCCGGAGGTGGGAGAAAATCGGGCCGGCCGTAGCGTACCTGCAAACACCAGGCAGCGTTTCAATATATTTAAGATGACGATATAGATAGACAGCATTATTTATTGATTTTTATAGTGTTCCAACCAGCGAACACCCTGTTGGATAACCAGTGTAGCAGCGATCCTGCCGCTCGGTTACCTATTATAGACGGCCAGGAATGATCCTGTATTCCGGCTGGACGCACTGACAAGCGCAACATGCCTTTCTAGCTTGCCAGCTTCGCGCATTTGTTAGAATAATAAATAAGTACTAAAAACGAAGTAATTAATAAACAATTTCAATGTGCGGTATTACCAACCGGCCGCGACGAATGATCCGTTATTATCGGGGGACCATGCAGTTATCCGTGCACAGACCTGCCGGCAGACATCGCTACCGGGTGACCCTGGCGTTGTTTTTAGCGGCTGTTTTACCGGTCAATGCCGAGATCACCACGGACGGCACGCTCGGACCCGCGCTCTCCCTGCCCGGCCCGGACTTCCAGGTGACCGACAGCCTGGGCCAGCAACAGGGTGGCAACCTGTTCCACAGTTTTTCCGTCTTCAGCATCAACACCGGCGAGTCGGCCACGTTCTCCGGCCCCGTTACTGTCAATAACATTATCAGCCGCGTCACGGGTGGCAGCGCTTCGGTGATCGACGGGGCCTTGCGTTCCACCATCCCGGGCGCCGACGTGTACCTCGTCAATCCCGCTGGCGTGATGTTCGGCGACAATGCATCACTGAATGTCAGCGGCAGCTTCTATGCCACGTCCGCCGACTACCTGCGACTGGGTGCCAGCGGGCGTTTCGATGCCAGCAACCCGGGTAACTCGATACTCAGCATGGCCCCGCCCGACGCCTTCGGCTTCCTCGGCAGTGCGCCGGCCGCGATCAGTGTCGGAGACAGCCTGTTGCAGGCACCGGACGGTGCGACACTCGGGCTGGTCGGCGGTGACATCACCATTACCGACGGCAATCTGTATGCCCCCGACGGGCAGGTAGTGCTGGCCAGTGTCGCTTCCACCGGCGACGTACCGGTCGATCCCGCCAGCTTCGACCCGGGTAACTTCGCGGCGCTCGGCAACATCACGGTCACCAATCCATCCGGCACATTCCCCTTCCTCGGCCTCGGCCAGGTGGGCAACCTTGACGTAACTACCACTGCACCGGGTGACACCGCCGGCGGAGGACGCATCGTCATTCGCGGCGGGACATTTGCACTGGATGGCGGGCTATTGCGCGCCGAGGTGATCGAGGATGTCGATGGTGGCGGCATTGACATCGCGGTGTCCGGCAACGCCAGCCTGAGTGGCAACAGCCGGTTGCTGACCCGCAGCTTCTTCTTCAACGGTGATGCCGGCCCGATTACCATCATTGCCGACACGCTGGCAGTGAGTGACGACGCAACCATCAGCAGTGACTCCAACGCCAATGGCACCGGCGGCACCATCACGCTCGATACCGGCAACATCGTACTCAGTGACCGCGCCACCATCTCCTCCGATGCACTAAGGTCCGGCAACGGCGGCGACATCGTCATCTCCACGGGCACACTCGACATGACGGACGACAGCGTCGTCAAGACCAGCACCTTCGGCAGCAATGCCAGTGGCGATGCGGGCAATATCGTGATCGTCGCCGGTCAACTCCTGATGTCGGCTGACGCCACCATCAACTCGTCCACCGAGCTGGGCAGCCAGGGTGGTGGCGGCGCAATCTCGCTGGATGTCGGCACGCTCGACATGCAGGAACAGGCCTGGATCATCAGCTATACCGAAACGGCGCGCGACGCCGGTACCATCGATATCAACAGTAACAGCTTGTCGATGGCCGACCAGGGCGTCATCTCGACTTCCACGTTCGCCGACGGCAACGGTGGAACCATTACCATCAACACCGGCACACTCACGCTGGACGGGGATGCTGTCATCACCAGCGGCACCGAGGGCCCCGGCAATGCCGGTGACGTGATCATCTTCGTCAACGGGGACCTGGATGCCGGTGGCGCCAGCACTATCTCCAGTGAGTCCGAGGGCGGCAATTTCTTCGTGCGCGGCGGCCCCGATCTCTCCGGCGCGACCGGTGGCGGTGATGGCGGACTGGTGCAAGTCACTGCCGGCAACATCAACCTCGCGGGTACGGCCAGTATTGCCAGCGGCACGGCCGGCAGCGGCGCCGGCGGCGATGTCGTGCTCGCCGCCGGCACTGTAGTCCTGGATCCAGCGTCGGGGATTACCGCTGTCAGTACCGGTGCCGGCAACGCCGGCAACATTACCGTCACGGCCGGCGACAGCCTCGAGATGGACGGTGGCTTTATCCGCACACGTGCGGTCACCTCGGACGGCGGCAATATCGACATCACCGCGCCCCGCCTGGTCTACCTGCTGAACAGCGAGATCACCACCTCGGTGGAAAGTGGCCTCGGCAACGGCGGCAACATCAGCATCGATCCGCAGTTCGTCATTCTCAACAACAGCCGCATTGTCGCCAACGCCTTTGGCGGCAACGGCGGCAACATCCTCATTGTCGCGAACAACTTCGTGTCATCCGCCGAGAGTCTTGTCGATGCCTCCTCGGCACTCGGCATTAACGGCACGGTCAACATCCAGTCGCCCGATACCGATCTGAGCAGCGGCCTGACCGACCTGCCGGAATCGTTCCTGAATGTTGCCGCCCTGCTGCGGGAACCCTGCCGGGCACGGCGCAGCATCAACCAGAGCAGCTTTATTGTCCGCGGCCGCAGCGCGATCCCGCCCGGGCCGATGTCACCGTTACCCGTTGTGAATTATGGTCTCGATAAAGCAGCAGCCAGCGGCATTGACTCCCTGCCAGGCACATCAGGATATGGACAGACACTCGCGGATACCGGCGTCACTGTTACGGGTTTTTCTGCAGCACCGTTACTCACTGCACAGTTAATCGAATGCGGCCGGTAACAACGGCCGACATCCACCGATCGTGAGGCGACTGGCCCGCCTGCTACTCATACAGGAGGAGGAGTCCGACCAGGTCCTGTTCTTCCTGCTGTTCTTCATCGTACTGGGTGCCGGCCTGTCGATCGGCCGGGCCAGTGCCGATGCGCTGTTTCTGAAACGCTATGGCATCGAGTACCTGCCACTGGTCTTCCTTGGTCTCAGTCTGTTCCTCGGGCTGGCCAGCATAATCTACGCTACAGTGGTCGATTACCTGCCCGCAGAATCATTCTTCCGCGGCATCCTGTCAGTGCTGGCCGTGCTGTTGCTGGTGAGCTGGGCCTGTATCACCTACTTCCCGATGTCCGGTATTTATCCCTTTTACTACCTGCTGCACAAGGTGGCTGCCGAACTGCTGCTGGTGCATGCCACACTGTACGTTAACCAGAACTTCAACACCCTGCAGTCAAAGCGACTCTCGCCTGTCATATTCGCCGGCGCAGAGCTTGGCGCCCTGGCCGGGGCACTGTTTACCAGCATCAGCGCCGGCGTCCTCGGCGTACACAACCTGCTGCTGGTATGGCTGGTGCTTGGCATATCCGCCATCGTGCTGCTGACAACCAGGCATCGCCGCACAGGTCCATCAACGTTCTTTCGTGCTCAACGCAAGTCTCGCCAGCCCGTGCACGGGGCTCTCAACCAGCTACAGGAGGGACTGGCTTTCGTCTGGCGATCATCCCTGCTGAAATACGCTTCGCTGTCGCTGCTCTGCCTGGTGTTCACTTTCTATGTACTGACCTACAGCGTGAACCGCGTATACACGGAGACCTTCAAGTCAGAGGAAACGCTGGCCGCCTTTCTCGCCATATTGATTGCCGTGAACAGCGTTTTGACCTTGCTCATCCAGGTTTTTATCACCAACCGTGCCCTGTTACGCCATGGCGTGCAACGCATGAACCTGGTATTCCCGATCACCACTGTGGCCAGCTACTTTGGCCTGATCGCTCACTTTGGCCTGCCTACCGCCCTGCTTGGCAGTTTCAATCGCGACACCCTGATCGAGGCCATTCATAAGCCGGTGCGTTCCCTGTTTTTCAATGCAGTCCCGCAATACATGCAGGGCCGGGCGCGTGCCGTGACAGTTGCGGTGGTACTGCCCCTGGGTCTGATCATATGCGGTGCCACACTATGGCTGATGCAGCAATTCGACAGTCCGCTTTACTTCCTCGCACCCGGCCTGCTCGCGGCACTGGGCTTTCTTTATTACAACCGGCGCATGAACAATGCCTATGCAGCCGCACTGGTTGACACGCTGAAAGACCGGGTATTTGTACCCGGCAATGAAACTGCAAAAGACCTGCGTGCCGGCGGCGAGACCCTGCTGCAGGAACTTGGCAGCGCACTGCGCAAGCATGATGACCTGTTCCTGTCTCATGCCAAACGCATCCTTATCGGGTTTCCCGAGCGCGCCGCAGACTATCTCCTGCCCGAACTCGGTCGTGTTGATGCCGGCAATGCCGACTGGCTGATCGGTCAGCTGCTGCCGCTCGCCCCCGCGGGCATGGCCGATGCCGTTCGACCGCTGCTGACACACAACGATACCCATCTGCAGGCAACGGCACTGCGCGCACTGATCGAACTGGAAGATGCCCGGGTCAACGCGCACATTGATGCGGCACTGCAGAGCGACAACCCGCGTCTGCAGGCCACCGCGATACATGGCCTGCTATCAGCACAGGGGGTCGATCCTCACCGGCCGGCGCTGCAAACCTGGGCGGAACTCCTGCAGGGAACAGTGAATGAACAGCTGGCGGCACTCTCGCTGTTTCCGGCGCTTGAATACCTGGAGGGCGATACCCGGCAGCAGCTACTGGGCACCATGCAGGCAAGTACCCTGAACCTGCTACGGCATGAGAATCCCACTGTTCAGAAGCGGGTACTGGCAGCCTGTCAGCATGCCGGGTTTAAACCTTTTCCGGAATTTGGACCGACACTTGCGCGCCTGCTTGCAGACAGCGACCACGAGTTACGGGGTGCGGCTGCCAGGTGTATTGGTGTGCTCGGCGACAGTGAGGCCGATGCCTGCCTGCTGCGCGCGCTGGAAGACGGTCATGCCGACATCCGCGAGCTTGCGATCGAAGTCATGAAACGTCGCGTAAATGACCTGATTGCGGAAATCACCCGTTGGTTAATCATTGAGAACCGGGGCAACCCGCGCGCCCAGCGCACCCTTCTTGACACCGGCATCCGTGCAGGTCTGCCAGCCTCCCTGCTGCGGCAACTGGCCATGAACAAGGCCCGGGAGGCATTGCAGATGAAGGCGGCACGCAGGCAGATACTCGAAATGGAGGGTGTGGCCAGTGCAGATCTGCAACTGCTGTCCTGCGTACTCGAGGAGCGCTACCGGGATAACGTAGACCTTTCGTTGCAGGCACTGGAACCATTACACGAACCGGCACGCATCGGCATAATACGCGCCGGAATACGCAGCGGTGATCAGCGTTTCGTAGCCGGTGCCTGCGAGGCATTGACAACACTCGACAGGGAGCCCGCAGCACGGGAGCTGGGGCGCATGTTGCAGGACACCAGGCAGGAAGCCGGCAAGCATTCGATGTTCACCAGCCTGGAGGATGCCTTGCAATGGTGCCACAGCTGGGCCGCTGATCCGGCAACCACACAGCATGAAATACCACAGGCGCAACGTGAAACCAGGGAGGCAGACGCCATGTCAACGCAGAACGATAGAATCCTGCTGCTGAAGCAGTCCAACCTGTTCAGCGAAGTCAACATCGACGACCTGCGCCTGGTTGCCGGGGCACTGTCTGAAAGCGAGTACTTTCCAGGCGAGCGGGTATTTGATATTGGCGAACAGGGAGACCATCTGTACATCATCATCGAGGGCCGGATCGGTATTTCATTGTCGCCGGATCCTGAACAGCAGGAATTCGTGGCCACACCCGGCGCCGGCGAGCACTTTGGTGAAATGAACCTGCTTGACGACCTGCCCCGCTCCGCCACGGCTCATGTACTGGAGGAAACCCGTTTGCTGTCACTTGAAAAGGGCCGGCTACGCGGCCTGATCCTCAGCTACCCGGAGATCAGCCTCGGCATCATGCGGGGTCTGTCAATGGTCGTGCGCGAATGTCACCAGCGGGTTGCAGATAGATCCTGATAACTACCGACTGTACACAGGCGACTATTGTGCCCCCCAACGGAAGTACAGCTTAAGTCGCTGTATGTCCTGGAAGCACTGAAAAACAGACCTTTCCGGACCGGATACGAAGCAGCAATTTTCGACCCGGGCATTCACTTATCCCTCAACCATGGCGGCACACTGCCAGTATCGCTTGCCTGAAGTTCCCCCCCCATGCATGCCATGCACGCCATGCATAGATTCGATCCGGGACCAGTCCAGCCCTCCTTTTCATGCAACGAAATGCAAAGAACGTGAATATTTCACAGTTTTCCAATGCAGTTTCACACTGCAGATAACACTGTTAACCAGTATTTTTTAATCAACAGTGGGTAGTTCAACCGGACGCTGGTTGAAGCAATCTGAGGAAGGGAAATGACGGCGATGGAGTTACTTGCGGGGACGCTGACGGGACTGTTACTGGGGCTGCTGGGAAGTGGTGGCTCCATTGTGACGCTGCCGGCCCTGATTTATCTCGCGGAGGTGGATGTGAAGCCAGCCATGGCAATGACCTTCGGGATTGTCGCCATAACTGCGGCTTTTGCCACCATTCAGCATGGCCGGAAGGGCCGGGTGAAGTTGCAAGTGGCAGCCGTATTCGGACTGACCGGCATGACAGGAACTTACCTGGGTGCCCGACTGGGTGTGTGGATGCCTGATATGCTACAGATGGTCTTGTTCGCTAGCATCATGTTGCTAGCAGCCTGGCGCATGTGTGCCAATCAGCCACTGCAGCAGGCCGTTATGAGGCCCGCCCTGAATACTGTCCAATTCTGTTTCAGTTTGCCACATATAGCGGTTCACGGAGTGGCTATCGGCGTGCTCACCGGCATGGTGGGTGTCGGTGGCGGTTTCCTGATTGTACCGGCACTAGTGTTGCTGTCCGGCTTGTCCATTCGCGACGCGGTGGGTACATCACTGGTGGTGGTGTCCATGAAATCCATGGCTGGTTTTGCCGGTTATGTCGGCAAAATCGATATCGATTACGGCACGATGCTCGGATTCGCCCTGGTAGCAATCATTGGCAGTCTTGCGGGGGTTCTGTTGTCGAATCGCATTCCCGGTGAAAAGTTAAAAGTAGTTTTCAGCATTTCCCTGGCTCTCATGGCAGGTGCGATTCTGATTGATAGCGGCTTTGAGATGTTTCAGCTCTGAGCGAGGTGATAACGATGAATACAAAGCAGCAACTATTGAGCAACAACCCGGTGTTTTCTATGCAAACAAACCGGCAATTTGATCAATTAACTTCGCAGCATATTGATACGCTCAAGGGGTTCGATGAGACCTTTGGGAAAATTAAAACCGTCAAAGTGGGCGTCGGAGATGAAATTGTCCGTTACCGGGATAAAGGGAATTGTTATTACATTATCAAGAAAGGTAGCGCAGAAGTCTGGAAACCGGATCCGGAGACGGACATATGGGATTGTGTTGCCCTGCTCGGCCCGGGTGATGCGTTTGGCGAGGAGGCGATTCTGGTCGGGGGATTCCGCAACGCAACAGTACGAATGACTACACCCGGAGTGCTGCTGGAGATGGAGGAGGATGTTTTTAACACTGCGCTGCGTAGTCGCCTGGTTGAAGAAGTTACACCCGAACAGGCACAAATTATGGCAATGCGGCGGGATACAAAGTGGCTCGATTGTCGTTTTGACATCGAATACAGTGAATCACGTATTCCAAAGGCACAGCTTCTGCCTTTACATACCCTGAGATATTCCATGCATGAGCTGGATCATGACAGGCGCTACCTGGTTTATTGCCGGAGTGGTCGACGCAGCGTCTGCGCGACTTATTTGTTGCGCGAGCGTGGGTTCA
>Ga0316201_10001805_pt1 | contig 14808 bp, 17 predicted proteins | sample CS6wburrow_MG_FD_204516 | JGI IMG/M metagenome (GOLD analysis project Ga0316201, IMG submission 204516) | Coastal sediment microbial communities from Delaware Bay, Delaware, United States - CS-6 worm burrow | ecosystem: Environmental > Aquatic > Marine > Coastal > Sediment | place: USA... | reverse complement strand
CGACGCGGTTCTGCCTGATGATCTTTATCAACGCATGCTGGCGGCGAAGAATTTCCAGAGTGCTCTGCAAATGCTGCGTCAGATTGAGTTCGCATTGTTCGATATTCGTATGCACCAGCGCGCAGAGCTTTCCACGGCCGCCGAAATACAGGCTATTCTTGACCAGGTTCGCGCCGAGATATCCGTGGTAAAAACGCCGGAAATCAATCGCTTTCAAAATGGATTCGCACATATTTTTGCAGGCGGTTATGCTGCGGGTTATTATAGCTACAAGTGGGCGGAGGTCTTATCCGCTGACGCGTTTGCTGCATTTGAAGAAGAAGGGATATTCAATCCTGAAACCGGGCAAAGATTTCTGCACTGTGTACTCGAACGAGGGGGTTCGAGACCAGCGATGGAATCTTTTCGTTGTTTTCGTGGGCGCGAGCCGGAAATCGAGGCATTGCTAAGGCATAGTGGAATAAGCTAGTTGATGATAAAAAAAACTTTTCTGGGTTTAACCCTGCTTACGTGTTGTGTGGCGGTACTTGCACAGGAACCTATTATCCAGGAAGCAATCGCGCAGGAGGCAACCAAACAGGCGGCGGCAGATCCGGATAAAGACCGGCAATACGTGACTGACCAGTTGCGCCTGTCGTTGTATTCGCAGGCGAGTTCGTCAAGCAAAGTCGTCAAATTGCTTCAGTCTGGCGATGTACTGGAAATAGAACAGATACAGGGCCCCTATGCGCTGGTAACCGCACCCGGTGGCGTCAAGGGATGGGTCAAACGCGGATTCCTGGTCAGCAAACCCACCTCTAATTTGCTATTACTCGAAGAGCAGCAGAAAACCGAGGCCCTGACTGCCGAGATCGAAAAGCTTAGCAACAGCAAGGTCGTTATCGACCAATATGAAAAAGACATGGACAAACTGGTGGGTCAGGTTGACGCGCTGGAGGCCGAGAAGCAAAAGGCAAACGAGTCTATCGCGGACCTGCAGCAGGAGCTTGCGGAAAAGCAGCGCCAGCTCGATCGCAAGGATGAAGATAGCGCACCGGCCCTGCTGGTGTTGCTCGACACATTCAAGAAGTACTGGAAATATATCGTGCCGGTCATTTTTCTCATCATATTGCTGAGCTACCTGGTCAGCAAGGTAATCGTCGAAGCCCGCATTAGATCGAAGTTCCACGGCATCAAGATCTGGTAAATGGAATACCGCGATCTGCGAGATTTTATCGACCAGCTTGAAAAAAATGGTGACCTGAAGCGTATTAGCCAGCGCATCGACCCCAATCTCGAAATAACTGAAATATCCGATCGGGTCCTGCGCGCTGGAGGCCCCGCACTACTGTTCGAAAAACCCGGGGACTGCAGTATTCCACTGCTGGCTAACCTGTTTGGTACCGAGCAACGCGTTGCCCAGGCGCTGGGGGAAGACAGTTCGGCGTCGTTGCGCGAAGTCGGCAAGCTACTCGCATTTTTGAAGGAGCCCGCGCCGCCGAAAGGCTTCAAGGATGCGATGAAAACGCTTCCAATTTACAAGAAAATACTTGATATGTCGCCAAAAGTAGTGAAAAAGGGCAAATGTCAGGAAATACAGTTTGGTCGCGAGGAAGTCGATTTATCCATGTTACCGGTTCAGACTTGCTGGCCGGGCGACGCTGGGCCGCTGATCACCTGGGGCCTTGTCACTACCCAGGGACCCACAAAACAACGTCAAAATCTCGGAATTTACCGGCAACAGGTAATAGGCCGAAACCGACTGATTATGCGTTGGTTGTCGCATCGGGGCGGCGCGCTGGATTACCGCGAATGGCGGCAACACAATGGCGATCAGCCGTTTCCGGTATCCGTGGTGCTCGGCTGCGACCCGGCGACGATTCTAGCCGCGGTAACGCCGATACCGGATTCACTGGCTGAGTATGCCTTCGCAGGATTGTTACGCGGCTCTAAAACCGAAGTAACCAGGTCGTTGCTATCGGACCTGATGATACCGGCCCGGGCGGAAATTATTCTCGAAGGACATATTTATGCCGACGACGAGGCTGACGAGGGCCCGTTTGGTGACCATACCGGCTACTACAACGAAGTCGACCGCTTTCCGGTATTCACCGTCGAGACGATGACCACGCGCAGTAATCCGATCTATCACAGCACCTATACCGGCAGACCGCCGGATGAACCCTCGGTGCTGGGATTGGCGCTGAACGAGGTGTTTATCCCGATTTTGCAGAAACAGTTTCCAGAAATCGTCGATTTCTATCTGCCGCCTGAGGGTTGTTCCTACCGGGTAGCGATCGTCAGTATCAGGAAACAGTATCCGGGGCATGCCAAGCGCGTCATGATGGGCGTCTGGTCTTTCCTGCGCCAGTTTATGTACACCAAGTTTGTCATCGTCGTGGACGATGATATCGATGCCCGGAGCTGGGAAGACGTTATCTGGGCGATATCCACACGCACCGATCCGGCGCGCGATATAACCCTGGTCGAAAATACGCCGATCGACTATCTCGACTTCGCCTCGCCGGTATCGGGCCTCGGCTCCAAGATGGGACTCGACGCCACCAATAAAACAGGCGTTGAGACCAATCGAGAATGGGGTGAGCCGATTCGGATGTCCGCCGAGGTGCGCGAAAAAATCGACGCGCTTTGGACGGAGCTTGGACTCGATTGACCGGCAGTTTTGCACAGCCAAATGAATTAGACGATAATCCTGCCTAACCTAATCAGTTGATATAGCGAGGGAAAAATGCGCACAATCATGGTGTTAAATTCCAAGGGCGGGTCGGGCAAGAGCACGGTTGCGACCAGTATCGCGAGCTACTATGCCTCCCAGGGCAAAAAGGTCGTACTGGCTGACTGCGATCCCCAGGCTTCGAGCCTCGAGTGGCTGGCGGCGCGGCCCAGCGGGCGCGCTTCGATTACCGGGATTGATGGCTCCAGCGGCCAGTTTCGGATCCCGCGTAGTGCCGACTACGTCGTCTACGACACTCCGGCGGCAGTGCATGGCAAGGAATTGAGCGGTTTCCTGCGACGCGCACAGAGTATTATCATCCCCGTCCTGCCGTCGCCGATCGATATGCGCGCGGCCACACCGTTTATCCAGAAGGTGTTAGACAATGGCCGTATTGCGCGCAAGGAAGCCCGGGTCGCATTGATCGCCAACCGTTGTCGCGAAAATTACAATATCTACCATCAGCTCGATACTTACCTGCGCAAGGTTCGCAGGGCGCCGTTCATCAGTGTACTGCGCGAAACCCAGAATTACGTGCGCGCCGCGGAACGCGGTCTCGGTATCTTTGAACTGGCGCCATACTCGGTGCGGCGTGACCTGGATCAGTGGGACCCCATTGTTCGCTGGCTGAACAGCAAGCGCAGCCAACCGGCAAACTAGTCTCATCAACACGCCCGTTTACCAGGTCAGGGTTTTGCCCGAAGGCGATCAATTTGCCTGCCCAGCGGACCAGCCAATCCTGAACGCGGCGCACGCGGCCGATATTCTGATTTCCTATAGCTGCCGTAGTGGACAGTGCGGTTCCTGCCTGGGCCAGGTAATTGCAGGCGACACCAGTTATCCAGACGGAATTCCGTTGGCAACCAGCGAGTCGGAGGCCAGGGCAGGGCGAGTATTATTCTGTAGCGCCTATGCCGTTTCGGATCTCGTCATCGAACTCTTCAAACCGGAACTCTAGCCTGCGCGCTCATGGTCAAGCGCCAACGATACAGCCTGCTGCGCATGTATCGCCGTGGTATCGTAAAGCCTGATTGCCGTGTGCTGTTGTTCGATCAATAGGCCGATTTCGGTGCAGCCCAGTATGACCCCGTCGATTTGATCCTCGGACAGGCGATCGATAATCGCCAGGTAAACTTCGCGGGACTCGGGCTCGATCTGCCCCTGGCATAGTTCCTGGTAAATGATGTCGTGCACCATTTGCCGGTCATGCAGTTCAGGCACTACGACTTCGATACCGAAATTCTCGCTTATCCGGTCCTTGTAGAACTCGAGCTCCATAGTAAAGGCGGTGCCTAGCAGGCCGACCCGCCGGATGCCGTCCTGTTGCAGTTCCCTGCCCGTTGCATCGGCGATATGGAGTAGCGGGATATCCACCGCCGCGGTAACCGCCTCGGCGACGCGATGCATGGTATTGGTGCCGATCAGGAAGAAATCGGCGCCGCCCGCTTCGAGCCGGCGCGCGGCATCGATCAGTAAAGCTGCCGCCCCGTCCCAATTGCCCTCATGTTGCAAAGCCTCGACCGGGGCGAAGTCAACGCTGTACATCAGTAATTGTGCGGAATGCAGTCCGCCCAGCCGCTGTTTGATTCCCTGGTTGATCAGGCGATAGTAAAGTGCACTGCTTTCCCAGCTCATGCCGCCGATCAGGCCGATTGTTTTCATCGGATTCTGGCTCCAGATAAAAACTGGACTATAACAGGAAATATTATGCGGAATTTCGAATTCACCATGGCGTTATCGGAGCCGAAAACTCGCGCTATTTACGCGGGACAGGCGCGTTATATCCTGGTGGAAACGGACCAGGGATTGAAGCTGCAGATGCCCGCGGCCAATTTCCTCGACTTTGTCACCGCGGAGGGTATCCAGGGTCGCTTTCGCGTCAGGATTGACGACAACAATAAAATTCTAACGCTACAACGGGCCTGAGCTGCGTTGCGCCAGGCGCGCCGCCTGTTTGCTGGCCTTGCGTTGACGGGCCTGCTCGGCCGCATCGGCGCCGATATGCAGTTCGCCCCGGTCACGCGCCAGCCTGACCTGCTTCTCACGTTCGCGAAATCGCTGCCGGGCATCATCGCTCTTGCTGTCGTAGCATGCCGGGCAGCTGACGCCGGGCTGATAGAGGTCGCTGGCCTTGTCGGCCTCGGTGATGGGACGTCGGCAGGCATGGCACTGGTCGTAGCTGCCTTTCTCGAGCGCGTGATTGACGCTGACGCGGTTGTCGAAGACGAAACACTCGCCTTGCCACATTGATTCCGCCGCGGGTACCTTTTCGAGATAATTCAGGATCCCGCCCTTCAGATGGTAGACCTCGTCGAAGCCCAGCTCGCGCAGATAAGCCGTTGATTTTTCACAGCGTATCCCGCCGGTACAGAACATCGCAACCTTGCGATGCTGTTTCGGATCGAGGTTTTGCGCCACGTAGGCCGGAAAGTCTCGAAATGAACGGGTATTCGGAAAAGTGGCGTTCTCGAAACTGCCGATTGCCGACTCGTAATCGTTCCGGGTATCGATTAGCGTGACCTCCGGATTGCTGATTAGCCTGTTCCAGTCGTCAGGGTCGACGTAAGTGCCGGAATTGGCGGGATCGATGCCGTCAACCCCCATGGTAACGATTTCTCGCTTCAACTTGACGCGCGAGCGGTAAAACGGCATTTCGTCGTCATAGGACAGCTTGCAATCGAAATCGCGCAGTCGCGGGTCCTGGCGCAGGAATTCGAGCAGCTTGTCGACCCCTTCCTCGGCGCCGGCAACGGTGCCGTTTATGCCTTCAGCGGCGAGCAGCAGAGTGCCGCGCACCTGGTTGTCGAGCATTGCCTGCAACAGCGGTTGGCGCAGGGTCTCAAAATTGTCGAGTCGCACAAAGCGGTAAAGCGCAGCGATAACGATACGTGATGACATCAAGCCTCCTGGAGCGTAAATCCAGAGCCATGTTGAAAAGGGAGAGCATTCTAGCCGATGAGGCTGAAAAATCCAACGACGATACGGCTCAGTCTAGCTGGTGCCCGCCCGGCCGGCCTCGCCTGTGAAATCCGATGATGTTGCCCGCCCAGGCGAACTGCCAGGCCTTGCTTAATCGCCGGTTTTACCGATCACCTCGATGTGATGGTCGATAAAATCGATCTGGTCCCCGGGCCGGATTTTCTTGCGCTTGCGGGTCTCGACCTCGCCGTTAACGCTGACCAGGCCCTCGTGGATGGCCTGCTTGGCGTTGCCGCCGCTGTCCGCGAGGCCCTCGAACTTGAGAATCTTGTAAAGTTCGACAAACTCGGATTCAAGTTCTGCAATGATATTTTCTGGTTCGCTCATTCGTTATTCATCAAGGTCGATAGGTACGTCGTCCGGATAGGGTTGACCAATGCCGGTTTCGACGCACGATTTTAAACTCATCATGAAAATACCCCACTTTGTGCTGCAATGCGCGAGAAAATCGTCGGCCTGCTGCCAGTTATAGTGGCTGAAATTAACAATCGTCTGCTTGTCGTCCCGTTCCAGTTCGAACAGAATCTCTGTCCCCATCCAGTCACCCGGCATGTCGCCATGGTGCCGCCAGCGCACGCGCCTGTTCGGGACCAGTTCGATAACCTCGAACCGCGGGCCGTCGTCACCAAACCGAAAGTAGATAACCGAACCGACCTCGCCGGCACCGCTGGTATCGGTCGTCCACCACCTGGAAAGTCCGGCATCGGTGGTGAGCAGGTGATAAATATCCTCAGCGCTACCGTCGATGCCGACGCGATGTCTGATTTGAGCCATCGCGATAGTTTAAACGTTTTATTGATATTGGGAATACGGAAAACTGGCTGGCGAGGGGTAATATTATTCATTTTGCGATAGGATCGATGTTTTACGAAATTACTCGCCATGGCCGGTTTTTCTGGCCAGAATATTCGCATTTCCTGATACAGGGCGCATCATGATTCAGTGGTACCCGGGCCATATGCACAAGGCGGGCAAGGAATTCAAAAATATCCTGCCACAGGTCGATCTGGTCATCGAGGTGCTCGATGCACGCCTGCCCGGCTCCAGTGAAAACCCTATGCTGGCACAGCTGCGGCGGGACAAACCCTGTATCAAGCTGCTCAACAAGAGCGATCTTTCGGACCCGGAGCGTCTCGAATCCTGGATTGCCAGTCTCGAGTCGCAAAACCAGGTCAAAACCCTGGTTTGCAGCGCCAATGACAACGCCATAGGCGGCCTGCCCGCACTGTGCCGTAGCCTGGTGCCCAGGCGAGATAATCGTTCGATCATGATTTACGCGATGATTGCGGGCATTCCCAATGTCGGCAAGTCGACATTGATCAACCGCCTGGCAGGCCGCAAGATCGCCCGCACTGGTAACGAAGCGGCGCTTACCCGCATGCAGCAGCGCATCGAGATTTCACCGGAGCTAACGCTGATCGATACGCCCGGCATGCTATGGCCGAATATCGAGAACGAGTCCAGCGGTTATCGCCTGGCGGCGACCGGCGCGATCCGGGATACTGCGTTCGCGCTGCAGGACGTGGCCAGCTTTATCGCCGAATTTATGCTGAAAACCTACCCGGAGCGCATCGTTCGGCGCTATCATATCGAGCCGCTGCCGCAAACCGAGATCGAACTGCTAGAGGCGATTGCGCGCCAGCGGGGTTGCATCGTATCCGGAGGCAGGGTGGACCTCGAAAAAGTCTCGCGCCTGCTGATCAACGAATTGCGTAGCGGCGATCTCGGCGGCATCTGCATGGAAACACCCGAAGAATTCGCCATGGAATGGGACCGGGTCGCAATTATCCGCGCCGAAAAGGCAGCAAAAAAAGAAGCGCGCAAGGCAAGGCGTTACAAATAATAAGAGGTTCAGGCTTATGATTATCCGCCGGGCATTATCACAGGACGCCGCTGAGCTGGCAGAGTTCAATATCAACATGGCGCATGAGACCGAGGGTGTCGAGTTGATTCCCGAAGTGATTACCGCCGGCGTTAAAAAGATGATCGATAGCCCGCAAATGGGTTTTTACCTGGTGGTCGAACTCGATAACGCGATCCAGGCGTCACTGATGGTCACCACGGAATGGAGCGACTGGCGTAACGGTATGTTCTGGTGGATCCAGAGTGTATACGTCCGCCCGCAGTATCGCCGCCAGGGCCTGTACCGCGAACTCTACGAACGCGTCAAGGAACTCGCCGAACAGGAACCTGCGGTTTGCGGCTTCAGGCTTTACGTCGAGCGCGACAACAGCACGGCGCAAAAGACTTACCAGTCGCTCGGCATGTCGGAAACCGAGTACAAACTATTTGAAGAACTAACGCCTGGGCTCGAGTATAAAAAGTAATAAATCCGCAACCGCTCGAGTGTCGGTGTTCTGTTGTCAGTATCCGGAACCGGCAGCAGGTTCACGCTAACAATTCAATAACAGTCGCTCATAAATATGCGTCGAGCGGCAAATTACGACCATTAAGAGACTCTCATGCCCTTGCTCGACTTCTTGTAAAGCGATTTTGGACGTTCTACAGCCTGGCCCCGAAGAATGGCCGCGGGTCAGTCCTGGGTACGTCGTGCAGGAGGTACAGCACAATCTCTCCAGACACGCCATCTTTAAACCCCCGGTCAGCGAGTTTTGAGGTTTTTTGTGTGCTCGAACGGCGGTCCCATTTCGGCAGGTTTTTTTATATACCGCGATTAATAACTGGATATGTGGTATGATCCGGGCTCGTGCCGTTCTTTCTACGTTTTCAATTCAGCGTAGCATCACTCACATCAGTTTTATCGTCGCCACCTAAATCCTGGCTTCGCAGTTCTCGCAACGTAGCATTGCCCATCTATATCCTGTAATTGTTACACCTGTACGCTGCGCCGTTGTTGCCTGCTTATTCAATTGCTATGCCGGCAATATTCTCTAGCTACTTGATATCGCTTAAGACTATCAAGTACCACCTTTTCTGGATCACTATGACTACAGGCAACACCGAATTTCGACAACCACAACCAACGATTCTCTCTTTTGTAAAAGACCTCCCCAACTTATGTTCACTTGCAGGATTAGCCTGCACTATTTTATCCATCTACTTCAGCATACTTGGGGTTTATTACGCGGCAATGATTGGCATGATCTGGGCCGTTGCTTTTGACTGGGCGGATGGCCTTATTGCAAGAAGAATGCAAGGACGGACAGGGGATGATCGAGTTTTTGGTGGCCAGCTTGACGTACTAATAGACATTGTAAGCTATGGAGTCGCTCCGGCAGTTCTTCTGCTGAGCTTTGGAAAATTCGACCCTGTATTTCTCGTAGGGGCTTTCTTAATGCTTGCCGCGAGTGCGATACGGTTGAGTTATTTCAGCACATTCGGTCTTTCTGAAGGCGCGAAATACACCGGCCTGGCTCTCGATAACAACAGTATTATTCTGGTATTCATATTTTTATTCGAAAGTATTTTGAGTCAGGGGATTTTTTCAGTCGTGCTTTATGCCAGTGGTGTAGGGCTTGCGATCCTGAATGTGTCCCAGATCAAGACACCAAAGCTTTCTGGAAATCCGCGCAATGTTTATTTGCTTGCGTTTTATACGCTTGCAATGACAGGTGTTTATGGCTGGAAACTTATTTAGCAAGCAACGAGATTGGAAGGCTGCGGCAGCGAAAAACATTTTATTTTAGGGGTTAATTTACACAATGATTGTATATACGGTAGGCACTTTTGATTTGTTACATGTTGGGCACCTTGCATTACTTGAGTACTGCGGAACACTAGGTGATGTCGTGGCAGTCGGAGTTGCCTCCGATCGCGTGGTGAATTCTTACAAACCCAATGTACCTGTTATTCCTCTCGATCAACGAGCGGAAATGCTCAAAGCTTTGGGCTGCGTTGATATTGTACGTCCCTACCATGAACTTGAATATATCTCAGGTTGTAAGGAATTGAATGTGGACATATTCGTTGTAGGCGAAGACTGGGGCACCAAACCCCATAATATCGATGTCGAATCCTACTTAAAAAGCAACGGTAAAATGATTGTACAAGTGCCCTATAGCTCCCGAACCTCGTCGACCAGAATAAAGGAAAATACTATCGCGCAATCTCACAGGAGAAACTATATCGAGCAAGCTGTCGCATACCATTAACAGCAAAAAGCCGATAAAAAGATAAATTTTCCAATTAAAAATTTGAGGTAGTAAGACAATCGTGATTATACATTGCCAGAACTTCATCTATGCTAAGGTGATTTAGAAGACCACGCCAACGTCTGCTTACTTCTTGCCGAATAGCGGCATTCCCATAGTTGCTTCACAGGACGAACTACTCTCCATCGATTTCAGTAGTTACAAACAGTTTCAGCCAAATAGAGTCGGCTTTATAGAAGGGCCTGTTGGAACTGTTACCTCACCGTATGCCAGGAGTGAAAAAACATGAGTAAAGAACACAAAAACAAACGCGATACCAAAAAAAAACCGGCAATGACGCCTAAAGAAAAGAAAGCTGCAAAACTGGTCAAAAAGGATACGAGGAATATCCTGGGGAATTGACCGGGTGTTGCTGCAGCTTATTAGATTGCCACCAAAGGCTGCATCGATTCATAAAAACCGGAGTAGCGGACAGAGCACGCTATTCTGAAACATCCGGAGTTGAACAGCCATGGAAGGTTGTGCAAGGGAACTGAGCTTCAGCTCCTGGCCGAAGATTGCCTCCTGGTAGCGCTAGACAAGCGCCTGAAAATCGAAAGCCCGGTCAGGGGAGGGTCAAGCCATGTCGATGGAAAAGACTAAACGAGCTTTAAATATACTCATGGTCCAATTGCTAATTTACCCAAAATGGGCGATGTATCAGCGGTTGGCCGCTGGTAGTGTCTGTATTGAAAAATAAATCCTCATGGATCATGAAATATGAACAGGATTGATATAACCGATTACGCTGATGGTCGATTTATGACGGATATTTCCGGGTCGTTATCAAACCTGTCGATCAAAAAGCGGGCCGAACGTAAACGGCAAAAGCAGCGTGCAGAGCTGGTACGAGAGCAGATAGAAAGTATGAACCGAAAGCCCACACTTTTGCAGGCTCTCGTAGCTAAATTTATAAGATGATCTAGACGGCCATGACGCCGCAGACTCTAAAGAGTTTTTGGTCAAATACGGCCAGGCCGAAACCCTTATCGAGAGAATAAGGGAGTTGCAAATTTCCAAAGGGACGTTTGCTCGAACTTACTTTACTTGCAGTCCTTACTCTATTGTTTCTTCGTTAGTTCGCCCGTGATGTCCGGCCAGTCTGGCTCAATAGCAAATCGGGCAACCTCCATAAGCAACTTGAGTGTCGTTAACTGGCCGACTCGAGAAACCCGGCAAGTTCGTCTGAGCTTCAGCTTTAGAGAAAGCCGATCCTCAGAATCGGAAGCCAAGTGGCCGAAACCTACCCGGTTCAGACGCGAGTAAATAATCGATTGGTCAACAGTAGACCATCGGTTCTCTTAAGAGAACTCGGTGGGATCGGGCGATATTTCAGCGCCTGCGAAGTATCCTGTGCGGTGCATGTCTGAAATTAAAACCAGCAAGCCGGGCTGTTTAGGTGTAAGGTGGTCGCTCTTGCCCCTCTCTATTTGTTTTTTATTTCCCAACTAGAAATCCTGATCGGCAGGATTTGCATAGCATTAACTGCCGGGTCATGGATGTTCAGCCTTCTTTAGTGGTGACTCCTCCCGGTTTCAATAACCGGTAATAATGAGAGGTTCGACAATGAATATACCAGTATGGGTAAAGCCCGGAATATGGGGCACGGTCTGTGGCGGGATTGCAGCGGTAGTAATCGGTTTCTCCTGGGGTGGCTGGATAACGCCCGGGGCGGCGGGACAAATGGAGAGGGCAAGCGCAAAGGCAGCCGTCATCCAGGCATTTACGCCTCTTTGCGTCGCAAAGGCGGAGCCGCAGCTCGAAAAGCTCGCGTCCCTGAAAGAGTTGAGCAGCTGGAAGCATGATGCCTTTGTCGTCGAGGCTGGCTGGGTCGATAACGTAAGCGAGCAATATCGTGAGGACGTCGCGGGAGATTGCGCGTCGACTTTGATTGAAGGCATGAAAGTCGGTTAAGCCCTGCGATGGATAACTAGGAGCCAGTGACGCTCCGGTGTGCCAGGTTTGCGGATAAGCAGTGCGGGGACAATCCGGCATAGTCGTTCAACGCAACCTGAATCCCCGGGAGAAAATCGCCTGAAAGCCACCAGGCTTGGATCTATTGGATTACTCCTGGCCTCATCAGGCTTCATTTTCGAGCAAGGCGCTCGTTGGAACCAGCAGAAGCAGGAACGTGGCCGGTCTTAAACCAGAATGATTAGGAAATCCCGTGACTATTCGGTTCTTATGTTTTTGCTGAGAGTTCGTAACCGGCCGTGCTACCAGGCCCGTGTTCAGTTTTTAAGCGTCTCCGTACGGGAAGTATTTCGAAGGCTATTGGGGGACCCGGGCACGGTTGCAGGGATAAAATTCAAGCTTCATATCGGCAATATAGTGCTCTAGCCTTGGTTATGTCTGAAGAAAAAAAGGAACACCACAAATCCCTCACTTTACCTCGGATGATTTGAAAATAGATGAGATGACCTCAGAGGAAGCAATGCACTGGTTTTTGTACCACCGAGGTATCATAGAACTCGGTAAGAAACTATCTGCACAGCAAGAAAAAATTTATAACATGCGCCAGGAAGACAAGAGTTTTGCTGAGATAGCAGCAGCAATGGATTTGCACCCGAGCCGTATCTGCACCCATATCACCCTTATCAGGGCCAAAGGCTACTCATGCTAGCAATTAACCAGGCCAGGGAATCTCGGGAATAAAATCCAGCAACCGGGATAATTTACCGGTGACGCCATACAGATATCAGGCCCATTCCTGGCCGACTCGAGAAGCCTGGGAAACGGATTTGAGCGTCTGCCCGAGGGAAAACTGACGCTCAAATCTGATCGTTCGAGGTCGATTTACACTCATTCCAGATAAAAGAACTATTACCGACGGTTCGCGCCCAGGTATGAATTCGGAAACCTCGCGCGGTTGTGCGCACCGGAATCCTGCGTTTCCGGCGGATGGCGGTGTGGTAAGCTCTGATTGCTGATTCTAATTAGTCTTCTCGCAGGAAAAACATATGGGGTACTGCTCTGCAGCGCCGGGCAATAATGCAGTTTAAAAAACCAGATTTCATCAAACAGCTATACGGAGAAACAATCTCCTTCTGGTGACTCCTGGCCCTTAAATCGTTAAGACTAAACGTTACAAGAACACAGTTTCTTGGGAATTTGATAATGTAGCAACCTGAGTGAATCTTTGAGATTCGATCCTATGCGCTATCGACTATGCAACCTGTTCTTACTGCTGCAATTGGCTATTGCACCCGTTCAAGCCAAGGAGTCTAGCTGGCTCGCGGTAACCCTGGATAACGATATATTAGTGGGTCAAGACAACGGCTATACCAACGGTGTCTTTTTCTCCTGGTTTGACATAGGAGATCAAAAAGACCGTTTCATGCCTGGTTGGCTGGCAGCTCCCCTAAGTTGGAGCCTGGACGTGGAAAGCGCGAAAACGACGCTTCAGGCGTATGCCCTGGGCCAGATTATGGTGACGCCCGAGGACATCACAATTGAAAACCCACCGATCAATGACCTACCCTATTCTGGCTCTCTTCTATTTAACTACACATTCATAACCATGGCAGGGGCATATGCAGACTCTGTCGGGACAGTGGTTGGTGTCGTGGGTCCCTCTTCCGGGGCTGAAGCGACACAGAAGTGGGTTCATGACCGGTTTGACGCCGACGACCCCGAAGGCTGGGATACCCAATTGGACGACGAGATTGTGTTCCAGTTGTCGCGTGCCCGACTCTGGAGGACCTGGAGCGCATCAGATGATCGCATGGACCTGCTGATTTTAGGGGAAGCAGGTGTGGGAACTCTAAGTAGTTTTATAGCAAGTGGCATGCTTTTCAGATTTGGTAGTGACTTGAGCCGCTCCTTTGCAACGCCACTCCTTATCAACAGTCGGTCAGCCAACCCTGCAGCGATAGAAGGCGGATGGTATCTCTTCGCCGGTTTGCGGTTCGAATACGTATTTAATCTGATATACACCGACGGGAATACCTACAGAGATAGTCGCTCAATAGATTATGATCGATCACAGGTTGGTATCACTACAGGTGTGGCCTACTCCTGGGAAAATGTTTCGGTCACTTTCGCACTATACGACTCTAATCTTACCGATGACTTAGCACGCGACATTACCCGCTTTGGAACCTTAACAATTGGATGGCGGCACTAAACTGATCAAAATTTTAATCCGGGTTACGAAATTGTTGCTTCAGGTACTTCTAAAGCGTCCGAAACTGGCTGGAGAGACTGCCTCCTGGCTGGGCATAATGAGGGTTAGTTTAGGCGACAACTGCGGTTCAATCGCGCTGGATCAGCGGCGATTTACGACTCAAAGTACGGCCTTACCCGAAGCGACATCTGTAATAAAAGGGCTGACATCCTGAAAAGTATGGCAGCGCTGCCGATCGACCCGGCGAGAGCCCAAAAAAGGCGCGCTCGCCAGGGTAGTTTAATCAGGCTGTGCGGAGCAGCTCTTCTTCCTCAGGCATGCCCTGCCAGAGCATTTCGTAGCCGAGCTCGTAGGTCTCGGAACAAAATTCGGTGAGTTGGTCGAATCTCTCCTTAAAGATCTTGTCCGCGTGTGATTTTTCGTGCTGCTCGAATGATTTCCAATAGGTGACGATGACAATATGGTCATCGCTCTCGCGCTCGGGATCGAAAGAACCTTCCGCGGAGACGAAACCGGTATATTTGAGGACCTGTCCGCCGATGAAGCCGCCCTCGTCGTTGCCGTAGGTATTCTTCACGACATTGCACATTTCTCCGATGGCCATTTCGACGTCATCGGTCGAGACTCCGGGTTTCAGTTTGACGACGTTGTATAGCATGACCGCGCCGAACGGGATCGTAATGGGATTGAACATACTGCAATACTCCAGTTAGTGTTTCCGAGATTTACTATGTAAGGGCAATTGGAGGGAGAACAACCATGAGAATTCTGCGGACATAAAACCCTGTTCAATGCTGGTTTTCAGGCATATCCGATTTGAGAAATCAGACATATCACTT
>Ga0316201_10001804_pt1 | contig 14818 bp, 9 predicted proteins | sample CS6wburrow_MG_FD_204516 | JGI IMG/M metagenome (GOLD analysis project Ga0316201, IMG submission 204516) | Coastal sediment microbial communities from Delaware Bay, Delaware, United States - CS-6 worm burrow | ecosystem: Environmental > Aquatic > Marine > Coastal > Sediment | place: USA: Delaware... | reverse complement strand
AACGGTAACAGGTCAGGTCCCGACGGGGGAGTACACGAGCTTCATGCTGGACGAACGGCCGGTGGCCGGAATGATGGCTATCCAGCCCGAGTGGGGACCCGTCCCGCCCAATTGGTCGGTGTACCTCGGTGTGGCCGATATCACCGCCGCTTGCCAGTATGCAATCGACCATGGCGGACGGGTTGAGGTGCCACCCATGCACATCCCGGATACGGGCACGTTTGCCCTGCTTCAGGACCCGCAAGGGGCCTACTTCTACGCACTCCAGGGGATCTGACTCTCCGAGACCGTGTCCGGCTCCTCTGTTCCCGTCACGCTGCGCGATATGTGTCGCCGGGACACCGATCGTCGGGCCTGCCGGGACAGTTGCCGCTGCTGCCGGCTGTGGGTTGGGCCTGGTCGCTCTAGTTCAACTCGACAGGTGAGCGGCCCGGTCTCGCAACAGAACCACAATCGACTCGGCGATCGCATCGAAAGGAGATGTCTTTGTGTTCCAGACCGCGTCGTAGAGCAGGGGATCGTCGATGTCGACCCGGAAATGCCGTTTCAGGAGGCGTGCCCGGCCGCTATCGCTCTTGTCGATGAGATCCTTCGCTTCTCGTTCGGTGGAGTCGTGCATCTCCATCATGCGTTGGATTCGGTCTTCCTGTGGTGCAATCAACCTGACCGAGACCGAAGGGCCGAGCCCGCGAGTGACCTCGGAGCCGGCCCTACCAACGATAACGGCCTTGCCCACCTCGGCGAGGATGCGAACCAGCCGGAACACGCGATCCATCACAATGTCCTGGTGGGTCGTTGCGGTCAGCAGTTGGCGAAAGAAGTCCTCAGAAGCCCGTCGGTATTCCTCGGTGAGCAGGGCCTCGACGGAGACCCTGAGACCCGGATCGTCGGCAACCATGGCAACGAGTTTCTGATCGAACATCTCCCAGTCGCCGAACAGCTCTTTGTCAGGCTGGCGATGGAAGTTCTCGATGAGTGCCTTGGCAAGGGTGTGCCCGCCGGCACCTGATTGACGAGATATTGTCACGAAGGGTCGGATGTTGCCCATTGAGCCGGTGTCGGACGACTTGCCGCCGTAGGCATGACCGTGGATGAATCGCTCAATCGGGTTTGCCGGACTCATCGCAGGTCGCCTCCTGACTGCTGCTCCTTCAATTGTACGACCCAGAGCGCCCCTGCACCAGATCAAAGACGCCACGGACCCACATGCTCGAGACGGCATATTTCGGCTTTTCCAGTGCTGGGAACCGTCTAGGGTCTTGCCTTCGCAAAAGAACCGGCCGTTGGGGAGCTCCCGCTGGAGCGTGGTCGGTGAGCAGAATGGGTACGTGAGGCAAGATGGAGAGCGCGCAGCACCAGCCAGAGCAACGGCCGGGCCTCTATGACCCTGCCTTTGACCACGATGCGTGTGGCATCGGGTTCGTGGCCGACATCAAGGGTCGCAAGAGTCACGAAATCATCGCCCAAGGTCTTACGGTTCTAGCGAATCTGACGCACCGAGGCGCCGTCGGTGCGGATCCGCTCGCGGGGGATGGTGCGGGCATGTTGCTGCAGATTCCCGATGGGTTCTACCGGCCTGAAATGGCATCTCGCGGCATCGAGCTACCGCCCGCGGGAGACTACGGGGTCGGGATGATCTTCCTCCCCCAGGACCCGGTCGACAGGGTTGTGGCAGAGAACCTGTTGGTTGAGCTCGTGGTGCGCGAAGGCCAGCGTATGTTGGGGTGGCGGGATGTGCCGGTGGATCCTTCTTGTCTTGGTGAGAGCGTTATGCCCATCGAACCGGTCATCCGGCAGCTCTTCATCGGCCGTGGCGACAACACAACCACAGCCGAGGAGTTTGAACTCAAGCTCTACGTCATCCGCAAGCAAGCCCATATCCAGCTGGCCAAACGGGCTCCCTACCTGATCGAGCGTGGCGAGTTCTACGTTGTGTCGCTTTCGGCTCGCACGATCACCTACAAAGGCATGATGCTTGCCGAGAATTTGGCGGTGTACTACCGCGATCTTGCTGACGAGCGAATCGAATCTGCGCTGGCTCTCATTCATCAGCGGTTCTCTACGAATACGTCCCCGTCGTGGCGTTTGGCGCAGCCCTTCCGGTATTTGTGTCACAACGGTGAGATCAACACGGTTCAGGGCAACGTCAACTGGATGATGGCGCGCCGCCACAACATGTCGTCCGAGATAATCGGCGACGATCTGGAGAAACTGTGGCCGCTCATCGGAGATGGTTCATCCGATTCGGCGACCTTCGACAATGCCCTCGAACTGCTGCTGGCCGGTGGCTATTCGCTTGGTCACGCCATGATGCTCATGATCCCTGAAGCTTGGGCGGACAATCCGCTGATGGATCGCGGGCGCAAAGCCTTCTACGAGTACCACGCAGCGGTAATGGAGCCCTGGGACGGTCCGGCGGCGGTTGCTTTTACCGACGGCAGGCAGATCGGGGCAACACTCGATCGCAACGGATTACGGCCGGCCCGCTACATCGTGACCGACGACGACCTCGTGGTCATGGCATCTGAGATGGGCGTGCTGGACATCCCAGAGGAGAAGATCGTCAAGAAGTGGCGCCTGCAACCGGGCAAGATGCTGCTGATCGACCTCGAGCAGGGCCGGATCATCGACGATGCCGAGCTCAAAGATGATCTCTCTGGAGCGAAGCCATACCAACAGTGGCTGGACGAGACGCAGATCCACATTGCCGAACTGCCTCCCGAGTTCGCCGCCATGGGACCGGATGCGGCAACGCTGCGTCGTGCTCAGAAGGCATTTGGCTATACCCGCGAGGATATTGAGTTCTTCCTGAGACCGATGGCGCTCGACGGCAAGGACCCAATTGGGTCGATGGGCAGGGACACCCCTCCTGCGGTTCTTTCTGATCGTCCCAAGCTGCTGTACGACTACTTCAAGGAGCGGTTCGCCCAGGTCACCAATCCTCCGATTGACCCCATCCGTGAGGAGACGGTCATGTCGTTGGTCTCGTTGATCGGCCCCCGACCCAACTTGCTCGACCTCGACACGGGCGGAAGCCACAAACGCCTCGAGGTGTCTCATCCGATTCTCACCAACGTGGATCTAGAGCGAATCAGAAGAATTGCCAATCACGTTGATGAGGGTTTCCAGACCAAGAAACTCAGGATTTGCTACCCGGCGAACGAAGGGGTGTCCGGAATGCGGGGCGCACTCCAGCGACTCTGTGAGCTGGCTACCGAGGTGGTCCGCGAAGGCCACAACATCCTGATTCTCTCGGATCGATGCCAGGAGGTCGGCCGCATCGCCATTCCCGCCCTGCTGGCGACCGCTGCGGTGCACCACCATTTGATCAAGGAGGGCTTGCGCACCGAGGTTGGTCTCGTGATCGAGACCGGCGAAGCCCGGCAGGTTCATGACTTCTGTCTGCTTGGCGGATACGGGGCGGAGGCAATCAACCCCTACCTGGCATTTGACATCATCCACGACCTGGTCGGGGGGATGCCCGACGGACCCAGCCCGGAAGAGGCCGAGAAGAGATACATCAATGCGATCAAGAAGGGCATGCTCAAAGTCATGTCGAAGATGGGCATCTCGACGTTCCAGTCTTATTGCGGAGCCCAGATCTTTGATGCGATCGGCCTCAACACCGAGTTCATCGACCAGTACTTCACCGGCACCCCATCGGTCATCGAGGGTATCGGACTCGACGAAATCGCAGCCGAGTCGGTGCGTCGCCACGAGGACGCCTATGGCGCCAAGACGTACCAAACGACGGAGCTAGATGTCGGCGGCGACTATGCCTACCGGTTGCGGGGAGAGGAGCACGTCTGGACTCCGGAAACGATTTCGCTGATGCAACACGCGGTGCGTTCCGCCGACTATGACCTCTTCAAGAAGTACACCGGTGTTGTCAACGATCAGACCCGCAAGCTGAAGAATCTCCGCGGTCTCTTTGAATTGGAATTGCTCGAGGAACCGATCCCGATGGAGGATGTTGAACCTGCAACCGAAATCGTGAAACGGTTCGCAACCGGTGCCATGTCGTTTGGGTCAATCTCGTGGGAGGCGCACACCAATCTGGCCATTGCTATGAATCGGCTTGGAGCGAAGTCCAACACAGGTGAGGGCGGTGAGGAGTCGAGCCGCTTTGTCCAGATGGAGAACGGCGACTCCATGCGCTCTGCCGTCAAGCAAGTAGCTTCGGGGCGGTTCGGTGTCACAACCGAGTACCTGGTGAATGCCGATGACATCCAGATCAAGATGGCGCAAGGCGCCAAACCCGGTGAAGGTGGCCAGCTCCCCGGTCACAAGGTGAATGAGTGGATAGCCAAGGTACGCCACTCAACGCCGGGTGTCGGGCTGATCTCGCCACCGCCACATCACGATATCTACTCGATCGAGGATCTCAAGCAGCTGATCCTCGACTTGAAGAACGTCAACCCGCGAGCTCGAATCAGCGTGAAGCTGGTCTCCGAGGTCGGGGTCGGCACGATTGCCGCGGGTGTCGCCAAAGCGTATGCCGATCATGTACTCATCTCCGGCAACGAGGGAGGAACCGGGGCGAGCCCGCTGACCTCGGTCATGCAGGCCGGCTCTCACTGGGAGATCGGACTTGCCGAGACCCAACAGACCCTGGTGGCCAATCGGCTGCGCGGCCGAATCGCAGTCCAAACCGACGGCGGAATCCGCACCGGCCGGGATGTTGTTGTTGCGGCACTGCTCGGAGCCGACGAGGTCGGTTTCGGTACCGGTGCGTTGATTGCGCAGGGCTGCATCATGATGCGCAAATGCCACCAGAACACCTGTCCGGTTGGTGTGGCAACTCAAGACCCCGAGCTACGTAAGTTGTTCCCCGGTCAGCCGGAGCACGTCGTCAACTTCTTCATGTTCATCGCTGAGGAAACCCGTGAGATCATGGCGGCGCTCGGATTCCGGACTTATGCGGAGATGATCGGCCAGTCCGATCGGATCCGAATGAAGGAAGCCGTCGAGCATTGGAAGGCGCGCGGGCTCGATCTCTCCAGGGTGCTCTACAAGCCGGTGCCTGACCCCGGCGTGGCCATCAGCAACACCGAGGAGCAGCGACACAATCTCGAGGTTGCTCTCGACAATCAGCTGATAGCCAAGGCTGCTCCCGCGCTGGACAACCGGGAGCGGGTCACGATCGAGACGCCGGTCAACAACACGAACCTCGCCGTCGGTGCCATGTTGTCCGGAGAGGTGGCAAGACGCTTTGGCCACGACGGCCTCCCCGAAGACACCATCAAGATCAATCTGTCCGGAACCGCCGGACAGAGCTTTGGCGCATGGCTGGCCAAGGGCATCACTCTGCATTTGGTCGGCGACGCCAACGACTACGTCGGCAAGGGGATATCGGGCGGCCGAATCATCATCGAGGCAAAGCCGCAAGGCCCGACTATTCCAACCGAGAACATCATCATCGGCAATACCGTGCTTTACGGCGCCGTCTCCGGCGAGTGCTATTTCAACGGCGGTGCTGGAGAGCGATTTGCCGTGCGCAACTCCGGGGCGATTGCTGTGGTGGAACGGGTGGGGGATCATGGCTGCGAATACATGACGGGTGGCTGTGTTGTTGTCATCGGCAAGCCCGGGCGGAATTTTGGAGCCGGCATGAGCGGCGGTATTGCCTACGTCATCGACGACGCCGGCGACTTCGAACAGCGAGTGAACCATCAGATGGTTGAGATCGAGCGTATCTCGCCAGACGGGATGACGCCCCTTGGGATCGGCGAGGATCCGACCGCCGAGGAGTTGCTTGCCGACCCCCTGAACTACGACGTGTGGCGGCTGCGCACCCTCATCAGTCGTCACGCCCGGTTGACCGACAGCTCCCGCGCCAACGAGATTATGGCGGACTTCGAAGAGAACCTTCCCCGCTTCTACAAGGTGGTTCCGATTGAATACCGTCGGGCGCTGCAGAAGAGCGATGTGCTTGTCGCGGGGCGCGCCTGATGGGCTCCCCAACCGGCTTTCAGGAGATCGAGCGCAAGGACCGCGGCTACTTGCCCGTTGAGGAGCGGCGCCAGAACTATCGCGAATTCTCGATTCCGCTCACCGACGAGTCCGTTGCCAAGCAAGGGGCGCGCTGCATCGATTGTGGCATCCCGTATTGCCACTTCGGCTGTCCGGTCGACAACATCATCCCCGACTGGAATGACCTGGTCTACCGCAACAACTGGCGTGAAGCGATCGAGGTTTTGCACTCAACCAACAACTTCCCTGAATTCACCGGTCGGGTCTGCCCCGCGCCGTGCGAGGAGGCCTGCACGTTGAATCTGCAGAATGCTCCGGTGACCATCAAGACTATTGAGCACTCGATCATCGAGAAGGCATGGCAGAACCGATGGATCGAGCCGAAGATCCCGGGTCGCCGCACCGAGAAGCGAGTTGCTGTGATCGGGTCGGGTCCGGCCGGGTTGGCAGCTGCCCAGCAACTGTCTCGGGCCGGCCACGCGGTGAAGGTATTCGAGAAGAACGCCAAGATAGGCGGACTGCTGCGATACGGCATCCCGGACTTCAAGCTGGCCAAATCGACGATCGACCGCCGCCTCACCCAGATGCAAGCGGAGGGGGTCGAGTTCCGGGTGAACAGCCATGTGGGGGTCAATGTCCCGGTGGATCGCCTCGTTCAGGACTACGACGCGGTGGTGTTGGCCGCAGGGTGCGAACAACCCCGTGATCTCCCGGTCCCCGGCCGAGAACTGGACGGGGTGCATTTCGCCATGCGATATCTTGCGCAGCAAAATCGCCGCAACGGGCGAGAGTCGTTGGGCGGGGAACCCGACATACTGGCGACGGACAAACACGTCGTGGTGATTGGGGGAGGCGACACTGGTGCCGACTGCGTCGGAACTGCGAACCGCCAGGGGGCGGCGTCGGTAACCCAACTCGAGTTGTTGCCGCGACCCCCGGAAGAGGCGGACAAGCTGCTCACCTGGCCGAATTGGCCGTCCCGGCTTCGCACTTCGACCTCTCATGACGAGGGGTGCCAACGGTTGTGGTCGGTCGCGACGACATCCTTCGAGGGCAACGGGGTTGTTCAGACACTGCGCGGCACAGAGGTGGCTTGGAGGCAAAACGATGGCCGCTGGGAGATGTCTGAAGTTGCTGGGAGGGAGTTCGAGATCAGGGCCGACCTCGTGCTACTGGCAATGGGTTTCGTGAGTCCGATCCATGAGGGGCTGATCGAGCAACTGGCCGTGGCCACCGATCAGAGCGGCAACGTGGCCGCAGACACTGATGACTATGCAACGAGTGTCCCCGGAGTGTTTGCCGCAGGAGATATGCGCAAGGGACAGTCGCTGGTGGTTTGGGCGATTCGGGAGGGGCGTCAATGTGCTCGTGCCGTCGATGAGTTCCTCATGGGCCACAGCGAGTTACCCACCTAAACCTTCGCTAGACGCCCGACCATCGACAAGAATGGCCACGGTAAAGGAGGATTATGGGTAAGGCTCTTTTTCGATTCTTCACTGCGCAGCACGCCAAGTGGTACAAGCTGTTCGGCGGGAAGTTCCTCGGAGGCGGAGACAAAGAAGGCGCCGTGCTGGTCGTGAGTCACGAGGGTGCGAAGAGCGGCAAGGTGCGCAGCACGCCGCTGATGCATTTCCGCGACGGTGACAACTATCTGATCGTTGCCTCGGCTGGAGGCGATTCCAAGCACCCGGGCTGGTACCACAATCTGATGGCCAATCCGGACACAACGATCAATCTCAACGGCCAGTACATACGGGTCAGCGCGTCCGATGCCGGGCCGCGACGTGACGAGCTCTGGCAGAGGATCGTGGCGATCGAGCCACGGTTCGCCAAGTACGAGACGAAGACAGATCGGGTGATCCCGATTGTCGTTCTCGAGCCCCGCTAGGAGTCGATCTAGCTCGTCGGTTTGAGTCCTCGATACAAGGGCTTGCCATGGTCTACTTGCCCTCCTAGTCGCCCCAACTGATGCTGTCGCGGCGTATCGTGGTAGCAGGCACGGGGGCACGGCGATGAAGAGGCTGCGGATAATCCCGGCCACGCTGCGACTAGCGCTCGTGGCGGCGGTTCTACTGTTGGGTGCGGCATCGGTCGATGTCACCGGTCCCGCAGTTGCCGAAACGCCGCAAACTCTGTACCCGATGTCCTTCCCGCTCGATGGTGCCCACTCCTTCACAAATACATACGGGGCGCCGCGTGACGGCGATCGACTTCACCAAGGCATCGACATCTTCGCCGACAAGCTCACTCCGGTTGTCGCGGTGGCCGACGGCCGGATCCGCCGGATCGCCGTAGGCGAGCGAGCCGGGCGCTACATCGTTCTGGAGCATGCCGACGGTTGGTTTTCGTACTATCTGCACCTCAACAACGACAGCCCCGGCTCCGACGATGGCCTCCGCAACGAGTGGGTCTCTGGCATCGTGGTCGGCGCGGAAGTGGCCGCAGGGGACTTGCTCGACTACGTCGGTGACAGCGGCAACGCCGAGACGACGCCGGCGCACCTCCACTTCGAGTTGCATACGCCCACGGGCGAGGTGATCAATCCCTATCCCCACCTCCTGGCTGCTTCCGGGGCGTCTGCAGCTGCGGTCGATGCAGCCCTCGAGAAGGCGGGTGCGACCGAGGTGATGGACGGGAACACTGCAGTGGTTGGTCAACTAGATCCCGGCAATGGCTTCGCCGCAGGTCTCTGGGTTCACGCCGACACGGTCTACATGGGCACGTGGGGGCGAGCCCAGGCGTGTCCTGCGGCAGGGGTGAGGATCATCGATGTCGCCAACCCGGCAATCCCTGAACTGGTGGCTGCGATGGCAACGGGAGAGGAGTTCCCGGCAACGGATACCGACAGTGTCTGGGTCGGGGCAATCGAAACGCAATGGTTCACCGGTGAGGTTGGGGTTGTGGCGGTGAGCCTTTGTGACGGCAGCGAGCGGGGGCGCCGCAGCGACGGTTTTCGCGGTCTGGCGTTCTATGACCTCGCCGAGCCGTCGGCTCCCCGCCTGCTAAGTACCTATGACACTGGGGAACTGACCCAGGGCGTACACGACCTGGATGTAGCCGTCCGTGGGGACGGGCGCGTGCTGGTGGCCGCCACCGTCATGCAATCGACGTTGCATACCGACGGAGAACGTGGTGATGTGCGCCTCGTAGAGATGACCGATCCGGTTCGACCCAGAGAGATAGCCGACTGGGATTTCCGTCAGGATCTTGCGGCACAGGGAGGGGCATTGCGGCCGGGTTTCAACGACGAGCAATACCACTCGCATAGTGTCTCATTCACCGCCGATGGACGGCGATTGTGGGTCGCGGCATGGGACGGCGGGAGCGTCCTCCTCGACCTTGATGACCCGGCTCAGCCCCACAGTACCGACTGGATTCTCCGCACCGCCAGTGCGGAAGGGAACGTTCACTCAGTGGTGTCCTACGCAGCCAAAGGCGTCGTCATCGTCGGTTCTGAGGACCTGCACCCGGGCGCCGACGATGATCACCAGCGGGGTTGGGGCTACGAGTTGATTCTCGATCTCACCGGCCGGCAACTCAGTCGGTTGGTTCCGGGAGGGGTGGTTGCGGACGCGGATACACTGGTTCCACTTGATGGGTTTCACTCGGCTCACAATGCCGTGCTGGTGGGGAGTCGGCTGTACACGTCGTGGTATTCGAGCGGCGTTCGCATTGTTGATCTCGCCGATGCCGCCAACCCGGTCGAGATTGGCTACTTCATCCCAACGGCGACCCCAGATCCTCAGGGCTACTGGGTCGCCCCTGATGGTTCGCGGCGGTTTGCCATGGCTTGGGATGTGCGCGTTGCGGACGGGCTGATCTTCGTTAGCGACATGAACAGCGGCCTCTGGATCGTTCGCTACCTCGGTGATGACGAAGGCGTCTACGTTCCGCGGTGACCGGCGCCAGGCCACACGGTCCGGAGCAGGCCCACACCGAGGAGTCCCAACAGGATTGGGACAAGGAATACCGCGGCAACCTCCGAGCCGGGGTTACCCGGGCGCGGCTGGGAGAACTGGAAGATCAAGTCGACCGGGGGAATCAGCAGCAACATTGTTGGTGCGGTGACCAGCGTCAAGCGGAGTAGTCGTTGCCAATCGGCCGGCGGTTTCCACAGGAGCGCGGCCGCGGCTGCGAGAGCGGGCCAGGCGAACGCGTAGCTGAACCTGGGTCCGATCCAGGCCGTGAGCACAGTGAGGAGAACCCACAGCAATAGGATCCCGTACCCGAATTCCGGGTTCCGTCGGGCAATCCTTGCGACAAAGCCGGCCGCCAGCCCCAGCAGTAGCAGGAAGTACAAATAACTCTCCACCACTCCCGGCGTGGATCTAATCGCCACTATGCCGAGCCAGGCAATCGTGCCGGCGATAGCCACGAGGAGACCGGTCGCGGCGGTGGTGGCAAGCGCACCGACCATTCCTGCCGGACGTACTCCTGGCTCACGCAGCCTTGCCAACAAGGCCAGGGCGGATACCGCAATTACCAGCACTGTTATCGGCCAGACCCACGCTGTTGGGTAGATGACGAAAAGCGGCTGGATGCTGAAGAAGACGGCGTCGCCGCTTGGTGGAGCGCTGTCTAGAGCGAGGTTGCCGAAGTGTGTTGCGATGCTGAGCACGTGTTGGCCATGGTGCTGCAGGGATCCCCAGTTCACTGCGTCGATATTGTCGGCTTCGGTGTGGTAGATGGGCGATCCATGCAGGTAGGCAAAGTGGAATCCGCTTACTCCGGCATCCTGTAGGACATCGAAGTCCGTACCAATTGGGCCGAGCAGCCTTGCTATCTCGGTGATTATTGAGAACGCGGCGGGATGCGGGTCGGCAGCTGCCAGCTCTCTCATGATCCAGAATTGCGGGCCGTTGGTCTCAGCCAGAACGGATGCTCCGGAGCCGCCTGACGATTCGAGGTTTACCGCCAGGCCGATTGTCTGCATGAGCGGGTGGCCGTTGGCGAATGCGGTGGCTCCCGCGCGGCCCTCAGGTTCCTCCGCATCTGTGAAGACGAGGAGCACGTCATTTCGTAGCGCCGGGCCGGCCATCAGAGCTCGACCCGTTTCGATTAGAGCAGCCACGGCCGCTGTGTTGTCGTTGGCTCCCGGCGTCGCAGGAACGGTGTCGTAGTGCGCCAGGAAGGCGACTGCCTTGGTGCTGTCGGTCCCTGGGATAGCCGCGACGATGTTGACGATTTCTACCGATCCGGCATTGCCGAAGAAGTCACGGGCAGTGCTGGTTTGGAGGTCAACGTTCATGCCGAGTTGGTTCAGCTGGGCGACGATATAGCTGCGGACATCGGCAATGGCTGTCGAACCCATCGGATGGGGCTTGTCGGCAATTGTGCGTACGTGTTCCAGCGCACGCGTTGCAGAGAATGAGTCTTCGGGTGCATCGCTGCCCTGGGGATCAGGCGGGAGCACTGACCGGTATCCCCATGCGGCGAAGACCAACACAACCAGCCACGGGGCCAAACGGCGGCACGTACCTGGGTCGCCCCAGCGGTGTCGCCAAGTGGCCATATCCATCGGGCCTCCCGCGAATGTCGACGCGGTCAGCATGCCGGATGGATTCCTCGGCATCTAGGGCAGGTTGGTCCCTTTTGCGGTCGACGAGCCGTCTGCAAGTTGGGCGTGGTTCTCTGCAGCCTCAGCGATCTTGCGGGCCATTCGCCCAAAAATGAGTCGGTGGGCGGGCAGCACCAGGAACCAGTACAAACGCCCGGCTAGGCCACGGGGTCGGAAGAATGCCGTCTGCTCGAGGGTGCTCCCGGAAGCGGTGGGCTTCGTTCGCCACTCCAGCCAGGCATCGCCGGGAAGACGCATCTCTGCCGATAGCTGGAGGTACTCGTCTCGAACCACCGCGGAAACCCGCCAGAAATCGATTGTGTCATGCAGGCGAACGTCTTCAGGGTGGCGGCGTCCGCGACGCAATCCCGCGCCACCGACCAACGTGTCGAAAACGCCGCGGACTCGCCAAGCCCAGTTGTAGGTGTAGTAGCCGGTTGCGCCTCCAATCCGGCTGAATGCCCAAAACACATCGGATGGATTCGCATCGGCGGTAACCGTCTGTCGATCGAGCAGAAGGGTGCCGCCGGCCCATGAGGGATCCCATGAGAACGGCTGTGCCGGGCTGCTGCTGGCATCCGACCAACGGCTCTCGATATCCAGCTCGGCAGAATGGTCGAGTGCTCGCTCGATGGCGGTACGCAGTGGCATCGGCTGGATATTGAAGCTGTCGGCCGGTTCGTTATGCACAGTCACCTCGTTGCGCAGGGAGTCAACCAACGGACGGGCCACGCCGACAGGGAGCGGAGTAACCAGACCGATCCACAGCGAGGACAATCGTGGGGACAGCACCGGAACCGGAACGATGATTCGGCGATGCAACCTGGCCACCGCCGCGTACTCCATCATCATCTCTCGATAGGTCACAACGTTGGGTCCGCCGATGTCGTAGACATGATTGCCCGGATCGTCGTCGAGGCTGGCGACGAGATACGACAGGACGTCGCGGATCGCGATCGGTTGGCATCTGGTTCCCACCCATCGGGGGGTGACCATCACCGGCAGTACCTCGGTTAGGTAGCGCAGCATTTCAAACGAGACGGAGCCGGAGCCAATTACCACGGCAGCCCGCAGCTCGGTAACCGGGGTAGGCCCGGACGCCAACGTGGCGCCGACTTCTTGGCGACTGGCAAGGTGGGAAGAGAGCTCGTCGTCGCTACCGAGTCCGCCTAGATACACGATCCGCTGGAGGTTGTTGGCGGCAGCCGCTTTGGAGAAGTTGGCTGCCGCGATCCGGTCGGTCTCGGCGAAGTCGTCGGCTGAGCCCATTGAGTGGACCAGGTAGTAGGCGGCATCGCACCCATCGAGGGCGGCATCAACCTGGTTGAGGTCGAGTACGTCGCATTGCCGGACTTCGACAGATGAACGCCACGGTCGATCGTCGAGCTTCCCGGGGGTGCGAGCCAAACAGACCACTTGGTGACCTTCAGAGAGGAGGCGGGGAACGAGTCGACCTCCGATATATCCGGTGGCGCCGGTTACTGCGATTTTCATTGCTGTTTGCCTCGGGTAGATACAGACATGGTTCGTGCCACGCCCCGGTCACGGATGACGCGCTCCGCAGCCAGGATCCTTAGTACGGCGGTCTCCCTGGTGTAGCGTGCTGGTGCGGAGACAACCGGAACGGGAATGCGATGAGACTGGCAGCCGGCGAGATTGCGGCGGAGACAACCGCCGGGTTCTGGAGCGAGACGACCAGCGAGGTCGTCGGCTCAGTCGCAGTAGTTGTTGGGTTGATTCTGCTGCGCTGGCTGGTGCTGCGCTACGTACATCGAACTGTCGAAGACCCCGACGTGTGGTTCAAGGCAAAACGTATCGCCACCTACACCACCACCGTTGTTGCTGCGATAACGCTTGCCTTCATCTGGGTTGACGCATTTGATTCCCTCCCCACTTACTTGGGTTTGGTTTCGGCGGGTATTGCAATCGCGCTGTCCGATCTGCTGAAGAACATGGCGGGCTGGGTATTCATTCTGAGTCGGCGTCCATTGCGGATAGGTGATCGCGTCGAGGTGAGCGGAACCTCCGGCGATGTCGTAGATATCCGGTTGTTCAGGTTCTCGCTCATGGAGATCGGCAACTGGGTGCATGCCGATCAATCGACTGGTCGGCTAGTCCATGTGCCCAACGGCATCGTGTTCACCACCCCAGTTGCCAACTACACGGAGGGTTTTGAATACATTTGGCATGAGGTGCCGGTCTTGATCACGTTTGAGTCGGATTGGGAAAAGGGCAAGGTCATCATTCGACAAGAGATAGAGAAAGCTTCATCCGGCTTTGACGAGAACGCATTGCGGCGCATCCGCAAGGCTGCCCGCGAGTATCAGATCAAGATCGGTGCCCTCACCCCGATCGTGTATCTGACGGTAAAGGACTCGGGTGTCCTGCTCACGGGCCGGTTGTTGATTCCGGCCCGGCAGCGGCGTCAGGTCGAGGATCGGGTGTGGCGGCGGATACTCACCCGGTTTGCTGAGGAGCCCGACATCGACCTCGCCTACCCCACGGTACGGACCTACCTGTCCGGTCCCATCGACATCAGCGGCTCCGGCGGCGAGAGCTAGCCGAGCCCCACTAGAGGCTGCTGGAGAGAGCGGCTACCTGTTGCGAGGCACCTCCGACGACTGGTTCTCCGTGGCCGAACACAACGGTATCGAACGGCAGCGCTGCCAGTTTGGCGATGGAATCGTCGGCCATAGCGATGTCGGCGGTGAAGTCCGGGTTGGCGCCGATCACTCCGCCGTCGGAGCCGTTCAAGGCATCCCCGGCAACCAGCAGGCCACCGGCCCGGTCATAGACGGAAATGTGGCCCGGGGTGTGGCCGGGCGTGGCGATGATCTCGAGGTCAAAGACCTGGTCGCCGTCGCCGACCGGGATCAACTCCCTTGGCGATGAGATTCCGGGGATGTCCGCGGCTCCGGCGTAGGCACTCGCCTGTGGCGCCTGGTTCAAAACCGCCGGAAGGCTCCCTTGGTGATCCCCGTGGAGGTGAGTAACGATGACGTGACCCACGTCACCCCAGTCAAGACCCAGCACGCCGAGGCTGGCGCCGATGGCGCTTTCACTTCCGGACACGCCGGTATCGACGATGACCGCCTCACCGTTGCGGGCTAACACGTACGCAGATACGAATCCAAGATTGACCCGCTCCCAACTCGTCCCCACGGTTCCTGGCGGAGAGGTTGTGACCGACATGGTTGTCTCCGGTGAAGTAGTCGACGCCGAGGTTGTCGGTGGCGACGTCGTGGGTCGGCCTGCGGTTGTGGCGGCGGCGCTACCGGTTTGGTCGTT
>Ga0316201_10001803_pt1 | contig 14819 bp, 12 predicted proteins | sample CS6wburrow_MG_FD_204516 | JGI IMG/M metagenome (GOLD analysis project Ga0316201, IMG submission 204516) | Coastal sediment microbial communities from Delaware Bay, Delaware, United States - CS-6 worm burrow | ecosystem: Environmental > Aquatic > Marine > Coastal > Sediment | place: USA... | reverse complement strand
GTTGTATTGATCGTGTTGTGCCTGCATGGCTGCACGAACAACGCGGAAACACCTCGGCAGGTACACACGTCTTTTACTGATTCATCCGGCTTAACGGTCACGGATAATAACGGGAATTCACAGCAGTTAATCGCTGAATCGCTTGGTGTCAGGGTTGTTGTCTCGCCCAGCGCCGAGTGGATAGTGGTTGAGGACATGCAATTGTCCAACCTGGTTGTGATTCGTGCATTTCACCATACAAGTCACGGTTACCAGGAAGTACCTCTTCCCGAAATCAAACAGCATTGGCAGGCAATTGCCCAAAAAGCGGGTATCAACATGGAGGACCTGACCCATGCCCGCGTGGGTATCGAAGAATTTGGCCCGCATGACAACACGGTAAGTTTAAGCTTTCAGGCAGATGCAGCGGTGGCAGGCGAGCCGGACCTTGTATCAGTGATAGAAATCAAACTCGATCAGCATAAAGAGGATTGAATGATGAAGCACATGAAAACTGACACTATAAGCAAATTCCCGGTTACAGACATTTTAACGACAGACCCCTGGCCACCGGCCAACAGGATGATTGACCTCGTGGAGGTGGCCGTTGAAGCCCTGCACCTGAATCCCACAGACTATTTTCGCTCGGTTTTCGGGGTTCCGTCGAGCTGGCTTCCACCCTATCGCAGATTTTCCGAGTACAACATCATCAATCCATGGCGATTGCTGACCACAGCACGCTACCTGATGGACATCACGATTCCATCCTACCCGGTAAGTGCACCCGCCTGGGCCAGAATGCTTTTTCCCGGCTTCATCAACCGAAGGTTTTGGCGCTCCACCAGTTTTTTCCGCCAGCCTGACGAATATGGCGGGGTATCCAGTTTTCCTGACGAACACTGGTTCTTCATCAATGGAATCGCAACCAATGAAGATGTTGCAAAGTTAAACGGGGCCTATCTCGCACACCTGTTTCACCGACCGGTAACCATGGTTCAAAACGCCACCAATTCATTGCCAGTGGATCTTTACGAATGTGTCATCGGCAAGGGTTTTAAAGACAACCCTGACAGCACGGACCAAAAGACCATGACAGAGCCGGCCTGGCGCGCCACCGCCGCCATTTTGGAAGCCCTGAACGCGGATCAAACCGGTCGCGTGGTTGTAATTGCTCATTCACAGGGTACGATCATCATGGCCAACGTGCTGCGTGCCGTCTCAAAAGCACTGCGCAGTGAGCAGTTGCACTGGCACCCGTTTACCAATAAGTTGATGGGGGAGGTGAAAACCGAGACACAGAAAATGCTGCGTAATAACCTTGCCCATTCTTTTTCAGAATTAACCAGGGGAGGACGAAATGAAGCGCTACAACGTCTTGGCAAACTCGAGATATACACGTTTGCAAATTGCGCCGACAAGATGTGCTATGTCTATCCTTCCAGGCAAGTGCCTTACATGGAGCATTTCGCCAATGAGCAGGACGTCGTGGCACGCCTTGGCATTTTGTCACCCTTGCGTGATGGTGCAGATCCGCTGATCGAAATCGACGGCCCTGTATTCGAGCAGGAAACAGCCTGGGGGCACCTGCTGAACGAGCACTACCTGGCGCCCATTGACGATTATCTTTACCCGGGTGAAAGCAGGTATCGTCGTGAACAGGATCCCTTCCCGGTTAAACGGGCGCAGCAGAGAAAACCGAGGCTTTACAAATACTTCCATGGAAAACGGCCTGCAAGCCTACACTGAGGTCAGCGGCGAGTGAGGTGATTGCGGGTGCGCTAAACGTTTGAAAGCCCGAGAAAAACAAATCCGGAAGTCCCATGATGGATTACCCGGTGCTGGTTGGCCCGCATAGACAAACGCCACCGATTCCCTTCTGAAATCATTCAGTATGCTGAGTGGTTCTATCATCAACGAACGGTGACTAAAGACGAATATCGAAGTGCAAGCTGTCGTCGTCACCTGTCGCTGTCAGGTCGGTTCAGCTCACAATAACGCAATCTCCAGAGTCACGAGCACCACCCGGGCGCGTACCCGTGCGGTCTCAATTTCTTTTCCAATCTGTAGCCGTTGGGGATCCACACCTGCTGCTTTGAGTTGGTTAACAATTGACTGTGTCCGGTAACGCGCCAGGGCCTTAAGCTTCGTGCGCGAGACGGCTTCGTTATTCACCAGTGCTTCAAACACGGCCGTGTAAAAAGCCGTTTCCCGTTGCGGGTGGTTTGCACGCAACGTCTCCAGTTCCGCCGCACTGAGCCGCTTTCCGGCGAACTCATCCAGCACCGATATCACCTTGCTATCGTCAAAGTCAATCGAATTTGGGGTTTCTCGACCGGGTGGCCCGGCACTGCTGGCCAGGGCGATGTGTAAGCCGACCTGTTTGCGGGCCAGGGCCTGCTTGTCGATAACCGTATCGAAGCGTCCATTAAGTTTCAGACCAAGGCCCGGGCGTTGTCTAAGTGCCGATGCAAGGATGCCAAGTTTCCTTTTGGCGGCCATCGGCAGAGCAGTGTCTCCGGGCATGAATATGATACGTTCAAGGTGTGGTGGCGATACTCCGTTCAGCTTACCGAGGGTATTAAAAGGCGTTCTTGTAAGGTCTTGAACCAGGTTCACGAAGCCTTCACTGATAAGACCTCCCGGGTGCATGCGCCCGTTCACCTGACCTGCTGGCACCGGGATGGAAATATTGATCCGGTCGTTGCCGTCCCTGACCAGGGCAACAGCCAGATCGAGCGGAAGTTGGACCGGTGTTCCAGGTTTCACCTGGTTCGCAGGTACCTCACCGAGTTGGAATCCCAGCGCAGAAATTTCATTTTTCAATTCGAATTGCTGATCTGCTAGCTTGTAAGCAAAGTGCAGATCCAGTTGACCGGAGGCGATTCCACGACCGGTAACAGCTTCCAGGTACGGTGACAGCACCATGGCATCAAGGTTTCCAATGTTGATATCAAGCTGGCCACCAGCGGTTGAATCACTCGGCAACCAGTTAACCTTGAGCAGACTCTCGCTACCTCCCATAACACGTCCCGCCATGCTCACCATTGTGCTGCCATCCTGGCGCGTGATACTGCCTTTGATACTGTCAGTTTTGAGCTTATACAAAGGTTCCAGGCTCTGATCGGCCAGGTCCAGTAATCCATCCTGAATCTCGATTCGCGGGATGGCTGGCTGGAGACGGGCCAGCACGTCAAATAATGGTTTCAACCATTGGCTACTGCGCAGGGTGCCGTCAGCGTCACGGGCCAGTCTCAGATGTGGTTGACTCAACTCAAGCACCCCCACAGAAGCGCTGAAGGGCGCACCCTGGATGGCCAGTTCCATGGCCTGTGCCTTTGCGGCGGAAAAGATCGCAGCGTCTGTTGAGCGATCCACCAGTTCAAGCCGATCGAACCCGGCCTGTCCACGGATGCTTGTCTGTCCATGATCAAAAGCGACTTTGAACTTTCCCGACAACAGGGCTGAGCGTACTTTAAGATGCCGGCCGGAACCGCTGCTGATTACCAGCGTTGAGTCGAGGTCTGCCAGGTCGAACCCACCCAGCTCAAGTGTCGCATCCAGGCTACCCGGGACAGGCTTTAAGCTGCCACTTGAGCGCAGCCAACCAGAGCGATTTAGCACGGCTGCCAGGGTAAACTGACCTGGTTTGTAAGGTTCACCCCCCAGGTTTTCCAGCGTAAATTCCAGATCTGTCAGGTCGACCATGGTGTCGGCCGCAGTTCCGGACGTGGATTCCATCCACTGCAATTGTCCCCGCCTGACTTGCAGGTGCCTGATGGAGACGAGAGGCATAGAACTGCTTCCTTGATACCATTCCGGTAAAGCAACTACCTGCAAGTGGGGTGTGTCAACCAGCATTTCACGAATGACCCAGCCCCGACGCCAGAGACTCGCGATATCAAAACGGGCATATACGTTCCCAATGGTGAAAAATGCCTGTTGATCCGGGGCATCGATACGGATTTGACTCAAGTTCGTGCTGAGCAGAAATGGGTTGACACTCGACTGCCCAAGCGTGACCTTGCCGCCCGTACGTGCGGTGAAATCGTCGATGATCTGGCGTTTGAGCAGATAGGGGACCAGCAGGAATCCCGCCAGGGTATAGACAATGGCGGCAGCCATAACGGTGGCGATAACAATCCGGATTGATGTGCGCAAATCTTACTCCGTCACTGTGTGTTGGGCCCCCTAACACTTGCGTTAGTACCCGATTAATGATGTATCATACACTTACCAACCTTAAAGCCCACCCGGGCTGGTTCAGCAAGTTTCTTGTTCATCTGAGGGTGGGTGGGAGAGCGTTATGATTCCTTCTACTGGTTCAGGACCCGCACGTAGAACAGGTCAAATTGATCGACGTTTGCTTGCCGGCATTGTCGTCCTGGTACTTCTCGCTGCGGGTATTGTGATTTATCTGCTAAGTGACAAGACCGAAACGGTGCAGGTTCCGGAGCCTGTGACAGATATTACCCCAACAAGGGTATTGGAAAAAGTTGAGCCAGCAAAGACAGAAGAAGAACGTGGTGATACCGCTCGCGAGATTATCGCCGAGCTTCGAAAGAATCCATCAGAAATCGACTACGAACAGGCCTATGAGCGCGCACTGGAATTCCAGGCTGCCGGAAATTTCGCTGATGCACAATTGCTGAATTTTTTTGCTGCCCGTGGTGGTTATGGCCCGGCGGCATTTGAGCTCGCCAGTTTGCAGGACCCAAACCATTTTTCAGCCGGAGCCGGACTGATGGACAAGCCCGATCCATTCCAGGCCTATAAATGGTATCGCGTGGCCCGTGATTCAGGTAATCAAATGGCAGCAGAACGCCTGGCCGAATTACGTGCCTGGGCCGAGGCAGCTGCTGGCGATGATCCGGATGCCGAGCGACTTCTGTTGCAGTGGGAGTAAATGATGAATAAAAGAAATTCTCTAAGATTGACGTTATCAATCATCGTCCTGGCAGGACTCGCCCAGATTGGCATTGCCTGGGGGCAAATAAACAGACCCTTGCTTCAGGAAGGAAAGACGGCACTGTATCAGCGCGTTATCGCCATACCCGGTGCAAAACTGAACACCATCCCAGGGGGCAGCTCTGCTGCCACCCTGAAGGTTTCCCCGTTTTCGACCTTTTACGTCTATCAGCGCAGAAACAACAATGGCGAGTGGTTACAGATTGGCACGGACAGCACCGGCACAATCGCCGGCTGGTTGCCTGCGGAGCAGGCAGTCGACTGGAATCAGACACTGACCGTCGCATTTCGGGATTCCGCCGAACAGAACCGGGTACCATTATTCGGTGATCGCGCTTCTCTGAAGACCCTCATCGACAGCGGGAATTCTTCCGAATATTCAAAACTGCGCGATCAGGCTGAGCAGGGTATCAGCGGGGACTCTCCCGTGGTGGCCATCCAGCCGGAGGGTTACATCGATATCCGCAAGGACTTTTACCTGGTGCCAATCCTGGATCATGAAGACGTCTTGGTGGGTGGGCAACAGGCGCGGCTTCTGCACGTGGCCACCGTACCCTTACAGGATTCCCAGGCGGTTGTTGATACTTACCGGACCGGCATCGTATTCGTTATCGACTCCACCATATCCATGGGACCCTATATCGATAAAACCCGTGACATCATGCAGCGTGTTTACCAGTCCATCGAAGACGCAAAGCTGGCGGACCAGGTCAGCTATGGCCTGGTGGCCTATCGTGACAATATCACAGCGGTACCACAGCTCGAATTTGTAACCAAAACCTATGCGAGCCTGGCCGATGGCACCAGCGGTACGGAATTTCTGACCCGAATCGCAGCGGTGAAACCGGCTACGGTCTCCAGTGATGGCTTTAATGAAGACGCCTACGCGGGTATCAGCGAGGCGATCAATACCATCGACTGGAGTGGTTACTACGCGAAGTACATTATCCTGATCAGCGATGCTGGCCCGCGTGTTGAAAACGACCCGCTTGCATCCACGGGTCTGGATACGGCCTCGCTCAGGAATATGGCCCATGAGAACGATATTGCAATTGGTGTGTTTCACCTCAGAACCACGGCGGGCGTCAACAATCATGCCTTTGCCGAGGAGCAGTATCGTGAATTATCAACCATCAGCGATATTGGTGATTTCTACTACCCTGTCGAAACCGGTGATGTGCTCGGTTTTGAAAAAGCTTTGAGCTCCATGACCGCGCAACTGACCGCGCAGGTTCGTGAAGCAGCCAGTGGGCATCCACCCACCAGCGTGGTAACAGCCAGCGGCGGTTCAACCGAACTTGATGTGTTTCAGAACAAGGTCGCGCGCCTGGGCTACGCGTTGCGCATGCGTTACCTGCAGGAAGAGAATCTTGCCGGGCAAAGGGTGCCGGCACTGTTTAATGCCTGGATGGTAGACCGGGACCTGGCTGCACCCACTGAGCGTTCCATCGATGTGCGGGTCCTGTTAACCCGCGATCAACTCAGTGATTTGCATGAAGTGCTGCGCCAGGTATTGATAACCGCCGAGGAAGGTACGCTTGCCCCGGATGATTTCCTTGATGAACTCAAGAGCCTCGCGGCCAGCATCAGCCGGGATCCCGCAGCAGCCAAGATGTCGACGCGGGCAGTTGGTGGCCAGAGCCTGGCTGATATGGGCTATATGCGCGAATATCTCGAAGGACTGCCTTACAAGAGCGAGGTGATGAATCTCGACCTCAGTATCTGGCAGCAATGGCCGGCCCAACGCCAGTTCGAGTTCATAAGTCAGCTGGATGGAAAGGTTGCCTATTACCGTTCGTTACACGACAACGTCGATCTGTGGGTGCCGCTTGACGAGGGCGAGGTGGATGGTGATTCGGTCTATCCCTTGTTACTGGAGGCTTTACCCTGAACACCAATGTCTTTTCGTTACGTGATGTGACGAAGAGCTACGCAGCGGGAGGCGCTGAATATACCTTGTCCATTCCCCGGCTTGATATCAGGCCTGGGGCCAAGCTGGCATTTGTCGGTGAAAGTGGCTCCGGCAAGAGCACTTTGCTCGAACTCCTGGCGATGATTTTGCGACCTGACAACATTGAGGCGTTTTCCTTCAAACCTGACGCAGAAAGAGAAAGTATTGATATTGGCACGGCCTGGCAAACCGGCGATGCCGATCAACTGAGTGATCTGCGTAGCAGATATGTCGGTTACGTGTTGCAAAGCGGCGGTTTACTGCCTTATCTCAGCGTGCGTGAAAACATCAACCTGTCGCGCCAGTTACTGCATCAGCCAACAGGCCGGGCGGCGGAGGAATGGGCCGTGAAACTCAATATACAAGGTCAACTCGACAAGCTGCCTTCAATGCTTTCGGTCGGACAAAGACAGCGGGCAGCGATAGCCCGTGCGTTGGCACACGAACCACGGGTACTGATTGCGGATGAGCCAACGGCGGCCATTGACCCGCAAAATGCGGAACGCATCATGGCGCTGATGGCGGCGCTGGCCGATGAGTTGGGCGTGACCCTGGTCGTTGCCAGTCACGCCATCGAACTGGTTAAACGGGCCGGTTTACAGCTGTTGGATCTCCGCGTTGAATCACTCGATGATGAGTCCCTGCTGGTGACGGTTTCTGATGCGACCTACTGACACACACGGCAGGTTGGTTGTATTTCTTGCCTGGCGGGACTACTGGCATGAAAAGTTGATGTCGATATGCTTCATCCTGGCACTGAGTGCCGTGTTGGTCCCGCTGCTGGTGCTGTTCGGCCTGAAGTATGGCATTGTCAACAACCTTCTGACCCCACTCAAGGAGGATCCGCGTTACCGTCAAATCCTGCCCGTGGGTAGCGGAAAATACAGTCCTGAATGGTTCGAGACCATGGCCGCACTACCCGAAGTCGCTTTCATTGTACCCCGTACGCGCACCATCGCAGCCATAATCAGCTTGCGTGCTGCCGACACTGATGTGGGCCGTATTATTGATGTCGAGTTAATTCCGTCGGCTGCTAATGATCCTGTGCTTGGCGGGATTCAGGAACCGGACGGACTTGGGCAGGTGGTGCTCTCACGGGACGCCGCTGACAAGCTTGGTGCAACGGTCGGAACCAGGCTCGAAGGTATATTGACACGTATCTACAAGGACGAATCCCAGACCGGCCTGTTACCGCTGAACGTGGTGGGGGTAGCCTCTGCGGCGGCTTTTGGGCGCGATGGATTATTTGTATCAAACGAACTGCTGGTGGCGGTTGAGAACTTCCGTGACGGTCGTTATGTACCCGCGTTGGGTCTGGGTGGTGTGGCGGTAGAGGATGGGCCGCGTGATTTTTCCGGCTTCAGGTTGTATGCCAGGAGCATTGAAGATGTCGCAGGTCTGCGCCTGGGCCTCATGGAACGGGGAATCGACGTGCGCACACGGGTTGCGGATATCGAGTTGGTAGCCAAGCTGGATCGCAATCTCAGTATCGTTTTCTGGATCATTACCATCATCGCGGCCAGCGGCTACGGGCTTTCTTTTGGTACCAGCATATGGGCGAATGTCGATCGAAAACGCCGCGAATTCAGCGTGTTGCGACTGACCGGGTTCCGTACCCGGGGGATAGTCTGGTTCCCCATACTTCAGGCATTGCTGACCGGTGTACTGGGCTGGACCATTGCGTTGGTCGCTTTTTTTGTGGTCCAGGCCGGGCTTAATGCACTTTTCGTTGACAATATCGGCGGCGGCCAACCCATATGCAGATTGCTGGTTGGGCACCTTGGGATTTCCCTGGTGATGACGTTGATTGCAGCTACTCTGGCGGCGGCATTGGGCGGCCTACGCATAGCCCAGTTTGAACCTTCACTGGCGTTGCGGGAAGCATAGGCAGCTACACCACAGACACCGGACCGCCAACCTGCTTCCAGGCATCGAAGCCGCCTTGCATGTGCGCCACCGGGGTGAGACCCATTTGCTGTGAGATCTGAGCCGCAAGTGCAGAACGCCATCCCAGGTTGCAATAGAACAGAAACTTCTTGTCGCCAGCGAAAATATCTTTGAAGTAAATACAATCGGGATCAATCCAGAATTCCAGCATCCCGCGTGGACAGTGGAACGCACCGGGGATGAAACCTTCACGCGACAACTCGCGCACATCGCGAAGATCTACAAAGACCACATCCTCGCTTCCATGCAGGTTTATTGCATCAACCACATTGATGGTCTCAATCTCTTTTTCGGCTTCGGCAACCAGTTGTTGGTAGCCTTTGATAATGTTAAGTGCCATGTAAGTCTCTCCTGGGCCGACAAAAAACTGGGTGACGCAGACAGTCTGCCGTCACAAGCCACGATCGTGTGCCGGATTTCACTGTGCATCCGAGCCATCTATTTCGATCCAAATGGCTACAGGTATTCTACAGTGGACCTTGCCATCACCGCTTGATTGTGAGCAGCGCTCAAAATAACAACCTCAAAGCGGTCCGCGCCACCGCCGCCATTTTGGAAGCCCTGAACGCGGATCAAACCGGTCGCGTGGTTGTTATTGCTCATTCACAGGGCACGATCATCATGGCCAACGTGTTGCGTGCCGAAAGCCGCAGCAGGCAGGCGATGGATATCGTTCTGGAGGCCGCGACACAGCGCTTCTGACCTGCGTTGTGATAACAGGAGTGGATGTCAAAGGCCTGCTGACCAGGGGATTTAAGCAAAAGGCATTGAAGCATTTAGAAACCAACTGACCACCTTACATCATTAGTGCGCAAGTATCCGGCCTCTTTTTACTCTATATGTTTTAGGAAAACTTAATCCAATTTACAGGACTCCTTTTGCTTCTCCAGTGGACAATGGACGACGAGGTGAACATCTCTCACCACCCAAAATTCGCAGAGGACTGGCTTATGTATTCATTTAGGGTAGTGTTACTTATGTCCGTGATGATCCTGGCATCGGGGTGTGCCACCAAGGATTACATAGACGAAAGCGTATCCAGGCTGGATGCACGTCTGGACAGTCAAGACGCACGACTTGATGAACAAAACGAAAGAATCAGCGAACTGACGGAAACCAGTCGCCAGGCCCTGGAAAGGGCGACCGACGCGGGCGTTCTTGCCCAAGGCAAATTTCTTTACACGGTAGTGTTTACTGACAAAGAAATTACCTTTGAGACCAACAAGTCGATCTTGTCCGGTACAGCGCAAGCGCGTTTGAACAAGCTCGCGGGAGATCTGAAGGACAACAACGAGAACGTGTTTCTGGAAATTCAGGGTCACACCGATGCAACCGGGCCGGCGCCATACAATCAGCAACTCGGCTTGCAACGTGCGGATTCTGTCCGGCGTCATCTGCATGCGCAGGGCGTCGCGTTGGGCCGCATGGCATCCATTTCATACGGTGAGGACGCGCCCGCGCAGCCCAACAACACAGCCGACGGCCGTGCCTTGAACCGGCGTGTGGAAATCGTCGTTCTGAACTAGTATCGCGCCACTGAAATGAATGGAGGCCAAGGTCACTTCCACAGATTGCTATAAGCATATCTTTTTAAGATGCTTGTGGTTTTCTGGAGAGAATATGCTCCTTGTCAGATTGTTGCTAAGAACTCAAAGATTCACACCAGATGTGCTTCTACGCCATTTGCCCCATTTAATCATAAATTAAACAGCACACTAGGTCAGAACTTCGGTTAATTGCCGGAGTCTGTAGAATTGCCAGAAGAAATCGCCCGGGAACGGTTTTTTACCGGACCTTCACACCGGCCCCCGCCGGGTCGATTTGCCGAACCAGTCGGCGCAGTTCGTCGATCTGTACCGGAGCATTGTCGTCGTAGCGAAGGCTGACATATGCATTGGCGATCGCCATTGCTTCCGGTTCGAGTTGGGGCCGTTCTGCAGCGATACGCCGGGCGTAGTCGAGGATTCCCTCGCCGGTTTTGCGTGGCAGTCCTGCCCGGGCCATCCTGGCACAAAAACGGTGGATCAGTTCGTCCCGTGGATCCGGTCTGTCCCTGCGGCGGTTGATCAGCCATATGGTCAGGGAGGGAAGCATCGAGAGCCCGGCGGCTGCCAGGAACAGCAGGCCCAGCCGGAATGCGTCAACCCGGCCAAGCAACTGCTTCAGGAAATCGGCCTGTCTTTTGTCATAGCCAAGAACCCAGGTGGCCCAGGTGTAATCGAGGAAATCCCGATGCAGGATGATCCAGTTGACGAAGCCGAAATCGCGGAAGCGGATCAGGCTCAGGGGGCTGTCCGCCAGGAAGTTGTCTTCGTCGCGAAACATATCTGCCAGGCTCATTTCGATCCGCTCGGGTGCCACCGCAGCGGTCGGGTCAACGCGCAGCCAGCCCTGACCCTTGATCCAGACCTCGGCCCAGGCATGGGCATCATACTGACGCACCGTCACGAAATTCTCGGTGGGATGGATCTCGCCGCCCTGGTAGCCGACGACCACGCGGGCCGGGTAGCCGGCCGCCCGCATGAAAAACGCGAAGCTGCCGGCAAAGTGTTCGCAGAACCCACGGCGGGACTCCCATAGGAATTCATCGACCGCATGCGTGCCGAGCAGTGGGGGTTCGAGGGTGTACACGAAGGAGCGATTGAAGAGTTGCAAAAGCCGTTGGATCAGCGCCTGGGCATTTTGCGTTTCCCGCGCCCACTCCCTGGCCACGCGGACTGTTTCCGGGTTGGAACCGCTTGGCAGCGCTCGCTCGAGTTGTTCTGGATAAGGATGCAGCCCCTCCGGTTCGAGCCGGTAGTCAAGCCATGACTGGATGTCGAAATTGCGCCGCTGACCGATCCGCGCGGTGCTGGCCAGCCGTGATTCGCGCATTAGCCTGATGCCGGACTCGAATGATGCCGGCGTAGAGAGTGCGTAAAGCCAGCGCTGGTACGTCGGTTCCATGGTCAGTGTATATTTGATCGGTTCTCCCAAACGTATGATGCTCGCGTTGTCACCGCGCTGCAGGATCGGCCGATCCTGGCCGTAGAATTCAGCCTGCGACCATTCCCGGCCGTCGAAACCGGAGAATACCAAACCACGCCAGTACAGCCGGTTGCGGTCGGGAATTTCGCCGTCGAAGCGAGCGCGGAAAGCCAGATCGTCGGAACCCACCAGCCGCGAGAAATCACCCGGCGACATCGTGTCTCCAACACCCGTCCGGGCCTGGTTTTTGGGCACGGGGATGGACAAGAGCGTGCCGAGTCGCGGCATGACGAGAAACAGTACCAGCATCAACGGTAATGAAGTCGCCAGGATCCTCACGGCGATGAGCGACGGTCCTGCCGAGAAGCCCCGGTCCTTCGGCTGGTTGATGCTGACCAGTGCAGTGGTGGTGATCACGTAGGTCAGCAACACCAGGGCGAAGTAGGGAATATCCTGTGTGAACACGCAGTTGATGGCCGCCGTGAAGTAGGCCACGTAAACCAGTACGACGGCGTCGCGCTTGTGGTGCATTTCGAGTAGTTTCAGACCGAAGCCCGCAATCAGCATCGCTACCATCGGTTCAAGACCCAGCAGCGGCCGGTAACTAATCGCCAGGCCGATCGCACAACTTGCGACGAAGATTGCTTTCAGTGGCCAGGGCGGAAATGGGACTACACCGCGATACTCAAGTATGCGCCAGAGCACGCTGACTCCGGTCAGGACGACGATCCAGACAGGCAGGTGGTCGAGGTGCAGGGCGACCACGGCAATAAAGGCCAGTAACACCCAGAACAGGCCGTTGCGGGATAGCTGCCAGTCAGGTCGCTTCATCGCCTGCTCCTTTAGCCCCGTCGATGCCGTAGAGTGCCAGGCAACGGAGCACCGCTTGCCGGTGCGCCCCGCCCTTGTCGGGGGCATGATCAGAACCCGGAAGCCGTAAGCCATAGACACGGCCATCGGCGTCGCATGCGCAAACCTGCCACGTCATTCGGGCAAGGCGTTGCTCGGTGTCCATACCGGCATAGTTGTTCCAGTCCACCCATACCCTGCTGTCGACTGGATCGCTGTACTGCTTGGACCAAAGGCCCTGTTCGCGGGCGTATTGCTTCCAGGCCACATGCCGCAGTGATTCACCGACCTCGTAGGTTTTCAACCCTGCGTAATCTTCGGCTCCGGTCGTGCCGGAGTAGTGACCCTCGCTGCTTCCGCCATGACTGGTTGTGGGTATGGTGTCCGGAACCGGCGCCGGGTACACAACCGCGTTGAAGCGAAAACGGAGATAGCTCCAAACGCGCAACAGGCCGACCGGTGAAACGCTCTCCACGGTCAACAGACCCGGATCGAGAAAACCCCGGTGGGTCGTGGGCGCCAACACGGTGACGAATGTATCTCCGGCATTCGTGAGCGTAATCATCAACGGTTCCCCGCCTGCAAAGCACAAAGATATCTGCTCCCGGCGCCGTGCTTTGGGCTGGCTGATGCAAAGCTCGATAGTTGCTGCGTCACCTTCGAACACAGACTCGGCGCGCACCGTTTTGACGCGCAACCCGGACAATGTGCCATGGGTGAAGAGGATGCTGACGATAAAAAGGCCCAATAGCAGGAAACAGAGTATGAAAACCAGGTTGTTTTCGAAGTTCGTGCCCAGCAGCCAGAGCGCAAACACCAGGGCCAGGAAACCGAGGCCGGCTTTGGAAGGCAGGATGTAAAGGCGTCGACGGTCCAGATGGTATTCGCGAACTGTTTGAATGCGACGGTCGATCCAGCGCTGAAAGTAGCTCTTCAGTGCCTGCCGGATTCGTGACAGTGGTCTCATCGTTGATTCGATACCGTGTTCAGATAACGTCGACGATGTCGAGGGCTTTCCCGATCAGCACCCGGCTCCCTTTGTCGTGGCCGCGTCCGGTGCCCTGCAAACGGTGGTTGGCTACGGCGGGGAACACCATCTGGATATCTTCCGGGATCACGAAAGATCGGCCGTCGAGCAGCGCGATGGCCTTGGCGGCTTGCAGGATCGCCAGGCCCGCTCGCGGCGACAACCCGAATTCGAAATCCTCGCTTGTGCGGGTGAACTGGATCAATCGTAAAAGGTAGTCCACCACGGGTTCCGCCGCGCTGATATCGTCGACCTCATCCTGCAGGGCCCGTAGCTCGGCGATGGTGAAAAGGGTATCCAGTTCACGCAGGCGCGCCCGCGGGTCACCGTGGGTCAGAATCGACTTTTCAGATGCAAGATCCGGGTATCCCAGGGAAAGACGCATCAAGAAGCGGTCGAGTTGCGACTCCGGCAGTGGGAAGGTACCGGAGTGCTGCACCGGATTCTGAGTAGCGATCACGAAAAACGGCTGCGGGAGATCCCGTGTTTCGCCTTCCACAGTAACCTGTCCCTCTGCCATCGCTTCCAGCAGCGCGCTTTGGGTCTTGGGTGTAGTGCGGTTGATCTCATCGGCCAGCAGCAGTTGGCAGAACACGGGCCCCGGGTGGAAGCAGAACGCCGCTTCGGTCCTGTCGTAGACGGAAACGCCCACAATGTCAGCGGGCAGCAGGTCGCTGGTGAACTGGATGCGATTGAACTCGAGACCCAAAACCCGTGCCATGGCATTGGCCAAGGTGGTTTTTCCCGTCCCGGGCAAATCCTCAATCAACAGATGTCCCCTGGCGAGTAGGCAGGCCAGCGCGATCCGGACCTCGTCCTCCTTGCCGATCAGCACGGAACTGATCGATACGACGACCGCGTCCAGTTTTTCCTTCGAAAGTCTCACAGGCAAACCCTTTAATTTAGTTTCGATTAAACGATGCATGATACAACGCGGGCGGACATGGTTATACGCTTAAGCCTCCAAGTTGAATTAACGCCTCATGTGTTGCGTCTACTTCGCAATCGTTTCACAGGATGCATTGACTGGTTCCCGTTGAACATCGGTCAGTAACCGGGCTCACCTAATCTGTTCATATACGGCTTTTCTAATGGCTTCATCCCGCCCGTGGCCGCTCTCAGGTATCCAGAACA
>Ga0316201_10001802_pt1 | contig 14824 bp, 15 predicted proteins | sample CS6wburrow_MG_FD_204516 | JGI IMG/M metagenome (GOLD analysis project Ga0316201, IMG submission 204516) | Coastal sediment microbial communities from Delaware Bay, Delaware, United States - CS-6 worm burrow | ecosystem: Environmental > Aquatic > Marine > Coastal > Sediment | place: USA... | reverse complement strand
ATCGGGGTGGACCCTTGCGCGATCCTTGCAACGCACGAAGATACCGGAATTCACCGATGCCTCCACCCAGAACTCCAGGCGCAGCTGGAAATCGCCGTAGCGGCCTTCACTGGCGAGGAAACCATCGCCAGTGCCTCCAGCCTCGATCTCCCGGTGCGCAACGGACCAGTCTGCATCGCCCTCTATCCGCCAGCCCTGCAGAGTGTAGCCATCGAACAGGGAGACAGGCCCGGCGCACGACGCCAGTAACAGGATGCAAGCCCACAGCAGATGTCGCCTGGAGACCATGTTCAATCGTGGAGGTTTTCGAAAAACTCGATGATCAGCGGGTCGCCCGGGCGTTCCAGGTAGGCAACTGCCAACCCTTCACCGAAGCGCGTGTCCCAGATCGACTCGTAACCCATCCGTTCGGCCTCCGCCACTTTCTGCTCCAGATCAGCGACGGGGAAACGCAGGTGGTGCATGCCCTCGTTACCGGCATCGAGAAATTCCTTGTGCGGGCAGCCGCCGCTCACCCACTGGATGAACTCCACCTCAAGCACGCCACTCCTGCCGAAGGCCAGGCGTATCTCGCACTCCTCCTGCCGGCCCCGGTAGCGATAGCTCATGGGTCCGGGATCCATAACAGAGAACGGTCCGAACAAGGGTTCGTAGAGCGCCAGCGCTGCCTCCAGGTCGCGCACCACGAAACCTACCTGGTCACAGGGAGGCAGTGCCAGGACCTGGCGGACATCATCACTCATTCCTGCTTCTCCATGGGATGTAACGTCAGTCAAGGCAGTCAACATACTACCGGGCCAGCCCGGCAGCAGTGTCTGATGAGGTCATATTGTGTTGTTGCCCGGAATCAGGCGAGCCTGTCGGATAGCGGATCAACCCGGGTCAGGCGAGCCCCAGAGAAGTCAGCTGAACAGGGAGTCGCCGCTCAGCCCCTGCGTTTCCATGATACTGCGCAATCGGCGCAGTGCCTCAACCTGAATCTGTCGCACCCGCTCCCGGGTCAGGCCGATTTCCCGGCCCACCTCTTCCAGCGTACTGCTCTCGTAGCCGCGCAGGCCGAAGCGACGGGATACTACCTCGCGCTGCTTCTCCGAAAGTTCATCCAGCCAGGAAGCAATGCTGTCCTTGATGTCGCTCTCCTGCAGCAATTGGGAGGGATCGCATACCGCGGCATCGGCGATCGTGTCGACCACCGCGCGGTCGGAGTCCGGGCCGACCGGTGTGTCGACGGAGGTAACCCGCTCGTTGAGGCCCAGGAGGCGCTTCACATCCGCTGCCGGCCTGTCCAGCATATCCGCGATTTCCTCGGCGGAGGGCTCGTGATCCAGCTTTTGTGTCAGTTCGCGGGCAGCCCTCAGGTAGACATTGAGCTCCTTGACCACATGAATGGGGAGGCGGATAGTGCGGGTCTGGTTCATGATGGCCCGCTCGATGGTCTGACGGATCCACCAGGTAGCATACGTCGAAAAACGGAAGCCGCGCTCGGGATCGAATTTTTCCACCGCCCTGATAAGGCCGAGATTGCCCTCCTCGATCAGGTCGAGCAGCGTCAGTCCACGATTGATGTAGCGGCGGGAGATTTTCACCACCAGGCGCAGATTGCTCTCGATCATTCGGCGCCGGCCATCCTCATTCCCACTGCGGGCGAGGCGCGCGTAGTGCTTCTCCTCGTCTGCGCTCAGCAGGGGGGAATAGCCTATCTCGTTGAGGTAGAGCTGGGTGGCATCCAGGGACTTTTCAATCTTGCGCGCAGTTGCGGTGTGGGCCCTGGCTTCCTCGAATTCGACATCTGGACCGTCAGCATCCGCAGGGGCGGCTCCCTGCGGACTGACACTCCCGGGGGTCGTCTCCGCGGAGCGTGGCGTCGATTTCGCGCCGGGGGGGCGCCGGGTCGATTTGCGGGAGCCCGTACTTTTGCCGGAAGCTGCGGCCGAAGTAGAAATCCGTTTCGCGTTCGTCGATCCTTCCGCTTCCATGACATACCTCATTTTTGTTGTAGTCGAGATACAGTGTGTATTTCCCGCGGGGCCGACCAGATTAACTCAACAGGATTGCAAATTACAAGCGCATGAAGCGTTGGTGATGACTAGCTATTTTCCTGCTATGCATATAATTGCATAGCTAGATTTAGGCGCCCTCAGCGCGGCGGCAGTAGTTTCTGGGGATCGATCGGCTTGCCCTCCCTGCGGATCTCGAAGTGCAACTTGACGCTGTCAGTGCCGGAGCTGCCTTTGGTGGCAATTTTCTGACCTGCGCGGACGCGCTCACCTTCCCCCACCAACAGACGCTCGTTATGGGCATAGGCGCTGAGGTAGATCTCGCTGTGCTTGACGATGACCAGTTCGCCCATACCGACAATTCCGGTGCCAGCGTAAACCACCGTGCCGTCGGCCACGGCTTGGATAGCATCCCCGCGCTGGCCACTGATATCGATTCCCTTGTGGACGCTGGACGAGTATCCCCGCACCACACGGCCGGTGGTGGGCCAGCGCCAGCCGGCAACTGCCGGTGTTGTTGACGGCTTCACCGTGGCAGCTGTTGCGACAGCGGGCGAAGGCGGCCGGGTAACCGGGGGAGCCGGCGACGCTCGGGGTGGCGAATCACCGGGTGCCGTCTGCTGTGCTGCCTGCTTCTCCTGCGGCTGAGACGCTGGGACCGGTGAAGCAGCGGGTTTGCGTGCTGCAACCGGAGACGGCGCGGGCAGGACGGGTGCCTCTTTCAAATAGAGCTTCTGGCCGGCATAGATGGTGTAGGGTGCGGGAATCCGATTTGCCGCTGCCACCTTGCGGTAATCCATTCCGTAGCGGAAAGCGATGGAGTAGAGGGTGTCGCCGCGCTGTACCGTGTACATCCTCGAGGAGGGTGCATTGCGGGCATTGCGGTCCTCTACCGGCGCACGCGGCTTGCTCCCGCAACCCAGGAGAGCGCAGACCAACAGGAGGCAAACAACCCTTGTGAGCACCTCTACCCCCCGAGCGGACCGGGAGAAAGCGCGGCGGCCCGGATTACGTTCTGCCCCATCGGGTATCGATGAACCAGACAAGCGCGAAACCGCCGGCCATCAGCGCGACACAGAGCCATACCCGGGGGTCCTGCCCCGTAGCCACCAGAAACTCGGTGGGCGAAACGGGCAGCTGCTGGGCGGGCCTGAGCTCACCATCGCTGCCCTCGACCCAGGCGAGCACTTTTTTCCACGGCCAGACGATCGCCAGAGAGCCAAAAAGGAATCCGGTCAGAACCGCCATGGTGCCCTGGTGAAAGTGGTGCAGCAGGTAGTGCAGGATCCGGGAAAAACACAACAGCCCGCAGACTGCTCCCAGCGCAAGTACAGCGAGAACCGCGAAATCGAGACCCTTCACGGCGCCGAGTACTGTGCCATACATGCCGAGCAGAACCAGAATGAAACTGCCGGAGATGCCGGGCAGGATCATGGCACAGATTGCCAGGAAGCCCGCCAGGAAGATGCCGGCGAGACCCGCGTCCAGCTGGACCACGGGCGATACGGCGATGAGTCCCGCGACTGCGGCGCCCGCGATCAGGCAGAACAGGCGCACTGGCGACCAACGCTCCACCTGGCCCAGCAGCACCATGGCGGAAGCCAGAATCAGGCCAAAAAAGAGGGCCCACAAAGGCACCGGGTGAGTGTCCAGCAGCCAGGACAGCACCCTGGCAAGGGTGAGCACGCTGGTGAAAATGCCGAGCACCAGGGCGAGCAGGAAACTGCCATTGATATGCCGCCAGGCGCCGGAAATATCAAAGCGCAACACCTTGCGTACAAACTCCAGATCCACCGCACGGATACTGTCGACAAGCGTGTCGTAGATACCGGTAATGAACGCCACGGTGCCGCCGGAGACGCCGGGGACGATATCGGCGGCCCCCATCAGCATGCCGCGCAGGAACACTCCCGGGGCGGAAGGAATCATTACCTCACCGTTCCCGACCGCAACGGCACGAAATTCACCTCCTCGATGATCCGGGTTTCATACCCCTCGTGGGTTCGGTCGACGACCTGCAGGTGCTGGCTTGCCCCACCGACCGGGATGACCAGACGCCCTCCCGGGGCAAGCTGCTGCAGCAGGTCCTCCGGAATGCGCTCTGGCGCGGCCGCCGCCAGAATACCGTCGAAGGGACCCCGCTCAGGCCAGCCCATGCCGCCGTCCGCATGGTTCATGTGCACGTTGCGCAGACGCAGCTGGCGCATACGCTGGCGGGCTCTTTGCTGCAGCGGCTTGATACGCTCGACGCTGTATACCTCTTCCACCAGCTGCGCCAGGACGGCAGTCTGGTATCCGGAGCCGGTGCCGATCTCAAGCACCCGCCGACGCGGACCCGCCCCCAGCAGGAGTTCGGTCATGCGCGCGACGATGTAGGGTTGGGACAGGGTCTGCTGAAACCCGATCGGGAGTGCCACGTCCTCGTAGGCGCGGTGTGCCATGGCTTCATCGAGAAACAGATGCCGGGGTGTGGTACGGATGACATCCAGCACCACCATATCGCTGATCCCCTGATCGACCAGCCGCTGTATCAGGCGCTCCCTGGTCCGCTGGGATGTCATACCGATCCCATTGAGGTCGACGCTAGTCACCTTCACTCCCCTTTTCTTTGTTATTACCGGACGCATCGTGGTACCGGATGAACTCTGCCAGCACTGCGGTGGCATAGCTGCCTGCCCCGAGCGCAAAGTCCAGTTGCAGGCCGCCATCATCACAAAACTGCCAGCAAAAGTCATCAGCCAGGGCGCGAGCGGGGCGCCAGGCGACCTCCAGCCCCGCCCCCTCGAGAAATTCGCAGATCTCCAGCGCACCCCCGACCGACGCCAGCTCCGCGGCGGCCCGTTTCAGCGCCAGGCAGGGCGTCCCTCGTCCCCAGAGTGGCAGCGCAGGATGCAGGTCGCCGCAACGGGCACGCTGACGGATATCCTCGTCCGGCGACTCACAGTGAAAATGGCTGCGGGTACCCTGCAGGATGCAGACATCACCTGCCACGATACTGTTCCACGAGCCGGCCTTTACCCGCGAGGCCAGCAGACTATTGAACAACCAGGCGCGCAAAGCCGAGAGATAGAGGCTGCGCCGGGTACGTGTGACACGCCGTGCTCCCCCTGCCACCCACTGCCGTGCCTGCTCCAGGGTCGATCCGCCCCGGCCGAAGCGCTGCTCGCCGAAATAGTTCGGCACACCTTCCCGCTGCACCTCGCAAAGGCGCTGCTCCAGTGCGCCGCGGTCGCCCGTCACCTCGCGCAGGAGGATGCTGAAGTCGTTGGCGCGATGCACGCCCCGCCTGAGTTTACGCCGGTGGCGGGCGGTCTGCAGCAGGCGAATATCGCCACCGCCTTCCAGCTCGCTCCAGGCCGGTTCCACCCGGCCGGCCATCCGTATGCTGAGCCACTGGCGGGTGACTGCGTTCCGGTCCTTGAGACCGGAATAGCCGATATCCCGCTCGGGAGTCCCGCTCAGGCTGGCAACCCGGTGCACCAGATCCACGGTATTCAGATTGCGCTTCTCCAACTGCAGGAACACGTGTTCGCCGTCTCCGGAGGGCTCGAACCCCAGCGCTTCGCTGACCCGGAAATCCTCCGGGCACGTTCGCAACAGAGCCGTGGCGGAGGGTTCCTCCCCCGCCCGTGGCCATCCAGTCGAGGACCCTCCAGTCCGGGACCCTCCAGTCCGGGACCCTCCAGTCCGGGACCCTCCAGTCCGGGACCCCTCCGTCATCAGGGTTCACCCGCAACCAGCAATACGACCGCGTGGGCGGCAATACCCTCTGCACGGCCGATGCAGCCGAGGCCTTCCGTGGTGGTGGCCTTTACATTGACCTGGGTGACCAGGGCATCCAGGTCCGAGGCCAGATGCTGTTCCATGGCGGGGATATGCGGTGCCATTTTGGGTGCCTGCGCCACCAAGGTGGCATCGAGGTTGGCGAGACGCCACCCCGCAGCGTTTACGCGTTTGAAAACCCGGCGCAGCAGCAGCCGTGAATCGATACCCGCATTGTCCGGATCCGTATCGGGAAAGTGCCGTCCGATATCGCCCTGGCCGATCGCCCCGAGCAGGGCATCACAAATGGCATGGATCAACACATCGCCATCCGAGTGAGCCTCCAGCCCCCGTTCGTGAGGTATGCGAACGCCACCGAGTACGATCTCGCGCCCCTCGCCAAACCGGTGTACATCATAACCATGGCCAATACGCATCTATCGCCCCCAGGTCTTGTTCCTGTCCAGATACCAGCCGGCCAGGGCAAGGTCGGCAGGCACTGTCACTTTGAGATTGCTGGGAGAACCCGGCACCAGTTGCACCGGATAACCGGCCAGTTCCATCGCTGAGGCCTCGTCAGTGACGGCCAGACCCTGTTCGCGCGCTGTTTGTAATGCCTGCCGCAATTCTCCAAGCCTGAACATTTGTGGAGTCTGGGCACGCCACAGGCCGTTACGATCCAGGGTGCGACTTACCAGGCCATCCTCGCCCGCCTGCTTCACCGTATCGACAATCGGTTCCGCCAGAATTCCACCGATCGCCCGGGCGGACACTTCCCGGATCAGGCGAACGATGTCATGGGCCAGTACGCAGGGTCTCGCGGCATCGTGCACCAGCACCCAGGCCTGTTCCGGCGTCCGCTCTGCCAGTACATCCAGCCCTGCCAGCACCGAATCACAGCGCTCGGTCCCGCCCGCCACGCATCGTACCCGGGGATCGGACAGGAGTGACAGGTCGGCAGCGCGCCGGTCCTGCGCGTGCAGCACCACCACGACGCTGCTGATTTCCGGACAGTCCAGCAGTGCGCTGAGACTGTGCTCCAGCAGGGTGGCACCGGCCAGTTCCAGGTACTGCTTGGGCAGTTTCCCGCCCATGCGGGCGCCGATGCCTGCAGCGGGCAGTATGGCGCCGCACTGCAGACTCATGGGGATGATTCCATCTCGCCCTCTGGTGTCGGCACGACACCGGTAGGGCCGGCAACGGCGGGGTCCTTGTCGACGAACTGGTAGTAAACCTCGCCCTCACGGACCAGCCCCAACTGCTCGCGGGCGCGCTGCTCAATGCCTTTCTGGCCGGTCTGCAACTCCAGCACCTCGCGCTCCAGCACCGCGTTGCGCTCGCGCAACTGCTCGTTGACGAGACTCTGCTCCTCGACCTGCCGCTGCAGCCGGTGTTTTTCAGCGAGACTGCCCTCGGCAATCCACAGGCGGTACTGCAGCACGGCCAGAACCAACAGGAGCGCGACCAACAACCAGCGCATCTCCGCTAGCCCCGACGAGTTCCAGGCGGGTGCAAGCTCAGCCCCGGGCGCGGAACTCAGCCAGACCGCGATAAGGCGCCCTGCCGCCCAGCTCGGCTTCGATCCGCAACAGGCGGTTGTACTTGGCCACCCGGTCAGAGCGACACAGGGAACCGGTCTTGATCTGTCCGGCGGCCGTGGCCACTGCCAGGTCGGCGATGGTGGTGTCCTCGGTCTCGCCCGAGCGGTGGGAGATCACTGCCGTATAGCCGGCATCCCGCGCCATGGCGATCGCGTCCAGGGTCTCGGAGAGGCTCCCGATCTGGTTGAATTTGATCAGGATCGAATTGGCGACGCCCTTGTCGATACCCTCCCTGAGAATCTGCGTATTGGTTACGAAGAGGTCGTCACCTACCAATTGAATCCGGTCACCGATCTTGTCTGTGAGAAGCTTCCAGCCGTCCCAGTCGGATTCATCCAGCCCGTCCTCGATGGAAATGATGGGATGGTGGCTCGCCAGGTCCGCCAGGTAATCCGTGAACGATTCACTGCTGAAATGCTTGCCCTCTCCGGCCAGTTCGTAAACACCGTCCCGGTAAAACTCCGAAGCGGCACAGTCCAGGGCCAGGGTGACGTCCGATCCCAGGGTATAGCCAGCCTTGTCCACGGCCTCGGCGATCGCCTCCAGGGCAGCCTCATTGGACGGGAGATTGGGTGCAAAGCCCCCCTCGTCGCCCACGGCCGTGCTCAACCCGCGACCCGCCAGCACCTTTTTCAGGCTGTGGAAAATCTCCGCGCCGGTCCGCAACGCCTCGGTGAACGTCGGTGCACCCACCGGCTGCACCATGAACTCCTGGATATCCACATTGTTATCGGCATGCTCACCGCCGTTGAGGATATTCATCATGGGTACCGGCATACTGAAATCGGAGGTGCCGTTGATGTCGGCGATATGCTGGTACAGGGGCACACCCCTGGCCTGGGCGGCGGCTTTCGCCGCCGCCAGCGATACGGACAGTATGGCATTGGCGCCGAAGCTGGCCTTGTTGTCCGTGCCGTCAGCATCGATCATGGCCTGGTCCAGGTCTCGCTGGGCGGTGACGTCGCGGCCCAGCAGCAGGTCACGTATCGGGCCGTTGACATGGCCCACGGCGGTAAGCACGCCCTTGCCCAGGTAGCGGCCATCATCGCCGTCGCGCAGCTCCAGTGCCTCGCGCGAACCCGTGGAGGCCCCCGAGGGAGCAAAGGCCGCGCCCACCTGCCCCGACTCCAGGGTCACCTCCGCCAGCACGGTGGGGTTGCCCCGGGAATCCATGACCTCAAAGGCCCGTATATCGGCGATGTTGCTCATTTCACTAACTCCGTAGGTAAAACTAGGTGATCTGCAGGGGCGGCATGGATTTCACCAGGTCATCGACCGCCTTGACCTGCTGCAGAAAGGGTTCCAGGCTCTCCAGAGGGAGCGCGCTGGGGCCATCACACAGCGCCTTGTCCGGCTCCGGGTGGGACTCGAGGAACAGGCCCGCCAGTCCCACGGCCATGCCCGCGCGGGCCAGTTCGGCAACCTGTGAGCGCCTGCCGCCAGAGGCGGCACCTCCGGGATCCCTGCACTGCAGGGCGTGGGTGACGTCGAATATCAGCGGGGCGTCGCCGCACACCTTTTTCATCACCCCGAAGCCGAGCATGTCCACCACCAGATTGTCATAGCCGAAGTTGCTGCCCCGCTCGCACAGCAATATCCGGTTGTTACCGCACTCGGCGAACTTCTCCGCCACATTGCCCATCTGGGAGGGGCTGAGAAACTGGGGTTTCTTGATATTGATCACAGCGCCGGTGGCGGCCATTGCCTCGACCAGGTCGGTCTGCCGCGCCAGGAACGCCGGCAACTGGAGAATGTCGCAGACTTCCGCGGTGGGCGCCGCCTGGCCTGGTTCGTGCACGTCGGTGATCAACGGCACACCGAAGTTGGCCTTGACCTCCGCAAGGATTGACAGCCCCTCTTCCAGCCCGGGACCGCGGAAAGAGTGAATGGACGAGCGGTTGGCCTTGTCAAAAGAGGCCTTGAAGACATAGGGAATAGCCAGGCGCCGACAGACATCCACATAGTGCTCCGCCACACGCAGGGCAAAGTCCCTGCTCTCCAGCACATTGACGCCGCCCAGCAGAACGAAGGGTGCGCTATTGTCAAACGTGATCTCTTCGAGAGAGACGGTCCGGTCAGTCATGGTTATACCTCACGGTTTACGGCGTGGACAACAGAATCGAATCAAGCAGTTTTGCCCTCGGCGTGCACAATAGCCGCTTCGATATAACTGGTGAACAGCGGATGTCCGCCCCGGGGACGGGAGGTGAATTCCGGGTGGAACTGGCAGGCCACAAACCAGGGGTGCGCCGGCAATTCTATCATTTCCACCAGGGAGCGGTCGCCCGACCAGCCGGCGACCCGGACGCCGGCGTCACACAACTGCTCCAGATAGTTATTGTTGACCTCGTAGCGATGCCGGTGGCGCTCGCTGATGGTCTCCTTGCCATAAATCTCGCGGACCGTGGAACCCTCTACCAGGTGACACGGTTGCGCGCCCAGTCGCATGGTGCCGCCCAGGTCAGATGATGCGTCGCGCTGTTCGGTGCTGCCGTCGGCATTCTGCCATTCGGTGATGAGACCGACGATCGGGTGCGGCGTCGAAGGATCCATTTCCGTGGAGTTCGCATTGTCCAGGCCGCAGACATTGCGTGCGTATTCCACCAGGGCCACATGCATTCCCAGGCAGATGCCGAGGAAGGGGATATTGTTCTCCCGGGCGTAACGCACCGCGGTAATCTTACCCTCCACGCCGCGATCGCCGAACCCACCGGGCACCAGGATGGCGTCGGCAGCCTTCAGCACACCGGTGCCGTCGCGCTCGATATCCTCGGCGTCGATGTAGTCTACCTTCACTTCGGTGAGGGTTTGCAGGCCGGCGTGGTGCAGGGCTTCGTTGAGGGACTTGTAAGCGTCCAGCAGGTCCATGTACTTGCCGACCATGGCAACGCGTACCTGGCCGCTGGACTCGGTGAATTCCCGCTCCAGCACCTCGTCCCACTCGGAGAGATCCGCTTCCTGACATTCGATACCGAAGCGTTCGACCACAAAATCGTCCAGATCGAAATCACGCAACATGCCCGGAATGCGGTAGATCGAATCGGCATCCAGCAGGGGGATGACGGCCCGCTCCTCCACATTGGTGAAGAGCGAGATCTTCTTGCGGGCACTCTCTTCTATCTCCACCGCACAGCGGCAGAGAAGGATATCCGGTTGCAGGCCAATGGAGCGCAGTTCCTTGACCGAGTGCTGGGTGGGCTTGGTCTTGATCTCTCCTGCGGTGGCTATGTAGGGCACCAGGGTCAGGTGCATCAGCAGCGCGCGGCCGGGGCCCAGCTCGACCTTGAGCTGGCGTGTCGCCTCCAGGAAAGGCAGGCCCTCGATATCACCCACCGTCCCGCCGATCTCAACGATGGCCACCTCGGCCCCGTCGGCGCCCAGCACGATGCGGCGTTTGATTTCGTCGGTAATATGCGGGATCACCTGCACCGTACCGCCGAGGTAATCACCCCTTCGTTCCTTGCGCAGTACCGCGTTGTAGACGCGCCCGGTGGTGAAATTATTGCTGCGCTTCATCGTCGTGTGGGTGAAGCGTTCATAGTGCCCGAGGTCCAGGTCGGTCTCGGCACCGTCCTCGGTGACAAAAACCTCCCCGTGCTGGAAGGGACTCATGGTTCCCGGGTCGACATTGATATAGGGGTCGAGCTTCAGCAGCGTAACCTTGATGCCGCGTGCCTCGAGTACCGCGGCCAGGGAAGCGGCAGCAATCCCCTTGCCCAGAGAAGAAACCACCCCACCTGTGACGAAGACGTAACGCGTCATGGAAAACCTTTAATTACGCTGTTTTGCCGGACAAACAGACCACGCATCGAAGGCACTGCCAACGTATGCGAACCCTGCAAAAAGATGGGAAATCAGATTATCAGAAAGCATGTGTCAGCTCAATCGAAAGCGGGGCCCATCTTGCGCTCCCAAGAGAGCCGCCACAGGGTTTCGTTCCCCACGGCGCGTTCCCGGTAGCGATCGGAGTCGCACAGCCAGAGGTCGCCGACAGCCAGCAGCTGCTCGCCCAGATAGAGCAGGGGCACCCGGTCCCGCCACCAGGGGGGCACGTCCGCTTCCTGCAGACACTTCTTCAGGCTCCGCCGACGGGCGCTGCCGGCAGGCCTGCAGCGCTCACCGCCCTGGCGCCAGCCGAGTGTCAATGCGCCACAATCGTCGAGCACCAGTCCCCGGCAGGCAACGGGCTCGAGTGACACCCTCCCCACGCCGGGCAACTCGAGCACCTCGCCCGGTGCCAGCGCCACCCGACTCATCGGCCCCGATGGCTCCGGCAGGAGGTATACACTCCCCCGGTAACACTGCAGTGCAAACGTGCTGCACTGCAGCCGCGGGCGGGCACCCGGGCCCGACTCGCGCAACTGTCGCAGAAACTCCTCCATCGAGGCCCGGTCCGGAGCCTGCAGGCCCAGGCCCTGCAGCCAGGCCCGCAGCTTCACTGCACCGACATCGGCCGGTTCCAGTTCAGTGACGGCAACGCCCGGATCGCCCATCGCACTGTAACGGGTATCCGGCGCGGGAAGAAGCTCCCGCAGGGTGCGGGCTGCGATCGCCATGTGCTCACTGGCCCGGGCCACGGTGTGCCGATACCCCGGCCAGCGCCCGGACACCAACGGCAGGACCTCCTGGCGCAGAAAGCTCCGGTCCAGGCTCGGATCCTCATTGGAAGGATCTTCCACGCACTGCAGGCGGTGACGGCCGGCGTACGCCGCCAGGCGACTGCGGGTCACCTGCAACAGGGGCCGCACCAGCCTGCCCGAACCCAGGGCTCGGCGGGCCGGGATCGCGGCAAGTCCCTGCACCCCGGCACCACGCAGCAGACGGAGAAAAAACGTCTCCACCTGATCGTCCAGGTGATGGGCCAGGTACAGCACGTCACCCGGCGACAGCGTCTCTTCGAAAACCCGGTAACGCGCCTCGCGCGCCGCTGCCTCGGCACCCACAGGGCCTGCATCGACGAACACCCGGCGGCATATCAGGGGTACTTGCAATTTTTTGCATATGCGCCCGCAGTGCAGCTGCCAGTCGTCGGCGGCCTCCTGCATGCCATGGTTTACGTGAATCGCCGTCAGGGGCGGCGCTCCGGGATTGGCAGCGCTCCAGCGGTGCAGCAGGTGCAGCAGCACGGTCGAGTCGACGCCGCCGCTGAACCCGACGTACCAGCGGCGGGCTCCCAGCTGGTCGCCCAATTCGCGATCGAGTTCCGTGTGTGCAAGCAGTGGCTCGGACACAGCCCAGGGACCGGTTTGGCCGGTGTCAGTTGCCGTAGGACATGAGGCGCTTGTACCGCTTGTCCAGCAGGTCTTCGAGGGGCAGCTGCTCCAGGCGGTCCAGCTGCTCGATGATATGCTCCCTGATGCGCCCTGCCATCAGGTCGACATCGCGGTGCGCACCTCCCAGGGGCTCCTGAATAGTGGCATCGACGATGCCCAGTTCCTGCAGCACCGAGGAGGTTACTCCCATGGCCTCTGCGGCTTCGGGCGCGTTATCGGTGCTCTTCCAGATGATATTGGCGCACCCCTCGGGCGAGATCACGAAATAGGTGGAATACTGGAGCATGGCCAGGTGATCGCCCACGCCGATACCCAGCGCACCCCCCGAGCTGCCTTCGCCGATCACGATACAGATGATGGGTGTTGCCAGACGGGACATGACGGCCAGGTTCTGGGCGATGGATTCGGAGATACCCCGCTCTTCGGAGTCTATGCCGGGGTAGGCTCCAGGCGTATCGATGAGGGTGATGACCGGCAACCGGAAGCGCTCGGCCAGCTCCATGAGGCGCAGGGCCTTGCGGTAGCCCTCGGGCTTGGGCATGCCGAAATTGCGCATGACTTTGTCTTTGACCGCGCGGCCTTTCTCCTGGCCGATGACCATGACCGGCTTGCCATCCAGCCGGGCGATCCCCCCGACGATGGCATTGTCATCACCAAAATGGCGGTCGCCGTGCAGTTCATCGAACTCCGTGAACACCCGGGAAATATAGTCCATGCTGTAGGGCCGCAGCGGGTGGCGAGCCACCTTGACGATATCCCAGGCGCTCAGGTTGGAGTAAATCTTCTCGGTAAGCTTGGTGCTTTTTTCCCGCAGGGTCTCGATTTCTTCACTGATGTTGATCTCGGCATCGGTACCGACGTGCTGCAATTCCTCGATCTTTACCTCGAGCTCGGCGATCGGTTGTTCGAAGTCCAGGTAATTGGGGTTCATGGTCGGGCTCGAGTCTATGAAGAGGGCGATAGTGTACAAAAATTAGCGCGGGCAGACCAACAGATCTGGCTACGCGCCAGCCTCGCAGACCCGCCGACCCAGAGCGCCGGGCGGTATCTCTGGCGCGACCGATTTGCTATCCTGTGCCGCCTCTGAAATGGCGCACTGAACACGGGGCACGGGCTTGATTATCCTCTATGGCATCAAAAACTGCGACACCGTCAGGAAGGCCCGTAAATGGTTGGACAATCACGGTATCGAATACATGTTTCACGATTTCAGGACCGACGGCCTGGAGCGGGATACCGTTGCGTCCTGGCTGGAGGAACTGGGCTGGGAGACCCTGCTCAACAGGCGCAGCACCAGCTGGAAAGCCCTGGACATCGGCGTCCGCGAAAGGATGGATGATCGAGAGGCGCTGGCAGCGATCATGGAACAGCCCACGCTGATCAAGCGGCCCCTGCTGGATACGGGGCACGAGCGCCACACGGGGTTTTCCGCGGCAGACTACGCAAGGATTTTCAACAGACACACCCTGTGACCAGGGTCCGACATGCACAGAAGGAAACAGAGATGACAGGCAGCGCATTCGCTTTCGGGCTCGGCGTGGGCACCCGCAACAGTCAGGAAGAGTGGCTGGAGGTATTCTTCCCCCGGCCGCTCCTCAACCCGTCCACCGCGCTGGTACAGGCGGTTGCGAACGTCGCCTCCGGCGAGCCGCTCACACAGGAACAGCTGCAGCGCCTGGAAACGTCTTTACTGGCCGCCGATGAGGGCGAGCAGGCGGCACTCGCCACACAGTTCCTCGCCAGCGAGCGACCCGCGGTGGCCGTTCTGCTCCAGGGGGACAGCGCACCTGTCGACGTACCCGGGGGCTATCTGAAGCTGCACCTCCTGTCCCATCGCCTGGTCAAACCACACGGCACCAACCTGGATGGCCTGTTCGGGATATTGCCCAATGTGGCCTGGACCAGCGAAGGTGCTATCGATATCCGGGAATTGCCACAGCGACAGCTTGCGGCGCGCCTGCGCGGTGAGGTGCTGGAAGTGAGTTGCGTGGACAAGTTTCCGAAGATGACCAACTATGTGGTCCCCGCGGGTGTCAGAATCGCCCACACGGCTCGCGTGAGGCTGGGCGCTTACCTGGGTGAGGGGACCACGATCATGCATGAGGGCTTCGTCAACTTTAACGCCGGCACCGATGGGCCGGGCATGATCGAGGGACGTATCTCCGCGGGCGTATTCGTCGGCAGCGGTTCC
>Ga0316201_10001801_pt1 | contig 14828 bp, 12 predicted proteins | sample CS6wburrow_MG_FD_204516 | JGI IMG/M metagenome (GOLD analysis project Ga0316201, IMG submission 204516) | Coastal sediment microbial communities from Delaware Bay, Delaware, United States - CS-6 worm burrow | ecosystem: Environmental > Aquatic > Marine > Coastal > Sediment | place: USA... | reverse complement strand
GCTGGGTGGCCATTCATTTACAATTACCTGAAAAGCCGCCACGCGTCTGAATTCGGCTTTGAAAACGTCCAGGTCACCCATGTCTGGACGCAGGACCCTGAGCAGACGAAAAGAATCGCACGGGCGTCGAAAATCCCGAATACGGTTGTCGATATTGACGATATGGTCGACGAAGTCGATGGTGTGATCATTGCCAGAGACGACTATCAAACCCATTTCCCGATGGCGAAGTCCTTCCTGGAAGAAGGCAAGTTCGTCTTCATAGACAAGCCCCTGAGCATAGATGTCGGTGAACTGAAATTTTTCAAAAAGTACCTTGAATCCGGCCAGCTGATGTCCTGCGCGGCCGCGCGGTATGCCAAAGAGCTCGACGAGATCAGAGGCAATATTGACAGCTTTGGTGAGATGAAGCTGATCAGGGGCACCGTCATCAACAGCATGGAGAAATACGGCATCCATATGCTCGACGGGATATTGGGCGTTACCGGCTTTCAGGCTAAAAGCGTCTCGTGCATTGAGGCAAAACACACGTCCATGATGATCAAGAACAAAGACAAATCGTTGATTTATATCGATGCTTTGGGCACTACGCCGAAAACATTGCAGATCGATTTTTGGAGCGATGAAAACAGGTTCCACGCCGAAGTGAACGACAACTTCTCCATGTTCCGGCGGCTGCTGGCCGACTTCATTCAGATGGTGCGGACACACAAGCCGCCGATTGATCCGCAGTTTGTGCTTAATACGATGAAAATTCTGATTGCCGCGAATATTTCCAGGAGAGAAAACACAGAGGTGGAAATAGATGACATCACCATCTGATCTGGAAAATAAGATTGTCGTGATAACCGGAGGAGCGGGCCTGATCGGGCGAGGCTTCGCAAAGGCCGTTGTCGAGAACGGGGGAACGGCGATCATTGCCGACCGCGACACCATGTCGGGCAATAAGGTCAGGGACGAAATATCGAAAGAGCTCGGTAGCGACAAAATTGACGCTATCGCGCTGGATATTGCGTGCGAGAAATCCGTCCGCAACATGATCGATGTTGTTCTTGAAAAATACGGCGCGATTGACGCGCTGGTCAATAATGCGCTGCCCCGTAATGAAAATTACGGGCGTGACTTCGAAGATGTCACCTACGACGATTTCTGTGAGAACGTGAGTCTTCACCTGGGCGGCTATTTTCTGATGTCCCAGCAAGTCTCAAAGGTCATGGCGAGCCAGAGGCGCGGTGTCATCGTCAACATGGCTTCCATTTATGGTTTTATGGCGCCCAGATTCGAGCTGTATGAAAACGCGGGTTTCACCAGCCCCGTGGAGTACTCGGCGGTTAAAGGCGGTGTGTTGAGCCTGACCAAATACCTTGCCTCGTACCTGGCCAAACATGACATAAGGGTGAACGCCTTGTCTCCTGGCGGCGTCCACAACAACCAGGCGCAGTCGTTCGTTACGCAGTATTCTAAAAAGGCGCTGGTTGGCAACAGGATGGCGGCGCCCAATGACCTGTCGGGTGTCCTTGTCTTTTTATTGAGTGATGCATCAAAGTATGTCACCGGCCAGAACATTATCGTTGATGGCGGCTGGAGCATTTGAGGCAAGGCATGCTTCTTAACGCGGCTAACTGGCCCTGTATAATTAGAATTTCAATTTGGCTCCGGCTTTGGGCAGCCACAGACAACATCAATGTTCGGAGACTGGTATGGAAAATAAAATCGCCAAATTGCTATGTGACTGGGGGGTTTGCGATGAAAGCGCGATTGAACCCTACTATCCGAGAGTGAGGGACCGGGAAGACGTCGCCATATTGAGATGTAAAAAATCTGGCGTGATCTTTACGTCAACGTCGGAGCACATGGACATTTCGCACTACTCCGACAAGCCGTCGTTCACCTACTGGAAAGCTGAGGACAGAAAGCGCGCTCTGGTCGACCGCTTTGAGGACGACGAACGCAGAAAAAACCAGTTTCTGCCACTGATCAGCAACAAGAAGTGGCTGGATGTGGGTTCCGGGGCCGGCGGTGTTCTGGACTTGCTTGGTCCTTTTGCCGACAAAGTGATTTCAGTCGAACCACAGCAACTGGCATCCGAATCGCTAAAGAACGAAAAATACGAAGTCTACGCTGATATTTCGCAGGTGCCCTTTGATCAATTTGACGTAATCACACTCTTCCATGTTTTCGAGCACCTCAAAGACCCTCTGGATGTATTGCAGCGCGCTTATGACAAGCTGGCCAAGGGCGGCAGGATAATCATCGAAGTGCCACATGCGAATGATTTTCTTTTTGCCTTTCTCGATGTTGAGGAATTCAAGCAGTTCACGTTCTGGAGCGAGCATCTGGTGTTGCACAATCGAGGCTCGTTGAAAGCCTTCCTGGACAAAACCAATTTCCGCAATATCGTGATTAATGGATTTCAACGGTACAATTTGGCCAACCATCTTCACTGGCTGAAAGAGAAGAAGCCTAGTGGGCATATCAAATGGAGCATGTTGAGCACAGATCAGTTGGATGCCGCTTATTCGAACATGCTGGATAATGTCGATATGACCGACACCTTGATCGCAATTGCCGAAAAATAGTACCTTTCATCGCCTGACGGCGCCCAGCTGCAGATACACAAATAACAAGATCGTCACTCTTGCATGACGACACCACCGGGCCATACCAAACCCCTATGTTCATTGCCACGCTAAAACAACTGTTTGACCTTCTGTCCAACAAAGAACGTCGTCAAGCTTACCTGCTGTTCGTCATGATATTGATCATGGGACTGCTGGACATGATCGGGATAGCATCGGTGATGCCGTTCTTGTCGGTGCTGGCTAATCCCGATGTAGTGGAGACCAATCACTATTTGAGCGCGGCGTATGACAAGCTTGGATTTTCGGATAAAAATTCGTTCTTGTACTTTATTGGCATCGCGGTCTTTGTCACATTGATCGTGTCGATTGTATTTAAAGCCGCCACCCACTATGCGATATATCTTTTCACCCACATGCGCGGCTACTCAATCAGCCGTCGCCTGGTAAGCGGTTATCTCAGGCAGCCATACGAGTGGTTCTTGAGCCGCAATAGCGCCGACCTGGCCAAGACGGTGCTGTCAGAGGTTGAGCAGGTTATCTTCTCCGCGATGATTCCGGCAATGATGCTTATTGCATACGCCGCGACTGCCCTGGCACTGGTGCTGTTGCTGCTCGTTGTGAATCCGTTGCTTTCGATAATTATGACTGCATTGCTCGGGGGCGCCTACGCACTTACCTACGTTTTCTTGAGAAGGTATCTACTGCGCATCGGGACCGAGCGCCTGCAGGCCAATGAAGCGAGATTCATGACCGTGCAGGAATCATTTGGCGGCATAAAAGACGTGAAGATTGGTGGTCTCGAGACGGAATTTTTGCGTCGGTTTGAGGTGCCCGCGCAGCGTTATGCGAAGAATTTGGCAACCTCGAAGATCGCAAGCTACATTCCTCGCTATGTGATCGAGGTCGTTGGCTTTGGTGGGATGTTTCTGCTTGTTCTGTCACTTATGGGAGACGCAGGTGGCCTGGCGGACGCGCTCCCGCTGATTGGTTTGTATGGGTTGGCGGGCTTCCGTTTGCTACCTGCCCTGCAGGCTGTCTATCTGAACCTCTCGACTCTGCGTTTTGCAAAACCAGCTCTTGACGCGCTACACCTCGATATCCAGATGATCGAAAAGGTGGCACGCCGCAGCCAGCAAGCTGAGGTGGAACCGTTGGTTCTGCGCAACCGCCTCAAATTGGAGCATGCGACTTTCCAATATCCCGGTACGGAGCGTCCATCGCTAAATGATTTGAGCCTGGAAATCGGCGTAAACACCACTGTAGGGATCGTTGGTGGTTCGGGTGCCGGCAAAACAACCGCGGTAGACATTATTCTCGGTCTCCTGTGGCCCGGTTCGGGCAACCTGCGCGTCGATGATTGTGTGATCGATGCCCAAAATGTACGTGCGTGGCAACGTAGTATTGGCTACGTGCCGCAACAGATTTTCCTGTCAGATGCGAGCGTGGCTGCCAATATTGCCTTCGGCGTGCCCGAAGACAAGATCGATATGGTGGCAGTCGAGGAGGCCGCGCGGGCGGCAAATCTGCACGACTATATTAGCGCGGACCTGCCGGATGGTTACGCTACGAAAGTGGGCGAACGTGGCGTGCGGCTGTCGGGAGGGCAACGCCAGCGCATTGGTATCGCCCGCGCTCTGTATCATGATCCGGCGCTGCTGATATTTGATGAGGCAACAAGTGCATTGGATAATTTGACTGAGAAGGCGGTCATGGATGCCGTCAGCAATCTTTCCCACCAAAAGACCATTGTTATAATCGCACACCGTCTTTCGACTGTTCGGGCATGTGACAACATATTCTTGCTGGAACAGGGACGATTGGAGGCGCAGGGCTCGTATGAACAATTACTCAAAGACAATCATCGCTTCCGAGCCATGACGGAGCAACACGGTTAAAGCCATAGCCACAGCCGCAACTCGCCAGGTTGATATGGCAACCATGGCATTACACGCATCGATGCAAAACATATGACCATCAAAAACAACATTCCGCTAGAGAGCTTGCTCGTAACCCTGCCTGCAACATTGCACGACGCGTTAGAGGCGATTAACGCCAATACCATGGGCATCGTCTTTTTTGTAAATGCAGACCGAAAGCTGATTGGCGTATTCACCGACGGTGATGCACGTCGAGCTCTTTTGGCCGGGGCCGCCATGAGCGACTTGATAACGCACGAGTCGGTTTACTTCAATAATGTCCCTCATTACCTGCCATTCGACTGCGAGATTGCTGAGATATGGAATCTGTTCGAGCAGGACCTGCACTGTATTCCTTTGCTGGATGCATCGCAGCGCGTTGTGGATTACTCGACTCGATCACGCATCAGGCAATTCATGGTGCTGGAGCCGGATATCGGAGAGCAGGAAATCAGCAATGTGCTGGAATGCGTCACCAGTGGATGGATTTCGTCCCAGGGCCGATTCATCGGCATATTCGAGAGAGACTTCAGTGAGTACCTGGGCGGCGGTCACGCAATTGCTGTCTCCAATGGCACGGTTGCTCTGCAGCTGAGCTTGACCGCATTGGGTATTGGGCGCGGTGACGAAGTGCTGGTGCCGGATTTTACGTTTGGTGCCAGCGTCAATGCCATTATTCATTCTGGCGCCACGCCGGTACTTGTCGACGTAGATCCACAAACCTGGACTATTGATCTGCATGAAATGGCGCGGTTGATAACGCCGCGGACCAAGGCGGTTTTGCCGGTCCATCTTTACGGCCAACCCGCGCGCATTGATGAGATTACAAAATTCGCGTCGGACAACGGTATTTTCGTTATTGAGGACTGCGCAGAGGCGCTCGGCGCTACCTACAAGAACCGGCGCGTAGGACTGGATGGCGACTGTGCGTGTTTCAGTTTTTTCGCCAACAAATCAATTACCACCGGTGAAGGTGGCATGGTCGTATTCAAAGACCCGGAAGTAGCGGAACGAGCCCGTATCATGAGAGATCATGGCATGAGACCGCACAAGCGGTATTGGCACGATTACGCCGGTTTCAATTTTCGTATGACGAACATGCAGGCCGCCATCGGCGTTGCTCAAATGGACCGGGTTGAGGAATTGCTCAAGCGCAAGAAGTTGATATTTCAGACATACGATCGCTTGTTGTCCGTACATCAGGGCATATCCCTGTTGCCAAGCAACGATTGGTCGGAAAACTCCTACTGGTTGTACACCGTTTTATTAGACGGGTACGAACAAGATGTTCGCGACCAGCTGATAACAAATCTTGGATATCGTGGCATCGATGCGCGTCCCGGCTTTTACCCCATGCATCAGATGGAGCCGTACCGTGAATTTGGTCATGGCGCCTACCCGGTTTCCAGCTATCTTTCTGCCAACTCGGTAAGTCTGCCGTCGTCATTTGGCCTGGCAAATGAAGAGATCCCTCACATCGTCGATATATTCATCGATGAGCTCTCACGGTTTAAGCGAGAGGTTGATGTGCCGCCGTCTGTTGGCCAGCAGGCAGGTTAAGCGACCCTTTACCGTGCTGCTCCCGTTCCTTGGGCGCCTTCCAACCTCATGAGTGAGATGCGAAATGAAAGATGATTGGGGCGTAGTAGGGTGTGCCTATATGGCCAGGGAGTACTGCAAAGTGCTCACGGCCAAAGGCATAAAGCCCCAGATTTATAGTCGGAATCTCACGTCTTCCAATGTGAAGTCGTTTGAGGATGTCTTCCCGCGACTTCAAGTTCAGCAGTTAGACCATCTTGCTGGCGACATCCGAAACTGGATTGTCTGTACCAATATTGAATCGCACGAAGAGGTGTGTAGCAAGCTGCAGGGCAGTGTGTACTGCGAGAAGCCTTACGCTCATGCTTCCACTTACGCGACCCGGGAAAATATCTCGATCCTGATGAATCGAAGATACTATTATTGGGTTGAGTTTATAAAGGACGTTATCGATAGCGGAAAGATTGTAAAGGTCGTTGCCTGTATTCCCGAAAAAAATGTCGACGCCCTGATTACCCAGAGTATTCATGTGATCGATCTGCTGTGGTATCTCACCGGGCCTTTCCAGTCGGCTGTGAAAACAGGGAGCGTGTCTCCGACATTTGTCTTGTCCACGGATAGGAGCCTGCCCGTAGTAATAAACATGAACTATGGATCTCACGAGAATTTCTCGCTCAGATTCTACAGCGATAGCGGCACGGTATACGAAGCGAAGCCACTGGAGTCGTTTAGCTATACCGAAGGGATGGAAGTTCGTGAACCCGATGACGAAATGCCCCTGCGGTCATATCGACCGATCATTCATCCTCTGCCGTACACGGCGACCAGGTACAAGCCCGGATTGGGCGAACTGGTTGATGATTTGATGGGCGACTCGCCGACCAGGCTGCCGACGCTAGCCGAGCACCGTCAAATCCATGCGTGGATGGAGGACAACATGCTATGAGAATTGGCATCGTTGGTGTTGGCAATATTGGCATGAGGTATGTGGAGGGCATCAGGGCGACATTTCCTGATGCGCAGCTGTGCCTGGTGGATCGCGCTGCGCGATTGAAGGAGTTGGCGAAGCTGGAACTGGGCGATGTTAAGCTATGCACGTCGCCAGAAGAAGTGGGCAAGCCGGTTGACCTGTTCGTAGTGGCGACGTCGAGCGCGCCTCGTCTGGCAATCTACAAGAAATGTCTGGAGCTAAATCCCGAATACGTAATTCTGGACAAATACTTGTTTAATAGTCCAGAGCAATTTGAACAGTGCCTCGCGCTGTCACGGGTGCCGACGTTTGTAAATCAATGGATGTATGGCAGCAAGACCTTTGACTGTCTTTTCGAAGAGGAGGCCAGCTCGGTTGAGGTTGTTGGGTCCGGCTGGGGGCTGGCCTGTAATTCGATCCACTGGATTGACGTGCTGAAGCGACATCTGAAAATCGCGCAGCTCCAGGTGGGACGCGATACAACTGTTTCTGAGGTATTTCCCAGTAAGAGAGCAGGGTACGAGGAGATTGCTGGCGTACTGGTATTTGAAGACGCCGATAGCGACAAAACATTCAGGCTGATCGACAGGAACGATAACAGCCTCGTCAACAAGCTGGAGATCACGGTGGATAAGAGAGTCTACTCATTTGATTACGCCAATATCAGGCAAGGGCAGACTGTGCTGAGCCATTTCCCCTATTTTTCAGAGCTGATCGGGGGCATTGTCGGTGAAATCATGCATAAAGGCAGTTCTCATTTGCCTTGCCTGGAAGAATCCATTTCTCAACACCTGTTGATGGAAGAAATTCTCGCAACGCTCGATCAACGTCCCAGCATTACTTGAAATACACAGGTCAGCTCATGCGACCGCGTTATACGACATTTAGTGCCTCTCCCCAGTAGCCGCGAATCGGAGTTAGCTTTGACCGGCAAAAAAACCGTCGTTCATGTTATTGCCGGGCTCAATACGGGTGGAGCGGAAATGATGCTCTACAAACTGCTGTCCAGAAGCGGTCGATATGACGAATCAGTACTATGTCTGGGCAATAATCTAGACACGCCAATTGCCAGAAAAATACTGGCGCTTGGCGTGAAGATTTCTGTGTGTGGTTTTAGCAAAAAATCTGCGAACGCAGGCTCTGTGCTTAAATTGCGCAAAGCGATCAAGTCGATTAACCCGGATGTCATTCATTCGTGGATGTATCATGGCAACGTGGCTTCGGTGCTCTGTCACAAATGGGCGCCGCGCTCCAGGCTGATATGGAATGTCCGCCATTCTTTGCACGACATCAAGCACGAAACGTTTTTCATCAAAGCCTCCATCAAAATAAATCGATTTCTTAGCCAGATGCCCGATGCCGTTGTTTATAACAGCAATACCAGCGCTTTACAGCATGAGTCGTTTGGCTTTGCATCAAATCACTCTGTCACTCTTCCCAATGGGTTTGATTGTGAATTGTTTTCGCCCGACGCCGCGTTAAGGAAAGAGACCCGCGGTCAATACAGCGTAGGCGATGAAACGCTGGCGCTCGGCGTGGTGGCCAGGTATCACGAGATGAAAGGGCACCGCGTGTGCCTCGAAGCGGCCGGCATGCTTAAAAAAGAAGGCGTGGATTTCAGGTTGTTTCTGATCGGCGCCGGCCTGGATAAAGAAAACCGGCCCCTTGCACAGTTGATCCGCGCATACGAGGTTGAGGAGCAGGTGACTTTGCTGGGAGAGCAGGGTCACCTGGAGAGCTTCCACCGTATGTTCGATGTGTTGATATCGTCGTCGCTATGGGGGGAGGCCTTTTCCAATTCCATTGGCGAAGCGATGGCTTGTGCGGTTCCTTGCGTAGTCACTGACGTTGGAGACTCTGCCTCGATAGTGGGTGATACGGGCATTGTTGTTGTGCCGGCCGATGCGGCGGCACTGGCCGCGGGCATTGTGAAGCTCGCCCGCCTGCCGATCGCTGAGCGCACGGCGCTTGGGATGAAGGCGCGAGAGCGTGTGACTGATCTGTATTCCATTCAGAAAGTCGCAGAACTTTACGACGACCTGTACACAACGCTTATACAAAAACAGCCGAGACTTAAGTGAGTTGCTCCAAACTATGAAACCATTAATTTCGACACCCTGCTATGTCATCGCGGAAATCGGCGTCAATCATGGCGGCGATGTTGAGCTGGCCAGGAAAATGATCACTGCCGCCAAAAACGCCGGCGCCGATGCCGTAAAATTTCAGACCTTTACCGCAGAGTCTTTGGTAAGCAAAGGCACCCCCAAAGTTAAATACCAGGAAAGCACAACGGACAAGGCTGAGAGTCACTATGACATGATCAAATCGCTGGAATTCAAGCGAGAAGATCATTTGCCTGTAATAGAGTTCTGCAACTCCCTGGGCATTGACTTCATTTCGACGCCTTACGACGTCGACAGTGCGAAATTTCTGCATGGCATAGGCGTCTCTATATTCAAGACGGCCTCTGCAGATATTGTAGATCTGGATTTGCACCATTATCTCTCAACTTTGAATAAGCGGGTGGTCATTGCCACCGGCATGTCCACGCTTGGAGAGGTCGAAGATGCTATCCAGATATACCAGCGGGCCAATACGATCGACAAAATTGCCCTACTGCATTGCGTGTCCAATTACCCCTGCTTGCACGAGAGCCTGAATATCAGATCGATGCAGACGCTAGCCAACGCCTTTGGCGTCGAGGTGGGATTTTCAGATCATTCCATCGGATCGATTGGCGCTGTTGTTTCGGTGGCTCTGGGCGCGACGGTTGTTGAAAAACACTTCACCCTTGATAAGGCGATGCAGGGGCCCGATCACAAAGCATCAAGCACGCCTGACGAGTTCCGGGAATTGGTTGAGTCAATTCGCACGGCAGAGCAATGCCTTGGCGGTTTTCAGAAAGAGGTGGTCGACGAAGAGCTGCAAATGCGCTCGGTATCGCGCAAAAGCCTTTTTCTGAAACGCGATATTCCTGCGGGCCAGGTCATTAGCGGTGATGATCTATGCCTGAAAAGACCAGGCACCGGGCTGTTTGCCAAATACAGGGCACATGTAGAGGGTAGCAGGGCGGCGCGCGACCTGGCGCAGGGAAAGATGCTGGAGTTCGGTGATTTTCTTGAGTAGTTCCAAGGCCATACTGTGTGGCTACCAATGGGCAAGCTGCAAAGCTTTCGACGAGCTCTTGAATAGATTCGATGAGGTGTTTGTTTATACCCACACCGGCCCCTATTTTGTGCCCAGCCTGATAGCTTTATGCGAAGAGCGTGGTGTTCCCTATTCAACGGATAAAATATCTCTGGAAAACCTGCCCTTCAGGCCAGACATTATTTGTTCGATTTACTATCGCTATATCATCAATGAGGCCGTCATCTCAGCGGTAAATGGCAGAATTTTTAATTTGCATCCGTCCTTGCTGCCCAAATACCGAGGCTGCTCGAGTTTGACCTGGGCGATGATTAATCAAGAGCCGGAGGCCGGCTACACGTATCATTACATCGACGCCGACTGCGATACCGGCAACATCATTATCCAAAAATCGTTGAGTATAAACGCCTGGGATACGCAACAAACCCTGTACCAACGGGCGATGGAGGAAGCACTGACCGACTTTGCGGATGCTGTCGACTATGTAATGGATGGTAGCCCCGGGCAGCCGCAGCAAGGCGCAGCGTCCTATTACCCAAGGGGCTGTCCTCATGACGGTGTCATTTCTGATGAATGGAGTGCAGACAAAATCAAGGCATTCATTAGAGCGATGATCAACCCGCCGCTTCCCGTAGCCACCTATCGGGGACATGCTGTAACGTCGTATCAAGAATATCTGCAAATCAAGAAGAGGCAGAAATGATCTATATAACAACGGGCGGTTTTTCCGATATTAATGCGGCTCAGGTCACTGGGAATTACCTGCAATCCGGTATCACCAACATTGAGTTGTCTGCGGGCAAATATTGCCCTGATATTGAGTCGATGCTCGAAGTCTACAAAGACCGGTGCTCATTTATTTTGCACAATTATTTCCCGGTGCCAGAGGTTCCGTTTGTACTGAACCTGGCCTCACTGAACGACGAGGTGTTCTCAACCAGCTATGAGCATATTCGCTCGGCAGTTGCGATGGCGAGCCGGCTTGGTAGTAAATATTACAGTTTTCACGCCGGTTTTCTATTGGACCCAAAGCCTTCCGAATTGGGTCAGCGTATTGGCAAGCAGGCGTTTTTTGATAGGGATCAGGCGGTCGAGCAATTTGTCCAGGCGGTCAATTCCCTCGCCAAATTGGCAGCGACACAAAACGTGCAGCTGCTGATAGAAAATAACGTGTGCTCTCCCAGGAATTTCGAGCACTTCCAGGCAGACCCGTTTCTGTTATCAGACCCCAATGGCGTCGACGAATTGTTTCAACATCTTGAGCCGGAAGTAGGCATGTTGCTCGATGTGGCTCACCTGAAAGTGTCTGCCAATACACTAGGCTACCATACGGACAAATTTGTGGCGCAGTGTCATGAACTCATTGGTGCCTACCACCTGAGTGATAATTGTGGGACCGTTGACAGCAATCAGCCTTTCGACGAAGCATCGTATTTCTGGGAGTATCTGAAAAGCGACCTGGATTATTATTCGGTTGAGGTCTACAACGAAGACAATATGAAGCTGATTGAACTGTCAAATCTCGTCAGAGAAAAACTTTTTTAGATTGTCTTTTTGGCGCGCCGAATGTACTTAGCGATAGCTCAAATAGTGTTTTACCGAGCGCCGTATCATGAAGGACTGCACGATCGGCCAGGTTGCGCGTGCCTCCTTGAAATCCCACATCGCGCATGGCTCGATTTACGGATTTACGGTCAATCGGCAAATAGAAGTGAAAGATAGGCATCAGCTGATTTATCAACTGAGAAATCCATGGCCCTGCGTGTAGTTGACGGGGCGGGCTTATCGAGTGTATCCAGCATAGCCTGTGCAAGTGCATTAGCGTCACCTACGGGAACTAACCGGCCCCATTTTCCATTTTCCAAAATCTCGTCCGGGCCGCTTGGGCAATCGGTGCTGATCACGGGAACACCGCATGCCATCGCCTCGATAAGCACCGTGGGTAACCCTTCCCATAGGGATGAGAGCACAAACATGTCTGCCTGCCGCATATAGGCGAATGGATTCTCTGTGAATCCAGGCAGTACGACATCCTCTATTAACCCCAACTTTTCGATCGAGGCTTCAAGACTGGGACGCAACTCGCCTTCTCCCAAAATCATTAGCCGAAGATCCCGCTTGCGTTTGGCAATGCTGAGTGCCCGCAAAAGTGTCTCATAGTCTTTTTGGGGCGTTAATCTACCCACAGACAGAGCTACCGGAATCAATTTATTGGCAAACCATGGGTGCGTTACAGGAAGGTTGGAAAGCGTGAAAAGCTCCTCTTTAACAACCGGGTTATGTATTACATTGATGCGATCTGTGCTCATGCTCAGAAGAATGCCAAGATCATCCGCCACACCCTTTGACACGGCTACAATCTTATATGCACGCGGATACAGCCACCTCATCAAAACCTTGATAACTGTCGACTTGATAACAGGTTCCTTGCTAAGTTCCAGTGTTGCGGTGTTATGATCGCAAACCGCTACAGGCACTTGCGAACGAGACAGAATTGCAGCCAATAATGCGGTGACATTGGAGTGCCTCATCGCCGATAACATAATGCGGGGCTTGTCGCGACGCAAATAGCGCATCAGTGCCGCCAACCCGGTCAACATGCGTGACGCTTTCAAGTCAACGACGCGCACAGCCGACGGCAACTCCTCAAGATAGGGTCCTTCTGATTGTAAAAGAACAACATCCACGGCAATGCCGCGTTCACAAAACGCGATCGCCAGATTAACCATTACGCGCTCGGCACCCCCGCCACGAAGGCTTGGAAGGAACAACGCTATGCGGTCGTTTTTCAACTTTCGTTCGTTATCATTCATGCTAAGAGTCTTTTGCCAAGCTTTCTAGCTCTAACATCATCACTTTTGCGGATTCTAAATCAATCTCTTGTGACCTCACATCAATGCGAGCAGGAATCCCGGGCTTCGATGCCCTCAGAAGACTTCCAAGAGTACGAAGCGCGTCTTCCTCGGTGGCTGCCGATAGCTTCTCGGGATTCGATAAGAGTTTTTTGAGTTCGGATAGATTTTCCGGTTTATAGATACCGTTAAAACTATCAAAGTATACAGACCCCAATACAATCGCTGGAATCCCGTATAAAACTGCTTCCAGCGCTACCGTACCAGTCAGGGTAACTACGACCGAGGCATGGGTAATCAATTTATGCGAATCTTCATGCGTGTCGGCAATAATTATACCTGGCATATGGACTAGCTGACTGTACACTTCCAACGGTCTATAACCGAGCATGGGCGAATGCTCTTTGACAACCAGGTACATATCCGCAGGTAAAGAAGCTAAAATATTTCTTAGTGTATTCACTTGATCCTGGTAATCAAATGCCATTTCTTCGACAGTTAGTTCTGGCTGTACATGGAGTAAGTAAATCGCATATTTCTTTGTTCGGTATGTTTCAAACGACGCTTGATGCGTTAGAAGATAACGCTTTGACTTTAGCCCGGCTCTATACCTGACGTATTTTGCAAGTGGCGAAAATACTTTACCTGGCAATACCCGCGGATTTCGCCTGTACGTTCCTGCGCGCTTTCCCAGCCATATATTGAGTGATGCCAATAGCCGGGCAGGATGCAACCTCATTAAGAATCCGGGTGAGCCCTTGGCATGATCCGTCTGCATATAAACAGGCTTTTCTTTTTCATGTATGAAGGTCTGTAATCTTTGTTTGACCTTCGATAATTCCGCGCCCTTCATTGGCCTGTCTGTCATTTCATTGTAGGCAATTCGCGCCTGACGCCAATCGTAGCCGATTCCCGTTTCCAGATATAAGCGCTCCGGCCAGAAGCGCACAGGCATAAATACGCCTGCTGGGATGCCTCTTTCATGCGCCAGACGCCAAGCCATTCGACCCGGTGCATAGCTCGTTTCTAAAAAAATGAAATCAGGATCAAAGGCTGCTATTTCCTCTTCAAGTCGTTTGTAGATCAGGTACATGAATCGTTTAGTTCGTGCGCCAGTCCAAATCAAAGGGACCGTATTCAGATCCAGGTCCAGGCGCTGCTGCCCCCGAAAATATCGATCCATCAAGATATCCCTGTTAATGAAACAAGAACCAATGCGGTCTTCCAGATCTCTCAATGATTGAGTAGTTTCAGATAGTTCTTTGTCCGCGACATCGATCTTTGACTGCTCGGGAAGAATATCCTTCACCGCATCAAATGCCCCGATTTCTTGTCCGAGCTTGTACGCTTCCGGATCCATTGTTAGTAATAGTGATTGAACTGAACCAACTTTCTTGAGCGCACTAATATATGTTGCATGCTCGGCAACTTGGGGCAGGAAGCTAAATAGCAGAAGTTTCATTGTCTATACTCTAAGATTTCGTGTGACTCGGTGTTATGAGCTGGCCTGAATTTGCGAAGAACTCACTCCAGAAAGCACGCTGTAACCACCCGATTCTCGGCATGACGGCCGGTAGTCAAATTGAGGCGAGCTCCGCATAAGCACTCGATAGGCAAGCATCTCTGGATGATTGAGGAGCAAGGACCTGGCAAAAGTTGGTTTCACGTATTATTGGGACGATGATCCAGCTTTTCGAGGATATCTTCAATCAATAGACATTGAGTGATAGATTTCTCGAAAAGGAGCCAATTTTCACGCGTGCTTTAGTTATGCGGGTTGCGCTGCGATATGGAATCTATTCGCAAAGTGAGGCACGTGGGC